>Ga0209511_1000285_pt1 | contig 54363 bp, 47 predicted proteins | sample SSSSmetaG_FD_184141 | JGI IMG/M metagenome (GOLD analysis project Ga0209511, IMG submission 184141) | Glacier valley bacterial and archeal communities from Borup Fiord, Nunavut, Canada, to study Microbial Dark Matter (Phase II) - ​SSSS... | ecosystem: Environmental > Aquatic > Freshwater > Ice >... | reverse complement strand
TATAAAGAACTCACCCGGAACTCTAAGGCGAAACAAGAAGATGTTGATGCGCTGGTAAATCAGGTAAAAAAAGGGCGTTGGAACAAAAGAAAAGAATCATTGATTAAATGAGGATTGTTGTTGATACAAATATTGCGTTTAGTGCAATTTTGAATACAAACAGCAAAATTGCCCGCATCATTCTGCAACCAAAATCACGGTTGAATTTCTATTCTACTGATCTCTTAATTAGTGAAATACAGGTGCACAGGCATAAATTAAAACGTTTGGCTGGTTTCACTGAATATGAGTTGAATAAGACAATTTTATTGATTACTCAAAAAATTCGGTTTATTGATGCTAACTTAATACCAGCAAATGTTTTTCTAAGTTCTCAAGAGCTTTTAAATGATATTGATGTCGATGATACTGAATTTGTTGCTTTAACTGATCACATACATGGGAAATTGTGGAGTGGTGATAAAGCGCTTCGGGATGGTTTAAAATTAAAGAAATGGAACAAATTTATTACGACAAACGAGTTATATGCTAAAATACACCACTTAAAATAATCCTGCGGAATATCCATCCATAGCCATTTGTGTACTTTTAACAAGAAATAAAAGGAGACCCTGAAGATTGCCATAACCTTCAGGGTCTCTTATTATTTTTATATTTGCAACCAATAAATTTGGAGCGTAATGGGAAGAGGGTTATTCGTCGTCTTTGCACTTTTGGGAATTGGTAGTCTCATTAGCATTGCCATTAATGGGTTGGTTCCGGGTAGTGTTGTAGGGATGTTGCTAATGTTCATAGGACTGCAGACGAAGATCATTAAACCCGAATGGGTTGCTGCTACAGCCAATGCACTTACGGGTAATATGGCGCTGTTTTTTGTTCCGGCAGGTGTCGGAATAATGGTTGCTTTCGATGTCCTTGCAAAATCGTGGCATGAGATTTTAATCATCTCACTGGTAAGCACTGTTTGTGTGATTGCAGCAGTTGGGCTTACCCAGCAATGGATGGAAAGGAGAAGGCGATGAGAGAAATTCTAACTTCAGAGGTTTCAATACTTGCTTTTACACTGGGAATATATGTTGGCGCAACCTGGATTTATCAAAAAACCAAATTTGCTCTTTTGCATCCTGTCCTGGTTACGATTGCAGTAATTATTGCACTTCTTCTCATCTTCAAGGTCGATTATTTAACTTACCAAAAAGGTTCGCATCTGATTGATTTTATGCTGGGACCTTCGGTTGTGGCACTCGGATACACACTTTATACCCAGATGGCAAGTATTAAAGAGAATTTAGTGAGCATTTTGACGGCACTGTTTGTTGGCAGTATTACCGGAATTGGGAGTGTTCTAATCCTTGCAAAAATACTTGGCAGTTCTCATGAGCTGGCAGTAACCCTTGCTCCCAAATCAGTAACCACTCCGATTGCGATGGCGATCTCGGAGCGCTTTGGCGGCATTCCTTCGATGACAGCCATTGTGGTTATTGCCATCGGGATTGTTGGAGGGATAGCCGGTCCCTGGGTTTTAAGGGTTTTAAAAGTGGATAGTAAGATTGCTATTGGACTTGCCTTAGGTGCATCGGCTCACGGATTAGGTACTGCCCGCGCTATGGAACTTGGTGCCATTGAAGGGGCTATTGGTGGCCTGGCGATTGGGATAATGGGATTAATGACAGCATTGATTGCGCCTTTCTTCCTGGCATAAACAGGTGAGGCGTAGGTAAATCACTCATTAGGCCGCATAAAAAGCATAAACTTATAGCGATTTTTAATGTTATAGAACCATGATATAACTCTCATTTGGGCTTGAGGCGAATGAGTATCTTGGTCAAAAATAAATCGTGAAATATATGAACGAAATAAATAGTTACATCGAAAAAAATAAAGAGCGGTTTCTTGAAGAGCTTTTTGGATTAATCAGAATCCCATCAATCAGTTCTTTGAGTGAAAATCGACCCGAAATGTATAAGGCAGCAGCTTATTGGGTTAAGATTTTAAAAGAGGCCGGTGTTGATAGGGCGGAGGTTTTTGAAACTCCAGGCAATCCTGTTGTCTTTGCCGAAAAAGTGATAGATCCTGCTAAGCCAACAATTCTCGTATATGCCCATATGGATGTGATGCCGGTGGATCCATTGGATCAATGGAAATCCAATCCTTTTGAGCCTGAAATCCGCGATGGCAGAATCTGGGCACGTGGGGCGAACGATGATAAAGGGCAGTCCTTTATGCATGCAAAGGCTTTTGAATACCTGGTCAGGTCAAATACCTTAAACTGTAATGTCAAGTTCCTGATCGAAGGGGAGGAGGAAGTTGGATCCGTAAATCTTGCCGCCTTTTGCACCGGGCATAAAGAACTCTTGAAAGCTGATATTATTCTGGTTTCCGACACGGGGATGATTGCCCGCGATATCCCGTCAATTACGGTAGGCCTTCGTGGACTTGCCTATTGGCAGGTGGAGGTAACTGGCCCCAATCATGATCTTCATTCGGGATTATTTGGTGGAGCGGTTGCGAATCCTGTGAATGAATTGTGTAAAATGATCGCTGGGGTGACCGACGCCGATCACCGGATAACAATCCCCGGTTTTTATGAAGATGTGATGGAGGTTGATGCCAGCGAACGGGCGATGCTTGCAAAAGCTCCGTTTGATGAAACTGCTTACAAGTCATCGGTAGATGTAAAGGCCTTGCAGGGTGAAACCGGTTATTCTACAATGGAGCGTACCGGAATCCGTCCGACATTTGATGTGTGCGGAATATGGGGAGGATACACCGGTGAAGGTGCCAAAACCATTCTGCCGTCGAAAGCTTATGCTAAAATCAGCGCCCGGCTTGTTCCAAATCAGGAACACCACAAAATAGCAGATCTTTTCAAAACCTACTTTGAGTCGATTGCAGCCGATTCGGTGAAAGTTGAGGTAACATCGCTTCATGGCGGACAAGGTTACATTTGTCCGATTAATCTGCCTGCTTATCATGCTGCTGAGGCTGCCTATAAAGATGTTTTTGGTCTTCAACCTGTTCCCGTCAGGAGCGGGGGAAGTATCCCTATTATTTCTGCTTTTGAAGAGATATTGGGTGTAAAGACAATATTAATGGGATTTGGGTTGGAGTCGGATGCCATCCATTCGCCAAACGAAAATTTCCAGCTGGATAACTTTTTTAATGGGATCAGAACCATTATCCGGTTTTATCATCATTTTTCAAATTGAATTGGAAAAACTTATTTTTTTTATTCAAGACCCGGTTTTTTCGCCGGGTTTTCTTTTTTATTTCAAAAAAATGAACATGAAGAGGTGAATTTTGTTTTAAAATAGGTTTCCATTCCAATTTAGTATTCTTTTTTGAATACAAACAAACCATTTAAACACATTTTATAGGAGGGTTTGTTTGCTATGAATAGTTTTAATTCATTTAAAAAGTAGAAAAATTGAGTGTTTTCCAGAAAAAATGAAGTGTATTCACTTAAATATGGCGTCAAATCGGGATTCAATGTTAAAATATTGTGAATTATTCAGATTTGTAATAAAAAAATGGGGGTACATTTCAGAAAAATGTAATTTAGCTGAAAATTAAGAAAAATATTTTAAACGATAAATATCAACAACTATGGCAACATTAAGATTTAAAGCTCTTGAAATTCTTTGTACAAGAAAACCGATCGCTGTAAAGCGTGAGGAGAACCTCACTTCTGATTATTACGGAATGCTGGTTTTTGACCGTCCCAAAATGAAGAAGTACTTGTCAAAAGAATCGTATAAAGGAATTATCGATGCAATTGACAATGGAACGACCATCGATCGTAAAATTGCGGATCAGGTGGCGATTGGTATGAAAGCCTGGGCCATGGAAAATGGGGCAACTCATTATACCCACTGGTTTCATCCTTTGACTGACGGCACCGCTGAAAAACATGATGCCTTTATCGATCATTCAGAACTTGGTGGTGTTGTTGAAAGCTTCTCGGGTAAATTACTTGCACAACAGGAGCCAGATGCCTCTTCTTTCCCAAGCGGCGGAATCCGTAATACTTTCGAAGCACGCGGTTACACAGCATGGGATGTTTCCTCACCAGCCTTTATTGTTGGTACCACCCTTTCTATTCCAACAGTATTTATTTCATACACAGGTGAAGCACTCGACTACAAAGCACCTCTTTTAAAAGCGTTAAATGCTGTTGATAAAGCAGCTGTTGATGTTTGCCAATATTTTGACAAGAATGTTACACAGGTTCAGGCGAACCTTGGCTGGGAACAGGAATATTTCCTCGTAGACGAAGCTTTGTATTATGCGCGACCTGACCTTATGTTGACAGGTCGTACTTTGATGGGACACTCTTCTGCAAAAGATCAGCAGTTGGAGGATCACTATTTCGGATCAATTCCTGAGCGTGTTGCCATGTTTATGGAGGATTTTGAAAACGAAGCCTATAAATTAGGTATTCCTTGTAAGACACGTCACAACGAGGTAGCTCCTAACCAGTTCGAGCTTGCCCCAATATTTGAAGAGGTGAATCTTGCCAACGATCACAATCAGTTGGTGATGTCACTGATGGATAAGATTGCACGCCATCATGGTTTCGTTGTTCTCTTACACGAAAAACCATTTGCCGGAATCAACGGTTCAGGAAAACACAATAACTGGTCGCTTTCTACCAATACAGGTGTAAATCTTTATTCTCCGGGGAAAAATCCTAAAACAAACCTTCAGTTCCTCACATTTATTGTGAACACAATTAAGGCAGTTTACGATAACCAGGATCTGTTACGTGCTTCTATTGTTTCTGCGAGCAATGGTCATCGTTTGGGTGCCAACGAAGCGCCACCGGCGATTATCTCTTCTTTCCTTGGAACAGAAGTAAACCGTATGCTCGATTTGCTTGAGGATAATGTAAATGATCGTAAGATGACTCCGGACGAAAAGACTTCGCTGAAACTAAACATCGGACGTATACCTGAAATATTACTCGACAACACCGACCGTAACCGCACATCACCTTTCGCGTTCACAGGCAACAGGTTCGAATTTCGTGCAGTAGGATCTTCCGCCAACTGTGCCTCTGCCATGATTGCCCTTAACTCGGTTGTTGCATCTCAGTTGATCAAATTCAAAAAAGATGTGGATGTTTTGATCGAAAAAGATGTGAAGAAGGACGAAGCTATCTTCCAGGTTCTTAAGAAATACATTACTGATTGTAAGGCGGTTCGTTTCGACGGTAATGGTTACAGCCAGGAATGGGCGATTGAAGCTGAACGTCGTGGTCTTACCAATATCAAGAGCGTACCTACGGCCTTGGAAGCTTATCTCTCTGAAAAATCACGCAAAGTTTTTTCTGATCTTGGCATCTTTACTTCGATTGAAATCGAAGCACGTGTTGAAGTAGAAATGGAGAAATATACGAAGAAGATTCAGATTGAATCACGTGTGCTTGGCGATATCGCGATCAATCATATCGTTCCGACAGCAATTGCTTATCAGACATCTTTGATCGAAAATGTGAAAGGATTGAAAGATATCTTTGGAGAAGCTGAATTCAAAGAATTGGCAGGTGCACGTCTTGATCTGATCAGAAAGATCTCAGGTCATATTTCTGCCATCAAAGCAGAGGTTCATGAAATGACCGAAGCCCGTAAGGTGGCCAATCTGATCGAACACGGAAAGGATCAGGCTTTGGCTTACGAAAAGACCGTCCGTCCATATCTTGATACCATTCGTTACAACATCGATAAGCTGGAAGAGGTGGTTGACAACGAAAGCTGGCCATTGCCAAAATACCGCGAATTGCTTTTCATGAGATAGTTTAGTTGTTTTTCTTATATTCTTAAAAAGCCATCCTCACTAGGGATGGCTTTTTTAGTTCTTTTCGTAGCTTTGTACGGTAAAGATTATCTCGGAACACTGATTTATAAATAAAGGTGGATCGATGCATTTAACCAGTTAAATTTAAAATCATCATGACAAATAACGACATACTTAAAAAACTTCGGGTAGCGCTTCATCTTAAAAATACCGATATCATCGCAATCCTTAAACTGGTTGATTTCGAGATATCAGAAAGCGAACTTGGAGCGATCTTTCGTGCCGAAGACCATCAGAACTACAAAGAGTGCGGCGATCAGTTGCTTCGCAATTTTTTGAACGGACTCATCATCCATATGCGTGGCCCAATGGAACCAAAAACAGCACCGGTTAAGAAGATTCTAAGGTGATAAATAGTGTAATTTTCGTATTTTTGTTTTGTAATATGATTGGAATATTTTTTTTCTAAAAAAATAATTGCATCTAATTTAAAATATTTTCAAGATGGAGACAGTGCTTATACAAATAAATAACGATAAGGTTTACAAGCTACTTGATGATCTGGAGGATTTACAAATTATTAAAGTGCTTGAAAAAAGCATACAACCGCAGCAAAAGCTTTCGGATAAATATGCCGGTAAACTGCCTTCGGAAGTTGCTGATGAACTTCAGGAATATGCAACCAAAAGCCGGGAGGAATGGAACAGCCGAAATATTTGATTGATACTAATGCCGTTATTGATTATCTCGGCAAAAAACTTCCAGCCTCAGGAATGGATTTTATGAACGACATTATTGATGCTGTTCCCAATGTTTCGGTGGTTCCCAAAATTGAGGTTCTTGGGTATAATGCTCCCGATAAGCATTACCAACTGCTTACCAATTTTTATGAATGATGCAACTTTGCATGATTTAACAAACAGTGTTGTCGATGTCACTATTAACATTCGAAAGAAACATAAAACTAAGCTCCCCTATGCCATTATTGCTGCAACGGCTATTGTATATAAATTGATTTTAATCTCCCGCAATATTTCTGACTTTAAAGATATTGAAGGCCTAAAGGTTATTAACCCACATCGTTTGTAATCCTAAAGTTGGTATTTAATAGGTTAGTTTTTCAATAATAAACTTCAATGCTTCTTCAAGGCAGTCAATTGCCTGTATATATAAATTTCATTACCTGAGATTCTCATTTGTTCTTTGCTCAACATCAGACCTGGAAAATAACTTCCCCGATTGAATATCATTTTATTTTTAGCACAAAAAAATGACCTTGTGGAGGTCTTTTTTTTGTATGGCGTGTCATGAAGTTTAATGTGGTATCACATCATTCTGAAGAAGTAGCGCCACAATGCCAAGACACATGATGATTGTAAATACACCTACTTCGATGATTCGGTTGGCTTCTCTGTCTTTCAGCAGATTCCTGGCAAACAGGTTTACCGGGCTTAACCTTGACTCTGCGTAAGTCAGCAGCTTATAAATACCGATGCCTGCACCAACTCCAAGTAGTGCACCACATATGACATCACCCGGATAATGAACGCCCAAATAGATCCTGCTGTAGGAAATTAATATTGCCCAGGGGAAAATAAACATCGTGTATTTTCGGTTTCGAAACATCAACGAGGTAAAGGTCGCAATTGCAAAGGTATTGGCAGCATGAGCCGAAACAAATCCAAATTGCCCTCCCTTTTTGAAAAAGATATGGACAAGTTGGCTGAACGCGGGGTCGTTTGACGGACGCAACCGCTGAACAGTGTGTTTAAGTATTCCTGAAAACTGATCGGCACAAAGAATCATCAACGCGATAGCAAAAAATATGAAAAGCGATTTCTTGCCGTGTTTCTTAACGATAATGGCCAGAATTGTCACGTAAAATATCAGCCAGGTAGGGGTAAGTGTAAACAAAGTCATGGAATAGTCCCAAAGTGGACTGTGCATACCGTTGAGGAAAAGAAGAAGATCTTTGTCCCAGCTTTTTAGCAGATTGAAAAATTCCATGGCTGTTTCGGATTTAACTATTAATTGAATTCCAAATTAAGTCTTTTAGTTCAACGATACCGGTTTCAGCAATTGAGGAGAAAAAAACATGTGGAATTCCTTTCATCTCCTTACTGATGTCGCGCATTAAATCCGAATCGAGCAGATCGCTTTTTGAGATAGCTACAATGCGTTGCTTATCGATCAGCTCGGGATTAAACTGCTTGAGTTCATTCAGTAAAATCTGGTACTCGTTGTAGTGATTATTGCTGTCGGCAGGAATCATAAACAGCAGGATCGAATTTCGCTCGATGTGACGTAAAAACCGCAATCCAAGACCTTTACCTTCGTGTGCTCCTTCGATAATTCCGGGAATATCGGCCATCACAAACGACTGATTGTTGCGGTAGGCTACAATTCCAAGGTTCGGAACAAGTGTTGTAAACGGATAATCAGCTATTTCGGGTTTTGCAGCAGATATTTTTGATAACAGGGTCGATTTCCCTGCATTCGGGAATCCTACCAAACCTACATCGGCAAGGATTTTAAGCTCCAGAATTTTCCATCCCTCGTGAAAATCTTCACCGGGTTGTGCAAACCGGGGTGCCTGCATGGTCGACGATTTAAAATTCACGTTTCCAAGTCCGCCACGTCCGCCTTTGGCAACGATCCACATTTCTCCCTCGGTGTTGATCTCATAAAGTACTTCACCGGTTTCTGCATCCTTTATGATTGTTCCGAGCGGAACATCAAGAATGATATCTTCACCATCTTTTCCCGTACTACGTGACTTACCACCTGAACCACCGAATTCTGCAATGATATGTTTTCTGTATTTTAGATGTAGCAGTGTCCACATTTGCTTATTCCCGCGAAGTATAATATGCCCTCCGCGACCGCCATCGCCACCGTCAGGTCCACCTTTAGGTGAAAACTTCTCACGTCTGAAGTGCCTCGACCCTGGGCCTCCGTGTCCTGAACGGACCATTATTTTTACGTAGTCGACAAAATTCGAATCCATTTTTAAATTCTTAATAGATTTGCAAAAGTACGCTTAAATCGAGATAATAAAAAATGATGACAAATAGCCTGTGACGAATTACATACCAACACAATGAGCGTACTTTTTTTTCAGTGAGGTATATTCAAAAAAAACTTTGCAGTGACGGAGTTAGTCAACCGTTCACGCAAAGTTTTATATTCTAAAAAAGGTAATGTTTAGAGATTTTCTACCGTTTCCTTTAATCTTGCGGCAATCTCCCCAATCTCTCCAATCCCGTGAATGGGATGGTATTTACCCTGACTTTCGTAGTAATGGATCAGCGGAGCTGTTTTTTCGTTGTAAACATTAATCCTGTTCTCAATCGTTGCTTCATTTGTGTCATCACATCTTCCGGATGTCAGGCCTCTTTTGAGCAGACGGTCGATCAATTCTTTTTTATCAACCTCAAGGCACAGCATGACCGATACTTTTGATTTGTGCTTCCTGAGTAGTTCGTCGAGGGCATGCGCCTGATTAACTGTTCTTGGAAATCCGTCGAAGATAAACCCTACAGTTGTTTTGGGCGTTTTTAACTTTGATTCAATCATCGAAATAACAATTGAATCGGGAACTAATTCACCTTTACTGATGATTTCATCAGCAATACGCCCCAGATCGGTTTTAGCTGCGATTTCCTGTCGCAGCAGATCTCCGGTTGACAAATGAACTAAATTGAATGTCTGGGCTAAATAAATAGCCTGCGTACCTTTTCCGGCACCAGGAGGGCCAAACAGCACTAAATTAAGCATTTCTATCAAAATTAAATCTTAAATTATTCTTTTACGAGTGTGTAAATATCTTTGAAATTTCGACCTCTGCGGTCGTAATCAAGTCCGAATCCGACAATGAAATCGTTTGGAATTTCAATTCCAACGTAGTCAAGTTTGATATCAACTTTCAACGCATCGGGTTTGAAAAGTAAGGTGGCGACTTTGACCTCTTTGGCCCCTTTTTCAATCAACTGCTCAATCACCCCTTTAATTGTATGGCCGGTGTCGACAATATCTTCGATGATAACCACGGTACGTCCTGTGATTACTTCATTTAACCCGATTAACTCCTTGACTTCGCCTGTTGAATTGATCCCTGAATAGGAGGCCAGCTTCAGAAATGATATTTCCGCATCGTTGAGTTCAACCTCTTTCATTAATTCGGAGGCAAACATAAATGCACCGTTTAAAACACAAATGAAAAGTACCTCTTTCCCTTCAAGGTCTGTTTTCATTTTGACGGCAATCTGTTTAATAGCTGTTTGAATATCTGCATTTGGCAGCGAGATTTCAAATTCTTTATCCCAAAGCTTAACTCGTTTCATTCGTCTTTTTTTATCCCTAAACGGGAAATTTCATAAAGGTGCTTATCATCATTTTAAGTATAACTCAAACCGCATGATCGAAGCCCAAATTAAGCGCACAAAGATAGAAATTCTTTTGCTCAGAAGTTGAAATTAACCGTAACTGATGCCACAATTGATACCGATTGTGTAAAAAAGTTTAATTTTGTCTTATTCACAAATAGTAAAAGAAAAGTAACTTTAATAATCTTAGAAAGCAATTATGAATCCAAAAGTAAGTATAATTATGGGAAGTACTTCCGATCTTCCTGTTATGGAGGGTGCTGCCCGGATTTTAAACGATTTTGAGATCCCGTTTGAAATGAATGCACTGTCGGCTCACCGTACTCCCGAAGCTGTCGAGGAGTTTTCAAAAGGGGCTTATGAGCGTGGAATTAAGGTGATTATCGCTGCTGCCGGAATGGCTGCACATTTGCCGGGTGTTATTGCAGCGATGACTCCGATTCCAGTAATTGGTGTTCCCATTAAAGCAAGCCTCGAAGGTTGGGATGCTATATTGGCCATCCTTCAGATGCCTCCGGGTATTCCCGTGGCAACTGTTGCACTCAACGGGTCAGTAAACGCCGCAATACTGGCAGCTCAGATTATTGCGTCGGGTGATCAACTGCTGATGACCAAATTGATTGCCTATAAAGAGAATCTTAAAACTAAAATTGTTGAGGCAAATACCGAATTATCGAAGGTGAAATTTCCTTATAAAACGAATTAAAAAATCCCGGTTTTGTAATTTTTTTTTGCGTAAATTAGAGGAGGTGATCAAACGATGGCTTCCTCTTTTGCTGATGTGAATTTTTTGTTAAGAATTTATTTCGCAAGCGGTAGTTTAAGCTACGATCACCCAAAAATCAGGATGAAAGTGGTAATTGTAAAATACGGGACACTAACCCTCGCACTGTTTTTTATCTTTTTTTCGAAGGGTTTTTCAATCGGAGACGACACTCAGATTGGAGCGAGAGAGGTTTCGCTTGGCAATGCATCGGTCGCAATTATTTCACCTTTTTCAGCTTTTCATAACCAGGCTGCCCTGGCCCGGGTTAAAAGCCTTACCGTTGCCGTAGATTATCGTCAGCCATATCTGATTGAAGGATTTGCATCGGCATCGCTTGCATTCGTTATTCCAACAACAGTTTCAAACTTTGCCATCAGTCTGCAGCAAAAAGGGTTCCCTGAGTATCATGAATCACGTTTTGGATGTTCGATGGCCCGGACCCTGGGCAAAAAAGTTTCTGCCGGAATTCAGTTCAATTATTTCATGATTGATTTTCCGGAACAGGGAAGTAACCGCGGAACATTTCTGATTGAATTTGGTCTGCTTTTTCAAACATCGAATCAGCTGACAATTGGCCTTCATATTTTCAATCCATCGCGTGCCTCCATTGAGTCGCTTAATCACAAATCAAATCTGCCTGTCAGCGCAACTGCCGGTATCGCTTTAAAACCATCTGCAAACCTTATTTTTGTGAGTGCTGTTGCCTATGGTGTCGATTGTCCTTTGAATATCAGGATTGGAATTGAATATCAGTTTTTCGATTGCTTTTTCCTTCGTGGCGGGTTGTCAGGAAAACCGGTTCGCCATTCAGCGGGTCTTGGTTATAAAAACCGAAACTTTGGTATTGATTTTGCCATTGTGCATCACGAAACGTTGGGCTACACACCTTCCATCTCTTTGGCTTTAAATCTTTGATTATGAACTGGAGATCGAAATATTTGCTGTTGTCATTGATGATGCTTTTTCTGAATAGTTTCTCCCAGAATAAGGAGGATCAAAAAGAGAACCAAATTGAACAAGTCATTGAGTCGATTGCCGAGTCGGACGAGGTGGATATTACAAACTCGGTTGTACTTGAAGATATCTCCAAAAATGCCGAACATCCTGTAAATATCAATATGGCTTCTGAACAGGAGCTTGAACGGTTAAATATGTTGGATTTCAGGCAGATTAAAAATATAATCGATTACCGGAAGCAATACGGCTTTTTTGTTTCGTTTTATGAGCTTGCTGCTGTCGAGGGGATGACACCTGAGGTTATTGGCTCATTGACCCCGTTTATCACCTTTAGCGTGCCAACTGATTCGATTTCTCATTCACGTAAAAAGGTCTTTCAAAGGGTGATGATGCGGGTTAAAACTTCCTTTCCGCCGGCAAAAGGTTACAGTTCGGTTTCAGAAAGTAAAGGGGCAGTTTACCCTGGTTTGCCATTATCTATCTACAGCCGTTATCATCTTGAGATTCCCGGAAAATTCGAATTGGGGTTCATTACTGATAATGATGCCGGAGAAGATTTCTTCAAAGGAAGTAATAAGCCTGGATTCGACTATTATTCCGGCTTTATCTCATGGAAGGGTACGGGTTTCCTGCGGCAAGTGACAGTTGGTGATTTTTTGCTGCGTTTTGGTCAGGGTGTGAACTACTGGACGGGTTCGGGGCTGGGGAAATCGGGTAATGTTTTGGGAATTATGAAATCGGGGCAAGGAATCCGTCCTTACACTTCGACCGATGAAAATCGTTTTTTCAGGGGAATATCAACAACGCTTGGAAGCGGGCCTTTTAAGCTGATGTTTTTTTATTCTAATAAAAACCGCGATGCCAATATTATTTCAGGCTCACAGTCCGGCGAACAATATTTCACATCGCTTCAGACTTCAGGCTACCACCGGACATCGTCGGAGATAGAGGATGAAAAGAGTGTTAATGAGCAGGTCACCGGTGGTTACAGCGAACTACGATTTAATAAATTCAGGGTTGGGGCATTGTTTGTATATCAGCAGTTCGGTTTGCCGATGGATGCGGGTTCATCACCTTACAAGGCCAAAAGCTTTTCGGGTAGCGAGAATTATAATTTGGGACTTGATTATCAATTGGCACTTCCGACAATTCAGTTTTTTGGCGAAGCAGGTTTATCGAAAAGCGGGAAACCAGGTGTTGTTCAGGGATTTGTTTGGCATGCCCATCCTCAGATCAGCTGGGCAGTCTATTATCGCCATTTTGATCCGGGTTTTCATACTTTTTACGGAAGTTCGTTGTCCGAAAGTACAGGGAATCGGAACGAGTCCGGCCTTTATACAGGCGTGATGCTTTATCCGCTTCCAAAGGTTAAGATCTCTTGCTATGTTGATATCTATCATTTTCCATGGCTGACGTACAGTACCATGTCGCCAGGAAGTGGCACTGATTACATGGCTCAGTTGGATATTGCCTTGTCACGGAAGTTATCGCTCTATCTGAAAGGAAAATATGAGGCGAAGCCACAAAAGTTAAGTGGTGCGGCCGGTATTGCCGCTGATTATGACGAGATGACAACCAAACTAAGAATTCATGCGGAATATGCACTTAGTGATAAGTTTACATGGCGTTCCAGATTTGAGTACGCAGGCTATTCTTTTAACGATTTACAAGAAAATGGATTTCTTGTCTTTCAGGATCTTCTTTATGCTCCGTTTCGAAAATTGAATTTGTGGTTCAGATATGCTTACTTTCATACTGACGGATATAATTCCCGTATTTACACCTACGAAAACGATCTGCTGTATAGTTTCTCAATTCCCGAGTTTCATGGGAAAGGGCACCGGCTCTATCTTAATTTGAAATTCGCTCCCTCTTCACGTGTTACCGCATATCTGAAGGCTGGCTATACCATTCATGATGGTGCATCATCGTGGGGTTCGGGAAATGATATCACCTCCGGAGACACACGATTGGAGTTGAGGGGACAACTTTATTTCAGATTTTGAAATATTCGAATTGTAAGTGTGGTTTTTTTAGATTTAGTAATCAGTTGGTTAGTCTATATTTTTAAGCAAACTTAAGTTTTTTCACAAGATATTCGTCCGAACAGCTATTTTTGTAACTTTGTTTTGACTTCTAACAGATAAATAATACTACGAAAATATGTTGGTTTCGAACGAGTTCGATGAAATAAGGCCTTATTACGATGCAGAAGTTCCGGCAATCATGACAAGGTTATTGGATGATCCGGTGTTTACGAGGGTACTAAATAACCTTTATGGTGATGAAGCCAAGATAAAAGAAGTCAGAGAGTCTATGCGCCAAACCACAAATGTTGAATCATTTCAGCTGAGGTTTATGGTCCCATTTCTTGAAAGTATTCTCAAAAACAGTACACGGGGATTAACTATTGGGGGTCTCGAACATCTGGAGAAAGATCAGAGTTATTTGTTTATTTCCAATCATCGTGATATTGTTCTCGATTCAGCCTTACTCAACGTCGAAATGTATAAATTTGGTTACAAGTCGACCGAAATTGCCATCGGAAGTAATTTACTTGTTTATCAATGGATTGAGGATTTATCAAGGGTTAATCGTTCGTTTATCGTAAAACGGAATATTCCTGTCAGGCAAATGCTTGAAGCATCGAATCTTCTTTCTGCTTATATCAGGCAAACAGTCACCAATAACGGAAATTCAATTTGGATTGCACAGCGCGAAGGTCGTTCAAAAGATGGTCTGGATCTGACTTCTCCGGCATTATTAAAAATGCTGAATATGTCGAATAAACGTAAATTTAATCGTGGATTCGAGGAATTGCGCATCGTTCCAATGTCGATTGCTTACGAAATTGAACCTTGCGGTAACGAAAAGGTGGCTGAACTTTTAAAACGTCAGGCTGACCCCGATTTCCACAAATCGGAGAAGGATGATTTACTCAGCATGGTCAGTGGTTTGAAAAACCAAAAAGGGAGAATTCAGATTCAGTTCGGCGCACCGATCAGCCATGCCGCTCTTAAAGGTCTTTTAAAAGAGGGAAATATTAATGATCGGTTAAAACGTCTTGCAGATTACATCGATTCGCAGATTTATACAAACTACAAGCTCTTTCCCAACAATTACATCGCCTACGATTTATACTATAATTGCAATAAGTATGTCGAGCAATATACTACCGAGGAACAGCGGTTGTATATTGAACTGACGCATCAGCGGTTAAAACTTGTAAACGAAGACCGTGAAGAGGCGATGGAGTTATGGCTTAAAATGTATTCCATGCCGGTGCTTAGTTTCGAAAACTGCTGTCACAACGATCAGAAGTGAAATTTGATTCGGTCATCTGGGATTGGAACGGCACTTTGTTAAACGATGTCGATATCGTAGTCGAAACCATTAATAAGTTGTTGAATGACAGAAATCTGACACTGCTCACAGTTGACAGGTATCTTGATGTATTTACATTTCCGGTGCGTGACTATTATGAGCAGATCGGATTCGATTTGATAAATGAGCCTTTCGAAATTCCAGCCATTCAGTTTATTACGATATATAATAAAGCGGTTGAAACCTGTGGCCTGCACGATGACGTCATCCAGGTATTAAACCGCTTGAAAGAACAGGGTTTTCGGCAATTTATCCTGTCGGCAATGGAGCAGGAGCAACTCGAAAAGACGGTGAATGATAATGGAATCGACCATTTTTTTGAAGATTTGTGTGGTTTGAACAATCATTACGCCGTTTCAAAAGTGGCGAACGGCAAGTCGCTCATCAGTAAACGAGGTCTGAATCCTGAACGAACATTGATGGTCGGAGACACTTTCACGACTTTGAAGTAGCCCAGGCAATCGGTTGTAAATGTGTACTTATTGCGAAAGGACACCAGTCGAAGGAGCGGCTAATAAAATCAGGCGTTAAAGTATACGATGGTCTGGATGAACTTGAGCTGTAATAATTCGATCATGATCAGATAAAGATTTTGTAAAAAGCACATATTAACAATATTTGTTGGCGTCAATACTCATTTTCGCTTAAGCTCTTTAACTTGTCCGCCTGAGAACATGAATAGCATTTTATTTACCTCTTTCTTTTCGTTGCACGTAAATTCTACCGAATAGTCTTTCATATCATTAACTGAAAATTTATCTTTTGAAAGTGCGGTTAATTCCATTTCAGACCCATTTGCGGAAATGAGTTTCAAAGTTTTATCATCCTTTAAGGATACTTTGAACGTTTCGAGATTATTGTCGTATTCGCCGGGATATCTTTGCAGAATTTCTGTAGCAACTTCAAAAGCTGTTTGATCTTTCGGTTTTGCTGGTATTTTCGAATTTACATATTCTGCCTGTTCAGTCATTCCCAGGGATTGCTTTAATGTAGCTATTTCTTTTAAGACGGTGCCATTTATGTAAGGCAATGCAAACTCCTGATTCTGCAGCGGAATCGAATCACGGAAACTCACAATCATATCAATGCCTTTCTTGAAATTAGCGGTATTATTCACTCTCTTCAGAAAGTTGGCGAAGATGTGTACGATCCTATTTTTTGCATAACTTACCGGCATGTTATCAAATTGGGCAGCAAGCGTATCAAACTCACTTTCTAAGGAATACAAATACACCGCTTTAGTGATAGCATGGGAGAGAGTACCTTTGACATATTGAGTTTCAAATCCTTTCGCCTTCGCGAGAGCAGTAATACTATCAATAGCTCCCAGCGCAAGCAATGCATTGCCGGCAATCGCATAGGAGGAATCATTGATTGATTTCAGAAATAATTCTTTGTAAGTATCTTTTTTATACTTTCCGAGTGCCTCAATTGCAGCAGCCCTCACCAACGATTTCGGATCATTCTGAGCAATACTGGATAAAAGGGGTTCTACTGCATATTTTATAGTATCATTTTGAACCTTTAACTGCTCTATCGTATAGATTCTTAATCCCTGATACTTATCATTCATAGCGGTTTTCAGCAAATCCAATGCATTCGTATCCTTCGTTTGGTTCTCTGCGGCATATTCAACAGCTTCCCGCCGGTCAACATACAGTCCTGCGTGTTCATATTGGAAAATGTAATTATCCAGGGTTTTATGGTCTGTTTTTTCGCAAAGCAATATTTTGTCTCCGTCAACGTTGATCAGATCTGGTTTGGAAGCAGCAGGGAAGGAGAGTGTGTCTTCTTTTTGATCTACCCATACTTTATACCGCTTCTTTTCAGCACCCTGGTACACATCCACAGCGATTAAAAAACGAAATAGCTTATCAGGCTGATTCTGTTTTATAAATACTTTAGCGGTTTTAGCTGCTATATCGTAATCATAACTGATCTCCAACTTTGGATGTCCGCTGCCAAAATACCACTGGTTCCAGAACCAGTTCAGATCCTGCCCGGTAACTTCTTCGAAAGCGAGACGCAGATCGTGTGCCTCGGCCGGTTGAAATTTCCTGGTTGTAAGGTAAAGATTTAATGATTTGTAAAAAGCACGATCGCCAACATAGTTCATGAGCATATTCAGCACTCGTCCACCTTTCTGATAGCTTACGGCATCAAACATTTGCTCCTCGTCTTTGTAATAAAAACGGACCAGATCTTTTTCCTGACTACCGTAACGCAAATAATCATTCATCTTATTATAGCTTAGCTCATCACCGGCATCCTTGCCATGTTTATACTCTGTCCATAAGCTTTCGCTGAAATCAGCAAACGATTCGTTTAGTGAAAGGTTGCTCCAGCTTTCGTTTGTGACATAATTCCCGAACCATTGATGAAAAAGTTCATGGGCAATAATGGTTTCCCAAAAATTTTCGTCGATCAACTGTCTTTTATCCTGTTGCGCATATTCATCGTGCAAAGTGGCAGTTGTCGTTTCCATCGCACCACTATAACCCCTGACAACAATTTGTGCATATTTGGCCCATGGATAATCAACACCTGTTATCCGCGAGAAATAATCAATCATTTCCGGAGTATAACCAAATATTTTTCTGGCAACAGGAGCATATTCTTTTTCAACGTAATAACTTACCTCCTTGCCTTTATAACTGTCTTTAATGATCGAATATTCACCAACTGCTATCATCATCAGGTAAGGAGCATGCGGCAAATCCATTTTCCACGTATCTGTTCGGGTTCCGTTCCTATGTTTTTTATGACTTATCAATATTCCGTTCGACAGCGTCTGGTAGATATCCGGAACTGTCATGCTGATTTCATCCGTCGTTTTCTGATTGGGTTCATCAATGGTGGGAAACCATACCGAGTTGAATTCAGTTTCTCCTTGCGTCCATATTTGTTTGGGTTTGTTTTTTTCTTTACCCAGGGGATTAATAAAATACAGCCCTTTACGGTCTGACATTGGCTTGCTCCCATTAATTCTGATTTCATCAGGCTTAGAAATATAATCAATAAAAACAGTATAGTTTTCACCTGCGTTATAAGTCTTGTCGAGAGTGATACGAAGGTTGTGGCCATCATATACATATTTCAGCTGAATGGGTCCACCCGCTTTAATCATTGAAACCTCGTTGATCGTCATGCCTTTGGCATCGAGATTTAATGAATCAGTCGCATAAAAATGGGGATGAAGCGTGATCCATGCCTTGCCATACATCCATGATTTTGAATAATCGAAGCTTACATCGAGTTTTGTATGAACAAGGTCATTAATTCTTGTGGCGCTGGCCCGATAGATTTTTTTCCAGCTTTCTGACTGTGTTGTGTCTGGTTTTTGTGAATAGCAAACAAATAAGCAGAGTAGAAAAACTACAGAAAAGATGTTTTTCATAATGTCGTATTTTTAAATCAGTAATCATAAATACATCAATAAAAACCAATAATTTATCATTTAAATTATTTGCTTTTATTTAATTTGAAGAAATGAATACTTCTGAAAAAATCTACTGTTATGTCGGTCTTTTAATCATCTTTTTTATAACGATTCCAGCAATCTATCAATCTGTTTTTCGACTTAAAGTCTCATTATTTCAACGGAACCTTGTTTAATGATATTTTTAAATCCTTAAGCATTCAGCAACTTATTGCTAAGCGCCTGAAGAGTCGCTTTTTTGTCGTTTGTATTTATCAGTAAAGAAATATTATTGCGACTCCCTCCATACGAAATCATTCTAATTGGAATTTCTTCCAGCGCAGTAAAAACTTTTGCAGCAAACCCTTTTTCTTCAGCAATCATGTTTCCTACGATGCAAACGATGGTTTGGTTTCGGTCAATTTCAACTTTCCCATATTCCTTCAGTTCCGCAACAATTTCATCGAGGTGTTTCGGATCGTCAATTGTCAATGATAAAGCCACCTCGGAGGTCGTAATCATATCTATTGAGGTTTTGAAAAATTCAAATATCTCGAAAATATTCTTGATAAATCCATAGGCGTTCAACATTCGTCCCGACCTGATCTTTATGGCAGTGATGCCATCCTTCGCTGCAACGGCTTTAATCCCTTTTGTCTTGCTGTGCGAGGTAATCAGTGTTCCGGGATCAGGCGGATTCATTGTGTTTTTTAGTCTGACGGGAATACCACTCATCATGGCAGGTAATACCGTTTGGGGATGCAGAATTTTTGCGCCAAAATAAGCCAGTTCAGATGCTTCATTAAACGAGAGGGTGTCAACTTTCTTCGTATTTTCGACATATCGCGGATCATTATCATGAAATCCGTCAATATCGGTCCAGATCTGAACTTCTTCGCTATTGAGAGCCGCTCCGATCAAAGTTGCTGTATAATCGGAACCACCGCGCTGAAGATTATCAATTTCACCTGCTTCATTCAGGCAGATAAAACCTTGTGTGATGTAATAATCGGCTTTCGGAGCGCTTTTCAATAACGCATTGAGTTTATCCTTGATGTAATAGTTGTCGGGCATTTTATCGCCATCAATCTTCATGAATTCGAGGGCGGGGAGTAACAAGGCATTATAACCGGCTTCCTGCATCAGCAATGTGAACAAAGCAGTCGAGATCAGCTCGCCCTGTGCCAGTAAAGCCCGTCCCCCGTGTTCAGGAAATACGCCTGAGGTGAACGATTTGATCACATCAAAACGTTCTGAAAGGACCTGTTTTCCCTGATCTTTCATCTCCTTGGTTGCATAGAGATCGAACACGACATTGTAATATTCTTTTTCAAGGGAATTGATAATACCCAACGCCGATTCTTTGTTCTTTTTAGACAGATAGTCAGAAATTTCAACCAGCTTATTGGTTGTTCCGGCCATTGCCGATAATACAACCAGCTTTTGTTCGCCATCCGCAATCAGGTTCATCACGGTCCTCATCGTTTCAACAGATCCGACGGATGTTCCTCCAAATTTGAATACCTTCATTTTAACGATCGTTTTAGTTATTTAAAACTATTGTCTTTTAAATCTTTAACCACATTTGTGGGAAAATTGCTTTGCAAAAATAGGAATATTTTTTTCCTGAACATTGAATATTGGAACAATCCAATTGTTTTATTACTTACGATTTGTAAGAAGGTATTATTTGGCGTATTGCAGATTAGTTTCGATCGGATTATTTTAAGGACAATGTTTTAAAAACCTTATTGTAAAAGAATAAACCTCAGTAGAAACGGAATAAATATTAGAACCTTTTCGTGCCACTAAGCCTGATCAGATTCATCTCATTTATGCCGGAAACCATCTGTCGGATGCCGCAAGCCATCTGTCGGATGCCGCAAGCCATCTGTCGGATGCCGCAAGCCATCTGTCGGATGCCGCAAGCCATCTGTCGGGTGCCGGAAGTCATCTGTCGGATGCCGCAAGCCATCTGTCGGGTGCCGCATGCCATCTGTCGGATGCCGCATGCCATCTGTCGGATGCCGCAAGCCATCTGTCGGATGCCGCAAGCCATCTGTCGGGTGCCGGAAGCATTTTTAATAAATTGGAATGTTTTTTAAATGATACCGGAATCCATCAGGGGAAGTTTATAAGCCATTCAGCCGGTGGAATATGTGTTTATAAAAAATCTCGAAAAAATTTGGATATCGGATTATTATTTTATATTTTAGCACTTAAATGTTGAGAATTGGCGATGCCGCAACATGAAATAATCTAATAATAACTGTAAAAATCGGAATTTTATGACGAACAAACAAGAGAGTTACTTGAAAATGTCATTGGCTTCGGTAAATTACCTAAATGCCAATGAAGAAATTACTATCAGCCTGCCACAATTTGCTACTTACTTTGACGAGATCCAGACAGCAAATGGGCAGATCCAATTGGAGCTGGTGAAACAGGAAGCCGATAACAGCGGCAATACTATTGCGAAGAAACAATTGCGCGGAACACTTATTTTGCAGGCTGGTGATATTAGCCGTAGGGTAGTTGCCTACGCAACCAATTCGAATAACATTGGGCTGCTTAATTTGGTGAATTATAAAGATAGCGACTTTAAAAAATCGTCCGATCAAAAACTCGTGAGCAGTTGCAGGGTGATCTGTGAGAATGCCAGTATTTACGTTGCTTTATTGACGGATTATGGTGTAACGGCAGCGATTATTACGAACCTGCAAACTGCAATCAACGTTTTTAACAATACGATCCCAAAAGGGAGATTAAGTACAACAGATAGCGGAGAAGCCACAACGAGACTTTCGGATTTGTTTAAAACTTTACGTACGAATTGGGCTAAGATTGATACCCTGGTAGAAATTGTACGCACAAGCCAACCTCATTTTTACAATGAATATACGAAAGTACGCATGGTAATTGAAACAGGCCGCGGCTCTTTGGCATTAAAGGTCAAGACGATCAATGCACAAAGCGGTAAGCCTGAGCCAAACGTTACCTTAATCCTGATGCCTGCCAGCTCCGATTTAAAAATGATAACTGCATCGGGGAAGGGTAAAATTATGAAGAAAACGGCCAAGGCCGGTGGCTGCAATTATAAAAATATAGCTGATGGAACCTATTCTATCGATGCAAAAAAACCTGGTTTTAAGGTGGTAAACGAAACAGTGAACGTGGTAAGCGGCGAACTCGCTGTTGTTGAAATAATAATGGAGCAGGTTTAAGGTTTCTATTTGTGTTTGTCTTGCAAAGCCCGGCATTTGTCGGGCTTTGTTTTTGACGGGGGGCAGTTTTTTCAGATTTTTTGAGAAATCAGCATGAATTTTTCGCGCGTGTACCGTTACTATCGATTTAAAACCTGCCACAAACGATGAAATTGATTTTAGTGGGCGATATGCAACCCCGAATTTTGGATGGTGTATGTTTTGGGATGCAATATCATGTTGTAGAGACGGACGGCCGTCCGTCTTTACGTCGTGCATAATTCATTCCTGTAAAATTTATCCTGTTCCCAATTGGCAGGATTATTTATGATATAATCTGCAATTCGTTGGTATTCCGGATCGGTGTGAATTATATGATCATGGAAACTAATTTACTGTTTCGCATCTCTTTTTATCCGGCTGATATATTCCGACGGTGTTTGGCCCAGTTGTTTTTTAAAGCACATCGAAAAATAGGAATGTGAATTGAATCCGACTTTAAAACAAATCTCATCGATGTTGGTCATTCCGTTCCCGATTAACTTGATTGATTTATTGATCCTTACGAATTTCATAAATTCCGTTGCTGACTGGTTGGTAAGGGCTTTAAGCTTCCGGTGAAGTGTGCTTCTGCTTAGTCCAAGCTCCGAGGCAAGCAAATCGACAGAAAAGAGAACATCTGTCAGGTGATTTTCGAGGATTGCAGTTGCCTTTTCGAGTAATTCATGATCGGGTTTTAGTGTTTGCATTGCTTCGCGCCACTCTCCCTGTGCATTCGTGAATTTCTCGCGAAGCATTTTTCTGGATTCGAGCAAGTTGCGAATTCTTGCCGACAGGATGCGGTCGTCAAACGGTTTGACGATATAGTCGTCGGCACCGGTTTCGAACCCTTCCATCTGATTTTCAACGGATGAAAGCGCGGTAAGCATCAATACAGGTATATGGCTGGTTTCCAGGTCTTTTTTCAGCGCATGACAAAAAGCGGTGCCATTCATTCCGGGCATCATCACATCGGTAATGACCAGATCTGGATGAAACTCCTTCACCTTTGCCAGGCCTTCAACTCCCTCATTTGCTGTAATTACATGGTAGGAATCAGATAAGATGGTTTTTAGAAATTTCTGCATTTCTTTATTATCTTCCACAACCAAAATTGTAGCCTCTTTCCCTGTTTTTATAATTGACGATTGATCGGGTATCGTTTGAAATTGTTGTTCTTCATAAAGAGAGGTTTGAACAAATGCTTTGTGAATTCCTTTTCCAAGTTCATCATGTGTAACCGGAAGCCTGACAAAGAATGACGTTCCTGTATCTTCACCTGTAAAAACTTCAATCTGACCATGGTGCATTAAAATGTATTCACTGCAAAGATGTAACCCGATTCCTGTGCCAGAGAGCTGACCCGGAGCCTGGTAAAACCGATCGAAAATATGCGGCAAAACGGATGGTGCTATTCCAGACCCTTCATTTTTTACGATGATTGTAACACATTCACCTTCGGGAGGATTGCCGATTCGGAAATGTTGCTGGTCGGTAGTTGTATCCGTTTGCCAGCCCGGGTTTTTAATTGAAAGCTGAATGGTTCCTTCCTCTTTTGTGTACTTCATTGCATTCGAAAGAAGGTTGAAGATCAATTTGTCTATTTTATCAGGTTCAATCATGATAAAGAGTGAAGAGAAGTCTGATTCAAAATGAAAACTGAATTTCCGGTCATTTTCCTGGTATGAAAAACATTGGAAAACCTCCTGGCACAGTGCGACAATGTCGAATGGAAGCGGGTGAAAGTCCATTTTGCCAAGCTCGATCTTTCGTATGTCGAGGATTTGATTGACCAGCCTGATCAGCCGGTTAGCATTATTTTCGATCATATTAATGTGTTCCATTGGCTCATCCTGTCCTGTCAGCTTTTTCCTGAGCAGCGAAAGGGGTGAAAGAATCAGTGTTAACGGTGTCCGGAACTCGTGCGAAATATTGGTGAAAAAATGGAGTTTCAGCTGGTGCAGTTTTTCCTCATTTTCGCGCTGAATCCTTTCGTGCAGAATTGAATTTTTAAGCCGGTTTCTGAGTCTTAATTCCCGTTGAAGGAAATAGAAAATCACGAACAGGATAATCAGGTAGATAAGATAAGCATAAACTGTTCTCCAGAAAGGGTGGTGAATCGTAATATGTAACATGGTCGGCATGTCATTCCATTTGCCATCATTATTAGAAGCAATTACTTCAAAAACGTAATCGCCAGGTGGAATTTTGGTAAAGATGGCTTTGTTGTCGTTTTGAATTTCAATCCAGTCGGGACTATAACCTGTCAGGCGATATTTATACCTGTTCTTTTGCGGTAAAAGAAAATTATTGGCAATAAAAGTGAACCTCAAAGAGTTTTGGTTGTACTTCAATTTAAGATGATCAAGCGTCATAATTGACTGCCTGATTATATTTGGCTCATTTAACTGATTAACTGTCTGGTTGTTTATTTCGAGCCCGGTAATAATTACTTTGGGCACCACCGGATTTTCCTTGATCTGATTTGGATCGAACCGCGTAAATCCGTTCGAACCTCCGAAAAACAGTTCTCCGTTTTTCGCTTTAAATGCGGCACCCGGATTAAATTGGTTCCCCTGGATTCCATCGGTATAATCGAAGTTTCGAAAACTCTTTTTTAAAGGCGACCAGCCAGCTAATCCGTTTTCCGTACTCATCCAGATCACGCCGTTGTTGTCTTCAAGTATTCCATAAACGTCATTTCCGGGGAGGCCATCCTTTTTCGAAAGTTGAGAGAAGAGTCCGGTCTTTGGATCGTAAATGGTGACTCCTGCACCGGCGGTTCCAATCCAGATGTTTTGTTTCGAATCTTCGAACAGCGAATAGATATTGTTGCTGCTAATCCTATTTTTCTCATCCGGGTTGTAAAAGTACCTTACGAAACGTTCAGAGCCCTTGTTTTTTCTGTTTAGGCCATTGCCTGTACCTGCCCAAATATTTCCTTTCGAATCTATTAAAAGCGATCTGACGGAATTGGCAGACAGTGATTCAGGGTCTGAATTGTTGGCGGAATACTGTTTGACCTTTCCGGTTTGGTAATCGAAATAAAACAACCCCCTTATTGAAGATGCAAACCATACCCCCTCGTCGGAGGCTTTGATATCATAGAATTGCTCTTTAAAATCATCAATCTTGTTAAATTTTTGGTAATCTTTAGCCCCTTTGAGCTGATAAAATATGCCTCCTGCGTATGTCCCGATCCATAATGTACCTTTATTATCAAGGTTCAATGATTTGATATGGTTAATCTTTCCGGATGGTCCTTTTATCTGGACATCGGTAAACTGATGTCCAGAGCGATCCAAAAAATTGAGATGCCCCTCCTCGGTTGCAATGATAATCTTTCCTTCTTCGGTTTCTTCGAAACTGCTAACCACATTATCGCTTAGTGAATTGTCGTTTGATTCACGTTTGAAGTGTTCGAAGTTATTCGACCATTTATTGATGTAACCCAATCCGCCGGACCAGGTACCAATCCAAATTCCATTTTTGGAATCCCGGTAAATCTGGTAAATGCTATTGTTTGTTAATCCGGTGTACTTTTCTTTTTCAACCACTTCCATGCCATTCTCATTCATCCGGACTAATCCTTTGAAGGTGCCCAGCCAGATTTCGTTCTTGTATTTGAAAATAGACCGGACACGTGAACTCGGAATTTTATTCTTTCCTTCGATATTATCCTCGAAATGATCGGCTAATTCTCCCTGGCGCGTGAACCGGTCGGCACCTCCCCAGTCGTAGCCTATCCAGATATTATTGCCATCAGGTAAAATGGTAATTATATTCTGATTTCTTGCATGAGCAAAAAAGTCGATTTTTTGATAGGGCGGATCGCAATAATAGATCCCGCCGTTAGTTCCTCCAAGCCATATCCGATCTTCCTTTTCCGTTTTAGCTGCAATCCTGATCCGGTCGGTTTTATAAGCATCGGGTAACGGCAAATAAGAAACGATGCCTGTTTTAAAATCGATACGGGAAAATCCGGAACTATCAACCATCCAATAAGTACTATCGGCAGTCTGAAGAATTTGCAGAACATTTAATCCTTTTGGGTTACCGGCAGCGTCATGAAACTGGAATCTCCTGAAACATTCGCATTGATAATCGAATACTGAAAGTCCATGATCTGCTGATATCCAGATTTCATGTTTCATATCCAGATAGAGTGACCTGATGTAGTTTCCTTGAACCGATGTTTTATCATCCGGGGAATTGATGAACTTTACCGTTTCTGCTGAATTGTAACGATAAAGGCCATTGTTCGAACCAAACCATATAAATCCATATTTATCCTCGCAAATAGAGCTAATTGCTTCGAAAGTAAAACCTCCTTCGGGCGAAATCCGCTTGATTTTGAAATCCTCAACGTTCGCATAAACCGTATTTCCGATTGATAAAATCAGGAATAACTGAAATATAAATCGCAGTGTATTGAAATACGTTGAATTTTTAATATTGGTTATATTTCTGAAAAGTAAATACATATTGCCTGGACTGATGTGAGTCAGTTAATCCTGAATTGCGATGTTACCACTGACAATAGTCGTCAGGAAGCTTTTCGGATGAGGATTCCCTTTCTCATTTGGTTGATTCTTCAAAGAAGCGAAAGTAATCATTCGGGAAGTTTTTCAAAGCGGGCAATAAACATTTTTTAACAAATGTTTCAAATGTGAGACATATCTTATAGGATGGCACAAAATTGATATAAACTGCAACATGATTGTTCGACATTGAAGTATCGGCCAGGTTACTTTTGGACTGGAAGATTGTATTTTCCGAATTGCTAAACCCAGATTAACTACTAACATTTATGAGCCTTACAAAGCTGGTATTACCTCTTGCTATCTTCTTATTTTTGATGTCGGCATGTCAATCGGGCAGCAAACTCGAGCGCATTTCTGATAGCCAGATTAAAAATCAATTAAAGTTATTAGCTGCGAATTTCAACGAGACCAAAGCTTTGATACGCGATACAGGTAAAGAAGTCGTTTCTGTCAGGAGCCTGAACACTGACGGTTCTTTAAAAGCGGTCCCTTCGAAAGACTGGTGCAGCGGGTTTTATGCCGGGTCATTATGGCAGGCGTCCGAGCTGACCGGCGATACAGCCTTGAAACAGCTGGCGCGTCAATTTACATTACCACTTGAAAAAGAAAAATTGAATGGTAATACCCATGATATGGGATTTAAAATGATGTGCAGCTTCGGACAAGGTTACCGGATTACAAAGGATTCTGTGTATTGCGATATTTTGATTCAATCTGCAAAAACACTTACCACCCGGTTTAATGAGAAAATTGGCGCCATCCGTTCGTGGGATCACAACAAGGATAAATGGCAATTCCCGGTCATCATAGATAATATGATGAACCTTGAACTCCTCTTCTGGGCTTCGAAACAAACTGGTGATCAGCTTTATTCTAATATTGCCGTTAAACATGCCGAAACAACACTCGCCAACCATTTCCGGGCTGATAACAGTTCGTTTCATGTTGTCGATTACGATACAATAACGGGAGCTGTCATTAAGAAGAATACGCACCAGGGATTTTCAGATGCTTCTGCATGGTCACGTGGGCAGGCATGGGGATTGTACGGTTATTCGATGTGTTACCGCGAAACCGGGATTGTGAGTTTCCTCTACCAGGCGGAAAAAATTGCTGACTTTATTCTGAACCACCCTAACCTCCCTGCTGATAAAATTCCTTTCTGGGATTTTGATGCGCCAGCGACTCCATCACGACCGCGAGATGTTTCTGCAGCTGCAATTACTGCTTCAGCGCTTTATGAACTGGCTCAGTTTGTTCCGCAGAAAAAAGAATTCTACATCCACTCAGCTGATCAGATACTTAAAAGTCTGGGACGTGATTATTCGTCAAAACCTGGCGAGAATAAAGGATTCCTTCTTGGTCATTCAACCGGATCATTTCCACACAATTCTGAAATTGACGTTCCAATAAATTATGCCGATTACTATTACCTGGAGGCGTTGCTGCGACAGGCAAATTTTGAAAAACTAAATCAATAAATTGAAGTTTTATGTATTATTAATTATCAAACTATGAAAAGAAAACGAGTTTTTATTAAATTACTAATGGTTCTTATTCCCTGGCTGCTCGCTGGTCTTTCAGCGGTGGCACAGAATAAGATGTATTCCGGAACAGTTACCGAGAAGAATGGTACCTCTATTCCCGGAGTGGCTGTTGTGGTTAAGGGCCAAAACATTGGAACTGTCACAGATGTTGAAGGGAAGTTTTCGCTTTCTGTGCCTGCCGGTGCCAAAACGCTGGTGTTTTCTTTCGTTGGATTAACATCGCAGGAAATAACTTTAGGTGCGAATACAACATTGTCTGTTGTTATGGAAGCCAATGTGGTCGGTGTTGAAGAGGTTGTTGTTGTCGGCTTTGGTACGCAGAAGAAGGTCAATCTGACCGGCGCTGTGGCATCAGTTAAGATTGACGATAAGATTACCAGCCGCTCACTTACAAACGTTTCATCCGGATTATCCGGTTTGGTTCCCGGTCTTTCGGTGAGCCAGAATTCGGGTATGGCAGGTAGAAATGCTGTATCCTTACTCATTCGTGGTATGGGTACTGTCAATAATGCTAATCCACTTGTGGTCGTCGACGGAATGCCTGATGTCGATATCAATCGTGTTAATATGAATGATGTTGAGAGTATTTCGATATTGAAAGATGCTACTTCTGCGGCTGTTTATGGTTCGCGTGCTGCCAATGGTGTTATCCTGATTACCACCAAATCGGGGAAAGGGATGCAAAAGACGAGTATCAATGTCACAAGTTCTTATGCTGTTGAGGTTCCAACCAAATCATATGAATTTATGGCCGACTATCCACGTGCCCTTACACTTCACCAACGTTTGGCAGCAGTAAACCAGCTGCGGGCGAACTCAACCTTTAAAGATGGTACGGTTGATCAGTGGATGGCACTCGGAATGATTGACCCTTTGAGATATCCGAATACGGACTGGTGGGATGTTTTGACCCGCAATGGTTCGGTTCAGAACCACAATGTTTCTGCATCGGGCGGTAATGAGAAATCGAACTTCTTTATTTCCGTTGGAATAATGGACGAGAAAGGATTGCAGATCAACAACGATTACCAACGCTACAACGCAAGGTTCAATTACGATTACAAAATCCGTCCAAATATGAATGTTGGTGTCAAATTCGACGGTAACTGGTCGAAATACACTTATGCACTTGCGGATGGCTTTACGGATGACGATCCGACCAATACTGCCGGTTTCGATTTACAGTACGCAATTGCAGGCATGTTGCCCTATGATCCGGCTACCGGTTACTACGGCGGTGTTATGGCTTATAATGAAGATCCACAAGCTTATAATCCTTACACGCAATATGTCAACAACCTGAATTATCAGAATCGCCAGGAGGCAAATACAAGTATGTATTGGGATTGGACACCCATTAAAGGTTTAACCGGTCGCATTGATTATGCACTCAGCTATTATAATCAGTTTCGTTATACTGCCGCAATTCCAAACCGTTCTTATAATTTTCAAACCAATGCGTTTGGTTCAAGAACATATGTGGGTGATAATGCCGGGGTTAGTAATTTTACGAACACAGGTTATAAAACACAATTAAATGGCCGTTTGACTTACAATAAAACGTTTTCTCAGAATCATAACCTGACGGCGCTGTTTGTTTACAGCGAAGAGTTTTGGTATGAGCGTTTTCAAAATGGGGGACGCAGCGACCGTTATTCACCTACGCTTCATGAACTTGACGCAGCTTTGGCTGGAGTTACCCAAACTTCAGGAGGTAATTCGACCACTGAAGGACTTCAATCCTATATCGGCCGCGTAAACTATTCAGCCTATGATAAATATTTGTTTGAAGCAAATTTCCGATATGACGGTTCTTCTAAATTCCTTCCGGGTAGTCAATTTGGTTTCTTCCCATCAGTCGCTTTAGGCTGGCGTTTTACCGAAGAGAACTTTGTTAAAACAGCCACCAATAAATGGCTGAGCAGTGGAAAATTACGGGCCTCTTATGGAAGTTTGGGAAATAATAGTGGTGTTAGTCGCTCCGAACAACTTGAAACACTAACTGCCGGCCATTATATGATTGATGGTGCAATTGCCAAAGGTTTGGTGAATAATAAAATGGTAAATCCGAATTTGTCGTGGGAAGAAACAAAAGTGTTGAACCTTGGTCTTGACCTTGGCTTTCTGAAGAACCGGCTTACTGCAGAACTTGATTACTACGATCGCTTAACTTCCGGGATGAATCGTCCTTCTGATATGTCGATTCTTTTGACAGGTGCCTATAATGCGCCCCGTAAAAACATAGGGAATCTTCGTAACCGCGGTATTGAAGGAAATTTAACCTGGCGCGATGAGGTGGGACAGTTTACTTATGGATTGAATCTTAATGCTTCATATAATTCTACAATACTTGAGTCGTGGAATGAATACCTCGGTAAAGGAGCAACAACTTCAAATAAGTTCGTATTCATAAATATGCCATTCAATTATGTGTATGCATTTGAAGATATTGGCATAGCTCAAACATGGCAGGATGTTTATAATGCTACTCCTCAGGGAGCATCACCCGGTGATATTTTACGCAAAGATCTCAATGGAGACGGGAAAATTGACGACAATGATAAAAAAGCCTATCCAAATATTCAGCGCGATCGCCCGACTACCAATTTTGCAATGAGCGGAAATGTTGCCTGGAAAGGATTCGACCTTTCAATTTTATTTCAGGGGGCTACAGGGCGGAAAGATTTTTGGATAAATAATTATAACAACGTCAACTTTGGTGTTCAGCGTTATGCCTCTACCTGGGACCACTGGAATCAACCATGGAATCTTGAAAACCGGGACGGTGAATGGCCACGTTTGAATGGTGGTAGCAACAATCGTGTTGAAACATCTTTCTGGCTTGACGATCTTTCTTACCTGCGGTTAAAAAATATCCAGTTAGGATATAATCTTCCAAAGAAATGGCTTCGAATAGTTGGTCTTGAGAGTCTTCGCATTTACGGATCAGCTGAGAATCTGGCTACATTCACAAAATTCCGTGGTCTCGATCCCGAAAAAACCGGGAACGCGAGTGATGCCTACCCACTGAATAAATCATTCTCTCTTGGTATTAATCTTGGTCTCTAATAGCAAAGTCATGAAAAAAATAAATTCAAATAGATTTGTCTTTTCTGCCCTGGCAGTATTGACGCTTATAATCAGCTCTTGCACAAAGGATCTGCTCGACAGGACACCAACGGGTGAGATGTCTGCAACAGAGTTCTGGAAAACAGAGAGTGATGCAACTGTTGCCCTGATGGGTGCTTATTCTGCAGTTCGGCCACTTTTCGACCGTGATTATTATTTTGATGGTCAGGGCGAGTACGTGAGGGCACGTGGAACCAGTACAACAAATAATAACCTTCGCCTCGGAGATGCTTATAACGGAGGAAATTACAACCCATCGGGATATGGTTCAAGTTTCGATAAAATGTACCGTTATCTCTATGGTGGTGTATCCAGAACCAATTATGTGATCGAAAATGTAAAAAAGATGCTCCCAAATGCGAAAACTCCGGCATCGGTAGCAAATTTGGAAGCAATCATTGGTGAAGCACGTTTGCTTCGCGGTATGGTTTATTTCCGCCTGATTTCAATGTGGGGCGATGTTCCATATTTCAGCAAGGTGATCTATGACAATGCTGAAGTTTCTGATTTGGCCAGACTTCCAATTGCACAGGTTAAAGATTCAATCATGGCAGATTTCACTTATGCTTTTGAAAAACTTCCTGTAAAAGCTGCACAAAACGGACGTGCCTCTAAACCGGCGGCTTTAGCATTCCGTGGCAAGTTGCAACTCTATTGGGCGTGCTGGAATAAAAATGGCTGGCCCGAATTGGATACCTTTACTCCAAATGCATCTGAAGGTGATGCAGCTTATGTTGCCGCTGCTGCCGACTTTAAAGCAGTAATTCAAAATTACGGCCTCACGCTGTTCCGCAATGGTGATCCTGGTTCATGGGGAACGATGGGAAATGCTGAGACTTTGCCTAACTATTTTTACCTTTTCATGCCAATTGCCAATGGCGATCCTGAAATGATTATGGCCTTTACACATGGTGGTACAGGTACAAGTCAGGGTGAAGAATTGATGCGCGACTTTTCAGGACGGACACACGAAGGTTCACAATGCTGGGTATTCCCCTATTACGAAATTGCTGACAGGTATCAGTCAACAGTTACGGGTGATTTTTCACCCAAAATGGTTCCAACGCTTCCAACTGCAACCGGTGCAAGAACTAAAGTCAATTCTACATTGAATCCTGAGAGTTATGCCAATCGCGATTACCGCATGAAATCATCCATTATGTGGGACTACGAAATGAGCATCGGTTTAACCTCTCTCAAATCAACAGGTTTTACACCGTTTATTTATAAAACATGGAATCAGCCTGTTACAATTAATGGCGTGAATTACACCAGTTACAATACAGATGCTGGAGTTTACGGATATGTGTTCCGCAAATTCCTTCGTAACTATGCAGGTTTGGGAAGAAGCGAAGGCGACTACAGTTATCCTGTTATGCGTTTGGCTGATGTTTACCTGATGTATGCTGAAGCGACCAATGCGATCACTGGTCCGCAGGCTGATGCGATTGATCTCCTGAATAAAATACGTCGCAGGGGAAACCTTCCGGCTTTGAAACCTGAAAAAACAGCCGATAAAACGACATTTTTTGCAGCAATCGAACAAGAACGTATCGTTGAATTACTTGGAGAAGGACAACGTTCTTTCGACCTGCGCAGATGGAGAGCGATTGAAAGGGTTTGGAATCCACCATACGGTGCCGGAGTCTGGAGAATCGATACACATGGTGCAAACCGCGATCGTTATTTCCAGAATTCTTCTGAACTTGCTTATCAGCAGTGTTATATTTTCAGAATTCCACCGGGAGAACGTGATCGTAATCCAAATTTGACGCAGAATAAACCCTGGTTGTAATGTTATGTGTAAATCATTAAAATACAATAAAATGAAAAAATATTTTATCACCTCATTCGCAATCCTGCTGGTCGCCTTTGTATTTGTCAGGTGCAATAAATTTCCGATCGATGAGGATGGATTGCTGATCACCAGTAGAGCTCAGTGTTATGTTAGTAATTTTGAATTGTTGGGATCCGATTTTCAGACAGTGAGAACCCAGGCGCCCGTAATCGATACCACGGCCCTGACAATCAATACGATTGTTTTTTATGGAACAGATTTGAAAAATCTTTATCCTCAGTTTAGTCTCGTAACAGATGCCAAACTCGATCCTAAAATTATTGGTAAAGTTGATTTTTCTGATTTGGCGAATCCCAAAAAGTATACGGTAATCTCCGGCAACCGTCAGGTGAAAAAGACTTATACGGTTTATATTACAGTTCAACCGAAACCTTAAAACTTCAGACGATGCAAAATAAATATTTCGGCTTAATATTTTTGATGGTAATAGTCATTTTCTTCTCTTCATGCAAGGATAAAGAATACGCCATCCCTCTTCCCAAAACGGGATTGAATAATGATTGTATTAAAAGATCCCTGGGACCCAATATCGTGGGAATGAACATCGAGTTCACCTATGCAATGGCACTGCCGAATTCGACTGGTAAGCTCGTTTCTGCCCAGGTTGAGGCTACTATAGCGGGAGCAACTGGTACCTATCTTGAGAATAAATCGTACTACACAAATGGTAGTGGGGTAGATGTTGGAATTGTAGTTGGAAATCCATCGGTTACGACTTCTACAAAAACTGAGGTCACTTTCTCAAAAGACACTTGTGCTTCCACACTACGCTATTTCTATTACATTCCTGAAGAAGCAAGGGGAAAATCTATATCTTTCACTTTCTCTGCAAAGAGCACTGACGGACAATCTGTTTCGTATACGATGGGCCCTTATGTGATTTCCAAAATGGACATGAAATTGGATCTTGTCCTTAGCGACAATAACAACAGCTATCTTTCAATCGCCGATATGGCTGTTTACAATTCCGCCGCCGCTGTTGCCAATGCAGATAAGATTGATCTCGTTTACCTTTACCGGGCAATTACGGGTATCACCTTCCTTCATTCGCTTGTTTCTCCTGCGAATACGGAATATCTTCCGGGCGTAACGCTGCCAGCTGGAGTAACAAAAAGCACCAAAGTGAGCAAAGCCTGGTCGTTGAGGGATTTCAATCTTGCGAGACTGCAATATGGAGTCTATATCGATGATATAGATTTTCAGGTAGTTGATCTGAAGGAAGCCCCGAACTACGCGATTAATACCAAAGCAGAAGCCGGCGTTTGGGTAGAAACTGCAGATGGTAAATATAGAGCTTATGTTTATGTGAATAAAGTTGATAATACAGCCAAAACAATGACTGTTAGTATAAAGAGATTGCAAGTTAAATAGTTAGAACGAGGAGTAAGAGCCGTTGATGGGAGAAATCCGTATTCAATGGCTCTTTATCCTTTTTAACCTTCAAAAATCAACGGGTTTTGTTGCCCGTTTTTTACTTTTGCTGAAAACTAAACAATGCTAAACTAACAACATGAACCGCTTCTCCTTCATTTTAATATTGATTTTTCTTTTAATTGGCGAAGTCTCTTTTGCTTCCAGTGATGTGGAAATTCTCAGGCAAAGGTTTATAGTTGAGACGATGAAACCGCAGATCAATGAAAGCCATATCAGGCAGTTGATGAGCACCATCCGAGAAGATGGGACCTGGCCGGGAATTAATTATAAGGATGTTTCCAAAACAGGTTTTCAGCACAGCGAACATCTGAACAATCTGGTTGAATTAAGCCGGGCGTATAAGAAAAAAGGTTCGGAATTGAAGGGAGATAAGAAGCTAAAAAAAATGATCTGTTCTGCGCTTGATTATTGGCTCGCCAATGATTTTATCTGTGAAAACTGGTGGTGGAATCAGATCGGAACCCCTAATCTGTTAGTTAGCATGTTGCTAATCATGGATGACGATCTGACCAAAGAACAAATAGCCAAAACATTGCCTATGGTAGGACGTGCCAATCTGAATGCAACAGGTGCCCGTCCAAGTGGCGACAGAATCAAAATAGCAGGAATTTTAGCCAAAACTTTGCTTTTTAACCGGGATGAAGCTCAATTTAAAGAAGTTATCAAAGTTATTGAAGGCGAAATTAAATTTGCCACCGGACGTGGGATGCAATATGATTACAGTTTTCATCACCGCGAAGACCGCGTTAACAACACCTTGTCGTATGGATTGGGTTATGCTGACGCTTTTGCTGAGTGGGCTGCCAATGTTTCAGGCACCAGCTATAAATTCTCCGATCCATCGCTTCAGCTTTTAATTGATTATTACCTCGATGGAATTTGCAAGATGATGGTTTATGGCAAATTTCCAGACACAGGCGCCATGAACCGCGATATTACAAGGTCTGGATCACAAAAAGCATTTGGCACAGCAACCCCCGAAAGGTTATTGAAGACAACTACTTACCGTAAAACTGAACTGGAAGATATTGTAAAAATCCGTATGGGAGCGGCCAATCCGGCTTTGTCGCACAGTACTTTTTTCTGGCAATCGGAACATTTCACCTTCCAGCGTCCCACATTTTTTACCTCTGTCCGAATGTATTCAACGCGCGATTATAACATGGAAGTACCTTACAATGGCGAAGGATTGATGAACCACCACCGGGGTGACGGCACCAATTACATTTCGCGTACGGGTGATGAATATTGCGATATTGCACCTGTTTACGACTGGCAAAAAATTCCCGGAACTACTATAGTGCAGAAGCCTTCGCTTCCTTCGGAAGATGAAATTCAAAAGAAGGGACAGACTGATTTTGTTGGGGCTGTCACCAATTGTAAATATGGGGCAGTGGCTTTTGATTTTAAAAGCCCACACGACCCTCTGGAAGCTAAAAAGGCATGGTTCTTTTTCGATAAGGAATATGTTTGTCTGGGCGCAGGAATTAATTCGGATTCAAAGCTTTCAGTAGCTACAACCTTGAACCAATGTTTATTGAAAGGTGATGTGGTTGTGATGAAAGGAAATGAGAAATCGTCTGTAAAACAGGGTGCGCAACAATTAAATGATGTAACGTGGATTTTGCATGATAGCATTGGCTATCTCTTTCCGGAACCGCAAAAGGTGAATCTGTCGAATCAATCTGAAAAAGGAAGCTGGTTTAAGATTAACCGTCAGGCCGATTCGCCCAAAGAGGAGATCTCAAAAAATGTGTTTAAACTTTGGCTTGATCACGGATCTCATCCACAAAATGCAACTTACCAGTATATTGTTGTTCCTTCAGCAACCGAACCGGAAATGGCAGGATACAGCAGTCATCCTAAGATTGAAATTTTATCGAATACCACAGCCATGCAGGCTGTAAAACATTTGGATTCAAATATCTGTGAGGTCGTTTTTTATCAATCAGGAGAGATTCAGATTTCTAATGATTTAACAGTTGGGATAGATAGTCCGGGTATTGTGATGGTTAAAACTGAAGGCAAGATGATAACAGAGATTTCTGTTGCTGATCCATCACGTAAGTTGGGTAGGATTCATTTAACTCTAAACATGAAGATTGAAAAAAATGTGGATAACTTTAAATCTTCATGGAATAAGGAGAAGGGAATTAGTGAAATAACGATCGATTTACCTCAAACTGTTTATGCCGGGAAAAGTGTAACTGTTAAAATGTAATCCTTCAGTCAATCCGAACGATTAAAGGTTTTTTCAACCTGTTTTAATTTAACTTTGGGAAATATGTATTTAAACTAAATATTCATGAACTATCTGAAAAGCTTACTGACATTTGTGCTTTTGACCTGTATTACAGGAATCAGCTTTGCACAGCAATCCATTTCATTACAAACTATTACCGATAAACAGCATCCACGCATCCTGTTGTTGAAGGGAGAAGAGGCTTTGATAGCGCAATCGATTGCCGATAACCCGATCTGGAAGAAAATGCATGAAACTATTTTAAAAGAATGTGATAGTATCCTTTTATTGCCACCAGTTGAACGAATCCAGATTGGAAGGCGTCTGCTTGATAAATCACGCGAAGGTTTACGTCGGGTGTTTTACCTTTCGTATGCATGGCGATTAACCAATCAGGAAAAATACTTTCAGCGATGCGAAAAAGAATTACTGGCAATTTCCCGATTCAGCGACTGGAACCCATCCCACTTTCTGGATGTTGCCGAGATGACGATGGCGGTATCCATTGGTTATGACTGGCTCTACCCGAAATTGTCGGATAATTCGAGGAAAATCATTCGTGAAGCAATTGTCAGCAAGGGGCTTAATCCTTCGCTTGACTCGAAATATAACAGTTGGGTAAAAGCCGTTAATAACTGGAATCAGGTTTGCAATGCAGGAATGACCTATGGCGCATTGGCCGTTGCAGAGGATTATCCCGAACTCTCGAAAAACATGATTGACCGCGCGATTGAATCTATCATTCTACCGATGGGTGAATACAAACCAGATGGTGCTTATCCTGAAGGATATGGTTACTGGGGATATGGAACATCGTTTAATGTGATGTTTTTGAGCGCCATCGAAAAGGTGTTTTCTTCCGATTTCGGATTGCATAAAACACCGGGTTTTATGCAAACCGCCGGATTTTTTCAGAATATGTCCGGAGTTACCGGGTTAAACTTCAATTGGGGTGACAGTGGATCAGGAAAAAGCCTGAGTCCGGCTATGTTCTGGCTCGCGCAACGCAATAACGATCCATCGCTGTTATGGGTTCAAAAATCTTATTTACTGAACGACGACTTCTCAAAATTTACCGGCGACAGGCTCCTTCCTGCTGTGATGATCTGGGGAAAAGATCTTCCACTCGAAAAAGTAACTGAACCCAAGGCGAAATTCTGGAAAGGACAGGGTGCCAATCCTGTTTGTATGATGCGTACGACATGGAATGATCGGAATGGTATTTACCTTGGCTTTAAAGTTGGTTCTGCATCTGTCAATCATGGTCATATGGACATCGGTTCCTTTGTAATGGAAGCTGACGGTTCTCGCTGGGCTTCTGATTTTGGAATGCAGGATTACGAATCATTGGAGTCGAAAGGTATTCAGGTCTTTGGTCGCACACAGGATGCGCAACGCTGGAGTATATTCAGGTTAATAAATAAGTCACACAACACGCTGACCATTAATGACCAACTTCAGCAGGTAAAAGGATATGCAAAGATTGACCAGTTTTCTGATAAATCTGATTTTATGTATGCCATTTCCGATTTATCATCGGTTTACGAAAACCAGCTAACCGAAGCAAAACGCGGCGTGGCCATTGTAGATCAGAAATTTGTTGTGATCAGGGATGAAGTGGTTGCACCAAATAAACCCACCACAATTCGCTGGACCATGATGACTTCGGCAACTCCTGTTTTAGGCAAAAACAGCATCACTTTAAGCAAAGAAGGTCACACCTTGGTTCTTCAGGTAAATACGCCGGCAAAAGTAACCATGAAAACCTGGCCGACAGAACCGACAACCACTTATGATGCTCCAAATCCGGGGAAAACACTCGTCGGTTTTGAAATCACATTGGAGCCAAACCAGAAACAAACGATTCAGGTATTGCTGGTTCCGGGTTCAACAGGCAAGCAAAATATGAAGTTTGAGAAGCCACTGGCTAAATGGTAAGTAATTTTCTAAAATGAAAAACGAGAATCTAAACAAGATGAAGCGACTTCTAACCTGCTGTTTTATAGTTTTTTTCCTGTTTAATGGTGTGGCGCTTTCAAGTTGTAAGAAAAATACAATTGCGGAAATTACACCTGTGGAACCGCCCAAACTTACAGGGATTTTAAGCACTTTAAAAATGGAGCATCCGCGTTTACTCCTAACCGATGCCCGTCTACAGGAATTGAAAACGTTGAGTGTTACCGATACTCGTCTCAAAAAATATTCAGCAGATGTTGTCGCACTGGCTGATAAAGATCTTTTTAAATCTCCTATCCAGCATGTTCTGATAGGGCCACGACTATTGGATAAAAGTCGGGAATGTTTATCGCGGGTCTATAATCTCGCTTTTGCTTACCGTTGGACGGGTAACGAAAAATACCTGAGTGCTGCAATCTCGAATATGCGTACTGTTTGTGCATTCGATGATTGGAATCCATCCCATTTTCTGGATGTAGCTGAGATGACCCATGCTGTGGCAATTGGTTACGACTGGCTTTACAACAAAATGGACCAGCCAACACGAAACCAGATCAAAACAGGGTTGATTAAATTGGGTTTGAATGAAGGTAAAAAAGCCTATGCTGCCAATGCCTGGTGGATGAAAGTTGATCACAATTGGAACCAGATTTGCAACAGTGGTTTATCGATTGGTGCACTGTCTGTCGCTGAAACCGATCCTGATCTGGCCTTGCCGATTGTTTCAAAAGCAATTGAATATCTGCCATATGCACTAAAAAGCTATGGTCCCGATGGAGTTTGGGGCGAAGGCCCCGGATACTGGGGGTATGCAACAGATTATACAGCCTATGGAATATCGGCCTTTCAAAGCGCGCTTGGAAAGGATTTCGGTCTGACCCAATTGCCTGGGATGAACCTGACCGGTTATTTCCCGATTTACTCGGCCGGACCAACCGGTTATATGCTCAATTATGCTGATGCAGGTGAAAAGTCTAAACTGGGAGCTCCTCATCCTGCAATGTGGCTGGCGAATGTCTATAATAACAATCACTTTTCTGACTTTGTGAATGAACAACTTGCAACAAGGACAGCCAATGTTTATGATGTAATCTGGTTCAGACCTTACGCAAATTCTGCTGCGCAAAGAGACCTGGATAAGTTCTTCGATGGAAAAGTGGCTCTCTTTTTCTCACGTAGTTCATGGACCGATCCAAATGGTTTGTGGGTAGGTATTAAAGCAGGTTACAACAAAGTCAATCATGCACATCTCGATTTGGGAAATTTTGAATTCGATGCACTTGGGGTCCGTTGGGCGCGCGACCTTGGTTCTGATGACTATAATCTTCCTGATTACTTTGGTAGCCTGCGGTATACTTATTACCGGCTCAACTCATTAAGCCATAATGTACCCATGCTAAGTGGCAAAAGTCAGCGGGAGGATGCGACCTCTAAATTTCTTAAACATGGCGAAGGTGTTGATGAACCGTTTTCTGTGATCGATTTTTCAGAAGCATACAAAGATTATGCAAGCTCGGTTCAACGTGGTCTAAAAGTTGTTGGCGGACGCAAAGCAATCCTGATTCAGGATGAGTTTGTCCTAACAAAACCAGGAGAAATTGCGTGGGGAATGACTACAGATGCCACAATTCAGATCATTAATCCGAAACAGGCGGAACTGACGCTCGACGGACAAAAGCTAATTGCCCGAATCTTGTCTCCTTCAAACGCAGTTTTTACCTCCGAATCGGCAAAACAGTCCAAACCACAGAAAGAAAATATCGGTGTCAGTCGTTTAATAGCCAAAACTACTGAACCAGTTGGGAATGTGACTATTTCTATTTTGCTGACCCCTCAATGGCAGGGAGTTGACAATAGTATTATTCCTGTGATGAAAGCCTTGGCACAGTGGTAAATGTCTGAACTATGATTGAAGCAGATTAAAAGATTTCACAGACAATAATCTGCTTAATCCATTGATTCTGCTTCAATCATAGTTCAGATTATTTTTGTAACCTAAAAAAATATCGAAAATATGGTCGAAGAATATAAATACAAAGAAACCACCGGTAAAATTATAGGCGCGGCCATGCAGGTACATAAAGTACTTGGAAATGGTTTTCAAGAGGTGATTTATCAAAGAGCAATGGAAATTGAGTTGCCATATTTTGGTTTAAATTTTAGCCGCGAATTTGAAATGCCCATTTTTTACCGCAATCAACAAATTGGTACTCGACGGGTTGATTTCTTAATTGAAGAGGTAATCTCTGTTGAAATAAAAGCGGTAATTAAGCTGGAAGATGTACATCTTGCGCAAGCTATCAATTATTTGGAAGCATACAATCTTGAGGTTGGTTTACTGATTAATTTTGGGAGCAAAAGTCTTGAATTCAAAAGACTCATTAATTCAAAATATCATGCTCCAATTTAAATATCTTCAGAATCAGTAAAAGTAAATGTACAATACTTAAAAATCTGCTACATCCGCTTATTCTGTTTCAATCATGGTTAAGATTATTTTTATAAATTTTTATAAATGAGCAAACTACTAATCATTCTTGTCGTTATTTTTATTGGTTTTTCTACCAGGACAACCACTGCGCAAAATCCACATATTCTGGTAAATGCCGGCGAAAAACAAGCTGTGATCGACAAAATAAAGCAGCAGGTTTGGGCAAAATCAATTTTTGAGGAGATCCAAAACGAAGTCAATCCGTACGTGGAGCGTCACGTATCCAATCCCGAATGGATCCTAAGCCGGTATTTGATGAACCGTGTTCCCGGTAAACGATATACCACTGTTTTTGCTGACGAATCGGGTTCAAGGCTTATCAAATGGTCAGGAGATGCACCTGTACCGACAATCAGGGTTTCTACTTACTTAAGATCTCCGATCACCGAGAAAGGAACTTCCTACCGCAAACCGACCATCGATGAGCTGATCCCTAATGACACATCGCGCGTGATGCAGTTATTAAATCCGGAAACAGGACAAAAAGATTGGATTGATCCACAGGCTTACATTACCGACATCAACGGCGATATTAACGATTTGGCGCTTGATGCCGCCATTTTATACTGGCTGAACGGTGATGAAAAGTATGCAAAATTTGCCGCCGATCTGCTGGATCAGTGGGCCAAAGGTGTTTATTACCAGGAACCCATCGTAGGCCCATGCCGAACAGGATTACTTGATATGCAAACGCTGGGCGATCAAAGTTACCGTCCCATCATACTTGCCTACGATTTTGTAAAACCTTTTATGAAACAAAAGGGGTATGACCTTCATTGGTATGAAACCGTGTTCGAAAAATTTGCTTCTACACTCGCTTTTCGCGGTTTCTGGAACAACAACTGGTATGCTGCCGAGAGTTCGACAATGGTTTTTGCGGCTCTTAGTCTTGAAAATCAGCAGAAACAGGATTACTACCTTCAGTTTATTCTTAAGAAAGATACAATCAATGGTGGATGCGGTCAGCTGGCTTTGCCCTCGACTGTCGCAAAATGGCTGACTGCCGATGGCCATTGGAAAGAACCGGGAGGTTACCACAACTATCCCGTGGGCAATTTGCTCGTTGCTTCACTTGCACTTGAAAAAAACGGACATGATGTATTCCGACAGTTTCCTGCACTTTTCAAGGCATCGTATGCGATGCTTAAATATTCATTTCCCAACCTGACAGTTGGAGGTTTTGGAGATACAGGCCGGGCCTCACAAAGTGCCGAATCGCTTGAAATAGGTTTGGTTGGAGCTGTAAAATACAACCAACCCGAATTACCAGAGATGCTTGCCTCGATGAAAAAGCTGATTGACGGAGGTATTTATAAACGCGAAAAATCTGGTTTCATCGGCCTGTTATGCTTTCTTCCTGAGATTCCGGAAGCAAAAACGACTTACCAATGGCCACGAACCGGATCACTTGATTTTGCCAAATATTTTTTGCAGCGAAACGGAACCGACCGGCAAACCGGCCTGATGGTTGGTGTTCAGGGTGCAACTTACAACCACAACCATTGCAATGGTATGGCGATGGAATTGTATGGATTGGGTGAAGTAATGGGCATTGACGCTGGAACCGGTCCCAACTATGAACATCCGCTGCACCGCAATTATTACAGTCAGTGGGCTGCACACAATACCGTTGTCGCAGCCGGATCATCTAGTTCTGTTCCTTTCAGCGGATCGGCTGGCGCCAAAAATATCGGGCAGATTGATCTCGCTGCAATGGAACCAATGTCTGATCAAAAGGCGGTATCACCCGATTATTCTTTTACCGACACACGTTATCTCGATAAATCGACCAATACAAACCAGTCTCGTACATTGGCGATTGTCAGAACATCTGAAACAACCGGTTACTATGTTGATATATACAGATCCGATAATCCGGTTAGTAATGATTATGTCTATCACAATATTGGAGATCAGGTCACGTTCCTGAACAGCAAAAGAGAAGAATTAAAAACTTCACCGACCGACTATCCATTAACAGGAAAAGACTATCCCGGATTTCGGTTTTTTACCGATGTTGAGAAATTAGGCAGTTACACAAACGATCTGATCGCCCGGTTTTCAATTAAAGATGAACAGTCGAACGATCTTTTTATGCAGGTTTTAGTTCCGGGTGCCATAGGACGTACTTATTACCGTGCCAAATCACTTAAAACAAAAACGGCGGGTAAGCAATACAATGGAAAACCACTTCCTGTTTTTACAATTAGAACTCAAGCTGAAGCAAAAACCAAACCTTTTATTGCAGTGTTTGAGTCCTACAAAGGAGTTGATGGTAACAGTGTCGAAAAGATCATAGTTGATCCACGCAGTGACGGCGCAAAATTTACTGTTTTGAATGTATTTAACAAAGATTCTTCACACCAGATTATTTTTCAGTCAGTTGATGGTGCTACAAGTTATAGTGGTGATTTGTGGAATTTTAGCGGCTTTTTGGGAGTTACCGGTTTAAAAAACAAAAAGCTATGCACGTTGTATCTTGGTGAAGGAAACCAGATCACCCATTCAGGATACTCCCTGAAATCGAAGACACCTAAAGGTTCTGCAAGCTTGACGATCAATAATAAATCGTTAAAAATTACATCTAATCAGGCTATTGAAGTAGGAATTCCATCCACTGAAGTGAAGAAAATCTCTTTGAGGGTCGGAAATAAAACCAGCGAACTTAAAACCATCCGTTCCGGCAAACAGCTCATTTTTGAGGTGCCTGCAGTAACAGACGGAGAAGTCACGATTAACTAGTGCTTTTATTTTTTAATGGATATATTTTATTTATAGATTGGAAATGTGATTGATATGAAGAAAACCTTTTTTATCATCCTAATTGGACTCCTTTGGGCTGGCATTGCCAGTTCTCAACAAAACAAAGCCAATGGGTACAAAGGCATTTGGTTTACACTGGGTCAGTTTACCGAATACGGCGATAAATACTCCGGCGGATTGGGAACATATACTGCCAATCATATTCCGGTTGCAATTTATGCCCCGGAAGTGAAGAAGACTTTTTTTGTTTATGGAGGTACAACTTCGAAAGAGGAGCGCCACCTGCTAATTATGATCTCTTATTTTGATCATCAAAAAAAAGTGGTTCCTAAACCGGTGATTGTATACGACAAAATGGGGGTCGACGATCCTCATGATAATGCCTCCGTTTCTATTGATGATAAAGGCTATATATGGGTATTCGTGAGTGGCAGAAATACACGGCGGCCGGGACTCATTTTCAAAAGCGATCAACCTTATTCGATCGAGTCTTTTGTTCAGATTCACGAAAGTGAAATAACCTATCCACAACCCTGGTGGATGGGGGAAAGTGGATTTATCCTCTTGTTTACCAAATACACAAATGGCCGCGAATTATATTGGTCAACAAGTCCCGACGGCAAAACGTGGTCTCCAGACCGAAAACTCGCCGGAATGGGAGGGAATTACCAGCTTTCGAATATCCGTGAAAATAAACTGGTCACGGTTTTTAACTACCATCCTGGCGGAGATGTCAACAAACGGACCAACCTTTACATGCTTCAATCTGAAGATCTTGGTCAAAGTTGGAAAACCATTGACGGGAAAACTGTCAAGACTCCCGTAACTGAAACGCACTCTGAAGCGCTTGTAAAAGATTACGAAGCAGAAGGAAAACTAGTTTATCTGAACGATCTGAACTTTGACAGTTCAGGAAACCCGGTTGTTCTGGCAGTAATCAGTAGAGATCATAAACCTGGTCCGCAAGGTGATCCGCGCGAATGGACAGTAATTCACAGGAAAAACGGACAATGGATTTTTAATAAGGTGTGCGTATCAACCCACAATTATGATATGGGATCACTTTATATCGAAAAAGATGTCTGGACGATAATAGGGCCAACTGAAACCGGTCCGCAAAAGTGGGGAACCGGTGGTGAAATGGCACTTTGGCAAAGTAGAGATGAGGGAATCACATGGAAAAAAATAAGGGATATTACCCATAACAGTGTTTTTAATCACACTTATGCACGCCGTCCTGTCCAAGCCAATAAAGATTTCTTTGCGTTCTGGGCAGATGGCGATGCAGATAAGATTTCAGCTTCAAGACTTTACTTCACAAATGAAAAAGGTGATAAAGTTTGGATGCTGCCTTACGATATGAAGATTGATTTCGAAAAACCGATTCAAGTTAAATGAATAAAAATTGAACTAAAATGAAGAAACTAACATTTTTAATTGCCTGTTTTTTATTGATTTGTGTTATTTCGGGTACAGCCCAGAATCTGCTAAGCGATAAATTTTCGAAGGAAGAGCTGGCAAAGATTCTAATTGATCAGGAGAAATGGGTGCCTTTCCCGAAAATTACTGATCGCGCCGGATGGGCCAAAGCCGATCCGGAAATGATGAAAGCCTACATTAAAAAGGCGGAAACCTACCTGAAATATGAATGGCCGGGAATTCCTGCAGCCAAATCGCTTTTAATTGAACGAACGGGAGATCGTGATGAGTACCAAAAGATTAGTTTTGGGAAGAGGGAAGTGCTTGGTACACTATTACTTGCTGAGATCTACGAAAACAAAGGTCGCTTTGTCGATCAGATCATCGATGGTGTATGGTCGATTTGTGAAGAATCGTTCTGGGGTGTTCCGGCTCATTTGCCCAAGACAAAGGAACTTTCCGGTTTGATGGATGTCTCACAACCTTTTGTAGAACTGTTTTCTGCTGAGACGGCTACTTTTCTGGCATGGGTTGATTATTTCCTGGGAGATAAACTTGATGCTGTCTCTCCCCAAATCCGAAAACGAATTTATAACGAAACAAACAGCCGGATTTTCGTGCCTCTAATGACCAAACAACATGGTTTTATGAGCTCTAATGCCGATGGACGTCGTCCAAATAACTGGAATCCATGGATCTGCTCCAATTGGCTGAATGCTGTTTTGTTACTCGAAAAGGACAATAAGAAAAGAACTGAAGCTGTTTCCAAAATACTTTCCGTACTCGACCAGTTTCTGAATCCTTATCCACAGGATGGTGGTTGTGACGAAGGTCCCGGTTACTGGGGAGCTGCAGGTGCCTCATTGTATGATAATATTGCGATGCTGAATTTAGCCACGAACAATGCATTCACCTACGTTTACAAGGATGAAAAATTCCGGAATATGGGTAAATTCATCTACAGGGCTCAGATCAGTCCGGTCTATTTTGTGAATTTTGCAGATGCAAGTCCAAAGCCAGGAATGGCTGCCGATATGATTTACCGTTTTGGGAAAGATATTGAGGATGCTGATATGATGAAATTTGGTGCGTACTATCGCTCACCTACAGAAGGATCATCTGGTCGCTCACATTATTTCAGAAATTTCTTCGCTTTGTTTATCCAACAGGAATATCAAAGTGCTGCTCAAGGTCTGCCACTGCCAAAAGATACCTGGTTGCCCGATCTTCAGGTGATGATTGCCCGCGATAAAGAAGGATCGACCGATGGTTTTTTTGTAGCGGCCAAAGGTGGGAACAACGACGAAAGCCATAACCACAACGATATCGGCAATTACATGGTCTATTACAATGGATTCCCGTTACTGATTGATGTTGGTAGTGGTACCTATACCCGCAAAACCTTCAGCAACAAAAGATACGAGATCTGGTATAATTGTTCTGAGTTTCACAATGTACCATCCATCAATGGGAAAGATCAGCTGCCCGGACCAAATTTCAAGGCTAACAATGTCTCTTACAAAAATGGGAAAGATTTTTCGCAGTTTTCGCTGGATATAGCCAAATCCTATCCTGCTGATGCCGGTATCAACACATGGCTAAGGACAGTCCGCCTGAACCGTGCTAAAAATGTTATTGTTGATGATGTAATTTCATTGCAGCGCTCTGAATCAGTCGTTCAGCATTTGATGACATGTTATCCTGCAGAGGTTACGAAACCGGGTGAATTGGTTATTCATTATGCACCTGAAGGTGGAAAAGCAATTGATTTTGCGGTCAGCTACAACCCAGCACAATTCGATGTTACGGTTGAAAAAATCAAGTTGGAAGAAATGGAAGACAAAGGTGTTCTACAAAGATGGGGTGATACAATTCAACGGATCAACTTCAAGGCTAAAAAGCCAAAGAAGACTGATAAATACAGTTTCCGAATCGCCATTCGATAAAAAATTCAGGAAAGAATTGGAAGTTACCCCGGACAGATCCTTTTTCAGGAAGTCCGGGGTAATTTTTTTGATATCCTGTTCGGAATTTCTTCTGGTCGATCATTTGAATTGATGACGCACGGCCTGACAAGTAAGGAGATTAAATATTCAAAGCGATGGTTTATTTATAAATGGAAATTCAATTTTCTATGTAATTTTAGCCTGTCATCCCAAGAAGGGTTGATTTCCAGAAAACTATTGTCAATTAATTAAAAAACGAACCCATTATGGAAAACCAAATTTCCAATCTTACGAACCGCCTGCAACATGTAGGAATTCCCGTTACCGATGTTGTTGTTTCTGAGGCCTTTTATAGAAGCCTGGGTTTTAGCAAAGCGATGCAATCACCATTTCAGGACGATGGCAAAACCGGTACCTGCGTAATGATGAAAAATGGAGGAGTCATCATCGAATTATACCAATTGCCAGAACACAAATTAAACGAAATTCGCGACCGTAAAGATGGGCATATCGATCATATAACATTCGATGTAGCAAATATTGATGCTGCTTATGCCTTGTTAAAGGATGCCTCGTTTCATGTCATTGAGGATAAGCCTGTATTTCTACCTTTCTGGGAAAATGGCTGTAAATATTTCAATATCCTTGGACCCGACGGGGAACGGTTGGAGTTCAATCAATTGTTATGATTATAAGTACTTGAAATTGAATAAATAGCGCTTATTTATCCTTTAAATGAGATTCTCCGAAGAAATCAGACGAATATCATTAATAAACAGAAAGATGAAAACTAAAACGATTTTAATTATCTGAAATCACTAATTTATCAACATCTAATTGTTAATATCCAAATGGTTAGAGGCTGATTATTCCCTTTCTCACGTTCGACTATTTATGATTTCGAGACTTTTATTCCTCCATCGGATATCACAATTGTTGGCATTGAGAACCCCGAAAACTTCCGGCAGATCCAACAGCAAAGGAAATTGTTTGAGAATATCCGGCCGCTTTTTGTTTCAAGGTACCCGCAAAATAAGGATTTAGTGAGATGGTTGGCTGCAATTCCAAATGATTACCTGCACTTTGGCGATTTCGACTTTGCCGGACTGAACATCTATATGAATGAGTATAAGAAGCACTTGCAAGACAAATCAAGTTTCTTCCTGCCAGCAAACATCGAAAGACTACTTTCCACAAGAGGGAATCGTGATAACTACACCAATCAAACTATGCAGTTTGATGTTCAGTTGGTTGATGAAGAAAATGTATTGATTTTATTACGGTTGATCGAAAAATACCGGAAAGGGCTGGAGCAGGAAATACTAATTCGTTGACTGATTTCTACTAGAACTCTTCGCGAAGTTTCCTAAGAATAACCCAGATTTTTAACATTAAAAAATGATATTATGAATTGTGTAATCTGTAAAAATGGAGAAACATCGAAAGGAAAAACAACTGTAACCTTGGAAAAACAAGGGTCTATTGTTGTCATTAAAGGTGTATCTGCTGAAATTTGTAATAATTGTGGAGAATATTACCTTGATGATGAAACGGCTGGCGAAGTTATGCAAAAAGCAAATGAAGCTTACAAAAAGGGGGCGGAAATTGAAGTTATCAATATGAAGAGAACGGCTTAGTTACTGATTTAAGTAAACTGTTTAATAATATTCAATTTTTTATATGAAGGCATTAGTCTGGTTTTCCGAATTAATCATTCAATTCAGATAGCGAATCATTAAGGCTTGAATCTACTTTTTTGTACCGCTGATTGTTCTGGTATTTAATAAACCAGGGGGTCAGAAGAAGGATGAAAATGAATACAAGAATTAAAGGCTGAAACTCGTTGCTGCCTGATAAATTTTCAAAACCCCCAATATCCTGAATATAGCCTCGAATCACGATGATTGCCAACAAGTATAAAAAAATCAGGTACGATAAAAAGTCAATTGTTTTCATTCGGTTCAATTTTTTGCGAAAATAGTTTTGTGATTCCTTCACTGGGAGGTTGTCTGCATTTCCAGTAAAAACCAAAAAACGGGTGATTTCCATCGTTGTTGATATCAGGAGGAATAGTCCGACCAGGGTAAATGGAATGATTGAACCGATCGAAAAATTGATCCCAAGATATATAAAGGCATAAATCATCAGGCCAATAAAAACTGAAAGAATCAACGAATACAAAAGGATTCTAAGTTTAATGTCGGATAAGATTCGTGTAATCGTTTTGCAATGATTCATCTTTATATTTTCTTCGATATTTGCACAATCGCTTATCTTTCCATGGTTTAGAATGTGTGCTTTCTGCCACATCGTTTTTAAATCAATGTTTTCCATTTTCAAGTATTTTAATAAGTTGATTTTTAATTCTGCTGATCTTAACACCAGCATTACCTTCAGAGATGCCTATTATTTTACCAATTTCCGCGTAACTGTATTCTTCGAGGTGTAAAAGGATGATCGCTTTCTCAATATCGGATAAATGACTGATTGTCTGATAGAGTTTATCTCTTTGATCCGAATCAGAGTCAGATTCATTTGCCGGGACATTGTATTCAAATTTTGAGAGTTCAGTGTGCCTGGGTTGAAGACTTTGTTTGCGGATAATATCAATGGCCGAATTTAATGCAACCCTGTAAAGCCATGTTGAAAAGGCTGACTCATTTCTGAATTTTGGGTAAGCTTTCCAAAGCCGGATCAGAATTTCCTGGTAATAATCCTCTTTGTAAGGATTCCGGTAGAAATAGATATTGCAGATTTTCTGTAATATCCCCTCGTGTTTATTGATCAGCGCTATAAATTCATCTTTCACTTTCAAGTAGATTGGATTACTGTCAAGTTAGTCGTTTGAATGGATGCGATTATTACATCGATATTATTTTTTTTCCAGCAGATGATTCAAAAACTTAACAGCAGAATCAACATCCAGCCGTTTCGCGATGATGTGCTTGGTTGGATCGAGGATATACATTACAGGAGTGCTGAAGACATCGTAAAGCGAGTGGAAACTGGAAGTGACAGAAGGATCCCAAACATTTGTCCAGTCGTAAATCTTATACTCGCTGATCGATTTCAGCCATTCCTCCTTTTTATTCTGCGTGCAAACAGCGTAAATGTCTACTCCCTTGTCTTTCAAAGGAAGATATAAATCTTTGTAAAGTTGCGGCACCGTTTTCTTGCAATGGCTGCAATTGGGTTCCCAGAATAACAGGATCGTATATTTCGAATTCATCTGGCGAAGACTGAAATAATTCCCTTCTGAATCGGGAAGTTTCAACTCGGGGGCAAGATTCCCGATCATATTCGGTTTCGTCACTCTTACCTTCTCTTTGACCTTGGCCAATGCTGTTGAATCGAGCCAGTCACCCTTACCGTTGAGAAAATACTTTTCGGCAATCGCTACAAACATTTTGTCCATACCCATTACTTCCGAGGTGATTGCATCATTCAGCCTGTTTAAAGAAATATAGCGGTACATCTCTTCGTTGGCTTTCGCCTTTTCAATCAAAGCAAATGTTGGTCGCATGAACGAATCGGGAATCTGCAACAGCGTATTTTTAAAATAAACATCTAACCGGCTGTCAATTAATGGCGATCTGATCAGTCCGGGTTGTGCAAAATTGAAATTATCCCAAAAATGGCGTGTTGTAAACTGATAATTCATAACCCATTTCAGTGAATCGGGATTTTTGAAATTCACCGGTGCAACAAAAGGTGGTTGTCGGGGATAGATCATCGAACGAATTAAATCGGCAAAAAATGTTCCGGGGTATTCGGCAGATTTTTTTTCCCAATAACCTTCCATCTCATTGTTCAGTGCCTCAATATCTGATGTGATTATTTTTAAGGAATCGGGATTGTTTTTATGTGATTCATACTCTTTTTGTAACTTCTGCTGCTTATTCCGTTGAACCGTCAGGAACTCCTGGTATTGCTGGAACGCTTCAGTTTCTTTTGCTCCTTCGAAAATACGTTTCGCCTGTGGATCGAAAGAGGTGCGAATCGAGAACTGTTGATCGGCCCCGATAAGAAAATCGAAGTATTTGTCTTTATTTAAATAGATTACATAGATTCCGCTGATTCTGGCCTCTTTGTATTTGAAAAGAGCTGTGCCTGTCTTATCAAGTTGTGCTGAATCGATCCGAAGTATCTTACTTCCGTAATAGTGAGCAAGGTAAATATTGGAGTCTTTCAACCCTTCGAGGGTAACCTTAATCTGAAATGGCTGCGCAAAGATTTCCGAAGAAAACGATGACAATATAAATAGCAGAAAAACAATAAGTTTAGCAGAGATTTTCATAAAACATTATTTTCCCCAAATTTAAGAACTACCTGGCATTTAGCAATAGATTTTTTTATGGAATTGATTTGGAATGCCGAATTTGATGTTCGGAACACCGGATCAGGTGCTCCGCTTATCTGTTCTGAATTCCGTTTAGATAAACTAGACCTAAATCAGTCTGGTGTTGGAGTCTGTCTGCTAGGTGTTGAGGTATATCTGTAATGTGTTGTGGTCTATCTGTTAGCAGTTGACATCTTTCTGTCAAGTGTTGAGGTATATCTGCCATGTGTTGGTGTCTTTCTGTCAAGTGTTGAGGTCTTTCTGTCGGGTGTTGGGGTCTTTCTATCGAGTGTTGGGGTCTTTCTGTCAAGTGTTGAGGTCTTTCTGTCGAGTGTTGGGGTCTTTCTATCGAGTGTTGGGGTCTTTCTATCGAGTGTTGTGGTCTTTCTGTCAAGTGTTGAGGTATATCTGTCAGGTGAGACTGCCACCCTGTCATGAATTGAAATATTTATGTTATATACACAAAAAGGCCGGATCATCTCCGGCCTCTTTAACCTTGTATTTAAAGAATTTTGAAAAATACTGATACTTAAAGCGAATAAGGATCAGGGAATTAAATTCACACTTCCATAGTTGCTCTCTATGCGGACCGAAGATTTAGGGCTGTCGGAGTTTCCAACGGTTCCGGTTACTTCGTAACTTGTGTTTTCGCGCATTCTGTTTAGTTTGCCGTCGGGATGTTTAATGTCGCTGTAGCGGACTTTGCCGTTTAATTTGTAGGAAGCATCGGAAGCAATTCCAAGCTTTATTCCCGCATATTTGTTTTGAATTGTAATGCTTTCGAAACCGGCGGGAATTTCCCTTATGGTAACTCCGCCATATCCATTTATCAGACTGAATTTTGAATTCAGCTTATCGATACTAATACCAGTATACATTGAATTCATTATAAATGTATTGATGTTTCCAATATCGAAATTGTCATATTTTGAATCGGCATCTATTTGATTACAATCTCCAACATTCATTCCGGAATAGCGCGTTTCGGCTTTCAGGTTATTCCCTTTTTCAAGTTTGAGCTTGGAATAGTGAAGCACCAATCCAAGGTCTTTTATCGCGTTTAAATTGACTTTGCTGTAAGCTATATCCATAGTAAGATCGGGGGAAAGCAATTTTTGACCGTTTAGCTCACCATATTTTATTTCGAAAGTTCCTTTTGAGGTCAGATCTTTCATATTGACAGTGCCATATTTCTGAACGACTGCCAACTCCCGGTCGGCTGGAATTGAAACATGGTAATCGATGCTGAATTCGTTGTTGCCGTTCATTGTATTTTCAATTTCAGTGACCGCCACCACTGTGCTTCCATTCAGGTTCACTGTCACGTTAATGTTATCCAGAAGTCGCCGGGCCCTGTCAGAAGTGCCTTCCACCCAGATATTGGCAGATACAATCACTGAATCAGTTCGGTTGTTCTCAATGTAAATGTTCCCGTACTTGTTGTTTATATCAAGCTTCTGAACCTTATTTACGGGATAGTTTTTATACACTCTTTTCGATATTCTTTCAGCATTGACATTCAAGGATATCAACAATACCATTGCTGCCAAAATGCTAAATTTCAGGGTTTTCATGTTTTTTACTTTTTAAATGTTTTACGTTTTCCAAATCTGTTTTTATAGTGTTCACGATATCGAGCTTTGTTTGATAATACTCAATCATCGCATTGATGATTCTTTCGTCGTAGGGATTGGCCTTGTACTCTGCACGCAAATTCACGAATAAACTGTCCATCTCTGAAAGTTCATGCTTGATCTGTACCAATTCCTTTTGCGATCCGAATCCTTCGTTTGCCATCTTTTCAAGGTCTTTGATCCCGTTATTAATGCTGTTTGTATAGTAAAACGAGGCTTCTCCAAGATCACTTTTGGCAACTTCGGTTTCTTTTACACCGGATTTCGGATTCCTGAGATAGACGTATAAATTAGCAGATAACAAGACGATTACAAGTACCGCAGCAACTTTCAGAAAAGGTGTCAGCTGAATGCCTTTTCGTTTGGATTCTGCAAGCTTAAGCCGTTCCGCAAAGCGGTCCAAATGTCCGTCCCGAGGTTCTTCCTCAAAATCCGAACGATTTTCAATAATTATTTTATCTAATTCATCCATAACTTTTCTCCTTTTTCTGCTCTTTTCTGTTCTCTGTGAGGATCTCTTTCAGCCGTTGTCGTGCCCTCGAAAACTGAGTCCGCGATGTGACATTCTTTATCCCAAGAATTTCACTCACCTCTTCATGATCGTATCCCTCCAGCAGAATCAACGATAAAATTGTGCGATAACCATCAGATAGCGTTTCAATCGCTGATTTTACCTCTTCTACGGTAATCGACTCAACTTCAGGTTCCGGTTCATTTACAACTGGAAGTTCTGCATGAAGTTCTTCAAAAATTACTTTTCTTTTTCTTAATACATCCAATGAACGGTTGATCACAATCTTTTTAAGCCAGGCACCGAAACTTACATCACCACTATACGTCTTTAACTTTCGGAAGGCAGTCAGAAACGACTCCTGCATAATGTCTTCGGCCTCTTCGGGGATACCAACAATTCGCAGGCTTGAGTTATACATCGACTTGTAATAGAGCCGGTAGATCTCAAATTGTGCTTTCTTGTCGCCATCCTGGCAACGGTCGAGCAAATCCTGGTGAATATTGATATACTTGTTTCCCAACTTATTTGTTTTCTGAGTAAAGGACGAAGTTAAATTTTCTTTGTTGCATTAAATTCCTATTTTTATAAAAAATCATTTT
>Ga0209511_1000283_pt1 | contig 54631 bp, 44 predicted proteins | sample SSSSmetaG_FD_184141 | JGI IMG/M metagenome (GOLD analysis project Ga0209511, IMG submission 184141) | Glacier valley bacterial and archeal communities from Borup Fiord, Nunavut, Canada, to study Microbial Dark Matter (Phase II) - ​SSSS... | ecosystem: Environmental > Aquatic > Freshwater > Ice >... | reverse complement strand
TTCCTTTGTTTAACAAAGATACAATATAATTTAGTCAGGTGGCCAAAGGGTGGCCAATAATAACAAAACAAAGTCCAATTAAAGGAAAATACAAAACACACACAACCTCTATTTTATTGTATATCAGTGCTTTTAATTTCTTTTGTTTTCTCTTATTTTCTGGGTTGTGTATCGGGTCTGGGTACAAGCAAACCCCTCTTAATCGATTGATTGAGAGGGGTTTTTGCCTTTAAAAACAACCAAAGGGTTATTAAAAAGTATCCAATAATTAGTAAAAAACCGCCTCATTTCTGAAACGGTTCTTAGTAATAATATAATTTACAGGATTATTACTTTTTTAGTACTTTCCTTTCAATTGCACCATTTGTTGTAATTAGCCTTATGACATAAACACCTTTTGGCAAAAAACCCATTGACACATAATCGTTTGTCTTTACTTGTTTTTTGATTAATACTTTGCCGCTTAAATCTGTCAAAGTAAGTGAGTTTGATCCCTCCAATCCATTAAGATAGAAACCATCAGTCACAGGATTTGGATAGATATTTATAGATTCAGATATCAGTACAGGTAATGCACTGGGCGCCATTTCTACAATATTAAAATCTCCCCATATTGGGGCTTCCTGATATGCACTTTTTGAGCCTGCAGGAACATACAAGGTACAGGTATATACATTTACAGAGGTAAAAACACCAGTACTTAATACTACAGGAGTAGTTGCATATGAGTATATAGAAGACAAACCAGTACATCCATAAAAAGCTTGATTTTCTATTGACGTTACAGAATTTGGAATTGATAAGCTTGTAAGGCTGCTGCAACCAAGAAAAGCATGATATGCTATTAACGTTACAGAATTGCCAATCGTTAAGTTAGTAAGGCTAGTACAATTCTCAAAAGCATAATCTTCTATAAACTTTACAGAATCCCCAATCATTATACTTGTAAGTTTACTGCAACTATCAAAAGCCCACATCCCTATTGTCGTTACAGAATTGGGTATAATTATGCTTCTAAGGCTACTACACCCATAAAAAGCCCACCATCCTATTGTGATTACAGAATTGCCAATCGTTAAGTTGGTAAGGCTAGTACAACTACCAAAAGCAGAATTCCCAATTGCCGTTACAGAATTGCCAATCGATAAGCTGGTAAGTCCACTGCAACCACCAAAAGCAGAATTGCCTATTAAGGAAACTGAATTGGGAATGGTTATACTGGTAAGACCACTGCAAAAGTCAAAAGCAAAACTGCCTATAGAAGTGACAGAATTGGGAATAGTTATGGCAATTAGCCTTGTTATTTTATAAAATGATTGTTCTGGCAATTCATTGGATGGATAAGAAGTAGCATTTGATGTTCCACTAGCTCCATTATAAGCCTGAATGGTTACTCCACTGATATCCAAAACAGCAAGTTGAGTAATTCCATCCCGCATGAACTTAAAGTCTCGTGCATCGATGCTACCAGTTACGGCTAAATTGGTAACGGTTGTCATTTCAGTAGTCGTAAACAGCGTTCTTAATGTACCTGCAGTCGTTACATTAACAGTTTTTGTAACCTGTGCATTCACAAAGGATACAAATAAACTGATAATGAGTAAAATATTGTTTTTCATAAGAAGTCAAATTAATTACCCAAATGTAGTGTTTTTTTGCTTATTTTGTAACTTTATGTTTTACTATAATATATCTTATTATCAACTAACAAATATTTTAATGTCATCAATAAATCTACATGAGAAACCTTTTGATGAAGAGACAATCATCAAATTGGAGTTATTTGAGAATTATGCAAAAGCATGGATACCGACCTTCGTAATGGGAGAATATTATAAGGAGTTTTGTATCTTTGATTTCTTTGCTGGGACTGGATATGACAACAATGGTATCGCAGGAAGCCCCATTCGCATTCTGCGACAACTGAACGCTCATGTAGGCAATATTTTCAATAAAAAAAAGAAGGTAAATGTTTGTTTTAATGAATTTGATAAGGATAAATATAACCTCTTGAAGATTTCTTGCGAAGAATATCTTGCTGATAATCCAGATCTCAAAAGAGCAATATCGGTCAAGTTTTACAATGAAGACCTTGCCGATCTTTTTCCACGTGAATATCAAACTTTATGCGACTATCCATCTTTGGTTTACATGGACCAAAATGGCGTGAAGTTTATGTCTGACAAGTATTTTCTTGCATTAGAAAAAGCCAACACGACTGATTTTCTTTATTATCTTTCATCATCATATATTTTACGTTTCGGCGATACAGAAGCTTTTCAGGCAAACTTAAAAATTGACTTGGAAAGAGCAAAACAGAACCCATACCGATATATCCACGAGAGCATCCTGGAGCAATTGAAGGAGAAGTTGCCAGAAAATTCCACTTTAAAACTATATCCATTTACTATAAAGAAACAAAAAGGTGTTTATGGTGTTATCTTTGGAGCGAAACATCCTATTGCTGTTGACAAATTCCTAAATGCAGCTTGGAATTGCAACTGCATCAATGGGAACGCCAACTTTGATATAGATGATGATGCAGGTAAACGACAGCTTGATCTTTGGGAAGGAAAAAGTTTAACAAAAATTGAAAAATTCGCCAAATCGCTCAATGGTCAGATAATGTCTGAAAAAATAAGTACAAACAAAGAGGTCTATGATTTTGCACTAGATCATGGACATGTTGCCAAACATGCGTCAGATGAAGTTTCAAAAATGAAAAAAGAAGGATTGATAATGTATTCTGAAAGGTCACCATTGATCAACTATGATCAAGTGTACAAAAATAAACGTATTATCACTTATAAAAAACGACGCTGATAATTATGAAATCGACAAAAATCGAATGGACAGACAAAACGTGGAACCCTATCACTGGTTGTACCAAATATTCATTAGGTTGTGCACATTGCTATGCTGAAGTTATGTCAAGTCGACTTAAAGCAATGAGACAGAAAAAATATGTAAATGGATTTGAGCTGTCCTTGCATGAAGAAACATTAAAAGAACCATTTGCATGGAAAAAACCACATACAATATTTGTTTGTTCCATGAGCGACATATTTCATGATAATGTTCCATTTTCTTTCATTGATAAGATTATGGATACCATTAAATCTACCCCTTATCATCGTTATCAGATTCTGACTAAACGAGCAGAGAGAATGTCAGAATACTTTAGTAATAGATTTATCCCATCAAATGTGTGGCTAGGAGTCACTGTAGAATCATCTTTAGTTAAAAATAGAATAGATTATCTGCGCGCCCTTAAAGCTTCTGTAAAATTTCTTTCTTGTGAACCTCTTCTTGAAAGTCTTGGTGAATTAAATCTGGAAAACATTGATTGGGTAATTGTAGGAGGAGAGAGCGGCCCTAAAGCTCGGCCAATGAAAGAAGAATGGGTCTTGCAAATTCAATCACAATCAGAACGTCAGGGAACAGCATTCTTTTTTAAACAGTGGGGCACTTGGGGAAGTGATGGAGTAAAGCGCAATAAACATGCGAATGGAAAAGCAATTGGAGGTTTGATATATCAGGCTATGCCTGCTTAAATTAAAACGACAGCTCTTCCTAAATAAATAATACTTTTCTATTTTATCAATCAACTCTATTTTAAACTCACGCATAGAACCAACTTAAAGATTGATTTTTAACCCTTTTGACAAGGATAGTTAAAAGGTATGACACAATTGTTCTTTTTATTTCTCATAAAATATCTACTATATTTGCAAAAACCCTCACTCTTTAATATTCCATGCCCTCCATCCTTTCCCGCCCATACCCTGTTATATCCCTTTCCTGGAAAGCAAACCTCCTGATAGGCCTTTTTATCTCGATTTTCATGCTCATTTTTCAGCCTTTTGGCTTGTCTGAAATCGAAGGACCGGATAAAACACTATTCATTTCAGGTTATGGATTGGTGACATTGATTGTCTTATTTATCGATATGCTCTTTTTCTGGCTTTATTCATTCATGACTGGAAAGCCGGATAAATGGACAGTTGGCAAGGAAATACTTTCAATGGCTTTTATTCTTTTCACCATTGGATTGGGCAATTACTTTTACAGCAGCTTTATCTTTCCCCAATTCAGGAATATTCAATCACTTTTAATCTTTCAGTTTTTCACACTCGCCGTCGGAATTATTCCGGTTACAATAACAACCCTAAGGCAACAGGTGAGACTCGCCAAAGAAAACCTAAAAACTTCGACCTTTTTAAACACAATTCTAAAACAAGAGGTGCCCGAAAAAAGTCAGGAAACACTCACTTTCATCGCTGACAATGAAAAAGACAGCTTCCACGTAAGCCTCACCGACTTTTTATACGCAGAGGCCTCTGGCAATTATCTTAAAATCCGTTTCCTGGAAAACAGCAAACCCAAAAACACCCTGCTTCGTTGCACCTTAAAACGCGCAGAATCCCAGGTAGAAAAGTTCCCATCCATCGTGAAATGCCACCGGGCCTTTCTAATAAATACCGACCTGATTGAAAAAGCAGATGGAAACGCTCAGGGTATTCGGGTAAAACTTCGAAACACCGATGAAGAAATTCCGGTTTCCAGGTCGTTTACAAAAATACTGATGGACAAAATCGGAAAAAACTAAAACACCGTTCGTCCCAAAATGGCGTCACTCGTCATCAAGTGTCGCCACTCATCACAAAAAGCCGCATTACACCCCTGAATTTTGGAGGCTTCTCAGGTATGATTTATGTTTGCAGTGTCAAAAAACATAAAACAATCCAACTATGAAAAAGTATTTTATTCTGATTATCGCCACGCTTTTGCTGGCTTTGGGTGTAATTCTTCATTTTACATGCGGCAACATGTTTAGTTCAGGCGCCTATTGTATGAACTATTTTGCAGCAGGGGATTACGCCATCGGTGTTTTCGCGGCAGGTCGTTTTTCCATTGGCATTTTTAGTGCTGGTATTTTTTCGGTGGGAATTTTCTCACTTGGAATTTTTAACATGGCACTTTATGGTACGGGACTTTTTGTTTGGGCGTGGAAAAAGCAACTGCTTAAACTTGAGAAATAAATAAATTGACCCTATGGATTGTCCAAAAAATGGCGACTCATAGGGCTATTTCCCCTCAAACACCGGACTCTTAGTAATCCTGTTTCTCAACTCCGTCGGATTCACTCCCGTCTTTTGCTTAAACAACCTGGAGAAATAGAACAAGGAGCTGAACCCCAATTCAAAGGCTATTTCCTTGATGGGTTTGTTGGTCATTGACAGCATGTCTTCTGCCTTTTTAATACGGAGCTGAAGGTGGTATTGAGCCGGTGAAATGCCCGTGTATTTTTTAAACATTTTCCGAAAATAGGAATAGCCGATATTGAGTTTTTCGGCTATCTGAACAGCATCAATTTCCCGATCCAGATTTTCACGGAGAATAAAACAGGATTGCTGAATTTTCTTTTCAATCTCCTTTCCTTCAAAGCCTTTGTTCTTGATGGTGGAAACTATTTGCCCGATGTAGGCAATGCACAAACCTGTGCAAATCTGCTGATATCCAGGTTTTTCACTGATGAGATTATCTAGAATCTGGTAAAATAAATCCTGAAGTTCGCTTCTGAAATCTACATTAATAATAGGGGTTTCTTTTTTGAAAAACTCAGGCTTGAGCAGTTTTGGAATCATATCACCCACAAAACCGATGTAGTGTTCTTTCCAACCCGATGTTTTAAGAGGCCTGTACCGGTGCCACTCTCCCGGAAACAAAACGATGATGGAACCTGGAGTGATGCGGAAGGAGCCGTATTTATTTTCGAAAAGACCATACCCCTCCGTTATGTAATTGATTTGATATTCCTGAATAATCCGGCCTTTCTGAAAATTAAACTCATAGCCTGAAGGATGTCCTGCGGGTGGGTATGTCGTGCTTTTTTCAATAGTCGCAGATCCTGCTACAGTTAAGTACAGACCCCATTCCTTATCTTCTTCAGATGCAGTAACATATTTAAATTTATCACCCTTCATATCTGTATCATTTTATGCAAATATATAGTAATAGACTTTCATGTCAAAATTTTTGGCAAAATCCTTTTTTGCAGATAAACCTGAAGAGACTTTCTTTTCCAGAAAAATAAGATCCAGTTAAGTTGACCGATAATTGGCCTTAATTACACATTTTGGTATTGCCTTAAAGGACGAATTTGTATATCTTTGCTTCACTTTCAAATGAAACTCTGATTATTTTATCCATGAGAAAAAAAAGCACATTTTTAATTATCCTTGCATGCACTTGTTTTCTGTCCAGCAGCTTCGGAAAAACTTTTCATAAATCGGATAAAAACATTGAACGGGCTAAAATCCTCTTGGATTCCATTTATGCCCTTTACAGTGTCAGTGAAAACAACCTGCTTCGTGAAAATTTCCCTTTCGATAAAAACTTTGTAGCGACCTATACCGCTTCAGAACAGGAAAAAGTGAATCCATATTCCTATTTATGGCCCTTTTCCGGTACCATGTCAGCTACCAGCGCACTCCTGGAGGCAACTAAAAATCCGAAATACAAACAGGCAATGGATAACATCGTCCTCAAAGGACTGGAAGAATACACAGATTCTGTACGTAAACCTTGGGCGTATGCATCCTATATCCATTCGGACAATCCATCTGACCGTTTTTACGACGACAACATCTGGATTGGGATAGACTACGCGGATCTCTATCTGACCACAAAAGATCCAAAATACCTGGAAAAAGCCAAAGCAGTGTGGAAATTTATTCAAAGTGGAACGGATGATGTGCTTGGCGGAGGTATTTATTGGTGCGAACAAAAGAAGCACAGTAAAAATACCTGTTCCAATGCGCCAGGCTCAGTGTATGCCTTAAAACTTTTTAAAGCAACGGCCGACAGCATGTATTTTTATCAAGGTCAGTCGCTCTATCTTTGGACAAAAAATACGCTCCAAGATACAAGCGACTTTTTATTTTTTGACAATATAAACCTACAGGGTAGAATGGAGAAAGCCAAATTTGCCTACAACAGTGGACAAATGATTCAGGCTGCTACGCTTTTATACAACCTGACAAAAGACAAGACGTATTTAACAGATGCGCAGAACATAGCGAAAGCTTGTCACAATTTTTTCTTTGAAGATTTCCAGCCTCAAACAGGTAAGTCCTTTCGAATATTGAAGAATGGAAATGTATGGTTTAGTGCCGTAATGCTGCGAGGTTTTATCGAACTTTATCACATGGATGGTAACCCCATTTTTTTAAATGATTTTCAAAAAACGTTAGACTACAGTTGGAACAATGCCCGGGATGAAAAAGGGCTTTATGGTGATAACTGGAAAAAGTCAGACGATAAAAAAAGTAAATGGTTGCTAACTCAGGCGGCGGTCGCAGAGATGTTTGCACGACTAGGAGGAATTTAAATTAATTATCGATAATATTATGAAAAGAAACCGATCAATCAATCTGCTACTGATGGCAGGAACAATCCTGGCAGCTCAAAGTGCATTTGCCGGCCCAAACACGGCTACCTCACTGAGCATGGGCGCTTTAGATTCAAATGTAGCAGCCGTGGATGCTGTTCAAGTAAAAAAAACTGCTCCAAAGAAAAAGAAAGAAGAGGTTAAAGCCCTGAACTTTTATTTGCCAACCAATCGTCCTGCACTGGAAAACAGATTGTTTAAATCGGTTGCAGTAGAAAAAGAAATAGCTCGAATCAAAAGCATTCTGACCAATCCTAAATTGGCATGGATGTTTGAAAACTGTTTTCCAAACACCATCGATACGACTGTACATTACCGTCTGGCTGCAGATGGAAATGACGATACGTTTGTTTACACCGGAGATATTCATGCCATGTGGTTGCGCGACTCAGGAGCACAGGTCTATCCTTATATTGCTTATGCAAACAAGGACGAAGCCTTGAAGAAAATGCTTAGAGGCGTGATTCTCCGCCAATTCAAATGCATTGGAATCGATTCCTATGCAAACGCTTTCAACGATGGCCCTACTGGTGGCGAATGGATGACCGATCAGACCGATATGAAAAAAGATCTGCACGAACGCAAGTGGGAAATTGATTCCTTGTGTTACCCACTGCGTCTGGCTTATGAATACTGGAAAGCGACAGGCGACGCTTCCATTTTTAACGAAGACTGGATGAACGCCATTCAGATTATCCTTAAAACATTTAAGGAGCAACAACGCAAAGAAGGTGTAGGCCCCTATAAATTCAAACGCCTGACCGACCGCGCACTGGATACCCTCAACAACGATGGCCTTGGAGCACCGGTCAATCCTGTTGGTCTGATTGTATCTTCCTTCCGTCCTTCCGACGATGCCACAACCTTTCAATTTCTTATTCCATCCAACTTCTTTGCCGTAACATCCCTGAACAAAGCAGCAGAAATCCTGAGCAAAGTGAATGGCAAACCTGAACTGGCCAAAGAATGCACCGATTTATCGTCCGAAGTAACAGTCGCTTTGCAGAAATACGCCATCTACAATCACCCGAAATTTGGAAAAATCTACGCTTTTGAAGTAGATGGATTTGGTAATCAATTGCTCATGGACGACGCCAATGTTCCCAGCCTTTTAGCATTGGGTTATTTGGGTGATGTTGAAATCAACGACCCTATTTATCAGAACACCCGCAACTTTGTATGGAGCGACAGCAATCCTTACTTCTTCAAGGGAACTGCAGGTGAAGGTATCGGTGGGCCACACGTTGGTTACGATATGATTTGGCCAATGAGCATCATGATGAAAGCATTTACCAGCACAAACGATGCTGAAATCAAAACATGCATTGAAATGTTGATGAATACAGACGCTGGTTTAGGATTCATGCATGAATCGTTCAACAAGAATGACCCTAAAAAATTCTCACGTGCTTGGTTTGCCTGGCAAAACACACTCTTTGGTGAATTGATTGTCAAACTGGTGAAGGATGGAAAAACGGACCTATTAAACTCCATTACAATAAAATAAATACGCTTACAGATCGCATTATAACCCCGGGCACTTGAATGCTCGGGGTTTTTTGTAGACAAAAATTGCCTTTTTCCGTTTATTTTGAATTGAGTATATTTGTCCAACATAAACGCACTATTTTGAAAGATATCCTACTTCTGACTCCACCTTTTACGCAGTTAAATACGCCCTATCCGGCTACTGCTTACCTGAAAGGTTTCCTCAACACCAAAGACATTTCCTCCTTTCAAATGGATTTGGGCCTAGAGGTTATACTGGAATTATTTTCAAAAGAAAAGCTCAGGCTTCTTTTCGAAGATGCCTGCCGGAATAAGGCTATTCGCACTGATAATGCGCAACGAATTTTTGCCCTGAAAGAAGAATATATAAATACGGTCGAAAATGTTGTCGCTTTCCTGCAAGGGAAAAACCAGACACTCGCCAGACTAATTTGCGGGGAAAATTTCTTACCACAGGCCTCCAGATTTGAACAAATCGATGATTTGGAATGGGCCTTTGGGGTGATGGGTTTTCAGGACAAGGCAAAGCACCTGAGCACTTTGTACCTGGAAGATTTGTCAGACTTCATCGTAGAATGCATCGATGAAAATTTCGGATTTAGCAGGTATGCTGAACGATTAGGTAAAAGTGCGAACAGCTTTGATGAGCTGCAGGAACATTTGCAAAAGGAAGTCACATTGATAGATAGCATTACCCTTAAAATACTGGATAAAAGGCTGAAAGAGCACCAGCCAAAACTGGTCGGGATATCCGTTCCTTTTCCGGGAAATCTGTACAGCGCTTTTCGATGTGCACAATTTATCAAAAAGGAACACCCCGGGATAAAAGTCGCGATGGGCGGAGGTTTTCCAAACACCGAGCTGAGAAGCCTCAACGATGTCAGAGTCTTTCATTATTTTGACTATATTACACTAGATGATGGGGAGTTGCCTTTGGAAATAGTAGTTTCTACTATTTTGAATCCAACCACGGAGAACTCAAATTATAAGCTATTTAAGCGTACTTTCCTGAAAGAAAATGGAGTAGTCAGTTACAACAACCTTTCATCAAAGATCGATTACCGGCAAAACGAGTTGGGTACTCCGGACTATTCGGATTTACAGCTCCAAAAATACATTTCAGTAATCGAAGTGACCAATCCCATGCACAGTCTTTGGAGCGACGGGCGATGGAACAAGCTGACGATGGCGCATGGATGCTATTGGGGAAAATGCACGTTTTGCGATGGATCGCTCGATTATATTAAAAATTACGAGCCAGTTTCAGCTAAAATATTGGTAGACAGGATGGAGCAAATCATAAAGCAGACCGGAGAACACGGATTTCACTTTGTAGATGAAGCTGCACCTCCTGCTTTAATGGCGGAGTTGGCGCTGGAAATTTTACGAAGAGGGTTAAATATTACATGGTGGACTAATATTCGCTTTGAGAAAAGCTTTACCAAAGATCTTTGCACCCTACTGAAAGCATCCGGATGCATTGCCGTTTCAGGTGGATTGGAAGTGGCTTCAGACCGGCTTTTAGCCTTGATAAACAAGGGGGTTAGCGTTGAGCAGGTAGCCGTAGTGACCGATCATTTCACAGAAGTTGGCATTATGGTACATACTTATCTGATGTACGGTTACCCTACCCAGACAGTGCAGGAAACAGTAGATAGCCTGGAAATGGTCAGACAATTGTTTGAAATGGGCATCATTCAATCTGGATTCTGGCATCAGTTCGCTTTAACAGCCCATAGCCCAATAGGCCTTAATTCAGAGAGCTACGGATTAACAAAAAATACTAATAATATATCATTCGCAAACAACGACATCCAGTTCAGGGACCAAACAGGCATAAACCACGACAAATTCAGCTATGGTTTAAAAAAATCACTTTTAAATTTCATGAATGGTATTGGATTTGAGCTGCCTTTGCAGGATTGGTTTGAATTTAAGATACCTAAAACGACCATCCCCAAAACATTTATTCAAAAATGCCTGAACGAGCAGGAACCGAAAATAACCAAACCAACGGCTAAAGTAATCTGGCTTGGAACGACCCCAACAGTTATCCAAACCACAAAATCAAAAAAAGGCCAGACCAAAGAATTACTCCAACTGACTTTCCAATCAAAAAGCGAAACCATACAGATCAGTATGGATCTGGAAAAAGGAAAATGGTTTTTAAGTCTGTTGGAAAAGCGGATGATGATAGAATCCAACCCACTCACTTACTATCAGTTAAAAGATGATTTTGAAAAACAGTTTGACACCTTCGAATTGTTTTGGTACTCAAAATCCATTGACAAACTCAGGGAAAAGGACTTATTGCTTCTACTTTAACTATAGAAACAAAAGCCTATCTTTGCAAAAAAATCAGCTATGCAAAAAGAAGCCCCGGTTCGCCTCAACAAATTTATCAGTGAAAGTGGACTGTGTTCCAGACGAGAAGCAGACAAGCATATAGCCGATGGCCATGTTTTCATCAATGGTCGCAAAGCTACAGTAGGCGACTTGGTAAAAAAAAGAGATCGCGTCTTGGTAAGTGGGCAAGAAATTGAAGCACGTGAGCATGAACACGATATTTTTATAGCCCTGAATAAACCCGTTGGTGTTACTTGCACCACAGAAGAAGGTATCCCCAACAACATTGTAGATTATATCAACTACGGCAAACGTATTTTTCCAATTGGTCGTTTGGACAAAGATTCACAAGGACTTATTTTCCTCACCAACAACGGCGATCTGGTCAACAAAATTCTGCGTGCCGGAAACAACCATGAAAAAGAATACATGGTTACGGTCAACAAGCCTTTAACAGACGAAGTGATCAAAGGAATGGCTGGTGGAGTACCCATGCTTGGCATAAATACCAGAAAATGCAAAATTGTACAGGAAAGCGTTAATCGGTTTCGCGTTATTCTGGTACAAGGACTCAATCGTCAGATTCGCAGAATGTGTGAACACTTTGGGTATGAAGTGACCAAACTGGAGCGCATACGCATTATGAATATCGACTTGAAAGGTTTGCCATTGGGTGACTGGAAGGAATTGAACGAAAGCGAAATGGACGTCATTTACAAAATGATAGAAGACTCCACTTCGGAACATTTGAAAAACCCCAAAAAACCAGCTGTAAAAAAACCGGTCAATGTAAACAGAGACCTTCGTTCCTCTCAACGGACGATGCAAGGACCCAGGAAACCTGGCGCAGACCGACCAAAAAAATCGGTGGCAGGTCCCAAAAGGCCTTCCTCTGCCCCATCAGGTAACCGCAAAGCGCCCAAATCGATCGGGAAAAGAAACAGTCGATAGCAGCCGTATTGTTATTGGCCCAATACTCCGTATCTTTGTGCCATGTCAACAAGTATAAAAAATCAGGAAGCAATCCTGAGCAAACTAAAGATTGAGAAACTCAATCCGATGCAAGAAGAGGCTGAAGCAGCCATTCACTCCACCTCAGACGTCGTTTTACTTTCTCCGACAGGAACAGGTAAAACACTGGCTTTTCTCCTGCCAATTATTGATCAACTGGACGAAGAAAGCAAAGAAATACAAGTACTGATACTTGTACCATCCAGAGAATTAGCTCTTCAGATAGAACAAGTCATTCGCGAAATGGGCACTGGATATAAAACCAATGCCGTTTATGGAGGACGTGCTGGCTACCAGGACAAACTGGACCTGAAGCACAACCCTACCATCCTGATTGGAACACCTGGAAGGGTTTCAGACCTGATGAGACGCGAAATATTTTCCACCGAATTTATTGAAACGTTGGTACTGGATGAATTTGACAAATCCCTTGAAATTGGATTTGAAAACGAAATGGGTGAAATTATCACCACCCTGCCCAACGTAAAAAAAAGAATTTTGACCTCTGCCACACAGGCAGCAGTTATTCCGGATTTCGTTGGCCTGAAAAGTCCAATCGTCATCGATTATTCCCACGAGAAAATCACTCAGCTATCTATAAAAACTATTGTGTCTCCCACCAAGGATAAACTAAACACGCTCGTTAAAACGCTCAGCCACATCGGTAATCATCCCGGTATTATCTTTTGCAACTTCAAGGAAACCATTCAGGAAGTGAGCAATTACCTCACCGCTAAAAAGATTCACCACGGCTGTTTTTTCGGAGGAATGGAACAAATTGACCGGGAAAGAACGCTGATTAAATTTCGCAACGGCACCCTGCAACTCATTGTTGCCACCGACCTGGCAGCCAGAGGACTCGATATACCTGAACTTTCCTTTATCATACATTTTGAATTGCCCCCAAGAAGTCAGGAGTTCACCCACAGAAATGGCAGAACAGCCAGAATGAACACAGACGGAACAGCCTACATCCTAAAATGGGAAAAAGAAAGTTTACCGGATTTCATCAGGAATGTGACCGTGCTGAATATTAAGGACGCACGTCTGCCAAAAGCCCCTGTTTGGGAAACACTCTACATAACCGGAGGAAGAAGGGATAAGATTTCTAAAGGAGACATCGCCGGATTGTTTCTGAAACAAGGCAACCTTGCAAACGACCAATTGGGAACCATCGAAGTCAAGCAAGATTGCTCCTACGTGGCTGTGCATGCCTCAAAAATGAATGAGCTGATAGAACTTGTCAATAACAGCAAACTTAAAACAAAAAAAGTACGGGTCAGTGTGGTTTAAAACTTCCACAAAGCCCCGTACTAATTAAAAGTTAATATCTTCTAGTTGGTTGTTCCGGTTTCTTTTCCAAAGGCCCTCTCTTAAAAATGATGAGGCCATTTAAAAAGTTTCTCAGTATTTGATCTTCCAGATTCATATAATTGGGATGATCTTCCGTTCTGAAAAATGCCCCCAACTGACTTTTGGTCATTTTATAATCTACCAGATTCAAAATGTGGATAATATCGTCATCACGCAACTGAAGGGCAACTCTCAGCTTTTTTAAAATATCATTGTTGGTTAGAGCCATGTTTTTATTTTTGTTGCAAGATACGAAAAAACCCTTTACAGCCCCCAGTTTTTGTTTGGTTTATCCCCCAGCCAGATTTCCAACAGACCGCCTTTGGCAAAATCGGAATGTGAAATTTGATAACTGGATTGATCATTCCCATTTAATTTAGCCTTCTGAATGTAGCAGTTCTTGTCAGAATTGTTGTACGTCTTTATTTTAAAGGTTTTGCCACTGTAATAAGTAGGATCCAGCTGAATGGTTACCTCGTCAAAAACAGGACTGGTAATATCGTACATCGGGCGTTGAGCAGAACCACCATCCAGACTGAAAAGTCCCATAGCCATAAGGATACTGACACCACTCATTTGTCCCTGATCTTCGTCGTGACCACCGTAGCCCCTGTCTGGTGTAATCGCTCCATATGCTTGTTCTTTGACCCGTCGCACCCAAAATTGTGTCAGCCAGGGTTTTCCAGCATGTGAAAAAACATGCGCGTTTGAACAACCGGGCTGATTGGCATAGCTCACATAGCCGCTTCCGTAACCGAAAACAAAGTCCAGATCGGCTGATTTTTCAAAGGCATAGTTCAGCTTACTGCACAAACTATCATTACCACCCATCCTTTTTGCCAAGCCCTCAATATCGTTTGAAAGCCCGAAAGTAGCTTGCCAGGCATTCGCTTCGATGTATCCGTTTCCACTTAATAGATCTGTATGAAGCCATTTTCCATCTGCTTTTCTGGGCAAAATAAGTCCAAACTCTTTATTGAAGGTAGCAGGCCAACCCATGGAGCGTTTGTAAAAATACGCATAATCCTTTTTCGCACCCATTTTCGCTGCCATTTCCGCCAGGGCCCAGTCTTCGAAAGACCACTGAATGGTAAGTCCTGCATTTTCAGGGCAGTATCCATGTTTGACGTAAAAATCAAGATCTTTGTCCCGGCCGTAAGCCAGCATACCACCTTTTAAATGATTTCTTTTCATAGCTGCTAAAGCAACCTGAGGAGACCATTTTTTAGTCAGACCTTTTTGAAATGCACTCGTAATGAAAGACGTAGCCGGACAACCGGTCATAATAAAGGAATACCCACCTCCACTGGGACCACGGGGTAATAGTCCGCCATTTGCATCGTATTCAATCAGCGATGCGGAAAAATCATCGGCAACTGAGGGATACCCTATCCCCCACAAGGTGTTCAGATTCCATTGGGTGAGCCAATAAGCATCGGAATTGTACATATGAAACAGGGCATTACCATTTTTATCTTTAGGCAGTTGTCGAACCTGAAAGGCCGCTCCTGGTTTTTTGAGTGTTAATGCCGTATTATCAGGGTACTGACCGTTAAAATCATCAAGCTTATGCCTGCCTAAAAGCGTATGCCACAAATCCGTGTAAAACTTAATCATCTGCGCATCGGTACCACCTTTTACATCAATCTTACCCAACCATTGATTCCATTCGTCCTGAGACGTTTTTCGAATCCGATCAAAATCCCAGCCGGTACAGCCTTTATTCAGATTTTCCAGTGCATTTTCGATGCTTACATAGGAAATCGCCATTTTCACCTGCACCTGATCGCCTGGATTTACCTGATAATTGGCACTGACTCCAGATGTGGGAGCCACCCAATGATACTGATTTGTGGTAATGTGGGTCATCTCTTTAGTACCCTGAAGCTCCTTTATATTGGTGAATTTATCCTGGTCAGCCCATCCGTCCAGCGAATCAAAGGGTTTATCAAACCGAGCCACAAAATATATTTTTACATTATCCGGACCTCCCCAAAATCGACCTTTTGTATCAAAAGACCCAGTCACTTCATTGGGACCTGTCTTATGCACCTGTGCATTAACCATGGTCGAATTACTCACATAGCCACCCAGATTCAATAAAATTTTTGAAATAGATTTCTCTGAATAGGTCAACCGGTAAAAGCTTACCCGCTCAGTAGCAGTCTGCTCCACCCAAAGTTTGTATTTTTCCAGATAAAGCCTTTGATAACCAGGTTGAACAATTTCTCCATCGTGTTTGAAATCGGACTTCCAAAATCCTTCACCTTTGGAAGGATCAACATCTCCTGTTGTCGGCATCAAAGTGAGACCCGATAGCATCCAGCAATGGATTTGAGGAAAGCCCAGCACTTCCGGTGAATTGTAGTTGTATCCACCACCGTCCTGATTTTTATTGCGGGTTAAAGGCGCGGCACTGATCATTCCAAAAGGCTGATTTCCTGTGATGAAAAATAGATACCGCCCTCTGGTAGTTTCAATATAGGGGTCCACCCAGGAAACATAATCCGTATAATCTTTGGGGGCAGGATAAATCTCTATTTCTGAAAGGCCTAAATTCAATCCACTGCCGTCTGTCACTTCAAAACGCACCCACGTCACTTGTCTGGCAGAAAAATCCACCACCTTTGGGCTACCATTATTTGGTATTTCCAGCACAAAAACTTTGCTGCCATCACTGAATTTCAAAACACCGCCTGCTGTATGAGATTGCTGGTCAGGCCGGTCAAACAGAACAATCTTATTGATAGTCACTGTTTTATTCCAATCCAGCTGAATCCAGGGGTAGTCTATACCACCCCACGATGTCATTCCACTCGTTGAAACCCACTCCCCTTTGTTCGGGATTCGGATGACCTGATCTGTTACATTGGATGCCTTTTTATCACCCAATACAGAAGATGCCGATATCTTTGCTTCCTGAGCAATATTGTAGGGTGAAGCGTTCACTGTACCACAAAGTATCAGCGCTAAAAAGAGAACTTTAATTAGTTTCATGGTCTAAGTATTAAATACACTCATTTATGTCATATAGTTCAATCCCGACAAAAACCCTACCTACGCGTAAAAGGAAAGCCTATTTTTCAGCGTTTTTTTTCAACAAATCCCGAATCTCGGTCAAAAGCAATTCCTCCTTACCTGGTGCTGGAGGTTCCGGTACTTCCACTTTGACAGGGGCCGCTTCTTCTTTCCTTTTTGCCATAGCCAATGCTTTAATAACCATAAATATAGCAAATGCTACAATCAAAAAATCAAAAATAACCTGAATAAAATTTCCATAGTTGATGGTCACAGGCGGTTTATCTCCAATGACATCTTTCATGACAAATTTCAGGTCGGTAAAGCTGACACCACCAACGAGCATACCTATTGGAGGCATAATAAGATCATTCACCAAAGAAGTCACAATTTTGCTAAATGCGGCACCAATGATAATACCCACAGCCATATCCACGACATTCCCTTTCAAGGCAAAAGTCTTGAATTCATCCACCAATTTAACCTTGGGTAATTTGGCCTTTTTTAAATCAATTTTATACTTCTCCATCATTTTAAAGATTATTTCAGTCCATTATTAAAGAATGCAAGAACCAGGATGCATTCATTGTGTAAAATTACAGAAAAATGTCCGCAAAAATCTTTCATTTCGTATCTTTGATGTCTTCCAAAAAAAGGAGCTTAAAAACATGACCCACCCTATCTATAAATTAAAAGAGCACATCAGTTACAAAATTAAAGCTCGTCACCGATACGGTCATGGCATTCATTCCCCCTATTTGTATCATTTTGTCACCTCCATTCTTCAGGATAGACATCCGTATTATTGCTTTGAACGGATTGAATCTTCCAGAAGAGAGTCGAGTAAAGGTTTAATTTTAAAAACTGTAGATTCATTTTTAAGACGTCGTCGTTCCAAGGAAGAAGCACGTTGTGGTCAAATCATTTTTCGAATCATCCAGCATGAAAAAATCAAAACTATGCTGGAGATAGGCACTTTAACCGGAATGGAGACGCAATATATGACTTTAGCCAAACCAAAAGCCAGATGCATTACTGTTACTTCAGAAACTGAAACAGCAGCAAACACGCAAAAGTTGTTTCAGAAATTGGGATTGAATCAAATTGAAATGCATTTGCTAAAATCGGAAGCAAACCTGACAACGATCCTTAAAGAGTGTGACACGCTGGATTTTGTTCTTTTCAACTTACTGTCAGATCCCCTGCAAATTCCGGATTTATTCAATCTTTGTCTAAGTAAAAAACAAAAAGGCTCTATTTTTGTTTTTAGAAATATACACGGAAGTCCTGAATTTACCAAAATATGGCAAAGTCTTCGACAAAATGTTCAGGTTCAGGTTTCCATCGATATCTATGATCTTGGAATTTTGATGTTCAACCCCGAGTACGGAAAGAAAAAATATGTATTAAGCAAAAAATAATAACAACTATGAAAATTTATACAAAAACTGGCGATAATGGTTCATCCGGCTTAATTGGGGGAACACGCGTTTCAAAAGATGACATCCGGCTTGATGCCTATGGAAGCATCGATGAATTGAATGCTTTTATTAGTTTACTGCTTACTGAAAATTTAGATACGCACGATCGGGAGTTTCTCCAAAACATGCAACATCATTTGTTTAAGGTTGGGTCTTATCTGGCAACAGATCAATCTGTCGCAAAATTAAAATTCCCAGAACCAGTCACAAAAGAAATGCTTCAGGCTGTCGAATCTGAAATTGATTCCCTCACAGCTGCACTACCGGAAATTCACCATTTCACCATTCCAGGCGGAAACAAAACTAACGCTATGTGCCACATTTGCAGAACAGTATGTAGAAGAGCAGAGCGCAATGTTGTAAAAGTGTCACTTATTTACACCGTTGATCACGACCTTATTTCCTACCTGAACAGGCTGTCCGATTATTTTTTTGTACTGAGCCGGAAAAGCTGCCTGAAGGATAGCCCGGAAATATTTTGGGATATATCAAAATAAAAATAAAGTAACACTTGTTTTATCAATAGAATAGTTTACTTTTGCGTCAAAATAAAAAAGGCATTCATTGTAGTGCCAAATATTATAACAAGTTGATTTTATTGCAATTAGTAAACCCCATTAATAAAACACCGCTATGTATTGGACATTAGAATTGGCATCAAGATTAGAAGACGCACCATGGCCGGCCACAAAAGATGAATTGATCGACTACGCCATGCGCTCAGGGTCTCCTTTAGAGGTGATTGAAAATCTGCAGGAGATGGAGGATGAAGGAGAAATTTATGAAAGTATCGAAGATATTTGGCCGGATTATCCCAGCAAAGAGGATTTCTTCTTTAACGAGGAAGAATATTAAGCTTTTTATTCCCAAAAACAGGGCATAAAGCAAGGCGGTTCACTCTAGAATCGCCTTATTTTTTGGTTAGATTCTTCTTCTTTTCCTTATACGCAAGACAATTTTTTAAAGTTTATGCAGTTTATATCTTGTGTATAATGCCCTAAAATGAAAAAAGAGTCGTATTACACAGCCTATTTCATAAAAAAATGAGATTCAGAATTAAACTCACTATACTATTCTGCATACTATTCATGCTCTTTTTCCACAGTGAAAAGGTTTCTGCGCAGTATGATGCCCAGCTGAGTCAGTATATGCTTGCACCCGGCACTTTCAATCCAGCTTTCACCGGTCAGGGCAGTGATCTGAACATTTCGTTGATAAACCGGCAACAATGGGTTGGAGTAGAAAATGCCCCCAGTACCTTTTTACTCCATGCTTCCATGCCTTTCAATTTCAACAACCAAAAAAACGGATTTGGGCTCTTACTCATGAAAGAATCGATTGGGCTTTTTAGCACACAATTGCTTCAACTTCAATACGCTTATAAAAGAAAATTAGCAGGAGGAGAATTGAGCCTGGGATTGCAAGGTGGTATCCTTCAGCAAAATTTCGATGCAGATAAAATTTTTATCCCAACCAGCGACTACCACTCCCAAGAAGATCAATCCATCCCAAAAGGTTCTTTGGATGGAACCATACCGGATTTCAGCTTTGGTGTCTGGTATGACCACAACACCTATTATGGCGGTTTTTCAGTATCCCATCTTCTGGAATCAACCATTAAACTAAAAGCAGGAACAGATGCGACCGAATCAGAAACTTATAAAATGATTGCCTCCAGAACCTATTATTTAACAAATGGATACAATATTGCTTTAACAAACCCGTTATACACGGTGCAGCCTTCATTCTTACTAAAAACAGATTTAACAGCCTGGCAAATTGACCTTTCGGGAAAGGTCTTCTATAAGGATAAATTCTGGGGAGGATTGGGCTGGAGATGGCAAGATGCCGTAATTGCGATGGTAGGCATCAAGTTACCTCAAGGTTTGAGCGTCGGATATTCCTACGATATATCAACCTCAGCTGTTGCAACCTTTTCGAGCGGCAGTCACGAGATTTATCTTGGTTACGTTAAAAAAATTGGAACAACATCAGTAAGCAAAAAACAAAAAAGCGTACGTATATTATAAAGATATGAGAAACAAAATCATTACAGGTTTGGTCATTTTCCTGTTAACATCGTGCAAAATGTACGACAACGGTGAATTGACCGGTGTTAAAAGCACTCCATGGAGCGAACCTAATCCTTACGGGATGGTCTTGATACAGGAAGGCACCTTCGAATTGGGACAAGCTGAAAAAGATAGCGTATTTGGATTGAATACACCTTCCAAAAATGTTTCTGTCGGCCCTTTTTGGATGGATGAAACAGAGATTACCAATGGTCAGTACAAGCAATTTATCAAGTGGGTTTGTGATTCAATCACCCGTGAGAAATTGGCCGACCCTGCTTTTGGCGGAAACGAAGATTACAAAATCACAGAAGTTAAAGGTGAGCCCGTAACGCCTCATCTAAACTGGAGAGTGCCAATTCCTGACCCCAGACAAGCAACGGATGAAGAAAAGACGGCTCTAAATTACCTTAGAATTAAAGATGAAGTTTTTGGTGGAACCAGAACCAATACCGATTTAATACTTTATCGATACGAATGGTATGATTATGCAGCCGCAGCCAAACGTGCCAATCAGCTCGATGCAATCAAACGGAATCGCAATACGGATATCAATACCACACAATTGCCAGCTGTAATGATTACGAAAGACACAGCCTATGTTTCTGAAACCGGTACAGTAGTCAATACAACCATAACCAGACCGCTTACTTCCCGCTTTGACTTTCTGCACACACGCATTGTGGCCATCTACCCGGATACGACTTGCTGGGCGAATGATTTTACCAACAGTTACAACGATCCCTATTTGCACAATTATTTTTCACACCCTGCATACAATGCACATCCAGTCGTAGGTGTTTCCTGGGAACAGGCTGTCGCTTTTTGTCATTGGAGAACAGCCTATCTGAATCAGGCATTAAGCGTTCGCGGCCAGAAAGCGTTGGAATTTCGTTTACCAACAGAAGCCGAATGGGAATATGCTGCCAGAGGAAAACAAAAAGTGGGCAAATACCCATGGAAAAGCGACAAAACAGATGCTGAACGCGGATGTTACTACGCCAATTTTAAGCCCTCAAAAGGCGGATACACCAACGATGGTCATCTCATCACCTCAAAAGTGGCATCCTATCCAGCCAATGAATATGGTCTGTTTGATCTGTCAGGAAATGTTTCCGAATGGACATCCTCAACCTGGAGTGCATCCGCTTACGAAGATGTCAACGATCTGAATCCTAGCATTCAGGACAATGCCGCTAAAACCGATGCATACATCACCAAACGTAAAGTAGTACGCGGTGGCTCCTGGAAAGATGCAGCCCAGTTTATACGGGTCAGCGCTCGCAGTTATGAGTATCAGAACGAAGATCGTTCCTATATTGGATTCCGTTGCGTAAGAAGTCTTATTGGCGAAGGAAAATCATCCAGATAAAATCATTTAAGTTTAAAAAAATACGACTATGTCTAAAAATAAAAATTTTGCGCTTAAGCTGACCGAATTCATGGGCAGCTATCGTGGAAAAACCCTTTTCAATTTTTTCTACGGATTTGGAGCCTCATTGGCCATTTTAGGGTTAATGTTTAAATTGCTTCACTTTGGTGGTGCAAACATTATGTTGGGTATTGGCCTTGGAACAGAAGCGTTTATCTTTGCGCTATCCTCTTTTGAACCCCCCTTCAGAAACTATCATTGGGAACAAGTTTTTCCCATCCTGAAAACTCACGACGAAAATGACAGACCCAATTTCACGGGAACAGGCACTGGCGGAGGTCCGGTTATCATCGGCAATGTAGGAGGACCATTACCAACTACGACTGAGCCACAACCCGGTATTCAACAACACCCAACCTACGGTGGTCATGTTAGCCCGGTGAGCGGAGTCACGCCCGAACAGGCCAGACAAAATTACGGCATTTCTCCTCAGGTTCCTTTGACCGAAGAGGATGCACAAACATTGGCAGACAGCATCAAACGCATGGGTGAAGCAGTTAGTCAGCTTAATAATCTGGCCGATGTTTCAGCCATCACGGAGAAATACCTCAATCAACTTTCAGGTATGTCCGACAATCTGGACCGCTTCAGCGATGCCACCGGTTCACTGGCTGAAGTATCCAATGTTCTTTTGGCTTCCTACCGCAACGTCACCGAAAATTCGGAAGATATATCCAACAATTCCAAAGGTTATGTAGAACAAATGGGCAATCTGAACCGCAATCTGGTCGGATTGAACACCATCTACGAAATTCAGCTGAAGAGCATCAGTTCTCAGATTGACACCATAGACCGTGTCAACAAAGGATTGATTCACATCAAGGATATGTATGAAGGATCCATGACCGATAGCGATCGTTTCAGCAGAGAAACAGAAAGCCTGGCCGAAAATCTGGCTAAGCTCAATACCATTTATACAAGAATGCTGGAAGCTATGACTCCCAACATGGTCTTCGGAGGCTTCAGTCCCAGAGGTGCCTCAGAAGAGCCCAAAGGAAATCCTGAAAAAGCCTGATAGAAAAGGTTATTTAAAGAATTATAAAAATAAATAAGCAACTATGCCTGCAAGTAACGCCCCCGAGACCCCGAGGCAACGAATGATCGGCCTGATGTACATCATTTTATTGTGTATGTTGGCTTTAAACGTTTCATCTGACGTTCTGGGTGGTTTTGAATTGGTGGATGACAGCTTAACAATAAGTACTCAAAACTCCAACGAGCAAAACAAAGCTCTTTACAACGAGTTTGATTTAAGTTATAAAGCCAATCCTGAAAAAGCAAAAGAATGGTTTGATTTAGCTCAGGATCTGAAACAGAGATCAAACGCACTTTACAACCTCATTGACTCCTTGAAGTTGGAAATCGTTCGTGAAGTGGACGGCAAAGAGGCAGATGTACATAATATTCAGAAAAGAGAAAACCTGGATGCCGCTGCCAAAATCATGTTGCCACCAACAGGACATCAGGCAAAAGTTCTCAAGAAAGCCATTAATGAATACCGTGACCGCATCATTGTTTTGGTCAACGATACGTTGAAAAGGAAAATTATCATGGATAATTTCAGCACAAAACCTACACGTAGAGCCAAGCAACAAGGTCACAACTGGGAATCATCCATGTTTGAGAATATGCCAGTAGGTGCCGTTATCGCACTTTTTACCAAAATGCAAAACGATGTAAGGTATGCAGAAGGCGAAGTGTTGCATGTACTTAAAAACAACATCGATGTCGGTGACTTCCGCGTGAACCAGATTAAGGCTTTTGTCATTCCCAATTCTGAAAATGTCGTCCGGGGTGGATCATACAAAGCAAACATCATCCTTTCAGCTTCAGATTCCACTCAACGACCCAATGTTTTTGTAAATGGAAGAATGCTTGATTCTCGCAAGAATGGCTTTTATGAATCTTTCGCCAGTAAATCAGGTGTATTCCCTGTAAATGGTTACATCGAAATGCGTCGCGGAGATGGAAGTTTGCAACGCCATCCATTCTCACAGAAATACACCGTCGTAGAGCCAATGGCCACCGTATCAAATACGATGATGAATGTCCTTTATGCAGGAATAAACAACAAAGTCAGCATTTCTGTACCAGGAGTTCCTGGCCAACAAATCAGTGCAAGCATCAACAACGGTTCACTGACTCGTTCAGGTTACGATTGGATAGCTAAACCAACAGCCATCGGAAAAGAGTGCGTCATTACAGTAACAGCCATGATGGACGGACGCAGTCAACAGGTAGCCAAATCCATATTCAGGGTACGTCCTCTTCCAGAACCACGGGCATTCATAGAATACCAGGACAACAACGGAATCACACGCAGGTATAAAGGTGGTGTAGCCATTCTTAGAGCTAAAATACTTGCAGCTCCCGGCATTATTGCAGCTCTGGATGATGATCTGCTGGATGTCAATTTCACCGTAATATCTTTTAAAACATTTATCGAAGACTCCATGGGCAATACGTCGCAGGAAACTTCACAAGGTTCCAGATTTTCAGATCGTCAAAAAGCACAGATCAAAAATCTTGCACGTGGTAAACGCCTTTGGGTTTCAGGCATCAAAGCCGTTGGGCCAGATAGGGCTGAACAGTTATTGGCTCCCATGGAAATCATTATTAACTAAACTAAAACAACCATAAAGATGTACAGGATAAAAATAAAGGACATACTTCTCATTTGTACCTTAGCTATTTTTGGTATTACAGGTACGTTGAATGCACAAACCAAACCGGCATCTTCAACGGAAGTCCCCGGATCTATCTCAGAAGTATCACTCAAAAAAAATAAAGTACCTGAATCTCAGCAGGTACGAGGAGAAGATGTCGTTTGGAAACGCGACGTCTATCGCATCATAGATCTTAAAAAAGGTCAGAATGGAGCTCTTTATTATCCGGTTGAACCCATTGGAGATCAAATGAACCTGTTTTCCAAACTCTTTGAAGTGGTTGCAAACAACAAGATCGCTGCTTATGAATATATAGATGGCAGGGAAATTTTCACCGATGAATACGTCATCAAATTCAAAGTACTTTTAAAAGGTTTCGAAATTCCGTTTAAGGAGAAAAGCGATCCGACTAAAACAAACTCCAGCATTTTTGATATAGAGGGTTCAGATATACCAAGTGCCGATGTTAGCCAGTTTTATGTGAAAGAAACCTGGTTTTTAGATCAGCGGAATTCATCCATGAAAGTAAAAGTGGTGGCTTTATGCCCTATTTTATCCAGGGAAGATGAAGTTGGCGAACTACGCACATACCCCATGTTCTGGGTTCCTTTTGAAACCATTAAGCCTTTTTTGTCACAAATGTCCATTGCAGCAGATTCTTTGAACAGCGCCAACGTCATGAGTGTTTACGATTATTTCAATCAACGCAGATACCAGGGTGACATTTTCAAGGTTTCCAATTTCAGAAACCAAAATATTAAGGCGTATTGCAAAACACCTGAAGCAATCAAGGCAGAACAGGAACGTCTGGAAAAAGAGCTGAACAATATAGGATCCTCACTTTGGGAACCCAGTCAAAAATTGCTGCGCGAAGAAGAAGAGGCAAGGAAAGCGAAAGAAATCAAAGACTCAAGGATTCAAAAGAATAAAAAACCGTAATTTGATTGGTACGTATCTATCCAATTCGTTATCTTTGGAAAATAAGTCCATTTATACCAAACGGACATTTTAGACAACCAGACAAATTAAACATATTTTCTTTTGCCTAGGTTACCTAAACAAACCATCAATCAATTATATCACTTATGAATAACAGCTATTGTGTCATTATGAGTGGCGGCATCGGAAGTCGTTTCTGGCCTGCCAGCCGAACCACCTATCCCAAACAATTTCTGGATTTTTTCGGTACAGGTCGCTCCCTTTTACAACAGACTTTTGATCGTTTCAGTCAAATCATTCCAGTAGAGAACATCTACATTGTCACCAATAGAAAGTATAAGGAGTTGACCATGGAACAACTTCCTGAGCTTAAGGAAAATCAGATACTGCTGGAACCTCAGCGTCGAAATACTGCTCCCTGCATCGCTTTTGCAGCCAATCGTATCAGAGCCGTCAATCCAAAGGCCAACATGGTGGTGGCACCTTCCGATCACCTGATTCTGAAAGAAAAAGACTTTCTTCAGCGTATTGAAGAAGGACTCGCTTTTGTATCAAAGCATAAAACCCTGCTCACATTGGGTATGAAACCAAACCGCGCAGAAACCGGCTACGGTTATATTCAAATCGATTCAGAAAAGCTGGATAACATTTCCAAAATTAAAACCTTCACCGAAAAGCCCAACAAAGAACTAGCCAAAGTCTTTCTGGAAAGTGGGGAATTTATGTGGAATTCCGGCATATTCTTATGGAATGTCCAAACCATCCTGACTGCTTTTGATGAACTTTTACCGGATATTGCCAGCCGCTTCAACAGTGGTCAGCAGTATTTTAATACACCAAAAGAAGAAGAATTCATTAACCAGATTTTCCCGGCTTGCCCCAACATTTCCATTGATTATGGTGTATTGGAAAAAGCCTCCAATATTTATGTATTGAGTGCCGACTTTGGTTGGTCCGACTTGGGTACCTGGGGCTCCCTGCACGATCTGTCTCCAAAAGATGAAAATCAAAACGCCGTGCTAAAATGCGACGCATTATTGTATGACAGTCACGACAACCTTATTTCCTTACCGGAAGGCAGACTGGCAGTGCTTCAGAAAATGGACGGATACATCGTTTCTGAATCAGGCAATGTGTTGATGATTTGCAAAAAAGAGGATGAGCAGGAAATTCGTCAGTTTGTGATTGATGCACAATTAAAGAAAGGCGACGATTATATTTAATAAGAAGTTTGCCCTACATAAAAATACCCCAACGCATCGTTCTCTATGGACGGTGCGTTGTTCGTTTTAGTTCAAAGTTTACACCTAAGTACTTGCGACGGACTATTTCATTGTCTGCAAGCTCCTGAGGAGTTCCTTTAAACTGAATCTTTCCTTCAAAAAGCATATATGCCCTGTCAGTAATGGACAATGTTTCCTGAACGTTGTGATCGGTAATCAGAATTCCAATATTTTTGGTTACCAAATTGGCTACAATCTTTTGAATATCATCTACAGCAATCGGGTCAACACCTGCAAATGGTTCATCAAGCATGATAAACTTGGGACTAATAGCCAGACAACGTGCAATTTCCGTACGACGACGTTCCCCTCCGGACAGACGGTCACCAATATTTTTTCGTACTTTTTCCAGATGGAACTCTTCAATGAGACTTTCCAGCTTTTCCTTTTGAGCGGCAGGCGTCATTTTGGTCATTTCCAGTACCGACCGAATGTTGTCCTCCACCGTCATTTTCCGAAAGACAGAAGCTTCCTGTGCCAGATAGCCAATACCACTTTGTGCACGTTTATAAACGGGAAAATCAGTAATATCCTTATCACCCAGAAAAATCCGGCCCTCGTTGGGTATAACCAATCCGGTTGTCATATAAAAAGTGGTGGTTTTACCAGCACCATTGGGGCCTAACAATCCAACAATTTCACCTTGGTGCAATTCAATGGATACATGATCCACAACTGTACGATTACGATAACGTTTTACCAAATTTTCAGTGCGAAGCACCAGTTCTTGTTCCGGCATATAGTGTCTGTCTATTCGATTTTATCCGATGTTGCATGTCAGTATCTCACAAGGAGTTCGTATGAGTTCAACATGCATGTTCAGCCACAAAAGTACTAAAAGTACTTGGAAAAAACGCGCGCGTTAAAAGGATTAAAGTATATTTGCATTACAATTACAAACGTATCAGGTAACAAGAGCAGAGTCAAAACGCGTTTTTGCTACACTCAGTTACTAAAAAAGCGACTGTATAAAATTAAAAAAGACTTTTTAATGGCTCTACTTCAACACGTCGGACGATACAGCTTACTCATGTATCAGACATTTTCCGTTCCACAAAGATGGAAGCTCTTTCTCAAGCAAACATGGATAGAGATTGAAAAGTTGGGTGCGGATTCCCTGCAAATCACGCTGATTATCTCTTTGTTTATGGGAGCAGTGATGACCATGCAAATCCAAATGAATATCGAAAACCCACTTCTACCTCATTATACGGTTGGTTTGGTGACGCGCGACACCCTGTTGCTTGAGTTTTGTTCCAGCATTCTTTGCCTGATCCTGGCCGGAAAAGTGGGTTCAAACATATCTTCTGAAATCGGAACCATGCGTATTTCAGAACAAATAGATGCTATGGAGATTATGGGAGTAAATACAGCCAATTACATCATACTTCCAAAAATATCAGGGTTTGTACTTTTTATTCCTTTCCTCGTCATTTGCAGTATGTTTTGCGGCTTACTGGGAGGTTACTTTGTAAGTCTGTTTACAGATCTGATTACACCATCTACCTACATTTATGGTATCCAATATTCGTTTGTTCCCTGGTATGTCTTCTATTCCATTATAAAATCGGTTATTTTCGCCTTTATTATTTCTTCTGTTTCATCCTATTACGGGTACTATGCATACGGCGGAGCCCTGGATGTTGGTAAAGCTAGCACCAACGCAGTAGTAAACAGCAGCATTCTGATACTCCTGTTCAACGTTATTCTGACTAAAATTCTTTTGACATGATCCAACTCGAAGACCTGCATAAATCTTTTGAAAACAAGGATGTCCTTAAAGGAATCAGCACTATTTTCGAAACAGGAAAAACCAATCTGATCATCGGACAAAGCGGCTCTGGAAAAACAGTACTTCTGAAATGCGTCGTTGGTCTTCTTGAACCTGATTCAGGCGATATCATTTACGATGAAAGACGCTTGGCATCCATGGATAAAAAAGAACGCACCTTTTTGCGAAGCGAACTGGGTATGCTGTTTCAGGGTTCAGCCCTTTTTGACTCCATGAGTATTCAGGACAATGTTTTATTTCCATTGCGCATGTTTTCCGAACTAAGCGATAGCGATAAGGTGAAACGTGCCAAATATTGCCTGGACCGTGTTGGACTGAACGATGCCTATTCGCTTTTTCCGGCAGAAATAAGTGGTGGCATGCAAAAAAGGGCTGCCATAGCCAGAGCCATTTCGTTAAATCCCAAATACCTGTTTTGCGATGAGCCTAACTCGGGACTGGACCCGCTTACTTCCATAAAGATCGATGAACTGATCATGGATATCACTCAGGAATACGAAATGACTACGGTGATCAATACGCACGATATGAATTCTGTAGTGACCATGGGAGAAAACATCGTCTTTATTCATCAAGGGGAGAAAGAATGGGAAGGGAATAAGGAGGAATTATTCCATTCCAAGAATCAAAAACTGAATGAATTTGTCTTTGCCTCAAAATTTTTCCAGAAAGCAACGGATAAAATATACAAGGAATAAATTAAACAAACCCTTCTATGAAAATACTCTCTTACAATCTAAACGGAGTTCGCTCTGCCATCAGTAAAGGATTGGCGGATTATCTGATTCAAGAAAATGCGGATGTTGTTTGCTTTCAGGAAACGAAAGCACAGCCCGATCAAATTGACACCTTTTTATTCATGGAAGCCGGATATCCATTTACCTATTATCATTCTGCACAGAAAAAAGGATACAGTGGTGTCGCTATTCTTTCAAAAAAAGAGCCTGATCGCGTTGTTATAGGAATGGATAATCATATATACGATGGCGAAGGACGCGTTTTAAGGGCCGACTACGGCGATCTTAGCATCTTATGCGTTTACATACCCTCAGGGAGCATGGGCGGCACCAGACAAGACTTTAAAATGGCTTTTCTAAATGACTTTTTCAATTACCTGCAAGAATTACGAAAAGAACGGCCAAATTTACTTATTTGCGGAGATTTCAACATTTGTCACAAGCCCATTGACATCAACCACCCGGAACGTCATGGAAATGTATCCGGTTTCTTACCGGAGGAACGTGCCTGGCTGGATAAAATGATTGAAAGCGGTTTTATCGACACCTTTCGTGTTTTCGACCAGAGCTCTGAGAGATACAGCTGGTGGAATTACCGTACTTTTGCACGGGCAAAAAATCTGGGTTGGCGCATTGACTATCATTTAATAACAGACACACTCAAAGATCGATTGAAAGCTGCCAACATTCATGCCGACATCATCCATTCCGATCATTGTCCGGTATCTGCAATCCTGGAAGATTAACCCCATGGCACAAAAACACGATTCCTCCTTCTATATGCGAATTGCCTTCTTTATAGGGGCAGCCATCATTACCATCGCTTCAACCTTCTTTTCAAATAAGCTGGCCAAAGATCTGGCAAATGAGGAAAAAAAGAAAATGGAATTATGGGCAGAAGCCATTCGACTTTTTGCAAAGGAACCAGCTGAAGGAGTAGAAATGGATTATGCCTTAAGCCTGAAAGTCATCGAAGGAAACACAAACATCCCTGTTGTTCTGATTGATAATAAAGGGGTTATCATAGACTATAAAAATATCGATCTATCCAAAAAAGACGAAGCTGCCGACCTTAAAAAAGTCGCTGATAAAATCATCCATAAAAGGAAATTTATTGAAATCAAGATCGACGATAAAACATCTAATTACGTCTATTACGATGACTCCAAACTTTTAAGGAAACTCACCTATTTCCCCTTTATTCAGCTTCTGGCTATGTTTATTTTTCTGACAGTAACCCTTTATGCCCTAAACACATCCAAACGTGCTGAACAAGACCGCGTATGGGTGGGGCTATCCAAGGAAACAGCCCATCAGCTTGGTACGCCCATCTCTTCCTTAATGGCCTGGGTGGATCTTCTAAAACTGAAAGATGTGGACGAGAAACTCTTGGATGAGATTTCAAAAGACACCCAACGCTTGCACACCATTGCCGAACGATTTTCAAAAATTGGCTCCAAACCCGAACCTACCCCGCAGGATTTAAAACCGGCTCTTGAGAACGCCGTGCAATACATGCGCAACCGAAGCTCCCGTAAAATAGCTATAACGACGCATATTCCCTCCGAAGAAATCCAGGCCTATCTCAATATTCCTCTCTTTGAGTGGGTTATCGAAAACCTTTGCAAAAATGCCATCGATGCTATGGATGCAACCGGCAAAATAGATATCAGTGTCTTTCCTGAAGGAAAGCACCTCATTATAGATCTTACAGATACTGGTAAGGGTATTGCCAAATCAAACTTTAGAAACGTATTTAAACCTGGTTTCACCACCAAAAAACGAGGATGGGGCCTGGGTTTGTCATTGGTTAAAAGAATCATTGAGGAAAACCACGATGGCCGAATCTTTGTAAAATCCTCAGAAATGGGAAAAGGAACAACCTTTAGAATGATTCTTAAAAAAGCCTGAATCAAAAAATAAACCGGATTAAAACCGCTTAGTCAGATTCAGGAAAATCCGTGAATAATTAGTCCCTTTTTCTATTGTTTCCTCAAAGTCAGCAGACAAAGAAATCTTATTGGCTATCTGCCAGTACAAACTAAATTCTCCAATTTTCTGCTGAAGTGTGGAAGGTGAATTCAAAAATTGATAATCGACATAACGCCCCTCCAATTCTGCAGAAAGTTTTCCTGGTATCAAATCTCTAGAGAACTGAAGCCCATACATCATACCATCCAGATAGGCCGTTTTCAGCTTGGTTGCATTGATTGTCGTTGAAACATGTATCAGCGGCAGTTGGCTGTAATTGATGTAAGAACTTGCATTGATGGAAGGCTTTGGGTCTGATTTCTGAAACCGGTATCCTGCATTGCCCCCCCAACTTACGTATTTAATAGGACGATAATTGAATTGAAAGCGCATTCCTTGCCTCATTTCCTTGTCCAATATACTGTCTATCGTATTCTTGAAAGTCTCATAATAGTATATATTCTTTCTGGCGTCGTACGACAAAGACAAAGAAAGTTTTCTCCAGGGTCTATAACCAAGAGAAACATACGTACTTGTCAAATCAAAGGTGTTGACCGGTTTTAAGTTTTTCATGGTATATAGATCTATTTCAAAAGAGCAAAAAAGGTTTAGGTTCTTTGCCAACGAATTGTTGTGTTGTAAATAGGCAAATCTGCGATCTGTGTTAAACCGATTCATCTGGTTGAAAAAAGCGACAGAAGTCTGCATCGATCCATTTTTATTTTCGAAATTATGCCCGATGAAAGCACCATATTGCATCAAATCAGGATTAAAACTGTAATCTGAATAATTTGGGCGCGAACCGACAACAGCTCCTAAAGTAAACTTCCGGATTTTTTTTTCATACTGAAGACCATCCACCGCACCAACATTGGCCATATTCACATTGATTCTTCTTCCGAACCAAATATTGGAAGTTGAATCAACATCGTATTTAACAGCCAAGGTGTAAATTTTTAGAGCAGAAAAAACATTTTTGCTTATTTCATTCCATTGCCCATTTTTGTGAGAAAAAGAGATGTAGCTTTCTCCCGTAAACCTGGAGTTATTGATGTGCTGAGCATTCATCGATACATTATACCTGAATCGTTGATCGGTATTATAATCGGAGATGTTGGAATAGGATGAAAGGGAAACACGTCCGTCAAATTTTGATCTCCATTTTCCAGACTCTTTTTTGGCTGAATTTTTAATTGCCTGATCATTTACAGAAACTGGTGTAAGTATTTTAGGGTCAACAATCTCCATGGCGCTTTGCTTAACCTCAGTATGAGGAACAAAAACCAACCTGGTTGAAACAACCAAAGTCCTGTTCCCTATAATGGATCCAACACAGGAAATTGTTGAAAGTTGATCCACTTTCAATGCCGGTATCAATCTATTCCCTTCAGTAAGGAAAAGCGTATCTCCAATCTGAATATTCTCCGTACTGGCAAATTTTACATAAATATGCTGAGAACTCACATAGGAAACTGTTCCTTCTAAATTTTTCTGTGCTATTTGGCTTGTAACGTTAAGCGCCAGTGCCAAAAAGCTTATGGTGATTATAAAACATTTCATGTTATTCGATTTATTAATCATGACATTTCTTACAGTTGGCTTTATAGGTTGCATCGTTGTTATGGCAATCTGAACATTTACTCCATTCACCCTTGTGATTTCCCGAATAGATGCCAAACCAACCATCGTGTTGCTTGAATTTCACATTATTCCAGGTACTTGGCGAATGGCAGTCGTTGCAATTGAATTTAGCAATCTTGGTCGTATGGGCAGGAATTTCAGTTTGCGCCTGTGAATATACAGACAAATGGCACGTCTTACAGTCAGGAGAAGGATTTGTCTTATAGGTCAAATCACTGTGACAATTGGAGCAGTCAATGGCGTGCGCTCCCACCAAAGGTAAAAAACCATGCTCAAAACCTTTTCCACTTACTGTCCAATCCCGACCAACCATATTGTGACATCGAAAACAATCTGTCGAAAAACCAAGCTCCCTGTGATTTGGCTTTGTGGTAGCATCGTATCGGGCTTTGTGACAAGAATAACAATCGGTATTCATCTTATCGTACCTTAGTTGCGAAGCGGATTTATGACAACTGTTGCAATCAACTGAAGCATGCATACCAACTAAAGCAAAACCTGATTGCTGATGGATTTGTTTAACATTGGTCACCAACCAGGAATTGGTCGTATGACATCGTCCACAATCCCTTCCCACCGTTTGTTGATGTACATCTGCGTGACAAGACGAACAATCTGTTTTTGCATTCGAAAAGACCAGATCGGTATGACATTTCCTGCAATCAACTGATTGATGTTGTCCCACCAATGGAAATTTGGTTTTAGTGTGGTTAAACTTTATATTCTCCCGCTTCACTGCCCAGCTATTTTCAGTGTGACATTGGGCACATTCCAGCTTAAATTTTTTCCCATGTGGCGATTGCGAAAAAGATAAAGTAGAAATCAGTAAAAACAGAGTGGCATAAATGAGTGAACGCATATGAATTTATAAATGGGAATTAAAATAAAATAGTACTTAGACCCCTTTGTGACAGAGAAGACAATTGTTACTGTTATAAATATAACCACCAACTTCCCTATGGTGTGAATCCGTTTCCGTTTTATTATGTTCGTGACAGGTTAGACAGGAGAATACCGCAAAATTAGCTGCATTCGTGTGGCATTGGTCACATGTGGTCCATTCCCCTCGATGCTTTCCACTGTATATCCGGAAAAACTCAGCATCGTGGTTGAAAGTTGAGGGCGTCCATGTTGATTGATTGTGACAAGCAAGGCAGTCGGTTGAAAATTTCGCTGCAGCATGTGCAGGATTGGTCGTCGCATTGTAATCCTTCAGGTGGCAGCTCACACACGTGCTAGGCGTGCCGGCAAAACCAGTCGCATGGCAGCTGATGCAATCAACACCAATGTGCCCACCCTTTAATTGAAAACTTGTTGATGTATTGTGATCAAAAGTGCTGGGTTTCCAGGTAGTCTCGTTGTGGCAACTGGTACATTCCTTGGAAAATTTCGCTGCAGCATGGGCAGGATTGGTCGTCGCATTGTAATCCTTCAGGTGACAGCTCACGCACGTGGTAGACGTGCCTACAAAACCAGTCGCATGGCAGCTAATGCAATCAACACCGACGTGCCCACCCTTTAATTGAAAACTTGTTGATGTATTGTGATCAAAAGTGCTGGGTTTCCAGGTAGTCTCGTTGTGGCAACTGGTACATTCCTTGGAAAAATTCGCAGCAGCATGACCAGGATTGGTCGTCGCATTGTAATCTTTCAGGTGGCAGCTCACACACGTGGTAGACGTACCTACAAAACCAGTCGCATGGCAGCTGATGCAATCAACACCGATGTGCCCACCCTTTAATTGAAAACTTGTTGATGTATTGTGATCAAAAGTGCTAGGTTTCCAGGTAGTTTCCGTGTGGCAACTGGTACATTCCTTGGAGAAATTCGCTGCAGCATGTGCAGGATTGGTCGTCGCATTGTAATCCTTCAGGTGGCAGCTCACGCACGTGGTAGACGTGCCTACAAAACCAGTCGCATGGCAGCTGATGCAATCAACACCGACGTGCCCACCCTTTAATTGAAAACTTGTTGATGTATTGTGATCAAAAGTGCTGGGTTTCCAGGTAGTCTCGTTGTGGCAACTGGTACATTCCTTGGAAAAATTCGCAGCAGCATGACCAGGATTGGTCGTCGCATTGTAGTCCTTCAGGTGACAGCTTGCACAATCGGTTGGCGTACCTACAAAACCAGTCGCATGGCAGCTGATGCAATCAACACCGATGTGCCCACCCTTTAATTGAAAACTTGTTGATGTATTGTGATCAAAAGTGCTGGGTTTCCAGGTAGTCTCGTTGTGGCAACTGGTACATTCCTTGGAGAACTTTGCGGCAGCATGTGCAGGATTGGTCGTCGCATTGTAATCTTTCAGGTGGCAACTCACACACGTGGTAGACGTTCCGGCAAAACCAGTCGCATGGCAGCTGATGCAATCAACACCGATGTGCCCACCATTTAATTGAAAACTTGTTGATGTATTGTGATCAAAACTAGCAGGTTTCCAACCCTGAATCGTAGAGTGGCAATTTGTACATTGTGTAGAAAATTTAGCCAGGGAATGACTGGGATTGGTCGTTGCCAGATAATCTTTTTGATGACAGCCGTTGCAATCGGGTGATACCTTTTTGTGAACAGGACCATGACATTGAGCACATTCCAAATTTTCATGCCCCTGAGTTAACGGAAAGAAATCATGAGTAAAACCGACGGTCGATGTCCAAACTTTACTATTTATGGTATGGCATTCCAAACATTCCCGGGAGTAATTCCCACTCACATGGTTAGGGGCAGAAACATATTGCTCACGGTGACAATCAATACATTCAATACCCATTGTCTCAAATCTAAGCTGAGAGAGCGAACGATGACAACTATAACAATCAGCCAAAGCATGTGGACCAACCAATGGGAAACGGCTCTGTTGATGAATCTGAGTGGTGTTTTTCACCAACCAGGAATTGGTCGTATGACATCTTTCGCAATCTCTTCCAACCGTTTGTTGATGAACATCGGCATGGCAGGAAGAACAATCCGTTTGAGCTTTTGAAAAATCCAGATCAACATGGCAGCTTCTGCAATCAACTGATCCATGCATTCCGGTTAAAGGAAATTTCGTGGTATTGTGATTGAATTTTGTCTGAGTTGCATTTACTTTCCAATTGTCAGGGGTATGACATACATTGCATTCAATGCTGAACTCAGCCCCGTGAGGAGACTGCGCCAGCACAATAGATGCAATGCATAAGAACAATATCAATGATGACAGTTTGAGCATTCGATGCTTTCAAATTTATACTTCACATACGTTCCCTTTGATGATGCTACTTCTTTATGACATTCTGAACATTTCACAGAAGCATGAGCCCCTTCCAACTTGAATCTGGAAGTATTGTGATCAAATTTAGTATCCGTCCAATTAGTTACACTATGACACTTAGCACAATCCGTTTCACCATTCACCTCAAATTGCCCGGCATGTGAATCTTTGTGACATGAAGAACAATTACTCTTTATGCCGGCAAACTGCTGAATGGGTTTTCCTTGTGCATCTTTCGGGTAATGGCAAGCCGAGCATTTTTGTTTTGCATGAGCGCCCTCCAGTTTAAAGCCTGTTCTGGTATGATCAAAGTTACTATTTTTCCATGAATTTACCTGATGACAAACCTGACAATCTTGATTGGGCATAAATTTATCCTGAATAAAGCCTTGGTGTATATTTTGATGACAATCTACACAACGCTGTCCCATATTTTTAAACCTCCACTGCTCGCCGGTTTTATGACAAGAAAAGCAAGGAGTAGCCAAATGAGCACCCTCCAGATGAAAATTTGACTGATTGTGCTTTTCAATAGTATATTGGGTTTCTGAAAAACTTTTTGTTGTATGGCAAACACTGCAATCCGGCGAAACTCCGTTTTTAGCAAATTCTTTTTTATGATAATCGGTGTGACAATCGCTGCATCTGTCATGTTTTAAAGGTGCTGTCAAGCTAATCTTATGACAGGCTTTACAGTCTACTTTCTGATGTTTCCCTTCTAACTTGTAACCTGTATCATCGTGATTGAAAGCCCCTTTTGATTTTATTGAATGAAATGAATTTTCAGAATGACATTGTTTGCAGTCGGGGCCAAATTTATTTTCATGAACATCCTTGTGGCAAGCAGTACAGTTTGCAAAAGCAAGCCCCTTGAATTTTTGGATCCTTTTACCATCTACCATTTCCGATTTATGACATTTTGCACAATCCACCTTTTTATGTTGCCCCAGAAGTGGAAATTTTGTTTGGTCGTGGTTAAAGCCCACTGCCCCTTTAAAGGAATTGAAGCCGTGACAGGAAGCACAATCGGATGACATAGCACCTTTGTGATGATCTTCGTGACAGCTCAGGCAAGTCGACTTTAAACCTAAAAAAGTAGATGCTCTTTTTCTACGATTTGCATCCTGAATGTGTGATGGTTGATGACAAGCGTTACAATCAAGCTGGGCATGCTTTCCCTTCAATTCAAAACCGACTTTTCGATGGTCAAATTTAGTCTTGTCAAATCTGATCAATTTAAAGTTTAGTCCGTGATGTTCATTGTGACAGGTAAAACAGTCTTTGGTACCGACTTCTGAAGTAGAATGATAGCCTTTTTTTGCTTTTATTTCTGAACTGATTTCCTTATGGCAATCAAGGCATTTTGAACGAGTTACCTGATGCCCCAAATCATGACATTTAGTACAATTGCTCACTCCTTCCAGACTCGAATGTGCCTTAGACAAATCTCCGGGAGAAATTTGCGCAAACAATTCAGATCCCAAAAAGAAAAAAGAAACAATCAGATAAAAAATGTGTTTTTTGGTCATCAGATATTTAATTGTTATTCTATCATTTAACGTTTTAATAGAGCTTCACCATATTTGGTAGTCATGTTAATACCCACTTTCTTTAAGAAAGCAGTAGGAAGTTCTCCCCCTGCAAAAATATAAACCAAATCATTCTCAACCTGATAAATTTCCTCTTTGTCACTGAACTTATAAGAAACAAAGCCAGATTCTATAGAAAGGAGCTGAGAATTGAATTTTACATCAATAAGGCCTTTTTCAATGGCGTCTTTAATGCTTAATCCGTTTTTTTGCTTGATTCTGCTGAAAGACTCTTTTCTGTATGAAAGCGTAACTTTATTTTGCCCTGCCAGAAGTAAAGCTGATTCGATGGCAGAATCTCCGCCTCCAACAACAACAATATTTTTACCTTCAATAATTTCTGGCTCCAACAATCGATAGGCTACCTTTTCTGACATTTCACCAGGTATTAAAAGTTTAGCAGGTGTTCCTCGACGACCAATGGCCAACAAAATTTTTTCAGCTGTAAAAACCTCTCTTTGAATGGTTTCCACCAAAAAAGAATCATTTGTGGGGGTTATTGTTTCTACTTTTGAATTTTGTTTAATGCTAATTTTGTTTTCTGTCAAAACCGTATTCCACAAATCAAGCAAATCTTTTTTGCTTGTCTCATATAATTTTACTTTTCCATACAAAGGTAAATCCATTGGAGAAGTCATTATAATTTTTGATCGGGGAAAAGTAAAAACTGTACCGCCCAACGTATCTTGCTCCAAGGTCAGACACTTCAAGCCCAGCTTTTTTGCGGTCAATGTAGCTGAAATGCCTGCTGGTCCAGCTCCTACCACAATCAAGTCATACGTTGAACCGGTATTCTTTTTAAGACTTTTGGCAATATTTTCAACCGCTTCACGTCCTTGTGTCACTGCATTCTTTATCAAACCCATTCCACCCAATTCTCCTGCTATAAAAAGTCCGGAAACATTTGTCTCAAAATTTTGATTGATATCTGGCAAATCGACTCCCCGCTTAGCTGTTCCAATAAACAAAGAAATGGCTTCCACAGGACATGCACGTACGCAAGCACCATGTCCAATACAATGTGATGCATTGATCGGGTAAGCTTTCCCGTTTCGAATGCCTAACACATCCTTTTCAGGGCAAGCTTCAATACAAGCTCCACTTTTTATACATCTGTTATTGTCCACTTCGGGATGTAAAGAAACAGGCTCATACGTTCCCTCTGAATGCGCAATCTTTATTTTTGCCGCTGATTTCTTTTCTTCACGTTTCAGTTTTAGAAAATAAATCAAAAAAATCAAAACGCAAACTATAAAAACAGCACCATAAATCAATATTTTTTCTAGAATCATACGCGCTTCTTAAAAAATCCACTTATAACCGAATACAAGAACGACTGCCACGTGTATAACCAGTGTAATCAACATGATTAATGCAAAAGGTAAATGTACAACGTGCCAGTATTTAAAAAGGTTTTGCATCATTTCAAGATTTTTAATTCGTCTGGTCAGAAATAACTCAGATCGTATGATATTTCTGACTTTTTTATATTCATCCTTAGACAAGCCTTTTTCCCGAAGTATTCTTTTTCGATTCTTAATTGAGGAAAAAATCGAGGAATCTGATAGATTATACTTGTTTTTAAGTTCTTCATCCAGGTCATTGCTCAGATCTCTAACCTCCTGCAAACTCAGTTCACGTCCCTCAATAGTTCTGGGTATCCTTAGATAAAGAAACCGGCCTATTACACCACTTAATACGACCAGGAACATACTCCAGAAACAAATGGCTACAATGCCTCCAAACTTAAAGGAAGTATGGTATAAAACCAAAACAGGACCCAGCGTACACATGAAAATGTGAAATTCAAGCCAATGTTTTAAAAGTCCCAGCCTTGAAAAAATCTTCAACCTTTTTCTTGCCATATAAGAGAACAGACCGACAAGTATAAATAAAGCACCGAAAATACCAAAGCCGTGTCCCCAAAAGCCACTTGGTTTAAGCATTTGATACATGTCGTTAAAATATCGATCTTCTACCGGCAAACGATAGTAGCTATATCCATAATATCCAATGACAAGAGCAATAGTCATGACTATCAAGACAAGGAAAAAAAGAATCATTTTATGAACAAAAGAATTCATTTTACATCTATTTGAATGAGAGCTATTTTGCTTTAGACTATTTTTATAAAGTTAATGCTTTTGCCCTTTTATTTTCCATTTTTTCGCCTTTTTATCGGAAAGAACAGCTAAAACAACTACTAAAAGAATTCCAGCAAGTACAAAATAGAAAATGACCGGTACCGAAGGTGGTGTGCCTTGCGCATACGAGTGCATTCCAGAAAGATAATAGTTGACTCCAAAAAAGGTCATGATGACTGTGCTGAAACTCAATAGAGATAATATGCTCAATACCAATTTATTGTTCAGGCCCGGGACATTACGTAAGTGTAAAATGATGGCATAAACCAGAATACTTACCAAAGCCCATGTTTCTTTTGGATCCCAGCCCCAATACCTTCCCCAGGACTCATTGGCCCAGACAGCACCAAGAAAAGTTCCAACTGTAAGCATTATCAACCCAACATATAAGGCCATTTCAATGATATAACTAAACTCCAGGATACTTTCATTCAATTTGATCACGTTCTTTTTTGTCCTTGAAATCATTAGAGCCAGATTTAGCAAACCCATCAAAGCTGCCATAGCAAAAAAACCATAGCTGGAAGTGATTACAGCGACATGGAGAACCAGCCAATAGGATTTAAGTACAGGAACCAGATTGGTGATTTCCGGGTTCATCCAGCTCATTCCAGCCACAAAAAGGGCAATAGCAGATAATAGCGAGGTAACTGCCAACGTAACAGGAGATCTTCTAACAAAGAGCAGCCCAGACAAGCCCGCAGCCCATCCAACAAACACAATGGTCTCATACCCATTACTCCAGGGGGCGTGACCGGATATATACCATCTTAAAAATAGACCAGCCGTATAAATCACAAAAACAAAACTGAAAAGATAGGAACTTTTCCGTAAGGACGAATCCAATTTAGCTTTGAAATTAAAGATATTAATTAGATGAAGGATCAAAAGAATAGCCCCCATCAGGACATAAAGAATAGCCAATTTCCCAAATAAGTTCAGGTTGTTGTAAAAAATTTCCAGATTAATTTTCCCTTCTGAAGGCAGTATTCCTCCACCATTATTTTGCTGATACGTTTTTAGGATCAATAGCGATTCATTGGCTTTATTCCAATTCCCAGATTCCTGAGCCTGATTAACTGACGCAAAATAAGAGTTCAACATCAATTCTGGCTGATTAACTCCAGACCCTTCTTTTGGGGCTGAATTTCCAGAGGCAACATCTCCCATTCCTGAAGGCATACCCATTCCGGCTGGCATCGTTTTACCCCCCATTGGACAGGTATGAGCAGTTTTTACAACAGGTTCACCTGTATTGGCAGCAGACCATTTTCCATTCATCTGTCCTGTAGGGAAAATGGTCAACATTTTGCCAGTGAAAATTTGATAACAGATATTGACCCGTTCATCCACATTGATGATTTCCTTATCATACTTATTTCGAGCCATTTGCTCCTTCTGATAGGTTTTATCAACCAATTCAAAAAGTCGGTATTGCCCATCATTATCAAAATCAAACAACTGATTGAATGAGACATAGTCATTGACCGCTCCCAATTCCTTTCCCAATGCAGCATTGGCAACTTTAATCAGTGGTTCATTCTTCCAATGTTCAGGGGCTGTACACATCCCTAAAAAGACTTCAGTGGGCGACATTTCACCGTAGGTTGTCTTTTTGGATATTTTCCTGAATAAATCAGAAGCATACGTATTTAAGGGTTCAATTCTTCCTTGAACTTCATCCTGAATGAGTAATGCATTGAGTTGTTTGATATGGTCTTTTTTTGAACTTTGCAAATTCGCGGCACTCAAGCCAACAGACAGCAATAAAAAAACAGGTAAAAAAAGTAATTTTGCAGACTTTCTTTTTAATTGAATTTCTTTACTAAGTTTCATCAACGTTCTAAACCGGCTCTTTTTATTGAATAAAGTAAGCACCATACCAATAAGCATTAATAAATAACCTGAATAAGAGATAAAAGTGCCACCGAAATCATGACTAACAGACAAAATGGTCCCCTTTTCATCCTGATCATAGGAAGACTGAAAAAACCGATAACCCCTATATTTTAAAATATTATTCATATAAATCCGAAAAGGTGTTTTGGTTTGTCTTTCAGTATCTGTCAATGTTATTTCACTTGCAAAAGAAGATGGACTGTTTGATCCAGGATATCTTTCAACTTCAAATTTGCGAAGTTCTATGCTAAAAGGCAGTTTATGAGGTGATTTACCATAAGACAAAGAAACTTTAGTATCGTTCAAATAACAAACAGAAGGCACTGAAGATCCATTTTCACTTTCCAAAATATTGATCATCTTGATTGTATAGCCATCCGATACACTAAAAATGATGGCATTTTTACCTGCATTCCCCACATTTGACGAATCCATCCCATTTTGCGAGGCCTGAATAAGATTTTTCTTAGCCTTTGGCAAATAAGATTTCAACACAAAAAGAAAGTTTGTAGATCTATAAATATTCTTTCGCTCGGCAAGATTGAGTGCCCCAGGTTGAATGGAAGCATTTGTTTTCTCAGTCATGCTACTTTTCATCAGAGGAAAGGAAGATTGGAAAAAAAGGTCCTCGCCTTGCTTTGTAAAAAGAAGGTCTACTGAGTCTTTCATTGACATAAAACCAAAAGTTAAACCCTCAATTTTTGTCGTTTCCCCAGACATAAGTATAAACTCTGATACTCGGTTCATTCCATCCATAACAAGCAATGAGATTGCTGGTACACCCTCTTGATCAGGCACGATTGTTTCAATCGAATTGGGTAAATACTGTACTTCATTTACAGTTATTTTTTTTCCAGCTATAGAAGCTGATTCAGAAAAATGATTTTTGCCGTTGGGAGAGAACACCACATTGGTCGATTTTTCCATTTTTTCCCCTCCATTTTCAAGAGAAATGGTTACAGACGACTTATCAGAAGTAATTTCGTTGCTGCTTTCACCTTGACGGATATGCATCAATCCCTCAAAACCAGCATATCTTGTCACTGCTGCTCCAACAATCATGCAAATAAAAGCCAGATGGAAAAGGAGTATACTCCATTTCTGTTTATCGATAAGCTTGTATCGAACAATACTGCCAAGCAAATTGATGACCAATAGAGCTAAAAGGCATTCGAACCATTTTGCATTGTAAATCAGTGCCTTTGCAAGCTCAGTGCCCTTATCATTTTCAAAAAAGGTCGCATAACCGATTGAAAAGGCAAAGATGCTTAACAAGATAATAGTTGTAAGCATTGAAAAGAATGCGAAAATTATTTTCTTCATGGAGTTTTGTTTAGATTTTATCCCTTAAAATCAATAGATAGAATTAAAAAAATGTTCTCATCAAAAAAAATAGTGTTTAAGATTCTTCTTATAAAACTATAATTCTTCGAATGTAGCAAATTCACTCAATTATTTTATTCCATTTCAAACGTAATGATCAATTATCCTTGACACATCGAATATTAAAAATAATATGCAAAACAATAATAACATATTAATTGCTCTATAATCATAGAATAGCTCAAATTTAGTACTATTTAAAAAAAAAACACTCGAAAAAAAAATAAAAATGTACGAATGACTCCATGTAGTAAAAACAATGATATTTCTTAAATAAGCCATACAGATAAACTTTATATCTGAAAAAGAGGAATAGTCATATATACAAAAAGGGGCAAAACCGCTATGGTCTTGCCCCTTCTCTATGTTTATTCAGGTCTAAATTAAATTTCGGATTCAACAGCTTCTTCATAATCCAACACCGTTTTTTTCGATGCATTCAGACGATCAAAGTCTTCTTTAGAGCCAACAATCAGTTTGTCAAATTCACGCTGACCGGTACCGGCAGGAATCAAGTGACCACAGATAACATTCTCTTTCAAACCTTCCAAACGGTCTACCTTGCCTTGAATTGCAGCTTCGTTCAGCACCTTCGTTGTTTCCTGGAAGGAAGCAGCCGACATAAAGCTGTTGATTTGCAATGCAGCACGGGTAATACCCTGAAGAATTTGGTTTGATGTAGCAGGAATAGCATCTCTGGTTTCAACAAGTTTCAAGTCGCGACGTTTCAAGGAAGAATTTTCATCACGCAATTTACGGGCTGTAACAATCATACCTGGTTTCAGGTTGTTTGAGTCACCTGCTTCAAGTACGACTTTCTTGCCCCAAATGCGGTCATTTTCTTCAGCGAATTCATTCTTATCGATGAGTTGTTGTTCCAGGAAGCGAGTATCACCGGCATCCACGATTTCAACCTTACGCATCATCTGACGTACGATCACTTCGTAGTGCTTATCGTTGATCTTAACACCCTGTAAGCGATAAACGTCCTGAACTTCATTTACAATGTATTCCTGTACTGCCGTCGGGCCTTTGATGGCCAAAATGTCAGCAGGAGTAATTACACCTTCAGAAAGTGGCGTTCCGGCACGAACAAAGTCATTGATCTGTACCAATACTTGTTTGGAAAGAGGCACCATGTACTTCTTAACTTCACCAGTCTTGGATTGGATAACGATTTCACGATTACCGCGTTTTACACGACCGAATTCAACGATTTCACCGTCAATTTCCGATACAACGGCAGGATTGGAAGGATTACGTGCTTCGAACAGCTCGGTAACACGGGGAAGACCCCCGGTGATATCGCCCGTTTTAGCAACGGCACGTGGTATCTTAACCAAAATTTCACCAGCTTCAATATGCTCACCACCTTCTTTGAGTAAGTGGGCACCTGCAGGTAAGTTATAGGTACGTAAACGTTCACCGTTTTCATCCAATACGTGGATGGAAGGAACACGAGTACGGTCTTTAGGTTCAATGATGATCTTTTCTTTCATCTTGGTGGTATCATCCGTATAGGATTGGAAGGTAATACCTTCTTCAATCGAATCGAATTCCAACTTACCGGATTGTTCAGAAATGATGGTTGCGTTGTATGGATCCCATTCACAAATGACCTGACCCTTTTTCACTCTGTCTCCCGGGTTGAAATTTAATTTCGAACCATAAGGGATATTTTGTGTAAGAAGAATCACTTTGGTAACAGGCTCAATTAAACGAAGTTCACCGTACCGACCAACAACTATTTGTACAGAAGTACCTGTTGCATCCGTATTGGTAACAACACGTAATTCGTCTATTTCAATAATAGCTTCGTTTTGTGCAACAATGGAAGAATCAGCTTTCACGTTACCAGCCACACCACCGACGTGGAAAGTACGCAGCGTCAACTGAGTTCCTGGTTCACCGATGGACTGTGCAGCAATTACACCTACAGCTTCACCTTTTTGAACCAACATACCGGTAGCAAGGTTACGACCATAACATTTTCCACAAACACCCTTCTTGGATTCGCAAGTCAACACCGAACGGATTTCAACGCGTTCAATAGGAGAAGCTTCAATCTTAGCAGCAATTGTTTCAGTAATTTCATCTCCGGAGTTAACCAAAAGTTCATTGGTAAGCGGATGATAAACATCATGAACAGAAACACGACCCAAAATACGTTCGTATAAGGAAGCTACTTTCTTGATTTCAGTAGCAATCAACCCACGTAAGGTTCCGCAATCTTCTTCATTGATAATCACATCGTGAGAAACGTCAACCAGACGACGAGTCAAATATCCAGCATCAGCAGTCTTCAGAGCCGTATCGGCCAAACCTTTACGAGCACCGTGAGTAGAGATAAAGTACTCTAGTACCGATAAACCTTCCTTAAAGTTGGAAAGAATTGGGTTTTCAATTACCTGACCACCTTCAGCACCTGATTTCTGAGGCTTAGCCATCAAACCACGCATACCTGAAAGCTGACGAATTTGTTCTTTAGAACCACGGGCACCTGAATCCAACATCATGTAAACAGAGTTGAACCCTTGGTTGTCTTCAGCCAGTTGTTTCATCAAAATATTTGAAAGCTTGGCATTCACACCACCCCAAACGTCAATAATCTTATTGTAACGTTCATTGTTGGTGATAGCACCCATAGAATATTCAGCAACGATCGAATCGACTTCATCGTAACCTTCTTTTACTAAAGCTTCTTTTTCTTTAGGAATCAAAACGTCTCCCAGATTAAAGGAAAGACCGCCCTTGAATGCCATGTAGTAACCCAAATCCTTGATATCATCCAGGAACTGAGCCGTACGTGCAACACCACATGCAGCAATTACTTTACCAATAATATCACGAAGAGACTTCTTGTTTAAAACTTCATTGATAAAGCCTACTTTTTCAGGAACGAATTCGTTCACCATAATTCGGCCTACAGACGTTTCAATCAGAGCCAAAACGATATCACCGTTTTCATCCAAATCTTTTGTGCGAACACGAATTTTAGCATGAAGTGTTACTCTTCCTTCGTTGTAAGCAATAGTTGCTTCTTCCGGAGAATAGAATATCAAACCTTCACCCTTAGCTCCGTTACGCAATTTGGTGATATAGTACAAACCAAGAACCATGTCTTGTGAAGGCACTGTAATAGGTGCTCCATTGGCAGGATTCAGGATATTGTGTGAGGCAAGCATTAACATTTGGGCTTCCAGAACTGCTTCATTTCCAAGAGGAAGATGGACAGCCATCTGGTCACCGTCAAAGTCAGCATTGAAAGCCGTACATGCGAGTGGGTGCAATTGAATTGCTTTTCCTTCGATCAATTTGGGTTGGAATGCCTGAATACCTAAACGGTGCAATGTTGGAGCACGGTTAAGCAATACAGGGTGACCTTTCATCACATATTCCAAAATATCCCAAACAACAGGATCTTTGCGGTCTACTATTTTCTTTGCAGATTTTACAGTTTTTACAATACCGCGTTCAATCAATTTACGGATGACAAACGGTTTGTATAATTCAGCAGCCATATCCTTAGGAAGACCACATTCGTGCATCTTCAATTCAGGACCAACAACAATTACAGAACGAGCTGAATAATCGACACGTTTTCCAAGTAAGTTTTGACGGAAACGACCTTGTTTTCCTTTCAATGAATCTGAAAGAGATTTCAACGGACGGTTAGCATCTGTCTTAACAGCACTTGATTTGCGTGAATTATCGAATAAGGAGTCAACAGCTTCCTGCAACATACGTTTTTCATTACGTAAAATTACTTCCGGAGCTTTGATTTCGATCAATCGTTTCAAACGGTTGTTACGGATAATCACACGACGATACAGGTCATTCAAGTCGGAAGTCGCAAAACGACCACCATCAAGAGGTACCAATGGACGCAATTCAGGAGGAATAACAGGAACAATCTTGATGATCATCCATTCTGGTTTATTTCTTCCTTTGGACTGACGGAATGCTTCCACAACCTGAAGGCGTTTCAAAGCCTCAGTTTTGCGTTGCATGGAACCGTCTGTGCTGGCGCGGTGTCTCAATTCAAAAGAGAGTCCGTCCAAATCAATGCGTTGCAAAAGGTCATGAATAGCATCAGCACCCATTTTTGCAATGAACTTGTTTGGATCAGTATCTTCCAATGCCTGATTTTCGCGTGGCAGTGTATCCAGAATATCCAGATATTCTTCTTCGGAAAGAAGATCGTCTTTTTTAATACCGTCAGCTTCCTTTACTCCGGATTGAATCACGACATAACGTTCGTAATAGATGATAGAATCCAGTTTTTTGGTAGGAAGACCCAACAAATAACCAATTTTGTTTGGAAGTGAACGGAAGTACCAGATATGAGCTACAGGCACAACCAACTGGATGTGTCCCATACGCTCACGACGTACTTTTTTCTCTGTCACTTCAACACCGCAGCGGTCGCAGACGATGCCCTTGTAGCGAATACGTTTGTATTTACCACAATGACATTCATAGTCTTTTACCGGACCAAAAATACGTTCGCAAAACAAACCGTCACGTTCAGGTTTGTAGGTACGATAATTGATGGTTTCAGGCTTCAACACCTCGCCACTCGACATTTCGAGGATCTCTTCCGGAGAAGCTAATCCTATCGAAATTTTCGAAAAACTGCTTTTCGCTTTGGTTTCTTTTCTAAAAGCCATATTGTATATGAAATAATAAACAGTTTATACTTAATCCAATTGGATACTCAGACCCAAACCTCTCAACTCGTGAAGCAGTACGTTCAATGATTCCGGAATACCAGCCTGTGGCATTGGGTCACCTTTGACAATCGCTTCAAAAGCTTTGCTACGTCCAACAACATCATCCGACTTAATGGTCAGGATTTCCTGAAGAATGTGTGCAGCACCGAATGCTTCGAGTGCCCAGACTTCCATTTCTCCAAAACGCTGTCCACCAAATTGTGCTTTACCACCAAGGGGTTGTTGAGTAATCAAAGAGTATGGTCCGATAGAACGAGCATGCATTTTGTCGTCAACCATGTGACCAAGTTTCAACATATAAACGACACCTACAGTAGCTGTCTGGTCAAAACGATCTCCGGTTCCACCATCGTACAGATAGCATTTGCCATAATGAGGAATACTGGCCTTATCGCACCATGCATCCAAATCATCCAGGCTGGCACCATCAAAAATAGGTGTTGCAAATTTCAAACCTAATTCTTTACCTGCCCATCCAAGTACAGTTTCAAAAATCTGTCCAAGGTTCATACGGGAAGGCACACCAAGAGGATTCAATACGATATCAACCGTTGTTCCGTCTGCCAGATATGGCATATCTTCCTGACGAACGATACGGGATACAATACCCTTGTTACCGTGACGTCCGGCCATTTTATCACCAACACGAATCTTACGTTTCTTGGCAATATAAACCTTAGCCATTTGAATAATACCTGCAGGAAGCTCGTCCCCAATGGTAATATTGAATTTTTTACGTTTCATGGCCGCATCCAATTCTTTGAACTTATGTAAGTAGTTCAGAATCAAATCGCGAATCATATCGTTTTTAGCGTTGTCTGTTGTCCATTTTGAAACCTGTACGGAAGAATAATTTATTTCATTCAGGTTCTTTGCATTGAACTTGGCACTCTTAGGTATCACTTCTGTTCCAAGGTTGTCTTTAACACCCTGAGAAGTTTTGCCATTGGTCAGAACAAGCAATTTTTCAATTAAAACAGATTTCAGTTTATTGATGGATTCTTCGAAATCTTCATCGATTTTTGGCAACAAAGCTTTGTCTGTCAAACGAGACTTGCGATTTTTCACAGATCTGGAGAACAAACGTTTGTCAACAATAACTCCGCGTAAAGATGGAGATGCCTTCAAAGATGCATCTTTCACATCTCCTGCTTTATCCCCGAAGATGGCGCGCAATAATTTTTCTTCCGGAGAAGGATCAGACTCACCCTTAGGAGTAATCTTACCAATCAGGATATCTCCCGGAACGATATGAGCACCAATACGAACAATACCGTTTTCATCAAGGTCTTTGGTGGCTTCTTCACTAACGTTGGGTATATCGGAAGTCAATTCTTCCATACCACGTTTTGTTTCACGCACTTCCAACGTATATTCATCCACATGCACGGAAGTAAAGATATCTTCGCGGACCATTCTTTCGTTCAAGACGATAGCATCCTCAAAGTTGTATCCTTTCCAAGGCATGAACGCAACCTTTAAGTTCTTACCAAGTGCCAGTTCTCCATTTTCGGTGGAATAACCCTCAGTCATTAATTGTCCTTTGATTACGCGATCGCCTTTATGAACGATGGGTCTAAGGTCAATTGTTGTACTTTGATTGGTTTTTTGGAATTTAGGTATTCTATAGGTAACGATCGAATCGTCAAAACTTACAAAAGATTCGTCTTCCGTACGATCGTAATTGATACAAATAGTAGTTGCATCCACGAAATCAACAGTACCATCGCCTTCTGCCATCAATTGTGTCCGTGAATCACGGATCAATTTTCCTTCGAGACCGGTTCCTACAATAGGAGCTTCGCTACGAATAAGAGGCACGGCCTGGCGCATCATGTTGGATCCCATCAATGCACGGTTAGCATCATCGTGTTCCAGGAAGGGAATCAATGCAGCAGCAATGGAAGCGATCTGTTGTGGAGCAACATCCATCATGTTGATTTCTTCAGGAGCAGCAATAGGAAAATCAGCATCCAAACGAGATTTGATTCGGCTATCCACAAAGCTACCGTCAGCGTTCAGTAAAGCATTACCCTGAGCAATGATTTTACCTTCTTCTTCTTCAGCGGTGAGATAATCGATGTCGTTTGGAATAACTTTTCCATGCTCTACCTTGCGGTAAGGAGTTTCGATGAAACCAAGTTTATTTATTTTAGCATACACACACAAGGAAGAAATCAAACCAATGTTTGGACCTTCAGGCGTTTCAATAGGACAAAGACGTCCGTAGTGTGTATAATGTACGTCACGAACCTCAAAGCCGGCACGTTCACGGGAAAGACCACCAGGTCCCAGAGCGGATAAACGACGTTTGTGTGTCATTTCTGCCAGCGGGTTGGTTTGATCCATAAATTGTGAAAGGGCATTGGTTCCGAAGAACGAATTGATTACAGAAGAAATCGTCTTGGCATTGATCAGTTCAACCGGAGCAAAAACCTCGTTATCGCGGACGTTCATACGTTCACGAATGGTACGGGCCATACGGGCTAAACCAACACCAAACTGATTGTTGAGTTGCTCACCTACAGTACGTACACGACGGTTGCTTAAGTGGTCAATATCATCAACGTCTGCATTTGAGTTAACAAGCTCAATCAGATATTTGATAATCTCAATGATGTCTTCCTTAGTAAGAACCTTAACATCCATTGCGGTTGTCAGGTGTAATTTTTTATTGATACGATAGCGGCCTACTTCACCAAGATCGTATCTTTTTTCTGAGAAGAACAGATTCTGAATAACTTCACGGGCACTTGCATCATCGGCAGGTTCAGCATTACGCAGCTGACGATAGATGTAAAGAACGGCCTCTTTTTCTGAGTTACTTGGATCTTTCTGCAAGGTATTGTAAATGATGGCATAATCAGACATACCTGCTTCTTCCTTATGTAATAGGACGGTTGAAGCACCTGATTCTACGATTTGATCAATGTGATCGTTTTCCAGAATGGTTTCACGATCAATAATCACTTCATTACGTTCAATAGAAACTACCTCACCGGTATCTTCATCCACAAAGTCTTCAACCCAGCTTTTCAAAACACGTGCAGCCAGTTTACGACCGATCAGACGTTTTAAGCCGGTTTTTGTAACCTTTACTTCTTCGGCAAGGTTGAAAATTTCCAAAATATCTTTATCGGTTTCAAATCCGATGGCACGTAAAAGAGTCGTTACTGGTAACTTCTTTTTACGGTCGATATAGGCATACATGACACTGTTGATGTCTGTAGCAAATTCAATCCATGATCCTTTAAAAGGTATAATTCTTGCAGAATAAAGTTTCGTACCATTGGTGTGTACACTTTGACCGAAAAATACGCCTGGTGAGCGGTGTAATTGTGATACAATAACACGTTCAGCACCATTAACCACAAAAGTACCTTTAGGAGTCATATAAGGAATCGCTCCTAAATATACATCCTGGAATTTTGTTTCGAAATCTTCGTGGTCGGGATCGGTACAATACAGCTTAAGTCTGGCCTTTAACGGTACGTTATAGGTCAAACCACGCTCAATACATTCATCAATGGAATAACGAGGCGGATCAATATAGTAGTCTAAGAATTCGAGTACGAAATTGTTTCTTGTATCCGCGATGGGAAAGTTTTCTGCAAAAACCTTATAGAGGCCCTCGTTTTTCCTTTTTTCGGGAGGGGTATCCAATTGCAGGAAGTCCTGGAATGACTTCAATTGCACTTCTAAGAAGTCCGGATATTCTATCGGACTTTGGATAGCAGCGAAATTAACTCTTTTGGTTTCAGTAGTTGAAGACATTTACGGTAGATTTATTGAACTTAAAAGGAATATAGACACAAAAAGGTCTAGAATCTCCTCGAAAGGAGATTCTAAACCAAACACCTGATAATCAGGCGGTAGTACTATTTAAGCTCAATTTCTGCGCCTGCTTCTTCCAAAGATTTCTTAAGAGCTTCAGCTTCGTCTTTGCTTGCACCTTCTTTAATAACTGAAGGAGCTGCGTCAACTAAATCTTTAGCTTCTTTCAAACCAAGTCCACAAGATTCTTTAACAGCCTTAACAACTGCTAATTTTGCAGCACCTGCTGATTTCAAGACAACGTCAAAAGAAGTCTTTTCAGCAACAGCGGCACCACCTTCTGCAGGAGCAGCAGCAACAGCAACAGCTGCAGCAGCGGGTTCGATACCATATTCATCTTTGAGGATGGTAGCCAGTTCGTTTACTTCTTTTACGGTTAAATTCACCAATTGTTCAGCAAAAGCTTTCAAATCTGCCATTTTTGTATGTATTAAAATTGTTATATACTTTGATTATTTTTTATTAATTTTCTCTTTCTGCAAGGGTCTTCAGGACGCCGTGCAAAATGTTGCCTCCGCTTTGGAGGGCAGATACCACGTTTTTGGCAGGTGATTGCAGCAAGGCAATAACGTCTCCGATGAGTTCGTTTTTGCTCTTAACATGAATCAATGCATCCAACTGGTCAGCTCCGATGTAGAAACTTTCTTCTACGTATGCTGCTTTCAATGCAGGAATTTCTTTATCTTTTCTGAATTTCTTGATTAATTTGGCAGGTGCATTTGATACGTTTGAAAACATCAATGCAGTATTACCAGTCAAGACTTCATACAACGGACTGTAATCCGTATCAAGACCTTCCAATGCTTTTGTAAGCAAGGTATTCTTTACAACCATAAGCTTGATCCCCTCTGTAAAGCAGCTTTTTCTAAGTGCACTGGTAGCAGCTGCATTCAATGCAGTGATATCAGTGATGTAGAAACAGCTATACTCTCCAATAGTAGAGGTGATCTGCTCAATTACGGTGCTTTTATCTTCCTTCTTCATAATTCAAATTAAATTAGTTTTCCTCAACGGTTTTGGGATCAATTTTGATACCCGGACTCATTGTACTTGAAAGATAAATGCTCTTGATATAAGTACCTTTAGCAGCGGTAGGTCTAAGTTTCAACAACATGGAAATAAATTCCTTAGCGTTGTCGAAAATCTGTTCAGGAGTGAAGGACACTTTTCCAACTGACGCATGGATAATACCAGTTTTGTCAACCTTAAAGTCAATTTTACCTTGCTTAACTTCTTTTACAGCTTTTCCTACTTCCATGGTAACGGTACCACTCTTAGGATTAGGCATTAAGCCACGAGGACCTAAAACACGACCTAAAGCACCGATTTTACCCATGATGGCGGGCATAGTGATGATCACATCAATATCCGTCCAACCACTTTTGATTTTCTCAATATATTCATCGAGTCCAACAAAGTCAGCACCGGCTTCTAGAGCCTCAGCTTCCTTTTCTGGAGTACACAATACCAGCACTCGAACTTCTTTCCCTGTACCGTGGGGTAGTGACACTACGCCACGTACCATTTGATTGGCTTTGCGTGGGTCAACACCAAGACGAACGTCAACATCTACGGATGAATCAAATTTGGTTGCGGTAATTTCCTTAACCAAAGCAGTTGCATCTTTTAATGAATAGCTCTTCCCTGCTTCAATTTTTTCAAAAGCCAACTTTTGTTTTTTTGTCAGTTTACTCATCTTAATTGAAGTTTAATTGTTAGCGGGGAATTCCCCTTTAACGGTGATACCCATACTGCGAGCCGTACCTGCTATTAATTTCATAGCAGATTCAACAGTAAAACAGTTTAAATCAGTCATTTTATCTAAGGCAATTTCCTTCACCTGTTCCCAGGTAACAGAAGCAATCTTTTTACGATTAGGTTCGGCTGAGCCGCTCTTCATCTTGGTTACTTCAAGCAACTGTACAGCTGCAGGAGGAGTCTTAACGATAAAATCAAAAGACTTATCGGAATAGTAAGTAATGACAACCGGCAAAATTTTGCCTGCTTTGTCTTGAGTTCTGGCGTTGAATTGCTTGCAAAACTCCATGATGTTAACACCTTTCGAACCCAATGCAGGTCCAACGGGAGGAGAAGGGTTTGCTGCACCCCCCTTAATCTGCAATTTGATTTGTCCAGCAACTTCTTTAGCCATTTTGTTCTAAATTAAAAATTTGTGGAATTGATGAAAAGAATGATATGAAACGTAACTTTCAACTATTCTTTTTCGACTTGCGTAAAACCCAATTCGAGCGGTGTTTTCCGTCCGAATATCTTTACCATGACCTTGAGTTTTTTCTTCTCATTATTTACCTCTTCGATGATAGCACTGAAGCCACTGAACGGTCCGGCATTAACTTTGACAGACTCACCAACATAAAAAGGAACTGCGAAATCTTCTCCGGTTTCCTGGAGCTCATCCACTTTTCCCAAAATGCGGTTTACTTCAGATTCACGTAGGCTTTGGGGATTATCCGTTCCGCCTAGAAATCCGATTACATTCGGTGTGTTCCGAAGAACGTGCGCTACCTCACCAACGAGGGCTGCTTCTATCAAGACATAACCTGGAAGGTAAGAGCGTTCTTTTAGAATTCTTTTACCATTCCGCACCTGATAGACTTTTTCCGTAGGAATAAGTACCTGAGACACATAATCACCAAGTGTAGAATTCTTGATTTCTGCTTCAAGATATTCACGCACTTTGTTTTCCTTGCCACTTACAGCACGAATAACGTACCATTTTTTTTCAATGTCAGACATTACTTGTTCCTCAGATTAAAAAACCTTCTCGTAAATAAAGGTCATGATGTTTTCAAAACCTAAATCGATGAGAAAAACAATCAACGCGATAACCATGGAAGCAGTTAAAACAACGACCGCGCTATTGCTCAACTCGGACATTGTAGGCCAACTGACCTTATGAACGAGCTCATTGTAAGACTCTCTGCAATAAGAGGCTACATTATTAAAAAATTTCTTCATCTTTTAGCTTGGGTTTTAATGGCACGAAAGGAGAGGCTCGAACTCCCGACACTCGGTTTTGGAGACCGATGCTCTACCAACTGAGCTACTTTCGTGTGTGAAAAAAAGCT
>Ga0209511_1000280_pt1 | contig 55003 bp, 48 predicted proteins | sample SSSSmetaG_FD_184141 | JGI IMG/M metagenome (GOLD analysis project Ga0209511, IMG submission 184141) | Glacier valley bacterial and archeal communities from Borup Fiord, Nunavut, Canada, to study Microbial Dark Matter (Phase II) - ​SSSS... | ecosystem: Environmental > Aquatic > Freshwater > Ice >... | reverse complement strand
GCCCGCCTAGGTAAAGAACGGGCACAGAAATAGCGGGACAGAGTTGCTTAAAATCTACCTCATAGCCAGCAAGCAAGGTCTGGACAAGGGCGCGGTTATCGCTGCTGATAACATCATTCATGATGGTCTCACCCTCCGCCAGGGGAAGTGGACGATAAGTGTAACGCTGCACCGCTAACTGTCGCACCCGCGCCGAACGCCGTAACAGGGGCTTAATTAATACAATCAACCAGGCCATTAACCAACTAATCCATTTAAATAACAAATGTAACAAGTTTTTAGGGTCAAAATAGGCTGCCCCAATCACCACAAGGTTACTGACCCGTTCGGGATAACGGGCGGCAAATTCCATCGCAATAACCCCACCCCAACTATGCCCGATTAGCCGTACCCCCTCCAAACCAAGCTCGTCAAGCAGGGCTAATAAATCCTGGGTATAACGCTCTAGGCTAAAATCGGCGGTATGAGCAATTTTGGAATTATCGAATTGAGATTCACCAAAACCAGGCGCATCATAGATGAGGCAAGTAAAACCTTGAGCGTGGTAATGTTCAACCAGAGGTAACCAATCGAGGCGGCTGCCAGCCCAACCATGCACAAAAACCATAGTTTCGCGTGCCAAATCGCCGGAGTAAAGTTGATAGTGGATTGTTACCCCGTCCCGGCGTAATTTCTGAATTTTGCTATCGCTGGAAACTTCAGTCATAAAGTATAAGGTTGTTGGTAAAAAGTAATGAGTAGAAAGTGTCGAGTGCCAAGTTAAATGATTGGCTGATAGTTCAAGGCTTTTCCAACAACTAACAACCAAAAACTAATAACTACCCTCGACCTCGACCTAACATAATCAAGGCACTCAACGCGCCGAAAACCAGGCCCAGGCGAAACCCCTGAGCAAAGTAGTCGCGCTTAACTATTCTATCCTTATAAGGACGTACTTTTGCTGCCATATTTTCACCTAACTTTTCTTGCGAAATATAACCCCAATGGCTCCCCGTAAGCCCGCCAGAATAGAGGCCAGCCGCACCATCGGTGATACTACCCCTTCACCCACATAGGCCACGGTGCCGCGAGCGGTATCGGTTGCTTCACTAATTTTGTCAATCAACGGGCCAACTTTGGTTTTGGTGAGGTTGTTGAGAATACCAACTAACGCCGCTAATAAGGCTACCAAGGCCGTAACCGCAATCAATAAACCACAGGCCAACACGGCAATTAATGTGACCGACAAATTAGCTGTTTTTTGCAAGAACGGCTGGCCTGTGTCCACAAAAATCAGGATGGCAACCACCCCAGCTATTAACAGCGCAATTACAATACCGCCGATGATCGCAATAAGCTTCATCCGGTTATATTCTCCTTTGTTGATGTTTCAACTAATACCCAAACTTTGAAATGTACGAGCGGAAAAAGTTAACAGCCAAGATTGAATAAATTTTAACACGCAAAAATTATAGCATAATTCGTACCTGACTGCTTGCAAGCACAAATTTTGTGGTTTGAAGAAAGGCTACCTACTTTCTAAGCCCAAAGACCTAGATGGGATGAGTCTAAAGGTTTGGCTCAAATCTTGCTAATTACTGATGTGTCAGGGAGCTATCGAATATATACTAAACAAAAATATGGTAGCAATATATCCCTAAACATCTTTGATTACGCTGGGAAATTGACTCGCCAAAAGTTTTTCAAGCACGTTTATAAATTTGGAGAGATAATTTTAGTAAAACTAAACGAGGAATGGGTTGAAACATATATATGGGTAATGACAATTTCGAGCAAACCGCAACTTACCTCAACGATATGTCATCGGTGGCGCATCCCGCTAGGAGTGAATGGGATAATTTCGTACAGGAACTCCGGCACAATCTGGTTGAGAAACGCCTTAAACCAACCGGCCTAACCGCCCTTTCTATTTCTGGAGCGGGTTGGGTGGCAAAAGAATATCTTAGAAAACAAAACGACGAGCTAGGTGCCAGTTATTAGATTTTAGAAAATTCTCACCACAGAGGCACAGAGATTTTGAAGGTTTGAAGGTAGTAGTGACTTTAGTCGCTTTTTAAAATGTGTGAAATTCTACCACTAAAGTCGTCATAACCAAATTATAATGTTTAGGATGGCTGTCATTCTGAGCTTGCGAAGAATCTTTCTTCTTATAATGATAGAACTTTCGCTTTGAACCTGATTTTGTAGTCAAGACGTTAGTCTTTGAGTTCAAAAAGCAATAAGAAGCGACTAAAGTCACTACTACCAGCGAAAGTCCTAAATAAACAATAGCCTTCAGTTCCTTCAAAATGACAAAAGCCTAATTGAATCAGGACACAATACATCGTGTCCCGACGAATTTCCAATTTTAGATTCATTTACCTAGCGGGTGTTTTGGTGGGTGCGGGCGCGGCAGTTGTGCGTGGCGGTATTTTCAATTTCTGCCCGATTTGCAAGGAATTTGGGTCTAACCCCTTGTTCAAAGCAATCAAATCATCTAAATCCACCTTTAACCGAACTGAAATTCCAATTAAAGTGTCCCCTGCTTGCACCGTATAAAAATCCCCGGCGACGGTCAAAGTTCCGGCAGGAGTAGGCGTAGCATTAGGCAAAGCTGGAGTTTTAACGGTTGGCGGATTAGTGGCCTGGGGCAAAGCGGTATTAGTTGGCGGGGGTGGACGGAAAGCCGCTTCCGCCGTAGCCGTCATCCTATCAGCCGAGACCGTCGGGGTAACTACCACCACATAAGGGGTAAGACCACCCCCACCTGCCGGGGTAGCATAACCACAAGCTGCCAGCAACAAACCACCTAACAATATGAGGCACATCAGCCCCGAAAATTTAGTCCAGAAAAACTTTTTATTTATCTTCATAGCGCGAATATTACCTGTTAAGCCGGGGTTTAGTCAAGAAAGGCTTCTCAATCACCAAAAAAGGCGTTAGCAGCCAACCTTCGGCTACTAACGCCCCTTTTGGGATTACCACGTTCTTGTCGGGAGAAGGGTAATAAATAGAGCTATTTGCTCCAGTAATCGCCAATTTTCGCGTCAGCTACAATCGGCACTTCTTTGAGAATTTCCTGTCCGGCCCGAATCATTTCTTTTTCAACCAATTGACAGACTTCTTCGGCCTGGTCTTCGCGCACCTCCACCACAATTTCATCGTGGACGGTGTTAACAATTCTGGCATCATAACCTTGCAGCCGTTCACGCAAGAAAACTAGAGCCATTTTGGTCATATCGGCGTTACAACCTTGAATCGGGGCGTTTTTACCCTGCCGTTCAATTTCCCCCTGACGACGGCGGTAATCCGGGTCATCGGAGGTTAGCGAATTATAAAAACGCTTGCGACCCAACGGGGTCGGGCTATAATTCAGCCTTACCGAATCGCGTCCAGCTTTTTCCAGCCACTTCTGCACCCCGCTAAAAGCCTTGAAATAGGCACTAATTAGTTCACGAGCTTCATCCACCGTTTTATCAATCCGCACCGCCAGACCCTGTGGCCCCATCCCGTAAGCCAGACCAAAGTTAATGGCCTTAGCCGCACTTCGTTGCTCCTTAGAAACCTGGTCTACCGGGACTTGAAACATCTGGCTGGCGGCTAATTTGTGTAAATCGCCACCATCGCGGAAAGCACCCAGGAAGGCCGGGTCGCCGCTTAGTTCAGCTAGAATCCGCAACTCGGCCTGGGAATAGTCACATGTAACCAGTTTATAGCCTTCGGGGGCGATAAAACAGGCCCGAAAATCTGAAGTGGCCGGGATTTGCTGGACGTTCGGGTTAGCGCAGCTAAACCGTCCGGTATCCGCGCCATACTGGATAAAATCGGGGTGAATCCGTTCGGTAACTTTATTAATCTGGGCCAACAAACCTTCGCCAAAAGAGCCGAGAGTTTTTTCGTGACTGCGGTATTCCAGCAATTTCTTGATAGCGGGATGATTTTGCTTACTAAGGGTCGCTTCAGAAGTGTCCTCCAGCACAATCCCCATCCGGCCAAACTCAGCCATTATCTGCTGACCGCTATTCAGGTTTATCAGATACTCATCGCCACCAAACATTGAGGTTTGCTTGTTACCGCCGCTTGGCAGCATTTCCATTAACTCCTCGCGGACTATATCACGCTTCTTCTCGACTCCTACCAGAATAGCCCGCCATTTGGTGGTATCAAGCTTGCAGCCCGCCAGTTCCAGGTCGCCCACTGCCGCCACACAACGGAACTCAAGGTCGGCGACTTTTTCCATCTTTTCTTTTTTAAGCTTAACAAGCTGCTGCACATAAATCGGAAAGAGCGAAAAGGTATCTTTAGCGGCGTAAATTAGTTGGTCTTCGGAAAGATGGCCCACCGAGGTAGCCCCAATAAAAGTCTTGCGGACGCTTTTATCCAATTTTTCGCCGAGGTAACGCTCGACAATTTTAGCCAGATTTACTTCCTTACCCAACCCGGCAGTCAGCAAACGTTCCGCCAACATAGTGTCATAAACGTTTTCCAGCTTAATATCGGCCTGTTGTGCCAACATTTTGTAGTCGAATTTCGCGTTTTGCAACAGTTTCAGGCTGCGATTACTCTCCAACAGTCTTTTCAGGGGCGCAAGCCGCACTTTAGTCGCGTCAATAATGAAACATTTTTCGGGGGAGGCCACCTGAACTAACAAAAGCTTTGAGGTAAAAGGGTCAAGGCCACTGGTTTCAGTATCCACCGATAACACCGGCTCTTTTATCAAAACATCAATCGCTTTTTCCAGCCCCATACTGTCAGTAACGAGTTCATAATTAATTGGGGGGATGCCAGTAATCTGCAAAATCGGATATTTGTTATGACCGAAATTTTCGCCGATGGTGCTGGGGTCAATTTTGGGCATAGCCGTGCGCGCTTTACTCTCCGGCGCGGGTCTGGCATAAGTAACAGGCTTATTAGTGGGTGCTGCCGCTTTGGGAGCTACCTTAGTCTGAGCTTTACGTAAAGCGGCTTTGCGGGCTTCTTCCTCAATACTGACTTTACTAAAAATGTCGAGGTATTCCTGGTCACTCCGAAACTGAATTTCCTGAACAGGTTTGATATCCATATTTGGTAAAGCAAAATCCAAATCCAGCGATTTGATTTCAGTTTCGGGAGCTAAATTCCACCAATTAGGGCGGGGCTTTTCTCCGCCCAGGCGGGTTTTCGCTAACTCGTTAACCTCTAACATCAAAAATTTCCAATTTCTCTACTTTATCTCCCCCGATTCCTCAGAGGAAAACTTCTCAAGCCAAGCTTGTACCAATTTTCCCCTGAAAAAAGAGAGAACCCTTATAACTACCCAGGACACTTGTGAGACATTTCTATGATTGGATTGCTATGTCACCCAAAGTTTTTAGAACAATTTTACTGTTAATATTTTAACCTAATTTCCCAAAAAAGTCAGCACCTTTATCAACAGCTTTTTGCACCACTTTTCCACTTCTCATCCACATCATCCACAATTCAGTTGTTGGTTCTTGGTTGTTAGTTGTTGGTTAACTAATAACCCAGTTGCCAATTTGCCTTTTTTTGCGTAATATCGCTTGGGATAATTAAACCGACAACCGACAACTGTTAAGGAGAAAACATCAGGTGAAAATTTTAGTAACCGGGGGGGCGGGCTATATTGGGGCACATACCGTCCGCGAACTGATAGGGCGCGGCTATGAGGTGGTGGTGGTGGACAGCCTGGAATTTGGTTATGTGGCGGCCTTGTTAGGACAAGCAAAATTTATTCAGGGTAATATCGCGGATTCAGCCTTACTGGACAAGGTTTTTGGGGAAGAAAAACCTGAAGCGGTAATCCATTTTGCGGCCTATAAATCCGCCGGAGAGTCGGTGCATCTTCCCAGCCGCTACTTTCAGAACAATGTGGAAGGCACGCGTCATTTATTGGATGCGATGGTTAAGCACAAGATCAACTATTTTATCTTTTCTTCCAGTTGTTCGGTGTTTGGCACACCCCTAAACCTGCCCGCCAGCGAAACCAATAACCCTTTCAACCCCGAAAGCCCCTATGCTGAAAGCAAGTTTATGGTAGAAAGAATGTTGAAGTGGTATGAGGGAGCTTATGGATTGCGCTCGGTCAGTTTGCGCTATTTTAATGCAGCAGGAGCTTCGCTGGATTCCAAAATCGGCGAGGATTGGAAAGTAACCCTGAACCTTGTGCCACTGGTTTTAAAAGCGGCAATCGGGCAAGCCCCTAAAGTTCAGGTCTTTGGCACGGACTATCCCACCCCTGACGGTTCGTGTATCCGCGACTATATTCACGTGATTGACTTAGCGGTGGCGCACGTTCTTTCGTTGGAACATGTCCAACAAACCAACAAAACTACCGCCTATAATCTGGGAACTGGCACGGGGAGTTCGGTCAAAGAGGTTATAAATACTGCCAAGCGCATCACCGAGGTTGATTTTTTTGCTGAGGAAGTAGCACGGCGGGCGGGTGACCCCGTAGCTATCTGGGCCGATACTTCACTAGCTGAGAAAGAGTTGGGCTGGAAGGCTCAATATGGCCTTGAGGAAATTATTCAAACGGCCTGGAACTGGCACAAGAGCCACCCCAATGGTTATTAGGGGATGGGGGTTAGGGGTCGGGGGTTGGTAGTTTAAGGGCTGCCCGGTAATAAATCACCGGGCTAAAAGAACTTACCCTTAAACCATTCGGGTTTATTCTTTGGTTATGCCTATCTGTCAAAAACATAGGCTCTCTTAGCGCAGTGATTTATTACCGCGTTATCCAATTCCGCCACGATTTGGGGTTATCTTATAAAGAAAAGGCAGACACACGGTCTACCCCTACAAAAAATTCCCCGATTTTAGATATTCGATTTTCCCCGACCCCTAACCCCTGTCCCCCATCCCCTGCTTTAGCGTTTTACCCGATGGAGTTTTACCAACCAGGGGCTAACCCAGGAGTTGTTAACCAGCCAATCGGGAGTATCGCCGGGGATTTCCACCTCACCCGCTGGATATTCCATACTGTCGGCCTGAATTAGAGTTTCAAGGGCAGTATCTTCCTCAAGCTGGTAGAAGGTGGCGGGGCGATTAGTCAGAGCGAAACGCCAGACCGAATTAACGGGCGGGTCACTCAGCCGAATGCTGGAATAGCAACTGGCAAAACCAATAATCTTTTTTCGCCAGATGGGACGTTCGGAAAGCTGAAAATACCAGGCTGGCACAAAAACCTCGCTGGTGGTACGTAAACAACGGTCAGCCTGAGTGCCACGCTCGAAATCCTTCACGATAGAAGCGATAGTTTCTTCCAGACCTTTGCGTAAGGCGTTAGCTTCATCCAGCAAATTTTGGGATTGACGCAAGTGTTTTTGCAAAATCTTCCCGGCAACATCACCCAATTCCTGGAAAGCGTTTGAGCCTGTTTCAAGCTTGGCAATTTCGGTATCACGAGTTTGATTATGAGCGATAATATGAGCGCGGATTTTTTGCAAACGAGCCGTTTTTAACTCATCCAATTTGGCAAGTAAACCCATTTGCTTGCGTTGCACATCCGCTAAGCGGTTAGACGCTTCTTGCCGTACCATTTCGGTTTCGTTGATATTTTCCTCAATCATCCCGGTAAGTTGGGATAGTTCGGCATCAAGCTCGCTCAGGCGTTCCTGAGTACGGGCAATCGAGCCCGCCAAACCGCCCAACTCGTCCAGTTCACGCTGCAAACCCGCCGCTAGGTCATAGAGATTCTGGAAAGTGCTGGGTCGGGCCATTTCGGGGCTGTGGGGAGCCCTAGACAAACTACTGTGCAAGCTAGTGAGAGCCTGTTCCAAGCCTTCCAGATAGCGTTGAGCCTCGGCTAACTGGTTGTTGTAGGTAGTTAAACCCAACTCCCGGATAGAGGATTCCAGACCACACCACAAATTGTTGAGCCGCTCAAATTCGTTAATCGAGTCTAGATAGACCCCCACCGAATCGCCAACTTCCCCCGCCAGTGCCAATAATTGCCCACTTTGCCGAAAGTTAATCAAATTACCTAACCAGGCAGTCGCTTGCCATTTCGTACCTGCCGCAATCTGTTGACGCAAACGGCCTAACTCGTCCAAAGGCTCAAAGCGCAAACGGGCGTAACGGTTGAGGGCGTTGTTAACTGCGCTGGTCGCCAGCCGGGTATCAGCCCGCAATTGAGCCAGCAAACGCAAGGTTTCCTCGCTATCCCCGGTCATGGGCTGAGAAGCAAGGTCACTACGGAAGTGGGGAGTAGGCGGCAGGTTATAGGTACGGTCAGTCAAGTCACTTAGCTGGCTTTTCAAACCCTCAAAGCGGCTATTAGTGGAATTATCCAGCCGAAAACGCTGGTCGTTCAAACCTTTAAGTTCGGCTTGCAAAAGGCGTTGCTCGTCCAGGCGTTCTTCCTGATTGTTCTCTAAATCGTGGTGTTCCTGCTCCAGTTTTGCCAATGCCCCATCCCGGTTATTCTCGATAACCTCGGTTTGCCCCACATAATAACGCTGTACCTGGGAGCGATAAAAAGCGGTTTCAGCCTCCAAACGTTGCACCGCCGGACGAATTTCCGCTTCCAGAGCAGTTTCTACCACCGAATAACCCTGTTTGACCGCCGATACCGCCTCATCATAATGAGCCAGCAAGCCCGTGTTAAAAGCCTTTTCTCGTTCGGAGCGTTCCTGCCAGCGTCCTAGCTCGCCCGCCACCATCGCCAGATTTTGGGCGACTTTTCCGGCAATCTGATTATGAATAGTAGAAGGTTGTTGCCCATTCCAACCGGGCTCAACGTTGGATTGTAATTCGTCCAAGCCAGAATAATCCTCGACCTCATGGGCCAGTTGTTCCAGTTTTTGAGTCTGACCGGGTTGAGGGTGGGCGGGAACGGTTCGGCTGGAAGTTGCGGCCAATTCGTTGGGACTCAAGGGTTGCAGCCAGAGTTTATCCAGAGCCAGCGCATGACTGGCCTCAAGATAGGGGGTGGAGGATTGGGCGACGGCGGAGTTTTTGAGGGGCGCGATAAGGCTGTTCAGATCATTCAGGGTTCGTTTTTTGCGGTCAGTTTCTTCGTCATCGTTAGGTTGAATTTTCGAGCCTAAATCGTCGCTGTCTCGGTAGAGGGCGAAGAAATTATCGCGCAAGGCCGGGAAGTCGGGCACAGCCTTAACCGGGTCGTTCCAAACCAACCCACCCCGGTCAAGCGGGACAGTCACAAAGCGACGATATACCCGTCCAAAAGACATCACTCTTGGCAACGTCCACCAGCTATAAGCCAGCACCAACAATAACAAAACCAAACAGACTACCCCACCAATCAACAATAATCCCGCAAATCCAGCCTTAATAATTAATCCTACCAAGCCTACCAGTAATAAAAGAGGCGCAAGTACGGTTAAGACGTAGATAAACCAGCGACGCGCTTCCCACCAACCCCGGCGGCGGCGGTCATATTCGTAGTGCAAAACGGCGGCATCCAGATAATGGTCGTCGGGGAAAGCGTTGGAGCCATCCATAACCCCCCGATAAAACTGCGGGGCAGCAGTAGCCTGCTCAGTTTCAACATCTTCGCTTTCAGCCACCACCATTCCCTGAATTGGGGTGGAGTTAGTCGCCATAATCCCGTTGCTGACCTTAACCGGGGCAACCGTTTCTGACAGACTTTCGTAGCTTACCTCAAGAATATCGTTTGAACTTTTTTCCGGGTCGGGCTGGGTTTGCGAGGAGGTAGTCATCTTAACTTTCTCTCAACTTTTGTTATCTTTCCAGGGCCGTAAATTCGGCTAATAGCTTTTCCAACTCCGCATCACTTAGATTAGTAATAATTGTCCCTTGCGCTGGACGCACCCCATCGTGATAAGGGCTGGTAGCGCGGGCCAATCGGAAAGTGCCATCGGTAGCTCGCGTCAGGTAGAAACGCTGGCTATCTACGTCAGCCTCCCGTGAACTATGGCCTAATTTTACCGGGACTTTAACCTCAATTTCACCGTTTTGAGCAAACAGGGTGGAAGCTTCCAGTTTCACATAGTCGTTTTCGTTGCCCAATAATGAAATATTTCGCACCGCTACCAAATCCTGGGCTTCTAAAGTCCCCTGCACTGCGAAATCGCCTCGACTGATAGCAGGCCCTTCTACTTCCACTTTGCCACTGATTATTACTTCCTCGCCCACAATTGTGCCTTCTACCCGGCTACCATTGTCTATTTGCAAGCTGCCGCCCGAAACCACACTGCCTTCTATCCGGCAATTTGGCCCGATTAACACCCCTTTCAAGCCATAAATATTCCCCTTGACCTGAATATCACTTTCCAAAATAACCCGCTCTGCGAAAATGCTGCTGTTAACCACTTTTGGCCCGCTCAAGGTAATATTTTGAGAGAGTTCGGCCTTACGGTTAGGGTGCATCACTTCCGAAATGGGGGCGGGAATTTCGCTGGCAAAAGGGTTTACTTTGTAACGCAGGAGGTTGAAATCAAAATTGGGGTCGGTTTCAGCCACAAATTTGTTAAATTCGGCTTCAAATTGAGCCAGATTATTTTCAAAATCGGGCTGGGCTGAATCCATATCTGCCGAAAAGCTACCACTGGCTTTAGGCGAAAAAAAGCTCATATTTTTGTTTACTTTATGCTGGTTAATTTACCCATGAATAAATAAAGAAAGCTATTCCTATCCTTTATTATCGTTCTCTTTTACCCTAATTGTCAATAGAGCAAATCAGAAAATAGGAATTATAGATGGATACCCGGCCCGATTAAGCTAAAACGCAGGGCGGCAGTGGCAGCAAATTCGCCTAAACTCACTAGAAATACAATAGAGGCAGTGGTTAGCAAATCATAACTATCGCAGGCTTGCCCCTCGCGGCGGGCGAACACCAGATAAATCAGCAAATTTAAAACTGTCAGCATCCATAATCCACCTCCCACCGTCAGTAACGCGATAGGCCAAAAAAGAATCCCCCAGTCGCTAAATACCGCCAGCATCAGCAGTCCGCCCACACTCAGGATTGCCCCAAGTTCGCCCCAATTCCTGAAAGAAGCCATTCGCCAGGGCAGTTTCCAGGCGGTGTAGTTAAAAATGGGCTGGATTAACCCGGCTAAACCGATTCCGCTTAATGTCCCGGTTAACAAACGTAGCCAGTTTTGGGGTTGATAAAGAATGGGCCAGCCTAAATCATAGAAAGTGGCGTTCAGCCCGTCCAGAGCCATTACCGCCACCATCGACCCTAGCGTTATTAACAGTGGTATTCGCGGCAACCGTCCGGCTCGGCCCCGCCCGATAAACCATAAAAAGAACCAGGTCAGGGCAAAGCCGGAGAATATCCCCACCATTCGGGCTTCCACCGGGAGCATCTGTCCGTCCATGTAATAAGAATGGGCCGGACGCTGGGCGCAAACCCCACCCGTTATCAGGTGTAACTTTTCCAGCAAACTCCCCGGCCAAACTATCGTTAAACCTAGCGTGAAAAAAGCCGCCGCCCCCGCCACCAATAACGGGCGCACCCGCGAGCGGTCTAAAACCACTCCCGGTTGTGGTCCTTCGCTCAGGTTGGTATTCGGTTGGTTCAGATTTTCAGTTTGCACGTCTTTATATTCACCACAAAGGCACAAAGGACACAAAGAAATTTTTTATTTTTTGGGGCTTATAAATTAACTCAAGAACCCCTCACCCTAACCCTCTCTCCTTTACTCAGGGGAGAGGGAACTGATTACTCCTTCTCCCCTAGGAGGGGAGAAGGCTGGGATGAGGGGTTGTTTTACGAATGCCCCCATCCCCTGCTAGAAATATTTCTTGACCAAAATTCCCAATTTTTCCACGCTGGCGGGGGGGATTTTGCTGCGGTCAGTCATAATGGCGTTAGCCAAGGCGGTATCGCAATCACACTTGCCGTTATTGCTCAAAGCGGCGACCTGCGGCGTAACAATCTGCAAAATCTGCTTGGCCCGCCCGACGTTTTGCAACAGGTTATTGACTACCATTTCAACCGTGACGCTTTTGGCACTCTCGTGCCAGCAATCGTAATCGGTGGCACAGGCAATCAAGCCATAGTGCATCTCGGCTTCTCGCGCCAGTTTCGCTTCAGGGATAGCGGTCATACCAATAATATCGCAGCCTAGTTTGCGGTAGATATTGCTCTCGGCTTTGGTGGAAAAAAGCGGCCCTTCCATACAAACGTAAGTGCCACCAAAATGCACCTTTGCTTCGGTTTGTTGGGTGGCCTCGTACAAAACCGGGCGCAGCGTTTCGCAGAAGGGGTTGGCAAAAGTCACATGGGCCACCATCCCCAGGTTGTCGCCAAAGAAGGTGCGAGGGCGCAAAGCGGTGCGGTCAAATATTTGGTCAGGAATTACTAAATCAAGCGGGGCAATACCCTCGCGCAACGAACCCACTGCGCTCACCCCAATAACCCATTCCACCCCTAACATTTTCAAAGCGTAGATATTAGCCCGCACTGGCACATCGGTGGGGTTAAAGCGATGCCCCCGCCCGTGCCTGGGTAAAAAGGCCATCCGTTGCCCTTCCAGCGTGCCGATGGTAATGCTATCACTGGGCTTGCCCCAGGGCGTGTCAGGGTAAACCTCCTCAACTTCACTCAAACCCTCAACCTGGTAGAGGCCACTCCCACCAATTACCCCAATCTTCGCTTCCGGCATTTATATCATCTCCAATAATTTTAACCACAGATACACAGAGGCACAGTTTAAATTCATAATGGTTTGTTGAACTAACTCCCCGACCCCTGACCCCCATTCCCTGTATTCTTTATTCTGAATCCTGACTTCTGACTTCTGACTTCTTTTCTTCCGGCCTGGTCGCGGCTTCTTCCGCCTGAATATCGTGCAACAAACGTTGGATACGGTCGCTGTGCTCTACCCCAATATCAAATTCAAAACGGAGAGCGGGCATATAGCGAAGTTGCAAAGCGTGGGCCAACTCGCGCCGCAAGAAACGGCTGGCTCCCTCTAAAGCCTTGCTTGTTTCCTTCTTAACCTCGTCCGTTCCAAGCACGCTGTAATAAATGGTAGCGCGTTTGAGGTCAGGAGTAACCTCGGCCCTGGTGACGGTAATAAACCCCAGGCGCGGGTCGCGTAATTCGCGCTGGATAAGTGTACCAATTCCTTCTTTGATGGCCTCCGCCACCTGTTCAGTTCTGCGTGACATTATAATACCAATCCTATACTTTTTTGTTTCTGGTTCATTTCTCCCACAAGGGTGGAAGCTTCGGGGTAAATTATAACATACGCCTCTAACAAAGTTTAATCCTAGCAAACTGCTCGGATTTTTGTAGCCTGAGATTCTTGACTCGGTAGGGTAGTATGGGTATAATTACTAAAAGTAGGTGGGTATCTACCCGTGAGTGATGGTAAAAAGCAATTTTTCCTGTAATAAGGAACTAATAATAAAAGATTTGTACAAAAAACAGAACTTTATTCAAGGTCTGGGAGGTTTTGAAAAATGATTACTTTGAGCAACGATGCGTCATCAGAACTGAAGAAAATTCTTGCCGAGGAAAATGACCCGGAATTGGGTTTGCGGGTATTCGTAGCGGGCGGCGGTTGCAGCGGCTTTCAGTATCAGATGGTATTGGAAAACGAAATCCGCGATGGCGATGAAATTACCGCTGTAGACGGTATCAAGCTGTATGTTGACCAGTACAGCCAGAAATATCTGGTTGGCTCGGAAATTGATTTTGTCAACAGCCTGATGGGTGGCGGTTTCACCGTCCACAACCCGAACGCCGTTTCCTCTTGCAGTTGCGGTCAGTCCTTCGACACCGCCGACACTGCTGGAGCTAGCCAGGCCCGTGCCTGCGGTCACTAAGAGGTTGGCGGTGGTCAGTTGTCTGTTGTCGGTAATCTAAACCGAAAAACCTAATACTGACTATAAGTTAAATAATGAAATAAAACGAGGGGGCGACATTGTGCGCCTTTTTGTTGTAGGGAAAATCTTGTTCCCCCTTCCTTCACAGGGAAGGGGGCTAGGGGGTTAGGTTTGCGGATTATTTTTCTCGCGGGCTTTTTGGATTAGCTCTAATTCGGCACTGGCAAAGTCCGAAACCATACTACTACCACTAACCACTTCGCGTCCGCCACTGTTGTCATTATACACATCCTGAGTGGTAGAAATTCCGACGGTAGTGGAACGTTCCTGATTCAAAGGGCTGGCACTACGGTAGATACGGTCTTTAGCGTTAATCAAACCCGCTGGATCCATAAAACGGTTCTGGGGATAGGTAGTCATGCCCCGGTTGCTATAGATAGGCCGGATTTCACGGTCATAGGCCCCCGCTTTACGCATAGTATCGCTAATATCGTAGGATAATTCATTTTCCCACAAGCGGCCCTTCTCGGCATTAGTCGGGATATAAACCGCAATCAGGGCGTGGCCTTTTTCCAATTCGGACTGATAATAAATCGCGTCCTCCTCGGTCAAGTCTGCCTCAAACAAAGCATCTTTGAACTCAGCTACTGGGCCACCTTGCTCCAGTGTAGGGTCAAAGTCTTCCTCGTCATTTTCTTCCTGAGCTTTGGCTTCCTTGTGAATAATATTTATTAAACCGGGCTCATAGCCCTGTTCCAGCAAAGTCGTGACCAGATTTTGGGATTGGGCATGAGTGTTAAAATAACCGATAACTGTTTTTGCCATATTTAGCCTTACTCCTGTTTTTTGATTTTCTCTGGGCGACCAGCAGGTCGCCCCTACATTTTCGGATTTTCAGGGGATTATGAACTGCCCCTACATCATAATATTCGTTTACCCAGAGCCGAAGCCACTAATTCGATACCTAATTCGACCGTAGCGTTCATCTGTTCAGTGTTGCTCATACCCGTGCCATCAAACAAATGGCTGATTTGCGGGTTAATTTCCACCAAATCCATCGAACCTAACAACCCGGTTTCCGCCAAAGTCTCGCAAATATAATGCCCCTCGCGATAGGTCAGGCCACCCCGCGCCTTTGTCCCGGTGCTAGGCGCAATATTGGGGTCAAGCCCATCAATATCCAGGCTAAGATGAATCGGACGATTCCGCTCTGGATTGGTCGCCTCAAGTGCCATTTCCATTACCACCCCAATGCCGTAACGGTCAATTTCTAGCATAGTAAAAACCTTAATGCCGGATTTACGCAACAGTTCGCGTTCGGCCCGGTCAACACTCCGTACTCCTACCAGCGCAACACGGTCGGGAGTGAGGCTGGGTTTAAGCCACTCAAAACCGGGTAAACTTCCGGGCTTAAAATAACCCATTAACCCCGCCAAAGGCATACCGTGAATATGACCACTCGGCGAAGTTTCGGGCGTATTAAAATCGCCATGTGCGTCCACCCAGATAACCGTTGCTTCTGGCCTCGCTCGTAAAACCCCGCTAATCGTGCCTAGCGCAATACTGTGGTCGCCGCCCAGAGTTAAAACAAACTGTCCAGCCTGAGCCAACTTCGCCACTTTATCCTCAAGATGACGACAGGCCAACCCAACCTCGCGAGCATATTTTACCCCGCCCACCGCCTCATTTTCACTTTTCAGCAATTCAGGCCACAGGTCGCCATTATCCTCATAGCCCCAGCCAAGTTCTTCAATTGATTGTTGAAGTCCAGCCTTGCGTAAAAACTCAGGAGCCCGGTCAACCCCTTGCAGGTTTTGCCCCAGAGCCACAGGTGCGCCGATTACCGCAACGGTTTTTGGTTCCATCAGATATGCCATAGATTTCTCCTCTTATCTCGCCATTGAGAAAGATTCAACTACCCCAAAACTAAAATTCCGCCAAAACATCTTCCAACCCCGGAGTCGCCGGGTCAATTCCACTTAATTGTACCAGTTTTTGGAAAAAATCCCTACCATCAGAATTTCGTCCGGCATAAGCCCGCGCCGAGCTTTGGGCTTCTGGCAAACGACCTTGCGCCAACAGGGCAAAGGCACTGAACAAATCCAGCTTGAGGTTAGAATCAGGGGCGGTTGCCAAGCCTTGCACCGCCTTCAGAATTACATCCGGGCGGTTCATTCGCAACCCTTGCCACAACAGCAACTGATAAACCTGAGTCAAGTTTGGATTTAGCTCAACCGCCCGGTTAAGAGCACTTAAGGCCGATTCTTGTGCCCCTTTCAGCCGATAACGCAAGGCCAGACATAGCCCTGCCCGCGCCGCTACCAGTTGCAGTTCGGGCATTTTAACGTTGGTCGCCAGCACACTTTCGTAGAGTGAAGCTGCCCGGTCATATTGGGCCGATTGCTCATAAATTTGAGCCTGTAGCCAGCGCAAAATACCCCGCAATTCCGCCTCGCCACTCCCTTTACCGCCTTGCCGCAGTCCCAAATTCTCCTGCTTAAACCAGCGTCCCCGGTCACTACTGCTAAACTCCTCCAGCTTTTCCAACGCTTTAAGTTTTTCCTCGAAAATATTCTTTGGCGCGGTCAGGTTGTAGGGTTCGGTCAGCAAAATCCGTAGGTAGGGTAGAATTTCCTCACCCTCCACATAAAAAGTGCGAGACATCGTTTCAGCCAGAGCTAGAATCTGACGGGCGAAATCCTGATTATAGGGCAAGGCCATTACCGTGCGCGGCAAGGCAAACAGCCAACCCACCGCCTCATCCAGCCACCAGCGATAGTAACTCATATCCAGCACGGCCTCTTGCCAAATTGGGTCATTCACTCTGGCTCGCAAACTACCAAAGTCGGGCGGGAGGTTAATTAGCTCATTCTCGCGCTGCACCAGACGGGCGGTAGTGGCGTTGCGGGCGGGCTCAATAATCCCTTCCTGAATAACTCGGCTAAAACGGTTTTTCTCGATTAGCAACCAACCCCGCAAAACCTCTTTTAAGGCCGGTTGTAAGGTGGGCCACTCTTGCGCCGTTTCATCAGCCTCTTGCAACCAAGGATAGGTTGAAAAAAGCTCCTGAGCCATTTCAGAGCTAAAAGGGAAATCAGCCTCGCGCACTTTAGTGGCAAAATCAAACATAAATTCCGGGCGATTGTGGCGCAACAACGCCAGAGTATAGAGCATGGCGCGTTGTTGTTCAGTCAACAGGCCGCTTTCCTCGATAAAATAGAGGACTAAACCGTTCAATTTATTTTTAGGGGTACGTAAAGTGGCACTTTCGAGGGTTGCCGCCGAAATTCCCCGCCCAAACAAATCCGAAACCAACGCTACTAATAACGGTTGCCCCTCGGTAAAATTTGCCAGCCATTCCAGTTCCGACGCACTCAGGTCGCGTTCCTGTTGCTGGGTAAAATAATCGGCAATTGCTTCATTAGAAAGTGGGGCAAGTTCGAGTTGTTCGGTGGGACAGGTTAGTTTCTCGGCCCAACCCGGTTTATTTTCGCTAACCAGTAGCCACAAAGTCTGCCCACTTTTTTCTATAACTTCCGGCAACAGTTTTTCATCATTTAGCGGGGCGTATTCGTCAATCACCATTAGCAATGGCCCTTGTGTGGCTAGGCTGGTGGCGACAATTTGAGCCTGGGTTTCTTCCGGGCGCAGATACACCGCCCACTCCTCGGTAGTTAGGCTGGGTTGGACGATTTGCTCTACAAAAATCCGCAACTGGCCTAGATTAGTGGCGTTAAGCTGCAAGGTATGTTCCAAACCCGTTTTGATAAACATAACGGCCTGGTCAGATAGTTTCGAGATGTCATACAGGCTGTAGAGGCGGCGTATTACGTAGTGCAGGGCTTCGGGCGGGATGGCTTGCACCGCCCTTAACCTGGGTTCAAAAGGGTCGGCGGTAGTCAGGTCGGGCAAACTCAAGGCGATCTGGCACTGCTCAACTTTAGTGGCGACCTGTTTGAACAGGTTGGAAACCCCATCATATTTTTCCAGTTCGGGGCTATTCACTGGAATAAAATCACGCAATTTTTGAGGTTTGTTCAAAACAATTCTGGCTATGGCAGGGTTAGCCGCCATAGCCGCCTGAACCAAGCTACTGCGCCCGCTACCCACTTGTCCAGTTATATAAACGACTTTTGGCCCGTTATTTTCCTGTTGTAACTCAGTAATGGCCTGATTGAGCGAAGCTAATTCCGAAGTCCTTTCGACCAGTAACCGACTCATTAAAATTTCCTGACTTTCTTTTGCGATTTGGGCTATTTTACGTCAGCGATTCTAGCCCATGCCAAGATTATTAGCAACCCCCTTGAAGTAACGAGTAACGAGTGAAAAATCAAAACTTGTAGCTTTGACTGCCATGTTTTTGACGCAGTGTGTTAAAATGTTGCAAGAGCAATTTTTATTTTTACTGACAACCGACGACTGACAACCGTTTGGAGGAATATATGCCCCGTGTAATCATAAACAACGAAGAATTTGAGGCTGCCGAAGGTGATTTACTGCTGGACGTAGCCCGCCGTAAAGGTGCCCACATTGGTTTTTACTGTAACGGTAATGGAATGTGTACTACCTGTGAGTGTAAGGTGCTAACGGGTGCTGAGTCGCTTAGTCCCTATAGTGAGGCAGAGTTAGCCTGGATTACCGCCTCAAGGCGAGAACGCGGCTATCGGCTGGGTTGTCAGGCTGCTCTTGAGAGCAAAGAAGCCGGGAATGAAGTCGAGGTAATCACCCGTGTGGAAGAGTACAAACGGTTGTTTACCAATATTTTCAGGCCAACCGAACGGCCAGCCGAACCAGTTGAGATAAATAGCGACCTGGAAGCCGAGATAGATGGTGAGATAAAAATCAAAGTAGAAAGCGAAAGGGAAACGGTCGCACCAGTTAATAACATCGGCAAATTTTTAGCTTATGGCCTGACCCAAACCACCGATTATCTATTAGCCACACCTAGCGGCGTAATCAATTCACTCAATCGGTTGGGAATTGTTAAATTCATCTGGCCCTTGGGCGACCTGAACGCATGGCTACGGGATGGCGGAAGGGTAATTGACAGAGAGCTTGGGCCGATGGGTTTAGGTGGAGCTGTCCGCCCCGGTGAGGAAAACATCGGTGATATTAAAATCAAGGTTGAAGATATGGACGACCTTTAGGCTACAATTCCTCATAAATTTGAACAGTAAGAAGCAGGTATGTCATCGTAAGCTACACCTGTTTTTTTATGGTTTTTAGTTGTAAATACAAAGGTAAATTTATGAAATTGCCTTTGCCGCCAGCTCACCCTTCGTTTGGTAGCCGTCCCACAGATTTGGAAGCAGTGGCTGCCACACTTGGTTATAGCAGAGGTGAGGGCAGACACGGAGGTCTAGCCCTACAAAACTTCTTTATTCTTATTTTACTTTGTGCTACATTATCCACATTTCCCACATGTTATCCACATAATATGCACACTTATCCACAAATTGAGGTCGAAAGGCGGTGGATAATTTACAAAATTTTTACACTCTTGCCCTTTTATTTGTAAGATTGCGACTCACCCATAAAGCTGTTAAAATATGAGTAACCGAAAAGTGCCGCATTAGGCCCCAAAGTATTGGGTGCACTCCTACAACCTCCCCAATTTAGCGGGCAATGTGGTAAACACTAATGGTGGAAAACCTAAACACGGAAATAGCAGGCTTTGAAAAATAAAATTATCGCAATAGCAAACCAGAAGGGCGGCGTGGGTAAAACCACCACCGCTGTTAGCCTTAGTAGTGGGCTTGCCAGTGAAGGCTACCGGGTTTTGTTGGTAGATAGCGACCCCCAGGGCAACGCTACGGGCAGTCTGGGTATTAACAAACGTGAGCTGGAAGTATCGCTGTATGAGGTGCTGGTGGGCGAGCGTACTGCCACCGAGGTCATTTTAGACAGCCACCGCCCCAATCTTCAGATTTTACCTGCTTCGGTGGAATTGGCCGGGGCTGAGGTTGAGCTAACCAATATGGCTGATGACGAGCGCGCTTTCCGCTTGAAAATGGCCCTGGACGAAATACGCCCAAATTTCGACTTTATCCTGATTGACTGCCCGCCATCGCTTGGGCAACTTACGGTGAACGCTTTGACCGCCGCCGATGGGGTTATTATCCCGATTCAGTGCGAATATCTGGCTCTGGAAGGGTTGACCCAGCTAAAGAATACAATTGACCTGGTGGTTAAGGCTCTTAATCCACGCCTGGTAATCTTTGGCATCATTATGACTATGTATGATGGGCGGACAAATCTGGCTCTACAGGTGGTCGAAGAAGTCAAAAAATATTTTCCTGAACAGATTTTTAATACGGTTGTGCCCCGTAGCGTGCGCCTGAGCGAAGCCCCTAGCTATGGGCAATCTATTTTTGAATATGACCCCGCTAGTCGAGGGGCCCAGGCTTACAAAATTTTGACCCAGGAAGTGGCAGCGCGGGCCCAATAATTCTAACAAAGGTTCATCAGTTATGAGCAAAACCAGAGGGGGACTAGGGCGCGGCCTGAATGCCCTGATACCATCATCCACACCAAAGCCCACCGAAGCCGATGAAACTATGGTTTCGACGGTTACGCCTGTCCAAGACAGCCCTGCGCCCTCTGCTAATGGTCAGCCCGCCAGTCGCCCAGCCGACATTCGCCGCACTGGAATGCTAACTGTGTCAATTACCAGCATCGCCCCTAACCCTTACCAGCCACGTAAACATATTGACCCAACGGTTTTAGCGGAATTAGCCGATTCTATTCGGGTGCATGGTCTGGTGCAGCCCCCAGTGGTCAGCTATAACCCTGATTTTGATGAAAATGCCTCCGACACCGACTTGCCCGATAGTAATGGGGTTAAAAAAGAGCGCAAGGCCCGTTATTTGTTGATTGCCGGGGAACGTCGTTGGCAAGCTTCAAAAATAGTTGGCCTGACCCATATCCCGGTGGTCTTGAAGGAAACCACTCCGCTCCAGATGTTGGAACTGGCTCTGGTGGAAAATATTCAACGGGCCGACCTGAACCCTCTGGAAGAAGCCGCCGCGTATCGCCAGTTGGTAGACGAGTTCCGCTTGACGCAGGAACAGGTCGCCGCGAAGGTTGGAAAAAGCCGCACCGCCGTTACCAACTCCTTGCGCTTGCTGGATTTACCCAAACAATATCTTGATGCGCTAAACGAAAACCAGATTAGCGAAGGCCACGCCCGCGCCTTGCTGATGGTGAAACGCCCGGAAGATCGTCTACGCTTGCTAAAAGAAGTTATAACCAAAGAGCTGAGTGTGCGCCAGACTGAAGAAACCGCCCGACGGGTTAATGCCAGTTCGGCTATAAGCTCGGCTTTGCGTGACCTGGAAGACACTGCGCCAGCCCCCAAGAAATTACCAGACTTGGAAGCCCGTGAGCTTGAGGAACAGTTTCGGAATGCTATCGAAACTGGACGGGTGGAATTTTCTCGCAGCAAAAAAGGTGGGAAACTGGTCATTCAGTGGGATGACGACGAACAACTTGAAGTTATTTACCGCAAAATTATAGGCAACTCCATTTAATTGAAAAATCTTTCGATAATCACCTCTTCCGAAGAATTTAGTGAGGCGGCGGTGCAAGAGGCCCGTCAGGGCGACCCTAAAGTGCGTCCCGAACGTACCCTTGCGCCCGGTGTTACTTTGATTTCCAGTCAGCTTGATTTTGAAAATCTGGCGGGGGTATTGTCCCTGTTAGAGCCTGTTTTTGTGCGCCATATTTGCCCGGTATATGGCACTGTTCCCCTTGAAAACGGTCTGGCTGATTTGCCCAAACTGGCTCAGGCAATTTCCCAACTCCCAAAAATTAGCGAGCATCTGGATGAAGGCACGCCTTTCTCGGTGCAGGTGCGCTTTGTGGATGATAATCCCAACCGGGCCTATTCCGCTTTTGCCGTTAAAGAGGAAGTGGCGGGGATGGTTATCGGGCAGACTGCCGCCATAGAGAATATTAAATCGCCTGAGATAGTAATTTCAGTGGTAATTGGTAATGGGGAAGCCTTTTTTGGAGTTTCTTACGTTGAGGAGAATCTCAGTAGTTGGGCTGGTGGTATGCGGCGTTATGCCCGTGACGATGGGCAGGTTAGCCGGGCTGAGTTCAAAATACTAGAAGCTCTGGAAATATTCGGCCTGACCCTGCCGGAGACCGGGACTGCGCTGGATTTAGGGGCCGCTCCCGGCGGTTGGAGTCGGGTTTTGCTGGCGGCAGGGCTGCACGTAATCGCGGTTGACCCGGCAGAACTCGACCCGCGCCTGCTCGGAAACCCCAACTTGGAACATTATCACGGTCACGCCGATGAGTATTTGCGTTTGTCGCTGCTTCAGAAGCGCGAATTTGAGATTATCGTCAGCGATTTACGAATGGATGCCTGGTTAGCTGCCGAGGTGATGGGTCGCGCCCGCAACTTACTCATCCCCAACGGTTTTGCCTTCACTACCCTCAAACTACCCCACGCTGCACCCCGCCAGAACCCGGTGCTAATTATGAACCGCGCCCTGGACACCCTCCGCCGCTTTTACCCCACCGTCCGCGCCAAACAGCTTTTCCACAATCGTCAGGAAGTAATGGTTCTTCTCAAGTCCTGAGTTCATAATAAGGGTAATTGTTCGTATGGCCCTGATTTAAGTGGGTGAAATGTCCCAATAATTACGAATGGGTTAGGGGCGTTTTTAGCGTGAAATTGTAAAGTAGTGCCAAGAAATAGATGCAAATCATGCTTATTCACAAATTCATTGAAATATTTTTGGCGTACTAACTGATTAGCTTTTTCTTCATCTCCCTCAGCTTGGCGCAAACAGTTCCAGTATAACGCCCCGATTTCCCAATCTTCAATCATTAACTTTCGGGGTTTCTTGTCGCCTTTTGATAAAAATTCATAGGAATATTTGTAAGGAAGCTTACGTACAACTTCTCGTTGTTTGCCTTGACCTTTATCGTCTAAATCAAAAAGACTTAGTTGGTTGAGTTTTTCTCTCCATTCTGGTTTCCATTCACGATCAACTGGTTCAATTGTGAATTTTGTTATTTCAGTAGGTTTAAGCGTAGCAAGAGATTTTTTCTCAGCACTTTTAGCAAGACTTATTAAATCACTCATCGAATCAAAAACTTCTTTAAAGACGTAACTTTTACGCCTTGCCCAATTTTGAGCTGTGCTGATTTTTTCTTGGGCAGGTTTTATACCTTCACCGCCCAGACGTGGCTTATAGCTTTCTGGTCTGAAATCACTGCTCTTTCGGATTAGGTCAAGTTCAAGCCAACTATATTTCTCATATTGTCTACCGTAAGGTAATGCCCTAAAAGGAACAGGATAAATTCTTATCCACTTTCCATCTTCCAGCAAACCTGCGGTGCAAACCAGTTCATCGTATTTACTTGATGGTTGGGGGTAAGTTTTAACCGTTATAAGAACACGGCAGTTCGGCAATTCATTAGGTAAATACATAGGCACAACCTTTTAAGTAAAAATTAGCTGCTTTGCGAATAATCCTGTATCTATTTCCTGAGACTCAACAAGATTTTGAGTCTTAATGTTGATGTGAACTACTGGCATATCAAAGGCGGGGTCACTTTCAAGATAATCTACAATTTTATGGCGGTGACAACTCAAATGCTCACACTCGAAACAAGTAAGGGCGCACCTACCATTTTCTAATAATATTTCCTTTAATTCTTGTAAAGTTTTAGTCTGTTTAGGCAAAATTCGGGAAGCATAGTGTTCAAAAAGTTCTTGGTAAGACTCAGCGGACTCCAAATTTTGCCGTAAAGCCGAATCTATCCCTAAATCCGGCAAATGGACATATTTCATCTCTATTTTTTCACAATACCTAGCAAGGCTCTTTTTTGAAAAACCATACTTCATTGAAACCGGGTTTTTTCTAACATCAATAAGAGTTGATATGTTATTTGAAATTAACAGGTTCAAATAAGCATCTATTGATATGCCTTCATAGCCAATTGTGAATAAGCACGGGTTATTTTCAACCTGCCAACTTTTACTAACTTCAAAAACTTCGGCTGGTTTTAATACACTCGCTAATATTTTACTAGATTTAGTATATTTTGGAAACTCTAAATAGATTTTGCGAATTAACTCATTTCCCCGCAACTTTCCCACTTCTTTTACCAGGGCTTGTAAAGCCATCTGGTCCTCAAGTCGGAGCTGTTGGTAAAAAGATTGGTGGTCGCTAAGTTGAAAATTTTCCTGATTCTTGAAGAAACCTAGCTCCGCCAAATGATTTTTATCATGATAAGATAAAACGCTGAACCCACCAAACTTGTAGGGGAAAAAGTCGTAAAAGTTTTTGTTGGTACGTTGACAAAATAAGAAAAGAAGTTTTTGGCAATCTGTCGGTTCGAGAGTACCACCGAATACCTCAACCAGTCCGAGTAATACTTTCCTACGGTAGAACATAAAAGACTCCCTCTAGGCCAGATATTAATGAATTATTAAGCAGATTATAACATGTATGTTCTGATGAGGTAAGAAATATTCGAGGTAGGGCGGGGTTCAAACCCGCCCAAATAGGGGTTAGATTACTCCCGAATCCACTTTTCGGAGGAGCGTTCCCAACTGAGAATATCGCTTTCCTCGAAATAAAGTTGGATTTCGGCGGTGGCACTTTCCGGCCCGTCCGAACCGTGAATCAGGTTACGCCCGATTTCTACGGCTAAATCACCGCGAATAGTGCCGGGGGCAGCACTGACCGGGTTGGTTGCACCCATCGTATTCCGCACGGTCTCGATAGCTTTCTTGCCTTCCAGCACGGCCACCAGCACCGGGCTACTGGTAATGTAGCTTACAAGACCCTCAAAGAAGGGCTTGCCTTCGTGGGCGGCATAATGTTCTTTCGCCAGGGCTGGGCTGATTTGAATAAATTTAACGGCGACGATTTTCAGGCCCCGTCGCTCAAAGCGGCTCAGGATTTCACCAGTTAAGCCGCGCTGTACCCCATCTGGTTTAACAATAATCAGAGTTCGTTCAGAATCCACGCTATAGTTCTCCTAATATCGAAAATGTTAATTTTAATTACTCACAAAACAGCCCAAAAGCGGCAAGGCAAGCATCCCCGCAATTGGGCCAATCTCTTTATCAGGATAATACTTTTTAGTGAAAAGCGCAAATTCTTGAACTGGTTCTCGAAATAGCTCTGGAGCTGGCTCTGGAGCTAGAAATCCGGGAAATCCTCCCGTGCCCGCCGGGCTGCCCGTGCCATCGCCAGTCGCACTTCCCCAACGTTATAGGGTTGCTGACAAATAACCACTAACACTAATTCCCCCGCCTCGCGCATCTGCAACGAACCGTCCGCCGCCCCCACAATCGCGTCATTCAGCTTACCGATACCCAGCCGTTCGGCGGTGCGGGCGATATTGTCAAAGGTGCTGGCAGCCATAGCCCCTAAAATCTCGGCATCTTCTTCCTCAATCATCAAACTCTGCACTACCAGTCCATCCTTACCGACCAGTAGCCCGCCAATAACTCCTTCGACTTTAACCAGTTCGTCAAATATTCTTGCCATTTCTGCTCCTTACCGCCCGGTTATCCAACTTGGCGGCTCAATACTTAGCTATGACAGTAGTATGTTGCTAAAAACCTTTGGGAAAACTTCCCTATTTCTTAGTGCCGCCTTTTTCCAGAGCCTTGCTATACTCGCTCAAGGCCCAATGGTAGTGCCCTTGCTTCATATAGGCATCCCCCAGCACCCGATGGAAGCGCGCATTCGCATCCTGCGCGGTGGCAATGTTCTGCAACTTGTTCACAATATCGCCAATCGTATCTTTATCTGCGACCTTGAGGCTGGTAGCGAAATAGTTTATGGCCTGTCCATAATCCTGACGCTCGTAGTAGGCATTGCCGAGGCCCAAATTCGCCGACAAATCGCGGGGATTATCAGATACCCGTTTTAAATAAGCACTTAGGTCGCCATTAGCCGTAGCTGGCTGGCTAATCGGTTTTTCTGGCACAACCGCCGCAACTTCGGGTTTAACCACCGCTTCTGCCACTTGTGGTACCATTGGTGGTTGGAAAATTTCTACTACAGGTTCAGGTTTGGTTGCTTCGATTGCTGATTCAGGCTCGGCTGTCTCAACCGGGAGAGTGAAGGCCGGAAGGTCTGGCTCAAAAGGCAGGGCAGGTTCTTCCGCAACGGGTTCATCCAGGTTAATACCGAATGCTTTGGAAGCTTCCTCAAAAGACATCAGACCCGACTCTCTAGGTTCAGATTTAGCAAAGTCGGAAATCCTGATTGGCTGCGGGGTAACTCTTTTCTCATCAGTAGCGAAGAAGTCCAGGTCATTCCCAAACTCGGCGAAATCAGGTTGGGCAGTCGGAGCACCCAAATCTGGCGAACCAAAAAGCGGTTTTTCGGTGGCACTTTCCTTGTCCGGCGAGCCAAAGGCGGGCTTCTCGGTGGTTCTTTCCTTTTCCCAAGGGAAGGTATCCAACTCCACCTTCTCGGCCTGTTCCAACCCAAAGTTTAGCGGCTGTTCCGGCGCGGCGGGTTCTCCAAAATCTAACACTGGCTCGTCCAGGTCATCAAAAGAGAAGATAGGTTCTTCAGTTTTAGCGGCTTGTCCAAAATCGAAAGTCGGCAGTTCTGATTCCGGGGCTTTTTGCTCAAGCGTTTGCCCGAAGTCAAAGTCCGGCTCTGGTAAATCATCAAAAGAGAAGATGGCAGGTTCAGTCTTAGACGCTTCTCCCAGGTCTAAACTAAACGGCTCTGGTTCAGTAAATTTCGGCTCAAAATCTTGCCCAAAATCCAACTCTGGCTGCTCAAAGTTATCGAAAGAGAATGGCTCAGGTTCGGATTTCTTGACCTGATCAAGGCCAAACTCCTGACTGAAATGTTGTTCCAGGCCGAAATTCGGTTCAGCTTTGTCTCCAAAATCCAGGGCTGGCTCGGTCTCTCCAAAAGAGAAGGGCTCAGGCGGGTTTAGCTCCTTGCTAAAATCGAAAGAGGTTGCCATCGTGGGCGGCTCAGGAATCTTCAAGCCAAAGGGGTCATCCTGGGTAGATGGCTCGTCAAAATCCAGGCTGAACGGCTCTGGTTTAGTTGGGGTGTGTTCCAGCGAAAATTCGGGTTTTTCCGCCCCAAAATCAGCCATATCAAACGGCTGCATATCCAGGTCAAAGTCATCGAGTGGCATGTCCTGGTTGGGAGGTTGGCTGGCCTGGAAATCTGCCATAGTTTGAGTAGGGGTAGTCCCACCCAACGACTCATCCAGCGAAAGGTCGAAAGCGGCATTATCCAGATTCAGGCTTAATTCTGGCTCGTTAGCGGCCAGTTCAGGGAGCGCGAAGGATTTCTCTGCTGGCCCTGCCGTTGCGCCACTGGCAGCCATTTCTTCCAGAGATGCCCGCCGTTCTATTTCCTCAAAGGAAAGAATCTCCTCATATTTAACGCCCTCCGCCTCAAGCTCAAGGGGCTTGAGTTCTTCGATTGGTGGCAGAGTAGACTCAAATTGTTGTTTGCGGCGCGACATCCGGGCAAAAGGAGACTCACTATCTTCCTCACCGTCGCGCATTGTTTTGCTGCGATTACTTTGGTCGGTAGCCTTCTTGCGATTTTCCAACCAGCTAAATTTACGGAAAGGGCGGGCCTGTCCGGGCTCTAGCTCAATTTCTGGCTCAAGGTCGCGGGGTCGTCGCCCGGAAGTGGGGAAATAAGGTTCAGGTGCATAGGCATTAGGGTCGGGCCGCATCGAATTTGGGCCATTGCCCAGGCCAGGAATATCCAAACTATCAAAAGAAAACGGCTCTATATCCAGGTTGCCCAAATCGTCCGGGAAACTAGGGGCACTCCCAGCGCGTTGGTTTAGCTGTGAAGGGTGGGGCGGGGCTTTGGCCTCACCTGCCCCAAAATCACCCAGGTTAAAGGGTTCTATATTATCCATGTCACTCAGCTTCATGTTACCCAAATCCGTAAAGCCGGACTTCTGAGGATTGCCGAGGTCAAAAGGATTAATATCGGCGGGCGTGTTTGACCTGCCGGGATTAGTGGGCGGCTTTTCGTCAAAATCTAGCGAAAATGGCTCAATATCGCCAAAATCACCCAGGTTGGCGTTGGTTGAGCGACCACCTGGGGTGGGGAAGCTGGAACGTGGTGAGGGTGCGGGCGGCTGTTTAGGTTGGGCCGGTTGTTGTTGATTAAAACTTTGTTGCGGCGGGGCTTGGCGGGGTGGCGCGGGCGGGGCAGCATCACCATCATCGGTTGGATTAAAAGGCATCAAATCGTCAAAGTCACCGCCAAAATCAAAGGATTGGGCGGGCGGTTGGTTAAAGCTTGGTTGGGGCGGGGCAGGTTGTCGGGGTGGTGCAGACGGCTGCGACGGGGCAGGCTTGGCAAAACTCCCACCGGGCGAGTCTAAATCATCAAATGAGAAGGGCATTAAATCCCCGCCATCGTCCATAATCGGAGCCTCACTAAAAGCCCGCTCGGTTGGGCTAAAAGGCGTAGGTTGGCTGGGCTGCCTGGATGGCTGGGCGGGTGGTGGCTGCTTAAAAGTTGGGGGCGGCGTAGGCGGCGATAAACTAGGGCCACCAAAAGCGTCACCATCGTCCGGGCTAAAAGGTTGCAAGTCGCCCAGCCCAAAATCGTCCCCTAGCGGTAGGAAACTGGGGTTAGGTTGCCCCTGACCTTCCAGAGTTTTATCCAACCAGTTGGGCAGGTCTCCCGGAGGTGCTTGCCGATTGCCGCCGCTCAAATCTACCATATTGGGGCGGGGCGGGGGTGGGGTGCGGTTTCCAGCCGGATTAAGCCAATCCGGTAAATCGCCGGGGGTAGCTCCACCAGTGTCCTGGTCGCGAGGGCGAATGCGGGCAGGTGAAGTAGAAACATCCGCCACCGGGCCGTTACCTGTCCCCAGACCAAATTGTTCTATCTCGTTTTCATCCATCGCGAAAGGCTGGAGATAATCGGGAAGTTCTTCCTTCTCCCAATCAAAAACGTCATTTTCTTCTTCTGGTTTGCCTCGCTTGATTGGCATATCGTTTATCTCCTTGCTGGCGGAAGTTTCCCCGGCACTGGTGCTATCCGCCCCCTGGTTATTGAACCCCATTCCGGGAATTTCGGCCTCGCTCTCAACGGCGGCTCCCAAATCCTGCGGGTGGGTCTGCTGAACAAACTCAGGGCTTGCCTCCCCTAACAGGTCGTCTAACTCATTAAAGTTTACAATATCATATTCTGTTGCTTCCGTAGCGACCGCCGGTTCAGGGGTTTCCCCAGCTACAAAATCCGGGATAGGGCCGCGTTCATCGCGTTTGTGGAAGGCATGTTCTTCCAAAGAAGTGGGATTAGCCTTCCCAGGCACCGCCATCGCCGCTTCCTGAATAATGGCGGGTTCATCATCTAATAAATCCAGGCTGAAATCATAGTTGCCGGATTGTTCTGGCTCACTTAAAAGCGATTCCAGGAAACTATCATCATCCAGGTCGCCCGTGTTAGCGGGCTTTTCGTTAATAGCTTTGTGGTCAAAGGCTTCTAGGCTGGGCATTGGTTTAGCCACCGCTTTGGATTCTTTTTCGTCCTCGGCCTCGGTCAGGCCAAAGGGTTCCATATCGTCCTCGGCAAACAAATCCATTAAGCCTGTGCCGCCGTAACTACCCGGATTAAAGGTGGGGGCATCCTCCACTCTCAGGTTTGGTATATCAAAATCCAGGTCGTCCAGGCTAAACTGAATGGTCGGCTGACCTTTGGGCGATGGCGAAGGAGCAGCGTTGGTTTCGGTCAGCAGCACCGAAGGGTCAAAGCGCATCGGCTCCAAATCCTGGGCCATATCGTCGCCCATTTCCAGGTCGAAGGGATCAAATCTGGCCTGGTCAGCCTCCATTCCACCAAAGATTTCGCTCAGGTCTTCGGAGGTCTGGCTGGTTTCATCCGGTACGGGAAAACCTGGTTGGGAAAGCTCTTCAAATAAATTATCAAAGCTATCTTCCTCCCCACCCTGCCGTAACTGGTCTAAGTCAGCCAATGCTTCGGCTTTATTTTCCTCAACCTTTTCTTCGGTTTCGCTCTCGTCCAACAGTCGTTGCAGCCAGTTAGTATCGTTCCCGCCCAAATCCTTGAGGGTGCTTTGGCTGTCGGCAAGCTCCTCGGCATTCGGGTCTAACCCCTTCAGGCCAAGTAAACGGTCAGTGGCTTCGTCGGCGGTGACCCAGTTGGGCAATAGCAGGGCATTGGCGGCTTCACTTTCCAGCTTGTCCCAATTGGGCGGCGGTAAGGTCGGCGTACCCAGCATCGCGATATAGTTCAGGGCGTTGTCGTTGGTAGTCGCATCCTCAAACAGCCGTTCCGCTACCAGATGCAAGGGGTCAAGAGCCTGGGCCTTGTCCAGATATATGGCGGCTTTCTCCTGACGGCGGCGCACCCCATAAATATGCCACAAAATCAGGTTGGCTTTTATCAGATAGGGGTGATTTTCCAGCAAATCCAGGGCTAATCGCTCGGCGCGGGGGTAATCCTGATTGCGCCAATGGGCCTCCAGCAAACCAACCTGAATATCCAGACGGTTAGGAGTTTCGCGCAAAATGGCGTTATATTCGTCAATGGCCTGGGCGTAGAAGCCATCCCGCAGACGGTGATTGGCAAGACTAGCCCGTGTCAGGCGCAATTTGGCTCGACCACTGCCGTATTGCTCTTTATAAAGTCGGAGTAACTCGCTGCGAAGTTGCTCAATATTAGGGTCGAGTTCTAACGCCCGCTCATAAAAAACAATTGCTTCCTCAAACTGATTGCGCTCACAGGCGATAAAGCCTCGGTCTACATATCCCAGAACATCGTGGGGGTCAGAAGCCAGTACGTAGACAAAAAGTTGGTCGGCCTCGTCCAGCAATTTCTTTTCAGTATAAGCCTCGCCCAAAACGCGGGTAGCTTCCAGACAACGCGGGAAATATTTAAAGATATGCTGGCATAGCAAAATCGCCCGGTCAGGATTTCCTCCCTCCAGGGTTTGTTTGGCCTGATTGATTATTTCTTCTAAATTGAGGCGTTCCCCAGCCATTCTGCTCTTCCCGAATTGGCGATAATCTGGGTATCATTTACATAATAAGTATTACAGCCGTATTATAAGCGATAGATTTCAGAATGGCAATAGTTAGGCGCGAAATGACTTCTTGCGAATTATTCAATTCCAACCCGATTAATCAAAGCATCGGCGCGTTTTAACAAAATTTCCATTCGTTGCGGGTCAATTCGTTTGCTTTCGAGGTATTTTTCCAGCAATTGGAGGGGTGTTAATTCTTCCACCGAAATATTTGCGAGACGGGTGCGGCGTTGGCGGTCGGTTTCTTTTGTAATGGAAGCGATTTGATACACCTTGAATTCATTCAGGACGTTGCGGATTTCGTTCTCTCGCAAGGCACTTTCCTGCTCCGGGCGCAATTTTATTTTCAGGCGCACAATCGCTTCCGCCAATCCATCTTCGGCGGCTTTACGTTGCAACTCCTGAATAACCGCCGAGGTGGGGTTCAGTAAACCATCATTCTCTATTCCCTCAATATTAAGTTCGAGGGTGCGGAAGGGGCGGGTCATATAATCGGGGACAAAACGGTGTTCGGTTTGGCGATGGCTGCGCCCAAAACCGGGGTCGGCAATTTCCACAATTACAAAGCCTTTATCTTCTTTTTCTTCGCCAAAATCTATGCGCTCAATGCTACCGGGGTAGACTATCGGCACTTCGGCGTTAATTACCTGCTGTTTATGGATATGCCCCACCGCCACATAGTCGAAATTTTCCACTTTGAGCATACTTTTTTGGACAATTAAATCCTGCCCCAGCATAATCGAGCGTTCGCTACTGTAAACCGCCCCATGCACGGTGGCATGCACCGCTAATATTGACGGAATTTCGGGGTCAATTTTTTTGATACGAGCTTCCAGCGATTTCTCGATGCGCTCGGTCATCAATTCGTCGAGCTCGTTCAGGCTGCGCCCCCGGTACTCCTCTTTGGCAATCAGCCCGGAGCGCGTTACCCAGGGCAAGGCCACTATCTGTAACGGCCCGCTTTTGGTATGCAGGGTGTGGAAGCCAATCTCCCGCGCCACATGCACATTTGGCACGCCCAGCGTATCGAAAATCTCAATCGCATGAGCCCGGCTGCTCATATTGGGCAGGTCGTGATTGCCCGTCAGCAGAAAAACCGGGATGCCCTTTGCGGCTATTTTCTGAATGCGTTTAGCGAACTCGCGCTGCACAGTGGGGTTAGGGTCACGGCTTTTGTAAGCATCGCCCGTAAATAATACCGCATCAATGCCCATCTCTTCGGCGGCTCTTACTGCCCGGTCAAAGGCGTGCATAAAATCGAGCAAGCGCGTCGGTAGCCCGGTCTGAGGGTCGGTGCGCGAATAAGTCTCTATTCCAAAATGTACGTCCGAAATGTGTAATAGTCGCATATTAGTTCTAGTTTAACACTTGCATGAGGTGAAGTCAAACAGAAAAATAAGGAAATGGGGAAATTCGTAGGGGCGGGGTCTCCCCGCCCGGTTAAAATTATTTACAAGGACGGACAAACCTAACCCCTTTCCCTAGTGCATGTCCACAGAACTTATTGTGCAGAGAAAGAAATTATCCCTTCTCCCTGTAGGGAGAAGGCTAGGATGAGTGGGGAATCTTAACCCAATGTCAAACTCAAGGGTTAGTTAGCTCCAACCCTCACCCTGCCCTCTCCCTTTCAAAGGGAGAGGGTGTAAAACCCTTCCTTTGCACAACACCTACTGTGAAACTACACTAGCAAGAAGGGGGAATAACTAAAGAATATTAAAACTGTGTCCTCTGTGCCTCTGTGGTGAATAATTTAACCCAATTCGATTATAACGCCCTCCGCCCCAGCCAAAGTCAACTTAGCAAGGTCAACCGTTCCGGTGGGTTTTGCTTCGGTAGAAAGCAGGAGATGACCCTTTTCCAACTCTGGCAATATTAATTGCTGCTCTTGTGCGGAGAAGTTTAGGGCGATTAAGAACTTCTGGCCTTCAAACTCCCGTAGATAGACATAACAGTCAGTAGGAACATTATCCAGCGAACGATAGCTACCCCGGTTTAAGGCGGCCTTTGTTCGGCGCAATTCAATTAGGGTATGTACCAGATTGAGCAACGTAGCGGGGTCTTGCTGCTCTACCTCGACATTTTGTTGTTGATAATTTGGGGCGACGGGTAACCAGGTAGTAACGTTGGGCGGAGAAAAGCCCGCATTAGGTTGGCTGTTCCACTGCATGGGGGTACGGGCCGGGTCGCGCCCATGTTCGGGTGAGCCTACCGCCGCCGGGTCGCGGGTCAGTTCGGTTGACAAGGTAATATTAGTCATTCCGAGTTCATCGCCATAATAACAGGTGGGCGTACCGCGCAAGGTCAGCAGCAGCATTTGGGCAATTTTTGCTCGTGCTACCCCTATCCGGCTGGCAATTCGCTTTGTGTCATGATTGCCCAGCACCCAGTTAGGCCAGGCTCCTTCGGGTAATGCGGCCTCATATTCATCCACCATATGTTTAACCTTTTCCGCCGCCAACTCCGAAAAGGAGAGCAAGCCAAAATTAAAAGGCAGGTGTAGCCCGTCCAGATTCTCCCCGTAATATTTCACGAGGCGGGGATTCGGCATATAAGTCTCGCCAATCAAGACTCGTTCGGGATATTGGTCGGTTATTTGGCGCATCTCTTTGGTAATATCGTGGATTTCGGGCTGGTCTTCGCTATAGTGACTAAAATGTTGCAACGAATAAGGGTCGCCCTCTTTCCAATCCGGGTTCAGAGGATTATCCCGCAAGTGCTCATCTTTTATCAGCGCGGGTATAACGTCAATCCTGAAGCCATGTACCCCGCGCTTTAACCAGAAATTCATTACGTCATACATGGCCTGTTTAACTTCAGGATTGCGCCAGTTCAAATCAGGCTGCTTTTTATGAAAGAGGTGCAGATAATACTGCCCGGTTTCCTGATCCATTTCCCAGGCTCTACCTCCAAAGTAACTTAGCCAATTATTAGGAGGGTCGCCGTTGGGTTGAGGGTCGCGCCAGACATACCAATCTCGTTTGGGGTTAGTTTTTGACGAGCGAGATTCCTGAAACCATACATGTTCGTCCGAAGTATGGTTAGGTACAAGGTCAATTATTATTTTTATATCTCGGTTATTGGCCTCTTTAACTAATTGGTCGAAGGCCGCCAAATCACCGTAATGAGGATGCACATTAACATAATCCGAAACATCGTAGCCAAAATCGGCCAGGGGGGAGGGATAAAAAGGCGATAACCAGATTGCGTCTATGCCTAGCCAGTTCAGATAATCCAGTTTTTCGGTAACACCCGTCAGGTCGCCAATTCCATCGCCATTGCTATCCATAAAACTGCGCGGGTAAATCTGGTAGACAACGCCCGATTGCCACCACAAGGTTTGTTCTGAACTCAATCTTTTATGCTCCTTTTTGAAAATGTTGGGTGATTGTTTGACCCACAAGGTTTTCGGCAGGTTCGTGGGCTGAGTTTATACTAATTGGGATAACAATCAAGCTTTCGGCCTTTTCACCGTAGGGCCCTTGTGTAATAATTTCACCATCTGGCCCAACCGCCAGCGAACAGCCGATACTTTTACGACCTTGCCAGGGGCCTGCCCCAATCCAGCCTACATCACTCACCCCCACCACCGTTATATTATTGTGAATTGCTAAATTGGTGTAGGATTCTAGCCAGAGCCCACCATAAGGCTCTTTTTGATTATCGTGGTCGGCCTCTACCGCCCAGGCCGAGGGTGAAAGGATAATTTCCGCGCCCATCGCCGCCAGCGTATTGCCGATTTCGAGCGAGTCCGACAGGTTATCGGCACAAATGTCCACCCCGATTGTTCCCAACGGTGTTTGCACCACTGAAAGATTTTCACCCAGCGAATAGAGGTCGTGGGCAATATCCAGCTCGTTAATCTTGCGATGCTTTAGCTGGATTGTGCCATCGGGGGAAATCAACACGGCTGCATTATAAAGTTTTTCGCCATCCCGCTCTACCAGCCCCGCCACCACATATATTTGCGCTTCACGGGCGGCTTGTGCCAGAATATCGCTATCTCGGCCCGGTATAGTATCGGCTAACTCACGGGCGGAGGGATGCGTCCAGCCCAGGTTCAGACATTCGGGTAGCACAATAGTGGCACAACCTTCTTTTGCCGCCTGCCGAATCATAGCGGTAGCTCGCTGCAGGTTGCCAGCCGGATTGCCCCCTTCGACCAGCATTTGCCCCATCGCCAGCTTATATTGGATTTCGTTCAAAACTAACTCTTTTCCTATTTATTTGTAGATGCATTAGTTACTACGTTCCAACTGATTCAAGCCTAAATTATTCACCACAAAGACACAAAGAACACAAAGGAAATTATAAAAATCTTGGCGTTCTTGGCGGTTAATATTTAATAATCTAGCGCGTTTGCCCGCTAAGAATTTTTATCTCTGATTGATACGGCAAATGCTCGGCCTTCACCGGGGCTAGTTCCCGGTTGATATAAGCGGCTAACGAAATCATCCCTGGCTCTTCGGAAGTGCCGTGATAAACCCGGATTATGGGCTGTCCAGCATCAACCGCAAAGGTGAGGTCGGCCCAATAGCAATTACCATCGTCACAGACTACCGCCACATCGCAACCCATCTCTATAAAAACCGAAATATTACAAACGCAACCCGTGCCAATGCCTATTTTCGATATTAGCTGATTTTCATCACCGATTAGCTGCAAGTAGGGTTCCCCCAATTGGTTGGTTTTGCTGGCAATTTTCCGGGCTAATTCTCCCAGAGTAATTGGCGCAATATCATACCGATGCTGGAAGCCCTCTAACCCAGTGCGAACAGGTTGTGTCCCAAGCTCCAAAAATCTGGCCCACGACCAGGGTACGCCATATTCCGGCATCCTGTCCCAGACATCATGATTTCGGGCAATTACCAGACCGCTTTCTTCAATCAGTTTTTTCTTGGCAAGCCCGGTTTGTTTCTTGGCGAAATCTTTGTCCATCTGCTCCAATTGGGTGACTTCGTGGGCATGAAACCAGAAGGTCGGTTCGTGGGTGATTAGCATGTCATAACCACCAGCTATAGCCGCATTAATCGCCCGCAAGTTGCTTGTCCAGGCCACCAATATTTTGTTAATTTCTTTTTGCGGGTCGCCTATTATAATTTTGTCTACGGTGTTACTTTTATCTACCAATCAGCTTTACTCAGGAAAAAATCTACAATTTCGTTTGCTTTCATGTAGAACCACCTTCCGTAAATTATTCACCACAGACACAGAGGTTTTTTATCAGGTTACCCGGCAATAAATCACCGGGCTGAAAGAGCCTATATTTCAACCATTCGGGTTTATTTTGGTTAAACCATCCATCAAAACCACAGGCTCTCTTAGTGCGGCGGCATCTGTGCCCTGTACTCAGAGTATTAGTCCCGCGTAAATTTAAAAATCCTGTTAATTCTGTCTATCCTTGTTAGTTTTTTTTATTCAAAACTCTTTTTATAGAGGGCATAGGCCGCTTGGTCGAGGTCAAGTTGGCGGAGTTCCAGTTGGTTGAGGGTGTCCTGAAGGCCACCAGGGGCAGTTTCAAGACGCAATACGCGGCGGGTAACTTCTTCCCGAATCCGACCTAGCAGTTCGTCGCGCAATCGGGCTTTTTCCCGTTTTTCGTATTCGCCACTGTTTTTCAGATAAACAAGATGTTTTTCGGCGGCGTCGGCAACCTCGCCAATGCCCTCGCCCTGAACGGCAATGGTGCGAAGAATCGGGATTTGCCACTCGCGCCGGGGGGCGAGACTCAACATCCCTTTAAGGTGGAGTTGAAGCTTTTCGACCCCTTCACGGTCAGCTTTGTTAATAATTATCATATCGGCAATTTCGAGTACCCCGGCCTTAATCGCCTGAATATCATCGCCCATGCCGGGAACTTCTACCAGCAGGGTAGTGTGGGCCGCTTTTGCCACATCTACCTCGTCCTGCCCGACCCCCACTGTTTCCAGAATCACAATCTCCTTGCCAAAAGCGTCCATTACCCGCGCTACGTCGTTGGTCATGGAAGCTAATCCGCCCAACTGCCCGCGTGTTGCCATACTGCGAATAAAAACATCCTTATCGCCAAAATTTTCCAGCATCCGAATACGGTCGCCTAACACCGCCCCGCCCGTTAGAGTGCTGGTGGGGTCAACCGCTACCACTCCAACTTTACGTCCGCGCTTGCGAAACTCTTTAATAAGCTCGTTGGTCAGGGTGCTTTTGCCGCTACCGGGTGCGCCTGTGATGCCAATAAGGTGGGCGCGGCCTATGTGGGGGTAAATCTGGTGCATCAGGGCGGGAGCTTCGACGGCGCGATTTTCAATCAGGGTAATACAACGCGCCAAAGCTCGACGGTCGCCATTTATGCCGCGCTGAACAAGCTCAATTAAGGCCGGGTTAACCTCGCGAGTGGGCGCAGACGACATCTACTGCACCCCACCCGTGCTGAGACCCGCCGCTGGACGCACATTTTGACGGATAAATCTGGCAGTTTCTTCAATGGTAGTGCCGGGGCCAAAGACCGCCTGAATTCCCAGAGCCTTGATTTGTTCGACTTCTTCGGGCGGTATAATCCCTCCGGCGAACACCAGCACATCATCCATGCCGTTTTCGCCCAGCAGCTTCATAATACGGGGGAATAGAACTGTATGTGCCCCGCTCAAAATGCTGAGGCCAATTGCGTCCACGTCCTCCTGAAGGGCCGCCTCCACAATCATGTCGGGGGTCTGGTGTAGCCCGGTGTAAATAACTTCCATTCCGGCATCCCGCAAGCCGCGTGTCACCACCTTTGCTCCCCGGTCGTGTCCATCCAGGCCGGGTTTGGCGATTAGCACCCGGATGTTGCGGCTACTGGTGGCTGATTGAGCGGCACTCTGCGTTGATTGCTGGCTCCCTGATTCCATAAACCTAACCCCCTAACCCCCTTCCCTAGCAAGGAAGGGGGAATAATTTCTTTATTCTGATTTCTTTTCTAACACCTAAAAGCTGACGGCTGAAAGTCCTATGCTAACCATCGGATGACGGAGCATCCTCCTACAATTTGAACAACTAACAACCAACAACTTTTCCACCGACAACCGACAACCGACCCAAATATTATCACTTTAATTCAGTCGCTTCAAATTTTAGCGATTGACCCTTTGCCCTATCTGGATTATGATTAATCCTAGCCTTATTCTGCAACCCAGCCACGCAACCCTTAACCGAAAACTGTCTAAACGGAGCGAACATATTCCATGCAAGAAGAAACGCAACCTTCTAATAATATTAATGGTATGCCTAACCACGCGGCGGATGCCAGCTATAACGCCGTTGAACCCCAGATTTATCCCCCGGCCTATGGCATGCCACGTGGCCTGAAAATAAAAATCGTTTTGTGGGGAATAGGTCTAAGCCTACTTTCATTTTTGGTGGGGATTCTTTTTACCGTTTTTATGATAACCACTCCCTTTGATAGCGGCCCCTTGAACGCCATCCAACGCCCAATTCTAGCTATGAGCAAAATCCCCGCCGATGCCCACCGTCAATGGTTGGATTTTAACGAAACTTTATCGCTGGTCAATCGCTATTTTTATGACCGCGATAAAATCAACCAGAAAGAAATGCTCTACGAAGCCTCCAAAGCCGCCGTAACCTACCTGGGCGACCCGTATAGCCAATTTGTGCCACCAGAACGCAGCACCGAAATCCGTCAGAGTTTGAGTGGGGCGCGGGTGGGGATTGGCATCACTGCCCAATATAATAGCCAGGACAAAAATATCAGCATCAAGGAAGTCGTCGAGGATGCCCCTGCCGATAAAGCCGGGGTTAAGGCGGGTGATATAGTTCAGAAAATAAACGGTCAGCTCGTTGCCATCACGGGCGATGCCAATGCCGACCTTACCCAACTCTCGACCCAGCTAAAGGGCGAGCGCAACACCAAAGTAACCGTAACCTTGCAACGCCCCGCCGAGGACAACCGAGTTCTGGATGTAGAGATTACCCGGAACGATTTTGTAGTGCCTTCGGTAAAAACCAAAATGCTACCCGGCAAAATTGGTTATGCTCAGGTAACGGTTTTTGGCGACAATACCGTCAGCGAATTTGACCAGAAAGTTAAAAAACTATCCGATGATGGGGCGGTGGGGCTAATTCTGGACTTACGCAACAATGGTGGCGGCTTTGCCAAAACCGCCGAGGATTTGCTGGCTCGTTTTTTCAAGGATGGGGTAGCTTATTACACCGATATTCCGGCAGATAACATCAAATTCCGCGAAAACCCTATCCCGGAAAACAAAAATGGCTTAAAATTGTACGATTTACCAGTAGTGGTATTGGTGAACGAAGGTTCAGCCAGTGCCAGCGAGATTACGGCGGGCGCACTGCAAGGACGCGGGCGAGCCGCTTTAATCGGACAAAAAACCTATGGAAAGGGCGTGGCTCAAACCGTCCAAACGCTGTACGACGGCTCCACCGCCCGGATTACTTTTGAAAAATGGTATACCCCGCAAAAAATTGATATTACCAAGCAGGGCCTAAAACCTGATGTGGTAATCCCCCAAACTCAGGATGATGTTAACGCTGGTCGTGACCCCCAACTCGACCGCGCTACTAAATTTTTGCTGGATAAAGAAAGGGTTTGAAGCGCATGGTCTCTAACGTTTTGGACAGAGCTTTAGGAGATTTCAAGCAAGCTGGGATATTTGATAAAATTTTGCTGGTTTTCTACGTGTTTATACCACTGGCGTTTATAGCGCGGCTGATTTCGCTCCCGCCTATGTATATCTTTTTTATTTCGGCTTTTGCCATAGTGCCTCTGGCAAAGCTATTGGGCGAGTCTACTGAGTCTATTTCGAGTAAAGTTGGCCCAACCTGGGGCGGCTTGCTCAATGCTACTTTTGGTAACGCGGTGGAATTAATTATCGCCGTTATTGCCCTCACCAAAGGTTTGACCGAGGTGGTGAAAGCTTCACTTACCGGGTCAATTCTGGGAAATATCTTGTTTGTGTTGGGTCTTTCGATGTTTTTGGGTGGCCTCAAGTTTCCGAGGCAGCGCATAAACCGCTTTATTTCGGGCTCGGCGACTCTACAAATGACCCTGGCTTGTATCGCCTTGATTATCCCCTCGGTTTTTGTAGCTACCTCCGGCACTAACCAAAATCTGCCAAACCTGACCGAAAATTTAAGTTTGATAGTGTCGGTCATCCTGATAGTTTCGTATGTGGCCCAGCTTGTTTTTGTGTTACGCACCCATAAAGACGAGATAAACGAGGAAGATAGTATCGCCAGTCGGCAAGAATTGGTTCAGATGACCGAGGGCGAGGACGAAGCCCTGCACGGTACTGCCTGGGGGATGCGCCGCTCTATTATTACCTTGATAATCGCTACTCTAGCCATCAGTTTTATTTCCGACATTCTGGTGGGCAGTATCGAGCCTTTAACCAAAGAGTTGGGCTGGACTGAGCTATTTGTAGGGGTGATCCTGGTAGCGATTATTGGGAACGCCGCCGAGCATCTTACCGCCGTAACGGTTGCCCTCAAAAACAAAATGACCCTGAGTTTTAATATCGCTATCGGTAGCGCGGCTCAAATCGCTTTGTTCGTAGCCCCGGTGTTGGTTTTTGTAGGCTTTTTTATGGGTGGAAACAGCCAACTTAGCCTTCAATTTGGGGAATTCGAGTTGGTGGCAATTGTGGTTTCGGTGGTAATCGTGAATCTGGTGGTGCAGGACAACGAAAGTAACTGGTATGAGGGTTTACAACTTTTGGCGGCTTATGCCATTTTGGGAGTAGCCTTTTTTCTTCACCCCGCCACCGGGATTCCGCATCCCTAACTCGAACGGATGAGGTAGGAAGGATGAAGGGAATTTATGTAGGGGCGACCAACAGGTCGCCCGGTATTGGAATTTTCGTATGGGTAGACCAATGTGTTTACCCTGTTTGGTAAATTTGTGGGGGTTCGCGAGCCGTCCTAAATCAAGGAATTAAATAAGGGCGACCTACCAGGTCGCCCCTACTAACTCGTTACTTCCCTAAGCTACGGCGTAGATAGTATGCGACATAGGGGTGGCGATAATCGGCACAAAGTGGTTGGAGCGCGACGAGTTAGCCACCACAATATTTTGAAGCTGGGCCATCAGCATTTCGTAGTTAGGGTAGTCCAGCGGTTTTTCGCCTACGTAGTTATAGACAATTTCCTGCTCATAACCAATCAGGAATAGGCTAGGGCGGGCCATCTGATAACCGTCTAGCCCAACCAGCTTGTAAATATTGTAGCGGTTTAGCACCTTACCGTATGGGTCGAGTAGCACCGGACAAGGAAGGGCACTGCTGTCAATATATTTCTGGGGTGTGCCCATCCCTTCAGCTTCGCCGTCATCCTCCAGGATAACGATAAGCTGGGCAATTGAGCTTATAATTTCGTGTAAACTTTTGAGTTGTTCTAACTGACTACGACTGTTAAAGCCCAACTTTTTTCGCATAAAAAACAAAATAGTCGGCTTGCCTCGGAAGGCGGAAAGACTGTAACTTTTGCCATTTGTGGCTTTTAGTTCAAAATCGGGGGCGGGTAGCCCAATCCCAACACCTTTATTAGTTAATCCCATAATTTCACCTATCCCAACGTTATCCTGATTAGTATTTTATTGGCTCATACTACTGCCATCGTTGAGCCAAAACGGGAACCCTAGTTTGTTGATAAAGGGTTTATACTTCACCGCCAAAACTAGCTATTTAAACTTTTTAACCCCGGATAAAGTTGGTAATGTGGTAGCCCGCCTTCACAGGTACTATTTCCAACTAATCCATCCTTCCTACTAAATAATAGGTACTTCTTTCCTATATAATAGTACTAGAACATTACGATTGAAATTACGTTCATATTCGACCTTTGACCTTTGACAACCTTTAAAGAATTGAGCCTTGTATATAGTAATCTCTTGAACAATAAGGTATAATAAATAATACTCATGTTATGGTAACATAACTATGATCAGGTGTGACCCAGCAAAAAAGCAAAGATAATAACAAAGAGGACGGAGGCGGTTAATGGCGGCCATACGTGACGTGTTAAACAAATTCAAAGCAGTAAACGGCGTAGACATGGCAGCAGTAGTCAATATTGATGGCATGCAGATAGATAGTTTTGTGCGCGGCAATATGGATGTAGATTCGGTTTGTGCCATTGCTACCACTGGCCTACAAATGAGTGAAGCCCTCGGACGTGAGACCGAGCGGGGCGAGTCTCTTCAAACCGTCCTGGAATACAAAGGCGGCGCGATTGTGCTGGAACCGCTTTCGGACGAAGCGATGATGCTGGTGGTATCTGCCGACCCCAATAGTATTGGTCGTATCCGCTATATGAGTAAAAAGTACCGTCAAGAGCTGATAGACGCTCTAAATGGCGAATAGCATATTGACTATTTTTATTCAGACCGCTATATTGTATAATCAAATCGCATAGATTAAGGCCATTTCATGCGCCTTTTTGCGATGGCAATCTTCATAATATTAACGATTTTAGTCAATTTGCCAGGTGGTAATATCCCTGTAAAAACCTAAGAACCACCGTTTTGATAACTTTCCTGGGCAGGGAAACCAGGAAATGAGAGGAGATAGTATGGATCCTCAGTTAACCAGCCTGATTGTTTCGATTTCCGAAACGGGTAATATCGAAGAATGCCTTGATCGGCTGGTGGCCGAAACGGGGGCTAATTATTCGATGCTGCTGGACAAAAGTGGTCAGGTGGTTGCATCGCAGGGTGATACTGACCGCCAGGATATTACCGCTTTGGGGGCGTTGTTGGCTGGTACTTTCGCCAGTAGTCGCGAAGTAGCCCGCCTTCTGAAAGAAAAAGATTTCCGCGTACTGTTTCAGCAAGGGGTGCGCGAGAATATTTTTACCGAACTAATCCAGGAACAATGGATGTTGGTCGTGATGTTCGATAAGCGTACCCATATCGGTTTGGTCAAGGTACTAAGCAAGCGAGCTACTGATGAACTTAGCTCTATTCTGGAGCGAGTGAAAGTTGAGAGCCGTTCCAGAGATGCGGTTATTAGCACCAATTTCCGCACCAGTGTGGAAGACACGATTGATTTGCTCTTTAAGGACTAATTTTCGATTGGGGTGAGGTAAAATGGCTCTTATTAACGTTGCAGCCCGCGAAATACATTGCAAAATCGTATACTACGGGCCGGGCTTGTGTGGGAAAACCACAAATTTAAAATATATTCACTCGGCTGTACCCGGTCATGCTAAAGGTGATTTGCTTTCCATCGCCACCGAGACAGAGCGCACCCTCTTTTTTGACTTCCTGCCGTTAGACCTCGGCCAGGTACATGGCTTTCAGACCCGTTTCCATCTTTACACCGTGCCCGGTCAGGTGTTATACGAACGTACCCGCGTAGCAGTGTTGAACGGGGCGGATGGAGTGGTGTTTGTAGCTGACAGCCAACAAAATAAATTACGGGAAGACATTCAAAGTTTGCAAGAATTGGCTCGCAATGTTCAGGCACAAGGCAAAAAGTTCCTGGAATTTCCGCTAGTCCTGCAATACAACAAACGGGACATGCCCCAGGCTATCCCGATTGAACAGATGGATCATTACCTGAATTCATCTATCAAAGTGCCGCGTTTTGAAGCGGTTGCCAGTAAAGGTATTGGAGTCTTCGATACTCTTAAAGCAATCAGTAAGCTTGTTATTAGCAAGCTTTAGTCCCTTGCCCCACGCCAGGTTGAGGGCGGGTAGCTGAGAAACCGTTCCCCTGGCGTTTTTTTGAACGTAACGAAAAGGAAAACCGATGGCTCTGGAAGGCTCACTGCGAGAATTTCCAGTCACAGATATAATCCAGATGGTCAGTCTCAGCAAGCAGACCGGTGCGGCTGAAATCAGGGCCAATTATCGTGGTCGCAATATAGTGGCTCGCCTTTATTTCAGGGGCGGCAATGCAATTCACGCTGAACTGGAAAACCTTCCCGCTATGGAAGCCGCTTTGACCTTTTTCACCTTTGATGATGGCGAATTTACCTTTTTAGGCGGAGAAGCTCCCCCCCGTGAAGAACTGCGCGGCAGCAATGAAATGCTGGTGATGCAGGGTATCCACCGCTCCGACGAATTCAAAGTCATTCGCGAAATTTTACCCACCGACGATATCATCCCCTTGTTAGTAGATAATCCCTCGGTTAACGGCGCGGCGATTAACCTCCGCCCCGAAGAGTGGCGACTGCTTACTTTTATCAATGGGCAGGACGATGTGGCGGCGATTGCCAAGCGCAGTAATCTCAGCAACCACGTTACCGAGCGCATTATTGCCCATCTGTTGCAAGTGGGTTTAATCGAGAAAAAACAGCGTAACCTGAAATATATTTTGTATGCTGAGTTAGGTGAACTGGCAGTTACCCAGCTTGGCACTACCGCCAAAAACCTGCTTGACCAGTCCTATCAGCGTACCGGGCTTTCTTCTGAAAGCGATGTTACGCCAGAGCAAGCAATGGCGATTGTAGATAATTTCCAAAAGCTGGCCCGCTTGCTGGTAGGGCCGACCCGTACCGAGCGGTTAGCCGATCAAATGCGCGACCGAATCCGAACTATGTTCAATATCAAGTAGCGCGTCAAACGAACTCCCGACAATTGGTTTTAGACAACGAGGGCTGAAATATGCAGGAAAGAAAATCCCGGAAACGAATAGCCGCAACGCTGGCCCTAACCGCGTTGTTGACTGTGTTACTGGCGGCCTGCGGCGAACTTACGCCCAGTGGCAAGGTTGATGGCTTCCTTATCAACGAGGTTTATACTGGCTCGGCGGCAGGAACGCTTCAGTGGATCGAAATTCTGGCTAATGGTCAGGGTAAAGACGAAGATAGCACGATGGATTTACGGGGAATTACCCTGGTTACTGCCAAAGGTTCGGTTGATTTGGGAACGCTAAAAGGGGTTGCTTTCTTGCCACCTTTGGCAGGGCGCACTCCGCCTGGGCCAAAGTTTATTCCGATCCAACCCGGTACGCCTGTACCAACCGGGGCTTATATTATCGTCGCTTCTAACCCGGCGGCCTTTGCGGCTACTTATCCCGGTAGTAAAGCGGTGGCTCTGGATGGTTCGGCGGTTTTGGGCGCACTTGACCCCAAAGACGATGCTCTGACCTTGCGGAGTGGCGATGACCTGCTTGACCAGATAGGCTGGGGAAATCCCAATGCTGATACCTTGAATAAAATTAAGTCTGGTGGCGACGTGAACATGAAGCTACCCGCTGCTGGTAATTCCGAACCTGCCAGGTCATTGGGCCGCACCCCGCCCAGTGGCCCTACCCGTGACCCCGCCAAACCCGGAGCTTATAGTATTCACGATACCGTAACCCCTGCTGGTACGGTTGGTCGCCCGATTGAGAAATATAATTTTGTGTTAAATGAGTTGACCAACGCCATTACCATTGTGGGTGGCTTGATGCTATATTTGGTCTTTATTATGATTGCGGTAGTAGCTCGCCGTTTTGAGACCCTGGCCCAACAGCCAACCTACTGGCAATTGTTACTGGCTGCTCCTACGGGTATTTTGATTTATGACGTGGCGACTATTATTTCTTTCGTCCGTGCTGGTCAATTAGGTGAGCCCGAACGCACGATTGGTTTTGTGGCTTTGTTGCTATCAGGTATAGCCTGTCTATTGATTATTAACGTCTTCCGCAATATCGCTAAGGATATTCTGGCTTCACAGTAGCTATCCGGGAGAGGGTAAAGTATGCTGATTTTTAATAACGTATTTGAGATAATCCCCACAATAGGAACCGCCTTATTGTTGGAAATTGGTTTTATATTCCTGGCAATCGCTCTATTCTGGTTTGCCCGGATTTTGGGTGAGTTGCTGGAAATCATCCAGAAGCCGCCCGTCGAAGGCTTAATTCGGATAGCGGGCTGGCTGCTTATCGGCACTTTCGCCCTCCCCCACTATATCGCCAATGCCTACTTCTATCCCAACCTGACCGCCGACAGCAATATGTGGATTTGGTTATGGGTGTTCCGCACTATCTCTAACCTGGGGCTAATGGTAGCGGCGGCTCTGGCCTTTATCCCGGTATTTCTCTACTGGCGGTGGACGCGCGAGTAATTCTTTAATGCTCCTGTAATCAAAAATTCATTGACAAGCTAAATTGATGCCGCTATTGTTACCGATAGCGGCTTTTTTAGCCTTTTGTAAATGCTGATTATTGCAAGGAGTTTATACTTTTGGATTTACTTAGTTCATTCCACCACAGTCTTAACCTGATTGTAGCAGCGGCTAGTAGTGATGAGGGCGGGTTTTTCGACTTAACCTCAATTATCAAAACAGTTGGTTTAATTGGGGTTCTGGCAATTGTTTTTGCCGAATCTGGCTTGTTGATAGGTTTTTTCCTCCCTGGCGATAGTTTGCTTTTCACCGCCGGGTTTCTGGCCTCTCAGAAATTTGATGGTCAGGAAATTTTCAACATCTGGGTGTTAGTTCCCTTATGTTTTTTGGCGGCGGTGTTGGGTGACAATGTGGGTTACTGGTTTGGTAACAAGGTAGGGCCGCGGCTTTTTAATAAGGAAGACTCACTTTTATTTAGCAAGCAAAACCTCTATCGCGCCCAGGCTTTTTACGAGAAAAACGGTGGTAAAACTATCCTGTTAGCCCGTTTTCTGCCAGTAGTCCGCACCTTCGCCCCGATTGTGGCGGGGGTTGGCAAGATGAAATATGCTACCTTCCTTATCTATAATTTAGTCGGGGGTTTTTTGTGGGCGGTAGGGGTTACTCTGGCGGGTTATTTCCTGGGTAGTGCTATCCCGGATATTGATAAATATCTATTGCCTATAATCGTCCTGATTATTATAATTTCGATTGCACCGACTGCCTATCATATCCTGAAAGACCCCCATAGTCGCCAACAGCTTAGGAGCGGGTTGAAGCAAGTTTTTAATCGCCAGAAAAAGGTTGCTACTGTTAAATCATCCGTAGAAGAAGAGGTTGGAGTGGGTTCGGACAAACGCGACTAAGAGGTTTTAGGTATTAGGAAAATCTAAAATCAAATATCTAAGAGCCTGTTTCAAAACCGTTTGTAGGAGCAGGCTCTGTCCTGCGATGCTCGGCTGACGGAGCAGCCTCCTACGAAATCCGAAACCCATAGGAACAAGCTCTGTCCTGCGATATCACCATAAAACCTTGAATCTGCTGTGGCGAATTTTACCTAAAACCTAAAGCCTAACACCTTTTATGAATTCGCTGGCGGCTTTTTGGCGGATTTCCTCGTAGACCTCGCGCCAGGGTCGCCCGCTACTTCGGGCAATCGCCGCGACACTCTCATATTCGGGGGCGGCTTCCAGCACAACCCCCTCCAGAATTTTTAATTTCACCTGAGCTAGACCATCTAACGTTTCTATTTGGCGAAACTCGCGGTCAGCCTTGTAACGGGTGTGGTGGCTTATTCGTAAACCAAAGGCACTGGTTTCGCGCAAAATAATCTCAGCTAAACGGGCCTCGTCGTGGGGTCGCGCCAGCACCCCTAACAAAACCCCCGGACGGTTTTTCTTCATCTGAATTGGGCTAAAATAAACGTCCAACGCCTCTGCCGTCATTAGCTTCTCCATCAAAAACCCTAACCCTTCCCCACTCATATCGTCCAGATTAGTCTCAAGTAGACTAACTTCATCTTGAGCGAATTTCGCAGGTTGGGGTAAGTGCTGAGGGTCTTCGGTTTCGTGATAATGCTGGTTATCTTGGTGGTGATGGTCATGAAGGGAGTCTTCGTGATGCTGGTGATGAGAATGAGTTTCAGGGGTGTTTTGGGTTTGCCCTAACCACAATCGCAAGGCGTTGGGCCAGGCAAATTGCTGGCTACCGTAGCCATAGCCCACTTTTTCCAGCTTAAAGGCCGGACGTTCAAAGCGGCAAAGGCTGGCAACAATCGCCGCCCCGGTAGGTGTGACCATCTCGCGGCGGGCGGGATAATCACTGCCATCGCTCAAGGTTAGTTGGGGCATCAGGGGTGCTTCCACCTGCGCCAACAGTTGCAAAGTGGCGGGGGCGGGCACGGGCATAACCCCATGCGCCGCTCTTACAAACCCACTTCCGACGGGCAAAGGACTGCAAAAAAACTCCTCAATCCCAAAATAATCGAAGCCGATGCACGCTCCCACGATGTCCACAATCGCATCCACTGCCCCTACCTCGTGGAAATGCACCTCATCGGCTGGAATATTATGCATCAGGCTTTCGGCCTGCGCTAACGCCGAAAATATAGTTATAACGCGTTTTTTAACCTGTGACGAAAGGCTACTTAGCTCAATAATCGCCTTAATATCGCCGAGGCTGCGATGTTCTTCTAGTTCTGGTTTTTCGACCACTACCTCGAATTTTATCCCGGCAATTGAATGTTGTTGGGTTTGGGCCATTTCTAGGTGAAAATTATTTAGTCCTAGCTTGGCGATTTCGGCTTTGAGGTAATCAAAGGGCAGTCCGGCGTGGAGCAAGGCTCCCGTCACCATATCGCCGCTAACCCCGGAGTAGGCATCAAAATAAACTGCCTTCCTCATAAATTGGCTTTCTTACCCTCTTGTTCGACTTTTAATTGCCCACAAGCTGCCTGAATTTCCCGACCTTTTTCCACTCGCAGACTGTTAGGGATGCCAAAGCGATCTAGCTCTGCCATAAAAGCCCGTACTCGCACCGGGTCAGAACCGCGCTGCCCACTTCCCGGTACGGGGTTCATTGGTATCAGGTTAACATGGCAGAGCATCCCGTGAATGAGTATCCCAAGTTCCTTGGCGCACGCCACAGTGTCATTTACCCCGTTGACTAGGGTATATTCAAAACTCAGGCGGCGGTTGGTTTGGGCAATATATTCGCGACAGGCTTCCATCAGTGTGGCAATTGGGTAGCGGTGGTTAATCGGCATCATCTCCCCCCGCAAACTATCGTTAGGGGCGTGCAGCGAGACCGCCAGATTTACGGGCAATTCCTCCTGCCCAAAGCGTTTTATCATCTGGGGCAAGCCTACCGTCGAAACCGTCATCTTTCGCGCCCCCAGGTTAGTCCCCTGCGGGTCGTGTAATTTCCGAATGGCCTTCCACAAATTTACATAGTTCGCCAGTGGTTCGCCCATACCCATAAACACCAGATTCGAGACCCGTTTGTGCCCCAGCGTAGCCGCCGCCTCGTTGGTGCGCGACAAAAATCGCTCAAAATATAACACTTGTTGAACAATCTCGCCCGGTTGCAGGTTGCGGGTTAGTCCGGCCTGCCCGGTGGCGCAAAAATTACAGCCCATCGCGCAACCCGCCTGGGTCGAAACGCAGACCGTCGCCCGGTCACTGTACAACATCATGACGCTTTCGATTTCCGCCCCGTCCGGCAGTCGGAACAAAGCCTTGCGGGTCTGTCCGTCATAGGCTACTTTTTCCAGCACCAGTTCCAGCGAAGTCAGAGGGAGACGTTCTTTTAATTTCTCTAATAATGGGCTCGGCAGGTTGGTCATTTCGTCATAGCTGAAAGCAAACTTCTGGTATAACCAGCCCCAGATTTGTTTGGCGCGGAAAGCGGGTTGTCCCAATTCAACCACCAGGGCGGTTAATTCCGCTAAATCCAAATCCAGCAAAGTAGGCGCGGGTTTGCGCCCCAATGTCAGGGGTATGCCTACTTTGGGTTGGTTGATTGTTTCAATTTCTATCAGGTCGTTTTGCAGACCGCGATTTATCTCTAGGGTCACTACTATATTCCTCTATTCAAAAATGGCCGCCACTCCTGTTTAACTACCCGCTTGCCTGACGAGCTGATTTCCATCCGAGTTTTCCAGCTTTTCGCCTTCAAGCCATAAAGCATCGGCACAAAAATCTATTTCATCAGGCCAAACAATGTACCTTCCAGCTTCGCTAATAGTCACTTTAGAAAAAACTGCGGGGTTTTGTAATTGAGCAAAAACGCCACCCCGTTCTATCAAAGGTTTAAAGTCGGCTACCACAATGTTGCCATCTGAATATTCGAGGTGTAGATTATAATCTGGTTCAATTTTAAGATTAATAATTCGTTTTAACATTTTTAGCCCATCCTACATAAGTGGCTCAACCGTTAATGGTATTTCGCCATCACGACAACGTTTCCAGTTCTCCAACAAATCTTGCTGATGAAGTGCTGTCCATTCCAACACCATAGACCTCACTCGATTTGGCGCAGTACCTTCTAAAATAGCGATCGGTGAGATTCCAACAATAAGTTCATACTCACCATAAACCGCATGAAATTGTGAAGGGTTATGGTCATTGTAGAACATACGAATGATAATACCGTAGAAACGAGAAATTGTCGGCATAGTATGTCCATAACAGTTGAGTTAAAACATTTTGGTAACTTTTCTCTACATGACGAATTTTACCATTAACGGAGAGTTAAGGCTAGAGAGGGGGGTATATTCAAAATGCGCGGTGGGTGGGGGGATTTATCAGGGGTTGGGTTACACCAGATATTTGTAGCCGACCCCGCGAATAGTTTGGATAAAGCGGGGATTGGCGGGGTCGTCTTCAAGCTTCTTGCGGAGGCGGGCCATATGCACATCCACCACCCGCCCATCGCCAAAATAATCATAGTTCCAGACCTGCTCTAGCAGTTGGTCGCGACTGAAAACCAGGCCGGGGTTATTAAAGAGGAATTTCAACAGGTCAAATTCAAGCTTGGTAAGCTCCACTTCCTCGCCCCGTTTCCAGACCTGTCGCCGCTCGGCATCCACCACTAGCCCGCTCTCGTCGGCTGGTTTTGATTCAGCAGAGGCGGTGGCAACCTGTACCTCGGTTTCAAATTTGTTACGGCGCATCATCGAGCGCACTCGTGCTACTAGCTCCCGCCCGCTAAAGGGCTTGGTAACATAATCGTCCGCGCCTGCTTCCAGCCCCAAAATCTTTTGTTCCTCGGTGTCTAGGGCGGTCAGCATCAAAATAAACATGGCGGGATTTCCAGCGCGAAGCTGGCGACAAACCTCCACTCCGTCCATTTCCGGCATCATACGGTCAAGAATAACCAGCGATGGATTCTCGCGGTTAGCCGTCTCTACGGCCTCGCGCCCATTGCTGGCGGTCACAACCTCATAACCAGCCCGCGTCAAATGAAAGTTGACCAGCATCAAAATATCGTGCTCGTCATCAACAATCAATATTTTCTCGCGTGGCTGAGCGGCTTCTGTTTGCATAATTTTATCTGTAACGTTGCTCATACGAGAATTATATCACTACGAATCAAGCTTTTGCCTTTTGCTCGCTTTTTGCTGTAATTCGTATAATTTGTTGATAGCTTCCAGGGGGGTAAGCTCGGCTACTTTCAGGGCGGCTAACTCGTCTAACACTGGATTTTCTTCCTGAACTGCGGTAGCAAATAAATTAAGCTGGTTGGATTGCCCGTTAGAATGTTGTTGCTTGTGTCCATTCTGAGCAGGGCGGGAACTATTTCCAGCAGTTTCAGCCTCTGCCATCCCCTCAAACTGTAACAACAACTCCTCGGCTCGATGCACCACACTTCGGGGCAGTCCAGCCAGTTGGCCTACATGAATACCGTAACTACGGTCAGCTCCACCGGGCAGCAACTTTCGCAGGAAAATAACCTTGCCACCCTCGTCGCTGACCGCCACGTTATAGTTGCGGACGCGCGGCAAAACCTGAGCCAATTCTATCAGTTCGTGATAGTGAGTAGCAAATAAAGTTTTTGCCCCACAGCGCGGGTTGTTATGGATATATTCTACCACCGCCTGAGCGATTGCCAATCCATCATAAGTGCTAGTACCGCGCCCCACTTCATCCAGAATTATCAGGCTACGGGGAGTGCTGTGCGACAAAATATAGCTGGTCTCAGTCATCTCCACCATAAAAGTGCTTTGCCCACTGGCAATATCGTCCTGCGCCCCTACCCGTGTGAAAATTCGGTCAACCAGCCCCAGCGTAGCTGCTTCCGCCGGAACAAACGACCCCACCTGCGCCAGCAGCACAATCAAGGCTACTTGCCGCATAAAGGTGCTTTTACCCGCCATGTTTGGCCCGGTAATGATTATAATCTGTTCCTGCTCAGTATTGAGGGTTACGTCGTTCGGCACAAAAATCCCGTCGGGGTTAGCGGCTTCCACCACCGGGTGGCGACCACCCTGTATCTTGATAAGCGGCCCGTTGTTAAGCTGGGGGCGCACATAATTATTGCGCTCCGCCACCTCCGCCAGCCCACAAAACACGTCCAGATGGGCAATCGCGTTGGCCGTATCCAGCAACTTCTGGCTCTGGTCGGAGATAAATTTCAGGAGTTCTTTGTAAAGGCTGGTTTCCAGACCATCAATTTTGTCCTGGGCGGTGACGATTAAACTTTCTTTTTCTTTAAGCTCCACCGTGTAAAAGCGTTCGCCATTGGCAATCGTTTGTTTGCGGATATATTCTTTAGGGACAAGTTGCTGCCCGGATTTGCTGACCTCGATGTAATAACCAAAGACCTGATTATAACCCACCTTGAGGTTGGAGATGCCCAAGCGGGCCTTTTCGCTTTCCTCCAGACTCGCCATCCAGTGTTTAGCTTCGCGCACCCCGATTTTGATGGCATCCATCGCCTCGGAGTAACCTTCGCGGATAACATGCTTTTCTTTGTTAACCGCCCCCCGTCCGGCAAATTGGGCGGGGTCGTCCACAATCGCCTTGTTGATGCGCTCCACCATTTCCAGGCAGGGGTTCAGCCGATGGGTTATAGAGGACAACACATTTTGGGTGGTCTGGGGGGCGGTTTCCAGCACTTTTAACATCGGTGCGACATTTTCCAGCGAGGCTTTGAGGGTCAGCAACTCTTTGGGCATTGCCACTCCCTGGTTAACTCTTTGAGTGATGCGTTCAATGTCGCGGATGCCGCTCAGATGTTGAACGACATTATCCCGCAAGGTCGGGTTGCGGAAAAAGGCTTCCAGGGCATCGAGCCGCGCCTGAATCCGGGCTAAATCCAGCAAAGGTTGCCCCAGCCAACGCCGCAGCAATCGCCCGCCCATATCGGTTTTAGTATGGTCTAACACCGCCCCTAGCGAGTTTTTGCGTAATCCGGTGCGGCTACTTTCTTCCAGTTCCAGGTTGCGGCGGGTCTGGGGGTCGAGGGCCATAAAGCTGCGGAGGCTGTAGGTCACAAGCGGATTGAGGCGGGCGGCGATAGTGCGTTGGGTTTCTTTCAGGTAAGCTACCAGCGCGCCACTGGCCCTGATTACCGCAGGCAGACGGCTGCACCCAAAACTTTCCAGATTGCCGACCTCAAAATGCTCTAGCAGGGCGGTTCTGGCGTTATCCTCCGACCAGCGAAAGCCTTCAAAATCGGTCAACATCACCCTGCCATCACAGGCGGCAATAAGCTGGCGGTAGGGTATTAATGGGTCGTCCTCGCTCTCCACCTCCTGAAACAACGTTTCGGGGCGCACTCGGCGGGGTTCGTTTTTCTGAGGGGCAATGACCTCGGCGGGGCCAATCCGCACCAACTCCTGTTTTACCGCGTTCAGCAGTTCGGCCCGGTTGCTTTCCTGAAACTCAGTGGCTCGGAACTCCCCGGTGCTGATGTCGGTATAGGCCAGCCCCGCCACTTTTTCGTCCAGCCACAGGGCCACGATAAAGTTGTTACGTTTGGGTTCTAACAGATGCGGTTCTACCAGCGTACCAGGCGTAACCACCCGAATAACCTCACGCTGCACCAGTTGGCCCGGTTTGGCTTCGGTCATCTGCTCGCAAATCGCCACTTTGTAGCCCAAATCCACCAACTTTTTCAGATGGCCTTCCACCGCATGAAATGGTATCCCAGCCATTGGCATGCTAGTGCCTTTGTTCATGGGGCGTTTAGTCAGGTACAAACCCAGCTTTTCCGAGGTTATTACCGCGTCCTCCTCAAAAGTTTCGTAAAAATCGCCCAGCCGAAAGAACAGCACCGCATCGGGGTGCTGCGCCTTAATCTTGCGGTATTGCTGGATTAACCCGGTATCGTTACTCATTTCAAAAACTTTCTAGTTCACAAGGATGGACAAGATGATTAGGAATTTTGAATTTCCGATTTTTTTATGGAAAGGTCTTTTCGCTGAACATCATATATATCAGGATTTAACTTGGTGAACCACTCAAATCCATTTTCACGAATTAGCCTCATTTCGCCATCATAAATAGGAATCATTTGTAATAGGGTGATAGTTCTACCCGGCAATTTAATCTTGGTAATTTCTTTATTCATATCTAAAGGATGATAGATAAGGAAAGCTGACATTTCAGACTCATGAGCAATTTTGGCGTTAAAATTAACGGTATCAGTTAAATGGAAGCCATATTTACCGCGTGCGTGATTTGCAACAGTGCCTACCGCTAAACCCCAGGAAATATCAGTTGAATTTACCCTAATCATTAATTCTGGTCGGGCGTATTGCCAATGTTCATAATCAACCGATGAGAGACCAAGCGTAAAAGAAGTAAACACCCCATTTTTAGGCACGTTTTGATATGTCGCAATGTATACAGGCGGAGAGTTATCCTCCTTTGAGATAAGTTGAAACTCTGGTTTAGCTCCCGTCAGTTTGTCCAGATAATCAAGGTAAAGTTCTTCGTCCGTTGGCATCTCTATTGACCTAACCCCCTAGTCCCCTTCCCGGATTCCAGAAAGGGAGAACATGTTTCAAACCCTTACTTTCAACTCAGCACTAAAAACATCCTGTCTATCCTGTTCATCCTTGTAAATATTCTTTGTTTTCTCCGATTTTAATTTGGGCCACCGCCAAACCCATATACAGCCAGAACAGGGCCGCCATATGTGAATACTCGATATTAAAGAAGTAATGGTCAAGCACCCCCACCGCCAACGCTCCGATAATCCCCCCGGCAAAGCCTAACACAATTGCTTGCTGGCGAGGGTCGGGCAAACGGCTAATGTTGCGGAGACAGTAAGAGAAAAACAAGAACATTACCAGCAGATAGGCCAACAATCCCAGCAGCCCCACCCGCTCGGCAATTGTCAGGTAAATCATCGAAGCCCCGGTGGTCAAATCAACCGATGGGGCGTTGCCAAAACCAACCCCAAACCAGGGGTAACGTTGAATAATATCCAGAGCGTTGCGGTACTCGTCCAGGCGCATCACGGTTGCCTGGTCTTGCAGGGCAAAACCTTGCAAAAAGCGCGTTTTAATATTCTCAGGCAAAACCAGCCAACCCACCACCGAAGCGGGGATAAGATAGAGCCAGATTTTGCGATACTTCACCGTCGCCACAAAGGCCACTACCACCAACGCCCCTAACTGCGCCCCACGCCCGT
>Ga0209511_1000277_pt1 | contig 55232 bp, 56 predicted proteins | sample SSSSmetaG_FD_184141 | JGI IMG/M metagenome (GOLD analysis project Ga0209511, IMG submission 184141) | Glacier valley bacterial and archeal communities from Borup Fiord, Nunavut, Canada, to study Microbial Dark Matter (Phase II) - ​SSSS... | ecosystem: Environmental > Aquatic > Freshwater > Ice >... | reverse complement strand
GCAGGCCTCGGTGGATGACCCGGCGACACCCCTCGTGGATGAGTCGGCGGCGTCGAAACCCGCCGCCCGCGCTGCGCCGGTACTGCCCAAAGAGGACTCGCAAACCGTGCCTGTCGACGTGGCAAGCCCCTCGACTTCGGTGGCCTCGACGCTGGGACACTGGTGGTGGGTAGCAGTTCTGCTCGCCGCTTTGCTCGGTCTCACTCCGCTCTCGGTCAGGTGGGCGATGCGATCTCGGCGATCGGCGCGGGCGAGGCGGGGCTCCGCCACGGCCGCGTGGGGAGAGGTGACCGCCACCGCCTTCGATCTGGGGATGGCGATCCCGGCCGCGGGATCACCCCGCCAGATCGGCGCCGTGATCGCGGCGCCTCTGCCGCGCGCCGCGGCCGAGGCGGTGACTCGGCTGCAGCAGGCGGTGGAACATGAAGCGTTCGGTCCCGAAGATTCTCCTGAGCGGGATCGTGAGCACAGTGCGGATCGAAACCGTGGCCTCACGTCCGATCTCGGCAGGGTTCTCGTCTCGATGAGCCGTGCCATTCCGTGGCGGGATCGGCTGACCACCCGGCTCCTGCCGCGTTCGGTGTTGGGCCGATGGGGATATTCCCCCCGCGGCGGAAAGAGAAGGGAGCAGACCGTTCCGGCGTAATGCGATACTGAGTCACTCAGCGAAGGAATGACACCCATGACCGTTGTACGAGCCGCCATCACCCAGACCACGTGGACGGGTGACAAGGCGTCCATGCTCGACAAGCACGAGGGCTTCGCACGGGATGCCGTGGCCGCCGGCGCCCAGGTGATCTGCTTCCAGGAATTGTTCTACGGCCCGTACTTCGGCATCACCGAGGACAAGAAGTACTACGCCTATGCCGAATCCTCAGCCGGGCCCATCGTGCAACGGTTCGCCGCCCTCGCCCGCGAATTGAACCTCGTGATGGTGCTGCCGATCTACGAGGAGGACATGCCGGGGGTGTACTACAACACCGCCGTCGTCGTCGACTCGGACGGAACGATCCTCGGCAAGTACCGCAAGCACCACATCCCGCACCTCGACCGTTTTTGGGAGAAGTTCTACTTCCGCCCCGGCAACCTCGGCTACCCGGTCTTCAACACGGCCGTCGGGCCCATCGGGGTCTACATCTGTTACGACCGGCACTTCCCGGAAGGCTGGCGCGAACTGGGATTGAACGGTGCGCAGATCGTCTTCAACCCGAATGCCACGAAGCCCGGGCTCTCCAATCGGCTGTGGGAGATCGAGCAGCCCGCCGCGGCTGCCGCGAACGGGTACTTCGTCGCCGCCGCCAACCGGGTGGGCAGGGAGGACAACGAGTACGGTGACCTCGCCGTCACCTTCTACGGCAAGAGCCAATTCGTCGACCCGCAGGGCAACCTCATCGGAGCGTACGGCAGCGGGGAGTCGGAAGAGGTGGTGATCCGCGACCTCGAGATGGACATGATCCGCCAGGTGCGCGACGACTGGCAGTTCTACCGCGATCGTCGTCCGGAGTCATACACGTCGACCACGAAGCCGTGACCGGCCCAACAACCATAAGAAGGCACCGTGACGAAGACGCTCATCATCAACGGAACCGTTGTCTCCGCGACGGGGCGTGCCGTCGCGGATGTGCTGGTCGACGGCGAGACGATAGCCGCGGTGCTCGCACCCGGCTCGCACCTCCTGGGCTTCGATATCGCGGCAAACGTGGATGCCGTCATCGACGCCGCTGGCAAGTACGTCATCCCGGGGGGCGTGGACGCCCACACCCACATGGAGCTGCCGTTCGGGGGCACCGCGGCATCCGACACCTTCGAGACCGGCACCCGGGCCGCCGCCTGGGGCGGCACGACGACGATCATCGACTTCGCCGTGCAGACCTACGGGCAACGGGTGATGGATGGCCTGGCGGCCTGGCACGCCAAGGCCGACGGCAACTGCGCGATCGATTACGCCTTCCACCAGATCATCGGCGACGTGAACGAGGATTCGCTGCAGGCGATGCGTGCGTTGCCCGATGAGGGCATCAGCAGTTACAAGATGTTCATGGCCTACCCGGGCGTCTTCTACTCCGACGACGCGCAAATTCTGAAAGCGATGCAGGTCGCGGCGAGCACCGGCCTCATGACGATGATGCACGCGGAGAACGGTCCCGCGATCGACGTACTCGTTGCGCAGTTGCTCGCGCAGGGCAAGACCGACCCGGTCAACCACGGGCTCGCCCGGGCGTGGCAGATGGAGGAGGAGGCGACTCACCGCGCCATCATGCTGGCCAACCTCACCGGCGCGCCGCTCTACGTGGTGCACGTCAGTGCGAAGCAGGCCGTCGCCCAGCTAGCCGAAGCGCGTGACAACGGTCAGAACGTCTTCGGCGAGACCTGCCCGCAGTACCTGTACCTCTCCCTGGAAGAGCAGCTCGGAGCTTCGAGTGAGGAGTGGGGCAACTTCGAGGGCGCGAAATGGGTCTGCTCGACACCCCTGCGCTCAAAAGCCGAGGGTCATCAGGCGCACATGTGGCAGTCGCTTCGCACCAACGACATCCAGATGGTGTCCACCGACCACTGCCCGTTCTGTATGAAGGGGCAGAAAGATCTCGGCCTCGGTGATTTCTCGAAGATCCCGAATGGCATCGGCTCGGTCGAGCACCGGATGGACCTCCTGTATCAGGGCGTCGTCGACGCTCAGATCTCGCTCGAGCGCTGGGTGGAGATCACGGCGACCACTCCCGCGCGCATGTTCGGTCTCTACGGCCGCAAGGGAGTCATCCAGCCGGGTGCCGACGCGGACATCGTGATCTACGACCCGAACGGGCATACCTCGATCGGCTACGACCGCGATGCCGACGGCCTCCCGACCGGCAAGAAGCACCACATGAACATGGACCACGCGGCTTGGGAGGGCTTCGAGATCGATGGCCATGTCGATACGGTGCTCTCCCGCGGAAAGGTCATCGTCGACGGCGAGGAGTATCTCGGCGCCAAGGGGGATGGCCGCTTCCTCAAACGCGGCCTATCGCAGTACCTCATCTGATGACGCCGCCGGCCAGAATGCCCGCGCGGCAACGATAGGAGTACACGTCATGCAATTCGGAGCGGTCCTGCAGACCAACCCCCCGGCATCCCGCACCATCCACCTCGCCAAGCTCGCCGAGCAGTACGGGTTCGAGTACGTGTGGACCTTCGATTCGCACCTGCTGTGGGAGGAGCCTTACGTCATCTACAGTGCGATCCTCGCGCAAACCCACCGGGTGATCGTCGGCCCGATGGTCACCAACCCGGCCACCCGGGACTGGACGGTCACGGCATCCGTCTTCGCCACTCTCAACGAGATGTACGGCAACCGCACCGTGATCGGCATCGGCCGGGGCGATTCGGCCGTCCGCGTAACCAACGGCGCGCCCACCACGCTCAAGGCCCTGCGCGAATCCATCCATGTCATCCGAGAGCTCGCCAACTCGCGCTCGGTCGAATACAACGGCGCACAGCTGCAATTCCCGTGGTCGCACGGCTCGCAAGTCGAACTGTGGGTCGCCGCCTACGGTCCGCTCGCCCTCAAGCTGACGGGGGAGGTCGGTGACGGGTTCATCCTTCAGCTGGCTGACCTCGACATCGCCGAGTGGATGATCACCACGGTCCGGGATGCCGCGGCAGCCGCCGGCCGCGACCCCATGTCGATCAAGTTCTGCGTCGCTGCGCCCATGTACATCGGCGATTCCGCGGATCCGCAGACCCTCGCTCATATGCGCGAGCAGACCCGCTGGTTCGGCGGGATGGTGGGCAATCACGTGGCCGACATCGTGGCCAAGTACGGCACGGGCGGAGCTGTACCGAAGGCGCTCACCGACTACATCGCCGCGCGCGAAGGGTACGACTACAACCAGCACGGGCTCGCTGGCAACACCCACGCTGACTTCGTTCCCGACGAGATCGTCGACCGGTTCTGCATCCTGGGCACCGCAGCCGAGCACATCGAGAAACTGAGAGCGCTCAAGGAACTCGGGGTCGACCAGTTCGCCGGCTACCTCCAGCACGACAATAAAGAGGAAACCCTGCGGGTCTACGGCGAAACCGTGATTCCGGCCCTGCGTGATCACACCGTGGCGAAGGTCTGATGCGCACGCGAGCGGTGCTGTTGGGTGTAACGAGCATCGCGCTGCTCGGGGTGATCTGGGAGGGCTATAAGGCAGTCGGGCCGGTCGGTGGCTTCGATCTGTTCGGAGTGCAGTTGTTGCCACGCACGTCGGACATCGCAATGCCCCAGATCGTGGATATGGTCGCCCGGTCGCTCGCTCCGGTGAGCTCGGCGCCGGGTTCGCAGCCGGTGTGGCTTGCCGTCGTGATCGCATGCCTGTCCAGCCTCGCGACTGCGGCGGTCGGCCTCGCGGTGGGCGGCGTGGTCGGCTTCGCACTGGCCCTGCTCATGTTGCGATTTCGGCTCGCGGAGGCGGCAGTGTTCCCGTGGCTCGTGCTCAGCCAGACGGTACCTCTGATCGCCCTCGCGCCTGTGATAGTCAGCTGGGGCGGCCGCGTACAGATCGGCGACTTCGAGTGGCAGCGGTGGATGTCGGTGGCGATCATCGCCAGTTATCTCGCCTTCTTTCCGATTGCGGTCGGCGCGTTGCGCGGGCTGCAATCGCCCACCACGGCCCAGCAGGAACTGATGCATTCCTTCGCGGCCGGGTGGCGCGCGAGCCTGTTGCACCTGCGGCTGCCGGCGAGCGTGCCGTATCTGATCCCTGCTCTGCGGCTCGGTGCAGCCTCGGCGATCATCGGCACGGTTGTGGCGGAGGTGTCGACGGGAGCCAAAGGCGGCATCGGCCGACTGATCATCGAGTACGCGCAGTCCGGGTCATCCGATCCCGCGAAAGCATTCTCACCCATCGCCGGTGCCGTGGTCATGGGATTGGCGGCGGCGGGCATCGTCGCCGTGATCGCGCTGACGCTGGGGCGGTTCCGACGCACGGAGGATGCCGCATTATGAGTGCCGTGGTCGCGACCGGGGTTGTGAAGACATTCCAGACCGGGAGTGGGTTGATAACGGCTCTCGATGATGTGTCGCTCACCGTCGAAAGGGGTGAGTTCGTGTCCCTCATCGGCCCATCGGGCTGCGGCAAATCGACCTTGCTGCGGCTGATCGCCGACCTCGACGTCGTTACGAGCGGGTCGGTCGAGGTGTTCGGCAAGTCGGCGCGTCAGGCGCGTCTCGACCAGGATTACGGAATCGCCTTCCAGACCGCGGGCCTCCTGCCATGGCGTTCGGTGACGGCCAACATCGAGTTACCCCTTCAGCTTCACGGTGTCGACGGCCCGGCTCGTCGCGCTCGAGCGTCCGAGCTGATCGAACTCGTCGGGTTGGGCGAGTTCGCCACAAGTTTTCCCGAGCAGCTATCCGGCGGTATGCAACAGCGCGTCGCCATTGCGCGCTCCCTCGCGGAGCGGCCGGAGCTGCTCCTAATGGACGAGCCGTTCGGCGCCCTCGACGAGATGACGCGGGAGCGTATGCAGTCGGAGTTGGTGCGGATCTGCGCCGAGACGGGCGCCGCCGTTATCTTCGTCACACACTCGATCCCCGAGGCGGTTTTCCTCAGCGATCGGGTGGTCGTCATGTCGCCGCGGCCGGGGCGCATCCGCGACATCATCACCGTCGCGCTCGGGGATGCCCGTGGCGAGAGTCTGCGCGAGGAGACCAGCTTCTTCACTTCCGTCACGCGCGTGCGTGAGGCTTTGCACGGTGCCCCGGGCTCTGATGTCGGCAGGGGGCTGGACGCCCGGTGAACAGCACGTTGCGGCTCCGCGTCGTCCCCCCGATCGCACTAGGCGTGGTCGCTCTAGTGGCGTGGCAGGTTCTCGTCGTCGCGGCCGACATCCAGCCCTACCTACTGCCGGCCCCGAGCGCGATCGCCGCTCAGCTCATCGTGATCGCCCCGGCCCTCTGGTCGGCCATGCTCGCCACCGGCTTGAATGCACTTGTCGGTTTAGTCGCCGGTACTGTGCTCGCCATCGTTCTTGCGATCACAGCCTCCCGCATCCGTTTCATCGATCAATTGTTGGCGCCGATTATCGCGGCGATCGCGGTCGTGCCCATCGTCGCGCTGGCGCCGGTGCTCACGAACATGTTCGGAGCGACGAGTGAGACTCCGCGCCGGGTCATCGTGACGATCGTGGTATTCGTGCCCGTCTTCGTGAACACCCTGCGAGGATTGCGTCAGGTGCAACCGGTGCAGCGAGACCTGCTGAGGTCTTATGCGGCTTCGCGCTGGCAATTGACGACGACGGTGACGCTGCCCGGCGCGCTGCCGTACATCTTCACTGGCCTCAACATCGCCAGTTCGCTCGCCGTCATCTCAGCGATCGTCTCGGAGTACTTCGGCGGTCTCCAGAACGGACTCGGTTCCCGCATCACCTCGGCAGCCGCCAACAGCGCCTACCCGCGAGCGTGGGCTTACGTCTTCGGCGCGATAATCCTCGGTCTCGTGTTCTACTCCGCAACCCTCGCACTTGGGCGCCTCGCCAGCCGGCGACGATAGCCCGAAATCGTCTTCCTGCCGAAGGGGCCAGGAGGTCGTCCACAACCAGCGTCAACGAACAGGAGAAAACATGCGACACAGCAAACGCGCCGTGCTCGGTCTTGCGGCCGCCGCGGCATCCGTGGCACTCGTCCTCAGCGGGTGCAGCGCTCCCGCGGCTGACAAGCCCGCGGCAGGCAAACTCACCCCCGTCACTCTGCAACTTCAGTGGTTCGCGCAGGCGCAGTTCGCCGGTTACTACGTGGCCCTGGAGAAAGGCTTTTTCACAGCGGAAGGGCTGGATGTGAAAATTTTGGAGGGCGGAGTGGACATCGTTCCCCAAACCGTCCTCGCCGACAATCAGGCCGACTACGCCATTGCATGGGTTCCCAAGGCCCTCGCGAGCCGTGAAGCCGGCGCCGGTATCACCGACGTAGCCCAGATCTTCCAGCGCTCCGGCACATTGCAAGTCTCGCTGGCTGACAAGAAGATCACCACCGCCGCCGACCTCGCAGGCAAGAAGGTCGGAAACTGGGGCTTCGGAAACGAATTCGAACTCTTCGCCGGTATCACGAAGGCCGGACTCGACCCTGCCTCAGCGGTGACGCTCGTGCAGCAGAATTTCGATATGGCGGCCCTGCTCGCCGGGGATATCGATGCCGCGCAGGCGATGACCTACAACGAATACGCCCAGGTGCTCGAGGCGGTCAACCCGGCCACAGGTTCTTTGTACAAGCCCAGCGACTTCAACACCATCAACTGGAACGACGAAGGCACCGCGATGCTGCAAGATGCGGTCTGGGCCAACACCGAACGTCTGGCCTCCGATGAGAAATATCAAGCCACCACGGTGAGCTTTCTCAAGGCCGTCATCAGGGGCTGGATTTTCGCCCGGGACAACCCCGACGAGGCCGCTCAGATCGTACTCAAGTACGGTCCTCAACTCGGCGCGAGCCACCAGCTGTGGCAGACCAATGAGATCAACAAGTTGATCTGGCCTTCACCAGACGGCGTGGGCATCATCAACGCCGATTCCTGGGCCCAGACGGTCAAGGTAGCCCGGACGGCGAAGAATCTGGAAGGCTCCACGGTCATCACGGCGGAACCCGATAAAAACTCATACACCAACGAGTACGTTCAGAAGGCGCTCGACGCGCTTGGGACGGAGGATACCAAGGGCGCTGGCTTCTCCCCCATCGACGTCACCCTCCTCGAGGGCGGCAAGTAGCACTCAGCGGCACACTACGCGGGTGGTCGACTCGTCGGCCACCCGCGTTCGCGCTGTCAGCCCCGATCGATAGTCTCGGCGAGATGAGCTTCCAACCCACTCGAGACGCGGGACTCGCCGCACTGGCCGACTTCCTTCCGCACGCCGGTCGCACCTACGCGCAAGAACGCAACGACGATCGCGGGCCCGACGGCGGATCGTCCGTGTCGATGCTGTCGCGCTACATCCGTCACCGCTTGGTCACCGAGCGCGAGGTCGTGGCGGCCGTGCTCGAACGGCATTCACTCGCGGCATCCGAGAAGTTCGTGCAAGAGGTCTTCTGGCGCACGTACTGGAAAGGGTGGCTCGAACTGCGGCCGGAGGCATGGTCGAGGTATCGTTCCGACCTCGCCGCGCTCCTCGCTGAGAGCGACACGGCCCCATGGCGGGATGAGTACGCTCAGGCGCTCGCCGGCCAGACCGGCATCGACTGCTTCGACGTGTGGGTGGCCGAACTCGCCGAACACGGGTATCTGCACAACCACACCCGCATGTGGTTCGCGAGCATCTGGATCTTCACCCTGAAACTGCCGTGGCAACTCGGCGCCGACTTGTTTTACCGTCAACTCTTCGACGGGGATGCCGCATCCAACACCCTCTCGTGGCGCTGGGTGGCGGGGTTGCAGACCAAGGGAAAGACCTACCTCGCGCGGCCCGACAACATCGCCCAGCACACGGACGGCCGCTTCAGGCCGCGCGGGCTCGCCACGAGCGCCCCCCCGCTCACGGAGGAACCTTTGCCCTCGCCCATCGAGCTGGAACTTCCCGAGGAGGTGCCGCCGGCCCGCGTCGGGCTTCTCGTGCACGAAGAAGATCTGCACTCTGAAAGCTTGAGTCTCGGCAGAGCGACCGTTGAGGCGGTAGCAGGCGCACCGTTGGCCGGAGGTCGGTCGCCTCTCGGGGTGTCCGGTGCCGTGTCCACTTTCACGCGTTCCGCCGTGGCGGACGGACTCGACCGTGCGGAGAACTTCTTCAGTGCACGGCGGCACGACATCGCCGACGTGTCGCCCGACGCGTTGGCGGAATGGGCAGCTTCAGCGGGCGTGACCCACGTCGTCACCGGATTCGCTCCGGTGGGCCCGGTTCGCGACGCGCTGGACCGTGCGGCCCCGCCCCTGGCAGCGCAGGGGATCGCGCTCGTGCGCACCCGTCGACAGTGGGATAGTCGCGCGTGGCCCCTCGCCAGCAGGGGATTCTTCGCGTTCCGCGAGCGCATCCCGAGCTTCGTTCGGGATGCCGGCATCAGCTTTCGCTGACCGCCTCCGCTCGTTCAGACGGCTCCGAAGGATCACGCAATACAGTGGGAGCATGACGGACATTCTCACGAATCAACTCGCGACGACGGACCCCGCGGCTGCGCGCTCGGGGATGCCAGAGTCTGCGGCACCCGGCCTGGATCCGAGCCACGGTGTGCAGGCATACGACCTCGACCGCGCTCACGTGTTCCACTCGTGGTCGGCGCAAGGCGCACTCACCCCGTTCGTCATCGCGGGCGGGTCGGGCAGTACGGTCTGGGATTTCGACGGCACGAGGTACCTCGATTTCTCGAGCCAGCTCGTCAACACCAACATGGGCCACCAGCATCCGGCGATCGTCGCAGCCATCACCGAGCAGGCCGCGACCCTCACAACCGTGGCCCCCGCTGCCGCCAACCTCACCCGAGGTCAGGCGGCGCAGCGGATTCTCGGGAAGGCGGGAGGGCACTTCGGCAAGGTGTTCTTCACCAACGGGGGCGCCGATGCGATCGAGAATGCGATCCGCATGGCGAGGCTCACCACGGGCCGCGACAAGGTGCTCTCCACCTACCGTTCGTACCACGGCAACACGGGGGCGGCCATTGTCGCAACCGGCGACTGGCGGCGGATGCCGAACGAGTTCGCCCGCGGACACGTTCATTTCTTCGGCCCCTTCCTCTACCGTTCAGAGTTCTGGTCGGATTCTCCAGAGCAGGAATCCGAGCGCGCCCTGCGACACCTCGAGCGGGTCATCCAGTCGGAGGGCTCAAGCACCATCGCGTCGATCCTGATTGAGACGGTTCCCGGCACCGCTGGCGTTCTCGTGCCCCCGCCCGGCTACCTGGAGGGGGTGCGCGACCTCTGCGATAAGTACGGGATCGTGCTCATCTTCGACGAGGTCATGTGCGGGTTCGGGCGCACGGGGGAGTGGTTCGCCTGGCAGGGCTTCGGCGCCGACGGCCACGGCGTCGTTCCCGACTTGATTGCATTCGCAAAGGGGGTCAACTCTGGCTACGTTCCGGCCGGTGGCGTGATCATCTCGGAATCCATCGCCAACGAGTTCGAGACGCAGGTGTTCCCGGGCGGGCTGACGTACTCGGGGCATCCCCTCGCCATGGCCGCGATCGTCGGTTCGATCGACGCGATGCAGTCCGAGGCAGTCGTGGAGAATGCTCTGATGATCGGGCGCGATCACCTGGGACCCGGCCTTCGGGCACTCGGCGACAAGCATCCCCTCATCGGTGAGGTGCGCGGCCTCGGGGTGTTCTGGGCGCTCGATCTAGTGGATGACCGTGAGTCGCGCGATCCCGTATCGGGCGGGGTCATCATCGAGCTGAAGAAGGCCATGATGCGTCGCGGACTACTGCCGTTCTCGGCGGACAATCGCATCCACGTCGTGCCGCCGTGCATCGTCACGGCCGACGAGGTCGATCGCGCGCTCGGTATCTACGACGAGGCGTTCACCGAGGTGGAGGCGAGCCTCTAGCGCTGCGCCCAGCCGGGGCACGCCCCGCTACGGCTCCCGCGGGTGGTTTCGAGGATTGCGCGAGGCGAGAATCTCGCGCAGCGTCGGCAGTACCCGCTGATCTCTGGGGCGATTCGCCGCCTGCTTCGAGCGGATGATGTCGGCAAGGGATGCGACGCGGATTTCGACGCCGTGGATGGTGACCGGTTCCGAATCGCGGATCAGGTCGGAAAGTCCGTCAGTTCCGCGGCGTAGAATCGGCGACCGTGTCCCATCTCATCCGCACGCCGTACACCGTGCCCGTCTACGACCTCATGCACCGCCCCGGCGAGCTGCGTGAGAAATCTATCGACGTCGTCGAGTCGGAAGGCTACGGTAACGCCGTCATCGGGGTTCCGGCCGGGGCGAAACTTCGGATCGAGCTGAGACTAGAGGCGCTGCACGACGGCATTCTCGTGACCGGAGCCGTGCGGGCGACTGCGATCGGGGAGTGCGTTCGGTGCCTCATCGAGATCAGTGAGCCGGTTCGGGTCGAATTCCAAGAGCTTTTCGCGTACTCTTTCGACGAGGCTTTCGACTATACGGTGCAAGATGATCACGCCGATCTTGAACCGTTGGTCCGGGATTCGGTGGTGCTCTCACTGCCGTTCCAACCGGTCTGCCAAGACGACTGCATGGGCCTGTGCCCGATATGCGGGGTGCGGCTACTCGATTTCCCCGACCACCGGCACGAAGCCGCCATCGATCCACGATGGGCTGCCCTAGCGGGGCTCGAGACGTACGAGCCCGAAAAGACAGTCTCCGTCGACAGTGAAGAGAAGAGATAGCCATGGCAGTACCCAAGCGCAAAATGTCGCGGGCCAGCACCCGCATGCGCCGCGCCCAGTGGAAGGCAACCGCCCCTACCCTGGTGAAGACCGTCGAGAACGGCAAAACCACGTACAGCCTCCCGCATCGCGCGAAGGTCGTCGAAGACTCGACCGGCACTCCGCTGTACATGGAGTACAAGGGTCGCAAGGTCGCCGACGTCTGAGTCTGTGGCTCGCCCTTCGGGCGATGCTGAGTCTGTGGCTCGCCCGTCGGGCGATCCTGAGTCTGTGGCTCGCTATTCGGGCGATGCGGCGCCGAGGCCTCGTCCTTCGGGCGGCGTAGGGTCTGGCGAAAGCATCCTCGCTCTCAGCCAGCTGCTCGGGGTCGAGATCGAGCCCCGGATGCTTCGGCTCGCCCTGACCCATCGGTCGTTCGCCTACGAGAACGGTGGCATCGCCGATAACGAGCGGCTCGAGTTCCTCGGAGATTCCGTGCTGGGGCAGGCCGTAACGGTGATGTTGTACACCACGCATCCCCTGCTCGACGAAGGCGACCTGGCCAAACGGCGCGCGAGCCTGGTGTCGACCGTCGCGCTGGCACAGGTGGCGCGCTCGATAGGGCTCGGGCCGTTCATCCTGCTCGGGCGTGGCGAGGACCTCACGGGCGGGCGGGACAAGCCCTCGATCCTCGCGGACACCGTCGAAGCGATCATCGGTGCTGTCTATCTTCATCAGCCGGAGGCCGCCAATGCTCTGGTTCTGCGATTGATCGAACCGCTCGTGGATGAGCCGGGACGGTTCGGCGCATCCATGGACCCCAAAACAACCCTGCAGGAACTCGCGGCACAGCTGGGTCGGCCCGCACCGACCTACACCGTGACCGAGAGTGGACCGGACCACGGCAAACGGTTCATGGCCGAACTTCGACTCGGCGACGCGCTAGTTTCTGCTGGCGAGGGAACGAGTAAGAAGCAGGCCGAGCTGTCGGCCGCCCTCGACGCCGTGTTGTTCCTGCAGTCGCAGGCCCGTGCCCCGTCCGAGGGGCGGCCCCGGCCGCCCTCGCCTGAAGCGTAAGCGTCGATGCCGGAGCTACCGGAGGTCGAGGTGGTGCGCCTCGGTCTGGCACCTGCCGTCACGACGGCGACCGTGGCATCCGTCACGATCTTCGATTCCCGATCGCTTCGGCGCCACGACGGCCCGGCCGAGGACTTCGTCGACCGGCTCGTCGGTCGTACGATGCTCGCGCCCCAGCGTCGCGGAAAGTTCCTCTGGATCCCGCTGTCTCCTGTGCCCCCGTCCCCGTCCCCGCCGCTGTCCCCGCCCCCGTTGTCCCTCGCCGCGAGCCACGGCATCCGGCCCGTCACCACCACGGAAATTCAGGAGTTTCGGGACTCGGCGACGGTGTTCCCCGGGCAGTCGCTATCGGATGCCGACGGAGTTCCTGAATGTCCAGAGGGGAAGCGCGGCGGAGGGCCGGATACCGCTGTCCCGGTCGAGGCCCTCACCGTGCACCTGGGAATGAGCGGCCAAGTTCTGCTGCGCGACCGGTCGGTGGATGACGCGCGCACTCGAATCCGCATCGATATCGTGCACCCCGCGCTCGGGCTGCGGCGCCTCAATTTCGTCGACCAGCGCATCTTCGGCTCGATGGCGCTCGATGTACTGGTTTCGCCGGTGAACGGCTCGGGACCGACCATCCCGAGTCGGGTCGCGCACATCGCCCGGGACCCGCTCGACGAGTTCTTCGATGACCGGGCCTTTTTGACCAAGCTTGCTGCGAAGCGCACGACGATCAAGCGCGCGATACTCGATCAAACCCTGATCAGCGGTATCGGTAACATCTACGCCGATGAGGCGCTGTGGGCCGCCCGCATCCACTACAACCAGCCGACGGCGACCCTCGGTCGCGCCCGTGGCCTGCGGCTGCTCCGCGAGGTGCGGGCCGTCTTAGTGCGAGCCCTCGGCGAAGGCGGCACGAGTTTCGACACGCAGTATCTCAACGTCAACGGTCAATCCGGGTACTTCGCTCGCTCTCTCAACGCCTACGGGCAACAGGGCAAGCCATGCCCGCGATGCGGCCAGCCGATCGTGCGCGAGAGCTTCATGAACCGCGGCTCGCACCTCTGCACTTTCTGCCAGCGGATCCGCTGAGGTACGCGCCGCCCGCGCATCCGCCGAGTTGCATTGTTCCCGGGCATCTGTCGAGCGACGTTCTGCCGCCTTGTTACGCCGACCCGCAATCAGGCGCTGGATGCCCCGCGTGGTAGGTCTTTGCGCCAGGCACTCTCGTCGACGACTCTCGTGAAACCGAGTTCTTCGTTCACGCTCAACATGTGGCGTTCTCCTCGGCATTGGACGTGAGCACCGACGGACGCCCCGGTGCTCTTTCACGACGAGCGTCGCGTACTGGTTGACCGCACGATGGGATTGCCGAAGGAGGGATAGGTCGCTGAACCCGGCCAGGGTGCCGCTGGCAACGTGCTCGACCGCGGTGGTTATCCGAGTACGCGGGTTCATCCGTTCGTCCCGTTGGTCGGTTTCGATCAGACGTTCGGTAGTCCAGACGTCTTCGGGTTCTTCGAGCCCCGCGCTCGAGGCATCCGTGCTCATGCGGGTGAGCAAAGTAGCCATATCCGCGCGCCAGCGGTCAGGTGTGGCGCGCTCCCAGTGATGCAGTGCGTAACCGGGTCCGCTGGTCGCGACTGCGGTGGCCAGTCTCTCGGCTCGTCGGTGCGTCGGCAGCGCCAAACGGCTGCAGCGCTGCACCTGTTCGAGGCGGTAACCACGCGCGAGGAGGAACCGAGTGGCCGGGTGCGTCGCGGAGACGGACCCGAAACCGGTAGGAGACGGCAATCGCGGCCCGCTCCGGCCGGGGATCGAAGTGTAGACGAGGGCTTTGGATCGGCGATCCGCCACGGCTATCGATTCCAAACGGCCGGCCAGCGTGCCACCGATCCCTCGACCCCTGAAGTCGGGCAGCACCTGCACGTTGAGCCACGCCGTATCCGCCTCCTCGCCGGCCTGGGTCTTGTAGAGTCCGCGGCTCACCATCTTGTCGTCCACCCACGCCGCGATCATCCGCCTCGGCTCGTGAGGGTTCCAGAAGTACGGCAACTCCTCCGCGGGCTCATGCGCCAGTTCCTCGGTTCCGTACCCGAGCGCCTCGACCGCGTTCGCCAATTCGATACCCGCCACGAAATCGGCGGAGTCTGGAGCGTCGATGGATGCGGGTGCCGCTGTGTCGCCGATCCGGATTGCCATGGCATCGCCTTTCACTGCAGCATGCCGGCGAACCCTGACCAGCCGCCCGGATTACTGCTCCCCAGTCGCCGATCGGCAGATCGTGACCGAAGCGTTAGTTAGGGCAGCCGTACTGCGAACAGTGCGCCACCCTCAGCGCGGTTCGCGGCCGTGATGGTCCCCCCGAGCCGCTGTACGAGGCGGGCGGCGATCGAGAGGCCCAGCCCCGTGCCCACGGGGCGCTCATTCCGATACCGGGCCCTCAGCGCTCCACGCCGGAAGACGACTTCGAGATCCTCGTCGGATAACCCCGGCCCCTGGTCGGTGATCTCGATGAGGCCGACGGTCGGCGCCCGAACCTCGACCACGGATCCCACGGGGCTGACCCGCATCGCGTTCTCGACCAGACCGTCCACCACCTGTCGCAGCCGCTGCGGGTCCGTGTTCACGACCCCGGAACCGGTCGCGGTCACCGTGATCCCCATCAGGTCAGCGCGACCCCGCCAGGCTTGCACGACCTCGGCGAACAGTCGTTGGATGTCGACTTCTTGCAGGTGGATGCTGAAGTCGTCGGCCTCCAAACGGGAGAGTTCGAGCAGGTCGGCGACGAATTGATCCAGTCGTTTCGTCTCCTCGACGAGGGTGGAGCCAACGGAGCGCACCTGGTCAGCGCCGACCAGCCCGTCTGACATGGCCTCGGCGTAGCCTCGCATAGCGGTCAGGGGAGTGCGTAATTCGTGGGAGATCGACACGAGAAACTCGCGTTGGCGGCCCTCCGATGCCGCGAGCGCCGCGTCGAGCCCACCCAGCGCGTCGGCGACATCCGCCACCTCGCGGGTTGTGGGACGGGGTAGGGGAACGCCGCGCTCCCCGGATGCCAGTCTTCTCGCGGCCGCGGCCGTCTCGGTCAGGGGTCGGGAGAGCACCCGAGCGAGTATCGCTCCACCGATGGCGGCGACCAGCACTCCCACCCCCAGGGCGATGAGAATGCGGGTGGTCGCACGACCGAGCGCCAGGTTGATGCTGTCCGTGGGCAACACCAGCACGAGCGTGTCGCCCGCCGCGAGTCGTCGGGTTTCGATGACCACACCGGGCCGCACCGTCGATACCGCACCGTCACGTTGTGTCCGTTTGAGGAGGAATGGATCGACGTAGCTGGCGGCGGCACCCTCGGCCGTGCCATCAGCGCGCACGATCGCAACCTCGGTTCCGGCCGGCGCTCCACCGCCCGCGTTGATGGACGGGCTCTGGGCGGCAGCGCGGTCGGCCAGCAGCCGGGGGGACTCGGCGAGAAAGTCCGCCTGCGATGCGAGCTGGCTCCGGGCGTCCTCCGCCAACGACGATCGAACCAATTGCAACGACACCAGGCCCGTGATCGCGACCGCGGCGACGGCGACCGCGATCATGACCGTGGTGACTCGGGTGCGAAGCGATCTCATGACTCAGCCGAATAGCCGACCCCGCGCACCGTGCGGATCGGGTTCGACGCTCCGAGTTTGCTTCGCACCTGGGCGATGTGCACGTCCACCGTGCGACCGCCGCCGTAGTCGAGCTGACCCCACACGCTCGAGCGCAACTGTTCACGCGAGAACACCTGGCCGGGTGAGCTCATGAGCTTGGCGAGCAGGTCGAATTCGGTGGCTGTCATCGACACGTCCCGTCCGTCGCTGCTCACCCGCCGTCGAGCGGCATCCAACACAACCGTCCCCACCCGCACGGACATCAGCGGGGGAGGGCCCGCCTGGCGACGCAGTATGCCACGAACCCGGGCCACCAGCTCCCGCGGGGAGAACGGTTTGGCGAGGTAGTCGTCGGCGCCCAATTCGAGCCCGAGCACGCGATCGACTTCGTCATCGCGTGCCGTGACGAATATCACGGGGGTCCAGTCGCCCGCCATTCGCAGGGCGCGACAGATCTCGATTCCGTCCATCCCCGGGAGCCCGACGTCGAGAATGACGGCCACTGGTCGAAGCGATCGGATAGCCCCCAACGCCACGAGGCCGTTGGCCTCCACGTGCACCCCGTAGCCGGCCCGGGCCAGGTAGAGGCGCTCGATCTCGGCGATGGCGGGCTCGTCTTCGACCACCATCACCAACCCGCGCTGTGCGTCTGCATCTGCGCTGGCGGCTGCCGTCATGGGTTCATTCAAGTGCATCCGTCGCGGGACGCCGAGCGAGCGAGCACACCTTTACACACCCCGAACATTCCGAGCACCCCGCTCGAACATGGCTCGGTCAGGGTTGGCGTTGTGCGACAGCACCAACCACTCACAGGAAAGGCATGAACATGAAACTTCACACCTGGGCGGTTACCGCGGGAGCGGCCGTCCTCACCACCGCCATGCTCGCAACGGGTTCGATCGCCGCATCCGCGGATACCACCACGGTCTCAACCGGTTCGACCGGCCAATGCAGGATCGGCGAGCATTTGGTTCGCGGCTCGCTCAAACTGCCAGCCGACTTGCGAAGGGACCTCAAGAACCTCAGAGCAGAAACTCCCGGCCCGGAGCGTCGGCAGCAGGCCAAGGACATCCGGGATGGCGCGCTCGACGGCACTTACGGCTCCACGGTTCAGTCTCGCGCTCAGCACGGGAAGGAAAACCGGCGCGACGTGATTGCAAACCTGCCTGCCCAGTTGAAGACCGACCTCGCGGGCGTGCGCGCGGCCGATCCCGCCGCCCGGCCCGCGATGATCCGCACGATCGGGCAGACGGCTCTGGATGGCGGCTACGGGGACACCGTCAAGGCGACGGCCGAGCGGTTGAAATCGAGCGACTTCTGGAAGAACTGCGTCGCGGGCTAGCGGATAGACGACGGCACCAGCCCGAGGTGCGTCGTTGGAGGCTCCCGCGCGTGGTGGTGGGGTCGAACGGCGCCCCTCGATGCATGGGTTGAGCCTCCGCTTCTGGGGCGCCGCCTCGCGATACCGTAGAGCGACCCGTCCCGGGCCCGTAATGACGTCAGAGGCGGCATCCGTGTACTTGAAGAGCCTGACCCTGAAAGGGTTCAAGTCCTTCGCACAGCCGACCACGTTCGCCTTCGAGCCGGGCGTCACCTGTGTCGTCGGTCCGAACGGGTCGGGCAAGTCCAATGTGGTGGATGCCCTCGCCTGGGTCATGGGTGAGCAGGGAGCCAAGACCCTCCGCGGCGGCAAGATGGAGGACGTGATCTTCGCCGGGACCGCGACGAAGGGTCCCCTCGGGCGTGCGGAGGTCATCCTCACCATCGACAATGCCGACGGCGCCCTGCCGATCGAGTACAGCGAGGTCACGATCAGTCGTACCCTCTTCCGGGCCGGGGGCAGCGAGTACGCGATCAACGGCGCGCAGTGCCGACTGCTGGATGTGCAGGAACTCTTGAGCGATTCGGGCCTGGGCCGGGAGATGCACGTCATCGTCGGGCAGGGACAGCTCGACGCGGTGTTGCACGCGAGCCCCGAGGAGCGGCGCGGGTTCATCGAGGAAGCCGCGGGAATCCTCAAGCACCGCCGCCGCAAAGAGAAGACCCTGCGCAAGCTCGAGGCGATGCAGGCCAACCTGACCCGGTTGAGCGACCTGGCCGGAGAGATCCGACGCCAGTTGAAGCCCCTCGGTCAGCAGGCCGAGATCGCGCGGGAAGCGGCGTCGATCGCCGCGATCGTGCGCGATTCTCGCGCCAGGCTCATCGCCGACGAGGTCGTGACCCTCCGAACCGCCGCCGCCGACTACGCCCGGAGCGAATCGCGGCAGAAGTCCGAGCGCCTCGTTCTGCAGGAGCAGCTCGATGAGAGCAAGCGCCGGGAGTCGCGGTTGGAGCTCTCGCGACTCGACGACCCCGTCGACGCCGCCCGCCGCACCGCCTTCGCGCTCGAGTCGGTGCAAGAACGGTTCCGCAATCTCTACACCCTCGCGAACCAGCGCTTGGCGCTGCTGGGGCAGCAAGAGGGTGCGGCAGGGCCGACCGTCACCATCGCACCGGATGCGGTCGAGCGAGCCACGGGGGAGCTTGAACTGCGCACGGCCGAGATGGCGTCTGCGGAGGACGCCGTCGGGGGCGCCGCGGCATCCACCGCCTTGGCAGGAGCCGAGCTCAATGCGCTCGATGAGGAGATCAGGTCGCAGGGGGCGCTGATCTCGCACCGGGCAATGCGTCTGGCCGGCTTGGTGGCGGCGGTGGAGGTCGCGGCGTCCACCCTCGCGGCGGTCACCGCAGATCACGGTCGCCAACTCGCCGCACAGGTGGATTCCGACCGGCGTCGGGGCGTCGTGCGGGCGCAGTGGGATGCCGCGGGCGGCACCACCCCCTCGGCCGGAACGTCGATCGGGAGCGGGGCCATGCCGGCCGACACCACGCTGTCGGAAGCCCTCGTTGTCGCTGAAGCGCGTGTGGCCGACCTCGGCGCCGAGGTGGATCGGCGGCGCGACGAAGTGCACGCCCAGGAACGGGATCGCGATGCATTGGCCGCTCGCACGGCGGCCTTGTCGCTCGCGGTGGACCAGAAAGACGGCTCGAGCGCCCTCATCGGGGCGGGGTTGAACGGCATCCGGGGCCGCGTTGCCGACCACACCCGTATCGAGCCGGGCTTCGAGACGGCCATCGCGGCGGCCCTGGGTTCCCTCGCCGACGCACTCCTCTCCGAAGGGCATCGCTCGGCATTCGAGGCACTCGCTCACGCCTCCGCATCGGACCTCGGGCGAGTCGAGATCGTGATCGGCGCTGGGGAGGGTCCGCTCGATACTCACCATGCTGCGGAACCAAGCCTGCTTGATGGCGTGTATCGGGCCTCGGGCCTCGTCACCGGACCAGACGGCGTTCTCGCCCTCCTCTCGAATGTTCTCGTGGCTGACGATGTCGCTGCCGCGCGCGCTGCTCTGGCGGTGTCGCCGGACGCGACGATCGTCACTCGCTCCGGAGATGTCGTGAGCCGTTTCGTGTTCCGCGGGGGCTCCGGGGCCACCCGATCCCGACTCGAACTACTCGCGGAACGCGACTCGGCGGCCTCGGAACTCGCCCTCGCGTCGGTCGCAGTCGAGCAGGCGGGCACCGCTCTTGTGGTCACGAGAACGGCATTCGAGGCAGCGCGCTCGAACGCCGCCGCCGCCCGCGACGCCCTTCGAGCGCACCAGGAGACGCTGGCCAGACAGGCCGAACTCCTCGCCGGCCTTCGAAGCCAGCTGGATGCGACCGAGGCCGAAGCTCGACGACTGACCGATGCAGTGGCGCTCGCCGCTCGTGCGGTCACCGAAGCGCGCTCGGGCCTCGAGCAGGCCAGCTCCGGCCACGACGTGTTCGACAACGAACCCGAACCGCTTCTCGACGCGTCGGTGCGCCCCGCCCTGGTCGAATCACTCGATGGAGCGCGGGCAAGAGAACTGCAAGCCCGGATGCAATTGGAGACGGCGCGGGAGCGGGAGCGGGCCGACCGCGCCCGGGTGTCCCTCCTCCGAACGCAACTCGAGACCGAGCAGCACGCGACCGATGAACGCGCCCGGCTCAGCGCCATCCGTCAACACCGAGTGGATGCCGCGACGGCCGTCATCGCGCAACTGCCCGCCGTGCTCGACTCGGTGGACCGGTCGGTGTCGCACGCCCGGCTCGCGCTGGCCGAAAACGAAACGCAGCGTGCTGTTCTCACCAACGATTTGGCGAGCCTGCGGCGCGATGAAGGAGAGCTGCGCGAGCGACTCACCGTGCTCAGCGACGGTGTGCACGAATTGGAGATGCAGGGGTATGAGAAGCGACTGCAGTTGACGAGCCTGCTGGAGCACGCCGCCGACGAGCTCGGGCTCGAGGAAGCGGTCTTGATCGAGGAGTACGGACCGGAGCAGCCGGTGCCCCTCGATTCGAGCACCGAGACCGATGGTGCGCACGGTGGGGGCGGAACGACCGCCGCCGCTCAGACCACCGTTTTCGTCCGCGCCGAGCAGCAGGCCCGACTCGCCACGGCCGACAGAAAGCTCACTCAACTCGGGCGGGTCAATCCTCTAGCCCTCGAGGAGTTCCAAGCGCTCGAGCAGCGCCACCGGTTCTTGGTCGACCAGTTGAACGATCTCACCCAGACCCGCAAAGACCTCCTCACGATCATCGACGAGATCGACGGCAGAATGCGCGACATCTTCGCGGGCGCGTTCGAAGACACGCGAGCGGCCTTCCACGAGGTCTTCCCGGTGCTGTTCCCCGGCGGCACCGGCACCATCCGCCTGACCGATCCCGACAACATGCTGACCACGGGTATCGAGGTCACCGTCAAGCCGGCCGGTAAACGGATCGAGCGACTCTCGCTTCTCAGCGGCGGTGAGCGTTCGCTCGCCGCAGTGGCCCTTCTCATCGCCATCTTCAAGGCCAGGCCCAGCCCGTTCTACATCATGGACGAGGTGGAGGCCGCGCTGGATGACGCCAACCTCGGGCGCCTGCTGAGCATCTTCGAGGATTTGCGCGCCGCATCCCAACTCATCATCATCACGCACCAGAAACGCACCATGGAGATCGCCGACGCTCTTTACGGCGTGTCGATGCAAGCCGACGGGATCAGCGCCGTCGTGGGTCAGCGCATGGTGCATCGCCGACTGGATGCTGCGGCCGCGCTCAGTTCGTGAGGGCCGGGATGACCGCTCCCGAGAACACCTGCCACGCCAGCAGGCTCTTAGCGGCGAGGCTGAGGATGATGTACACCCGTTCGCCGACGAGATAGTCGCGCCACGGTCCGACCCGGCGGTACTGCAGAGCCTGGTTGACGGCGAAGGTGTTGAAGAAGATGAACAGCGCGAGGATGATGCCGTAGACGAAGTCCGGCGGGCCTTGGGTGCGTGCCGTACCGGGCGCGACGAAGTAGATCACGATCGCGATCCACGGAACGATGCCGACGATCGAACCGAAAATGAATGGCGCGAAGCCGCCGCTGCCCGGGGTCTCGTACTTCTCCTGAAGCGCTCCGAACATGATCATCGCAGCGTTGACCGCGAAAATCGCGAAGAGTGCCGCGACGTCGGTGATTCCGGTGATCTGGGCGATCAGCCAGATCATGATGGACGAGCTGAGCGAGTACTCGAGCCAACGGAAGTAATTGCGGTTGTGCTTGAGCCCGTTGGAGTACCGCCCGAAGAAAGCGGGGGAGGAGATGAGGAAGTGGAAGAAGGCGGACAGCGCTAAGAATGCAACCACTCCGACGCCGACGTTGACGTTGAACAACGTCACCCGTTCCGTGGGAACGTCGACACCGGGTGGGCCTCCGAGATAGTTCGCCGTGACCGGGAAGGTGACTTGGTCGGCAATCCTCGACAGGATGAAGATGAGCACGAGGGCTTGGAGGAGGTGGAAGGTGCCCGCGACGATGTTGAAGACGCGCAAGCGCGAGATGCGCTTATCCAGCATCCCACCGGTTTCATCCGCATCGTGCCGCTGAGTGCTCGTCATTTTTGCTCCTCGCTCGTGCCTGCCTGGTGTTTACTCGCGGCCGGTACCCGGTCGTCGACTCGCTTCAATTCTCATGTTACGAGCATCCGGTGCCGTAGCCTCAAAGCGTGGCGTCGTCGTGGTCCCTGTCGAGCAGGCTGCGCGGAATGTTCTCGAGACCTACCATCGATGACACCACGTGGGCGGATCTCGAAGACGCCCTGATCTCGGCCGACTTCGGATCGGATGTGACCGATACGGTCGTCGATGAATTACGGGCGAGCGTCACACGGTTCCGAACCACCGACCCGATCGATCTGCAACGGATGCTCCGAGAGAACCTCGAGGAGCGCTTGGCCCGCCTCGACCCGACCCTGCATCTCAGTGCACGCCCCGCCGTCGTGCTGGTGGTGGGTGTCAATGGGGTGGGTAAGACCACGACGATCGGCAAGTTCGCGAAGTTCCTGACGAATTACGGGCGCACCGTGGTCGTCGGCGCTGCGGACACGTTCCGAGCCGCAGCCGTCGAGCAACTCGCCACGTGGGCGGAGCGGGGCGGGGCATCCATCGTGCGCCCGCAGCACGAGAACCAAGACCCCGCATCGGTCGCATTCCAGACTGTGGAGCTCGCTCGCCGCGAGCAGATCGAGATCGTACTCATCGACACGGCCGGGCGGTTGCAGACCAAGAGCGGGCTCATGGACGAGCTCGGCAAGATCCGCCGCGCGATCGAGAAGCAGACCCCGATCGCCGAGGTGCTGCTGGTTCTGGATGCCACCACCGGCCAGAACGGGCTCGCCCAGGCCGAGGCGTTCATCGAGCACGCCGGGGTCACGGGGCTCGTGCTCACGAAGCTGGACGGCTCCGCCAAAGGCGGCTTCGTCATCGCGGTGCAGGAGCGCACCGGCATCCCGATCAAGCTCGTCGGGCAAGGTGAGGGCATCGGAGACCTCACCGGCTTCACGCCCCACGTTTTCGTGCAGGGCCTGATCGACTGACCGTCGCCTGAGCCCGGGCATCGCGCCCTATCGTGCCCCTGCCGCCCGGTGCTCCCCGCTGAGATTCAGGTAGGTTGTGGCGTTCCGCTTGATCTTCTCGAACTCTTCGTCGGTGATCGGCCGCCGCACCCGCGCGGGTAGCCCCGCGACAAGCGATCGGGGGGGGATGACGGTGCCCTCGAGCACCACCGACCCGGCCGCCACGAGCGAGCCCGCGCCGACGACCACCCCGTTGAGCAGAGTCGCGCCCATACCGATGAGGCAGTCGTCCTCGACGCGGCACCCGTGCAGGATCGCGCGGTGGCCCACGCTGACCCGGGCGCCGATGAGGGTCGGCACATCGAAATCGACGTGTACGGTCACGTTGTCCTGCAGGTTGGTGTCGTCGCCGATCGTGATGGCATCCATGTCGGCTCGCAGTACGGCACCGTAGAAGATGCTCGCTCGCTCGCCGAGGGTCACCGCCCCGGCCAAGGTCGCGTTGACCGCCACCCACGCGGAGTCCGGCACAACCGGAGCCTTCTCGCCGAGCCTCACGATGACCGCCATGACCTCACGCTACCGCCGCCCTTGCGCGGTCCAGCACTCGAAATGACGAAGTCCCTGCAGAGCCGGCTGTTTTCTTCCCGATTCTGGTTCAGCACGTGGCGGCTACCGCACCAAAACTTCGTCGTTTCGACCTGGCGGGGGCGGCCCGGTCTACGGACCGGAGACGGGATAACGATGCCGGGCCGATAGGGACTCACGTGGCTTAAACTGGGGCCACCATGGCACTCTTCGCTAACCTCACCGATCGTCTTGCGGACACGTTCAAGAACCTGCGTGGCAAGGGGAAGCTCACCACGGCAGACATCGACGGGACGGTTCGCGAGATACGGCGCGCGCTGATCGACGCCGACGTGGCGCTCGAAGTGGTGAAGGATTTCACCGGCCGGGTGCGGGATCGGGCGCTTGGCGATGAGGTGTCGAAGGCGCTGAACCCGGCCCAGCAGGTGGTGCAGATCGTCAATGACGAGCTCGTGACCATCCTGGGCGGCCAGCTCAACGGGGGAGCGCCGCGTCGCATCCAGTTCGCGAAGCAGCCCCCGACCGTCATCATGCTGGCTGGCTTGCAGGGCGCCGGCAAGACGACCCTGGCGGGCAAGCTCGCCAAGTGGCTGCGATCCGAGGGGCACACCCCGGTACTCGTAGCGGCTGACCTGCAGCGCCCGAACGCCGTCACCCAGCTGCAGGTGGTGGGCGAGCGGGCCGGGGTGCCCGTCTTCGCGCCGCAGCCGGGCAACGGGGTGGGCGACCCCGTGAAGGTCTCGAAAGAGGCGATGACCTTCGCGCGGTCCAAGCAATACGACGTGGTCATCGTCGATACTGCCGGGCGCCTCGGCGTCGATGCCGAGATGATGAAGCAGGCCGCGAACATCCGCAAGGCCATCGACCCGGATGAAGTGCTCTTCGTCATCGACGCGATGATCGGGCAGGATGCCGTGGCTACGGCCCGCGCGTTCCAACAGGGAGTCGATTTCACCGGTGTGGTGCTGTCCAAGCTCGACGGGGATGCGCGCGGCGGCGCGGCTCTATCGGTGGCGTCGGTCACCGGCCGCCCGATCCTCTTCGCCTCCACGGGGGAGGGACTGGATGATTTCGAACCGTTCTACCCCGACCGCATGGCCAGCCGCATCCTCGACCTCGGCGACATCCTCACCCTCATCGAGCAGGCGCAGAAGACCTTCGACGAAGAAGAGTCGCGCAAGGTCGCAGAGAAGTTCGCGACAGACACCTTCACTCTCGAAGACTTTCTCTCGCAGATGCAGCAACTCAAGAACATGGGCTCGATCAAGAGCATGCTCGGGATGCTGCCCGGCGCCAAGGGGATGCGCCAGCAGCTGGACAACTTCGACGAGAAGGAGATCACCCGCACCGAGGCCATCATCCAGTCGATGACGCTGCAGGAGCGACGCGTGCCGAAAGTGCTCAACGGGTCGCGGCGGGTGCGGATCGCCCGCGGATCGGGCGCTACCGTCACCGAGGTCAACGCGTTGGTGAACCGTTTCGAGCAGGCATCCAAGATGATGAAGACCGTTTCCCGGGGCGGTACGCCCCAAATTCCCGGAATGGGACCGATACCCGGGGCGAAGTTCGGCTCTCCTCGGGTTGTGGCGAAGAAGAAGGGCTCGAAGTCGGGCAACCCGGCCAAGCGGGCCGCCGAGAACGCGGCGCTGGCGGCGGGTGCGGTTCCGTTGGGGGCGGCTCCGGGCGGGTCGTTCGCCACAGGTTCCGGCTTCGGCCTCGGATCCAGCGGGTCTGCAAAACCCGGCGCCCCCTCCGAGGAGGAGTTGGCGTCGCTGCAGAAGTTTCTCGGCAGGTAGCGTGGAGGGATGCCCCGTCCAATCCGCCTCGGCGTCCAGTTAGCCCCTCAGCACGCTACTTACGCTCACATCCGTGACCGCGTGCGCCAGCTCGACGACCTGGGTGTCGACATCCTTTTCAACTGGGACCACTTCTATCCCCTGAGCGGTGAGCCCGACGGCTTGCACTTCGAGTCGTGGACTGAACTCGCTTCCTGGGCCGAGATCACCACCCGCGCGGAGTTCGGCGCACTCGTCAACTGCAACAGCTACCGGAACGCGGACCTCCAGGCCGACATGGCTCGCACGATCGATCACATCAGCGCCGGCGACTCCGGCGTGGGGCGTTTCATCTTCGGCACCGGCTCGGGCTGGTTCGAGCGGGACTACGACGAGTACGGCTACGAGTTCGGCACGGTCGGTGGGCGGTTGGATGCCTTGGCCGAGGCTCTGCCCCGCATCGAGTCGCGCTGGCAGAAGCTGAACCCGCCCCCGACGCGCTCGATCCCGGTGCTGATCGGCGGCGGGGGCGAGAAGAAGACCCTCAAGATGGTGGCCCAGCACGCTGACATCTGGCACAGTTTCAGCGACGCCCCGACACTGCGGCACAAGATGGGCGTACTCGCCCAGTGGTGCAGCGAACTGCACCGCGACATCACCGAGATCGAGATCTCAACCGAATTACGCCGCCGTCCGGCGTCCGAGGGCGGAGTGCTCTCGAAGTACGACGAGTCGGATGCCGAAGAGCTCGTCAGCGCCGGGGCCACCCTATTCACGATCGGTCTATCCGGTCCGGATTACGACATCGGTGACGTCACCCGCTGGCTCGCGTGGCGTGACGCGCGTAACGGCTGACCCCTGCGGGTATCGGTCATCACGCTCGCGCTCGAGGCAAGCGTGGGCCGGCGTGGCTAGCCTGAGCGAGTGACAATCTCCGGCGCCTCGCAGACCCGGGTCTCCCCACTCGTTTTCTTCGCCATCGTCATCACGATCCTCGCGTGGGCCAGCGCATTCATCGTGATCCGGGGCACTGCCCCGCACTTCTCAGCGGGTGCGCTGGTGCTGGGTCGTCTCGCCGTCGGTACCGTGTTGCTCGGTTTGACGGCTTTGCTGGGGCGTCGGTGGGTTAGGCCCACGCGACGCGAATGGCTCCTGATCACCGGATTCGGCGTGCTCTGGTTCTGTCTGTACAACGTCGCCCTGACGATCGCCGAGCAGAGTCTCGACGCTGGCACGACAGCCATGCTCGTCAACGTCGGTCCCATCCTCATCGCGCTCGGGGCGGGGATCATCCTCAAAGAGGGGATCCCGAAATGGCTGGGCATCGGGGCCGGGGTCGCTTTCGCGGGCGTCATCCTCATCGGGGTCGGCACCGGTGGGGGCGCCTTCGGTGGTGCGGCCGTGGGTGTCGGGGTGCTCTGGTGCGTCCTTGCGGCATTCGTCTATGCGGCTGGCGTGCTCATGCAGAAACCGGCGATCAAGCGACTGCCCAATGCGCAAGTCACGTTTCTCGGCTGCGCCATCGGCCTTGTGGCGTGCTTGCCGTCCACCGGGCAGTTGATCGAGGGGGCCTCGGTTGCTCCGGTGCAGGCTGTGGCGGGCGTCGTCTACCTCGGGGCGGTGCCGACGGCCCTCGCCTTCACCACCTGGGCGTATGCGCTTTCGCGGATGCCGGCGGGTCAACTGGGAGTGACGACCTACGTAGTGCCCCCGATTGTGATCGTCATGGGCGTGTTGTTCTTTCACGAAGTGCCGACTCCGCTGGCCATCGCCGGCGGAATCGTCTGTCTCGTCGGCGTCGCCCTCTCGCGCCGGAGGTCGAGCCCGAGGCCGGACGGAGGCCGTATCCCCGGGGATCGCAAAACCAGGCGGGGCGCGTCGACCTCCGATTCCCGCAGTGACGCAAACCGTGGCAGAATGGCGAGTTGAGCCGCACGTAGCCCGACCCTCTAATCAGGCGAGAGCGGCACCCACCAGAGCTTTCGCGCCGCGTGTATCCCCACGCTCACGGCTAGCGGTTCGCCACCAACACACGTTAAATCAGGAGAATTGTGGCTGTAAAGATTCGTTTGAAGCGCATGGGCAAAATTCGCGCGCCGTATTACCGCATTGTCGTTGCGGACTCGCGCACCAAGCGCGATGGCCGGTCGATCGAGGAGATCGGCAAGTACCACCCCACCGAGGAACCCTCGTTCATCGAGGTCGACTCTGCCCGCGCCCAGTACTGGCTCAGTGTCGGTGCTCAGCCCAGCCCGCAGGTCGAGGCGATTCTCAAACTCACCGGTGACTGGGGTATTTTCAAGGGCGACAAGAACGCCGTCAGCACCGTCAAGACCAAGGCCGACAAGACGCAGTTCGAAGCCGACGAGAAGAAGAGGCCGGTGCTCAAGCCGAAAGCCGCGCCCGCGCCGATCGCTAAGGCCGAGCCCGCTGTGGCCGAAGCCGAGCCGACCGCCGCTAAGGCCGACCCCGTTGTGGCTGAGGCCGCACCGGTCGCTACGGCCGAGCCCGCTGTGGCTGAGACGGAGCCGACCGCCGCTAAGGCCGACCCCGCTGTTGCCGAAGCCGAGCCGACCGCCGCAGCGGCCGAGCCAGAGACGGCCGCGGTCGTCCTCGACGGCGCCGCTGATCCAGAGCGGGCCGCTGAGACGGACACATCTGCCGCGCCTACAGCGCCCGCGACCGACAAGGCCTAGCCGTGCTCGCACCCGCTCTCGCCCATCTCGTCAAGGGAATCGTCGCGCACCCCGACCAGGTGAGCGTGCGCGCCAAGAGCTCGCAGCGCGGCGAGGTGCTCGAGGTGCGGGTGCATCCGGACGACCTGGGTCGCGTCATCGGGCGCGCAGGCCGAACGGCGAAGGCGTTGCGCACGCTCGTGGGGGCGCTGGCCGACGGCAAATCGGTGCGGGTCGACGTCGTCGACACCGACGCATGATCGACACCGATGCATGACGGACATCGACGCGTGACTACCTCCAGCGCGTGACGGTGGCCCAGCAGAAGCAGATCCCAGCCAACACCACCCAATTGCGGGTCGGTCGCCTGACCAAGGCGCACGGCCTCAAGGGTGCGATCAAGATGGAGTTGTACACGGACGCGCCGGAAAAGCGGTTCGTTCCGGGGGCAACCTTCACTCTGCAGGTGCCCACCGGCTCGCCGTGGCACGGGAAAACGCTGCAGCTTCTCGAATTGAAGTGGTACAACAGCCATCCAGTGGCTTTCTTCGAGGATGTGACTGATCGCGCAACCGCTGAATCTCTGATCAAGGCGATTCTCTGGATCGATCACGACCCTGCTGAGCAATCGGATGAGGAAGACGCGTGGTTCGATCACCAGTTGGTCGGGCTCTCGGTGATTCGGGATGGTGTCAAGGTCGGCACTCTCATCAGGGTCGATCACTTCCCGGCGCAAGATCTGCTCACCGTGCACACCGCTCAGGCGGACGTGCTCGTCCCGTTCGTCAAAGCGATCGTTTCTGCAGTGGACATCGCCGCCGGCACGATGGTGATCACGCCCCCACCCGGCCTCTTCGAAGATCTGCCCGACGACGACGACGAACCCGGCGCCCGGGGAGACGGGCCCGGCACGCTCGGAGCCGCCAGCTAGGGTCGGAACGTGCGCATCGACATCGTCACGATCTTCCCCGAGTTCTTCGGCGTGCTGGATCTGGCACTCCTCGGTAAGGCGAGGCAGGCCGGCCTCATCGACGTGGCCGTGCACGACCTGCGCGGCTTCACTCACGACATCCATCGCAGCGTTGATGACACCCCGTACGGTGGCGGCGCGGGCATGCTCATGCGCCCGGAGCCGTGGGGCGAGGCTCTCGACAGGCTGGTGGATGAATCCTCCCTCGTGATCGTTCCGAGTCCGGCCGGAGAACTCTTCACCCAGGCCCGCGCGCGTGAATTCGCTGGCGAGCAGCATCTCTTCTTCGCCTGTGGACGCTACGAGGGGATCGATCAGCGGGTCGTCGACTTCGCTGCCTCCCGAGCGAGGGTGCGCGAGGTGAGCCTCGGCGATTACGTGCTCAACGGCGGCGAGGTGGCGGCGGTGGCCATGATCGAGGCGGTGGCGCGCCTCGTGCCGGGCATGGTCGGCAACCCGGCGAGCCTTGTTCAAGAGAGTCACGAGCGGGGTCTTCTCGAGTACCCGAGCTACACGAAGCCGTCCCGTTGGCGTGATCTCGATGTCCCTCCGGTGCTTTTGAGCGGAAATCACGCCGTCATTGCGGCATGGCGTCACGCTCAGCAGGTTGAACGAACGGCCCGCGTGCGGCCGGACCTGCTGGAAACCTGAGTCAACGCGCGCTGAGCACGAGCGGGCCGGCATCCGTCACGGCAACCGTGTGCTCGAAGTGGGCCGCGCGCGACCCATCGGCGCTGCGGAGGGTCCATCCGTCGTCGTCGGTGTAGATGTCATCCGTGCCGAGCATGAACCACGGCTCGATCGCGAACACGAGGCCCGCCCTCAGCTTCAATCCACGGCCCGCGCGTCCGTCGTTGGGCAGGTGCGGATCGCCATGCATCGTGCGACCCACCCCGTGCCCGCCGAAGTCCGTGTTGACGCGGTATCCGGCCGTGCGCGCGACATCACCGATCGCGGCCGAGATGTCGCCGATGCGATTGCCGACCGTGGCGGCGCTGATCCCCGCGTCGAGAGCGGCGGCTGTCACCTCCACCAGACGAACGTCTTCGTCACGTGGTTGGCCCACGATCACGGTGATCGCAGAGTCGGCAACCCACCCGTCGACGGATGCCGCAAAATCCAGCGACAGCACGTCGCCATCGCGCAGCCGATAATCGTGCGGTAGCCCGTGCAGTGCGGCATCGTTCACCGAGGTGCAGAGCACCTTGCCGAACGGAGAGGCACCGAACGACGGGTGGTAGTCGATGTAGCAACTCTCGGCACCGGCCGCGCGAATCATCCCGTGCGCGAGCCTATTCAGCTCCAGCAGATTCACCCCGACAGCGGATGCCTCGGCCGTCGCTGTGAGCACGCTGGCCACGAAGGCTCCCGCGGGCCGCATCTGCTCGATCTCGGCCGCGGTCCGTATCTCGATCATGCTTGCACTACCGCCGTCTCGTGGGGTTTCATGTACTCCCTGACGATCTGCCTCAGCTTCTCGATGAAGCGCTCATCACCATCGCGATCGTAGAGAAAAGCGCGGCTCAGGAGCGCATCGGCGATTTCGATCAGCACCTCGAGGTCGAACAGCAGGTCCGCGGTCGGGGCGGTGCCGTATTTGCGGTTCATCAATTCACCGAACACCCGAGCCAGTGCCGTGTTGTTACTGACGTCCGTCTCGAGAAACCGCTTAGCGATCACATCTCCGAAGCCGAGAGCCCGGAATCCCGGCTCCGATCGGCATAAATCCACGTAGGCGTCGATCGTTGGATCGAGGGCGGACAACCACCGGGCCGGTTCCCGGTCGAGAGCGCCGAAGACGCACGCGGTGAAGCGGTCCATGTTGCGCGCGGCTAGGGCGCGCAGCAGCGATTGGATGTTCGGGAAGTACCGGTACACGACCCCCACCGAGGAGCCCGACCGCTGGGCGACGTCACTCGTGGTGAGCCCGTCGATGCCGTGTTCGTCGATGGCCTGTGCCGCGGCATCCAGCAGATGGGTGATGCGATCAGCGCTGCGCTGCTGCACCGGCTCGGTTCGCATGATGGGCCGGGCAGTCTGAAGCAGGGGGGTGGCGGATGCCGGGTCAGTCATGGCGGAGAGCTTTCGGTCGTGTGTTGTCGCGGTTGGGACGCCGGCCACTGGGGAGCGGGTGGCAGGCAACCGGGGTTCTATGAGAGACTATGCGTTCGTGCTCGCATCCGGCTCTGCCACAGGGGTTCCGGCATTGTGCGGGTCACGCCTCCCATCCTTCATCAAGAAGTACTGAACCGCGTTCGACCGGTGGCGATCGCAGAGAGCGAATGATCATGCACATCCTCGACGGCGTCGACGCGGCATCACTGAAAGACAACATCCCCGATTTTCGGGCCGGTGACACTGTTCGCGTTCACGTGAACATCGTCGAGGGCACCCGCGCCCGCATCCAGGTTTTCCAGGGCGTGGTGATCGGCCGCTCCGGAGAGGGCGTTCGTGAGACGTTCGCCGTACGCAAGGTCAGTTTTCAGGTGGGAGTCGAGCGCACCTTTCCGGTTCATTCACCGATTATCGATCACATCGAGATCGTGACGCGCGGAGACGTGCGGCGCGCCAAGCTCTACTATCTCCGAGGTCTTCGCGGCAAGAAGGCGAAAATCAAGGAGAAGCGCGACGCCTGAGCGGGTGAGGCACCGCGGGCTGCCCTGAGCTATCGCGGGAGGTGATCGGCTCGCAGGCCGCTCGTGTGCCGGGCATCTCCCGGCGCCATGTGCTCGCCTATGCTTGCTGATGACTTCAGGGGAGCCATGTCGAGAGAAACGCCGGATGCCGTGTTCGACCGCACCGCCTCAGGCAGCACCGATTCAGACAGCACCGAGTCGGGCCCGGCTCCAACCCGGCGGCGCAGCTGGGCCATCTTCGCCCGGGACATCCTCATCATCTTCCTCGCGGCGCTGCTGATCTCATTCCTCATCAAGACGTTCCTGGTTCGCTCGTTCTACATTCCCTCGTCGTCGATGGAGCAGACGCTGCGCGTGGACGATCGCATTCTCGTCAATCAGCTGCAACCGCGCTTCTTCCCGGTCAACCACGGGGATGTCGTCGTCTTCCGCGACCCGGGCGGGTGGCTCACGCCGACCCCGGACATCCCGCCAGCCAACTGGCTCGTCGGCGGCTTGGACGCCCTCCTGGCGTTCGTGGGATTGAGTGCCCCGGACAGCAACGACCATCTGATCAAACGGGTCATCGGATTGCCGGGCGACGAGGTGATCTGCTGCAACGATTTCGGCCAGCTCACCGTCAACGGTGTGCCCCTCGTCGAGTCGTACACCACCCTCCCGGCGGGCACTACCAAGGCCACCCGGGATGACTTCTCGGTCACGGTGCCGGAAGGAAAGCTGTGGGTGATGGGTGACAACCGCTACAACTCGGCAGACTCCGCCTTCCATCGCAATGATCCGACCGGAGGGTTCGTGCCGATCGACAACGTGGTCGGTCGCGCCGTGTTGATCAGTTGGCCGGTCAACCGGTGGGCGTGGCTCGACGACTACCCCACCACCTTCCAGAACGTCGGCTGATCGATGGCGGTCGCCGACCCGACCCTGCGCACGGAAGGCGCCCTGAAGCGGGAGGGCGCCCGCTTCGTGATCGGATGCGACGAGGTCGGCCGCGGTGCGATCGCCGGCCCCGTGGCGGTCGGCCTCAGCCTCATCGAAACGAAGATCCGACGGTTCCCCCCGGGCCTTCGGGATTCCAAGATGCTCAGCGAGAAGCGTCGAGAGGAGTTGGCGCCCATCGCCGCGTCGTGGTCCCTTTTCTCGTCCGTGGGGCTCGCTTCGGCTTTCGAGGTCGATTCGATCGGCATCATCGCCGCTCTCGGTCGCGCTGGCGCTCGGGCGCTACAACTGCTGCGGGAGGCATCCGCCCCGCTGGAGGAGGCTGTCATCCTTCTGGACGGCTCCCACGACTGGCTCACTCTCCACGCGCAAAACGCCCCACCGGTTCGCACCCGCATCAAAGCCGATCGGGACTGTGCGTCGGTGGCCGCAGCATCCGTCATCGCCAAGGTGCACCGCGATCGCATCATGATCGCTGCGGCCGACACCACCCCGGGTTACGGCTGGGCGGCTAACAAGGGATACGCGTCGAAGGCGCATTTCGACGCGTTGGATGTCCTCGGCCCAAGTGTTTGGCACCGACACACCTGGTTGCATGATCGCGATGCGCCGGCGCTATTCGAACTGGGGTGAGCGCCCCGTCGAGTGGCCCGCGGCGGCATCCCCCGGCTAGGGAGTGACCGAGCATCTAGACTCGTATCCAGCATGGATGAAGACGAATTCGAAGACTACGACCGCGAAGTCGAGCTGGCCCTCTACCGCGAATATCGTGACGTCGTCGGTCAGTTCCGGTACGTGGTCGAAACGGAACGGCGTTTCTACCTTGCCAACGAGGTAGAGCTCGTGCGCCAGGACACCGAGCACGACTTCTACTTCGAATTGACGATGAACGACGTGTGGGTGTGGGATGTCTACCGCTCCGACCGCTTCGTCAAGTCGGTGCGCGTGCTGACCTTCAAGGATGTCAACGTCGAAGAGCTCAGTGCCAAGGAGCTCGAATTGCCGAAGGAGCTCGCCCTCGACGAGTAGATCCATTCCCGCCGCGGGTACCCGGGGGCATTGACGGGGCGCCTGGCAGTAGTCCTCCCCACCCGGTGCGCGGGCGGGGGTTCGCGCTGATCGGAATGCACCACCTGTTCAGACCGCCGGATGCCGCGACGCTGGACCCATGGCAGCCAAAGACATCCTGGGTCGACGGGGCGAGGAGATCGCCGCCGACCACCTTGTGCAGAAGGGCTTGGCTTTCGTCGAACGCAACTGGCGTTGCTCACAGGGTGAGATCGATCTCGTCATGCGAGACGGTGTCGAGCTCGTATTCATCGAGGTCAAGACCCGCAGCAGCGTGGCGTTCGGTCATCCGTTAGAAGCGATTACCGCACCCAAGCTCGCCCGGCTCCGGCGCCTCGCGGCCGCGTGGTGCGAGGCACACCCCGGCGGCCATCACGACGAGATTCGAATCGACGCGGTCGCCGTCATCGCGCCCAGCGTCGGCGACGTGATAGTCGAACACCTCGAGCGGGTGTTCTGATGGTGCTCGGGCGTACCTGGTCGATCTCGCTCCTCGGCATGCGCGGAGCCGTGGTCGAGATCGAAGCCGACATCACGAGCAACCTCCCCTTCTTTGTGCTGATCGGGCTTCCGGATGCTGCGCTCGGGGAGGCGAAGGATCGGGTGCGTTCAGCGGCCACGAACTCGGGATGCGCTCTGCCGGGCCGGCGCATCACGGTGAATCTGTCCCCCGCCGCGCTCCCCAAGCACGGCTCCGGGTTCGACCTCGCGATCGCTCTCGCGGCTCTCGCGGCGGCGGGTACCGTGATGGCGGCGTCCATCGACCGAGTGCTCCATCTCGGCGAACTCGGCCTCGATGGCCGGCTCCGCCCGATCGACGGAATCCTGCCGTCGGTGCTCGCAGCCGCGCGCGCTGGCTTCACCACCGTCATGGTGCCGACCGGCAATGCGGATGAAGCGGCACTGGTACCCGATGTGCGCGTGATCGCGGTTGCTTCTCTGCGGGATGCCGCGATCTGGCACGGCGCGAGCTTCGATCCGATCCCGGTTGACGCTATTCTCCGTCCAGCACCGGACCCGACGCCACCCGATCAGACCGACCTCTCCGATGTCGTGGGCAACGACGAGGCGGTCGAAGCCATGGTCGTGGCCGCAGCGGGAGGGCACCATGTGCTTCTGCTGGGCCCGCCGGGTGCCGGTAAGACCATGCTCGCGTCCCGACTTCCCGGGCTCCTCCCCGACCTGGATGCCGAGGCCGCGCTGGAGGTCAGCTCGATCCGATCCCTGTGCGGGATGCCCGTGGGAGCGTCGTTGTCTCGGCGTCCGCCACTCGAATCCCCGCACCACACCGCCACGGCGGCGGCGCTCGTCGGCGGCGGCAGCGGTCAGATTCGACCGGGCGCTGCGGCGCGGGCATCCCATGGCGTTCTGTTCCTGGATGAGGCGCCGGAGTTCGCCAGCTCCGTGCTCGATGCGTTACGCCAACCTCTGGAATCGGGAGTGATCAGCATTCACCGGGCCAACTCGGTTGCTCACTTCCCGGGCCGGTTCCAGCTGGTGATGGCCGCCAACCCCTGCCCGTGCGGCCAGTACGGCACCCGCGATTCCGAATGCACCTGCCCGCCGAATGCGCGGCGACGCTACGTTGGCAGGCTTTCCGGACCGCTGTTGGACCGTATCGACATTCAATTCCGGGTGCAACGCATCACGGCGGCACAGCTGCGGATGACGACGGATCGGCCGCGACCCGGGAGCGCCGCAACGCGGAGCCGCGTCATTGCGGCTCGGGCCAGTGCAGCCGCCCGTCTTCGCGATACCCCGTGGACTCTCAACTCGCAGGTGTCGGGAACGTGGCTGCGGAGCCAGCCGAACCGGCTGGCGATAGCCGTCACCGCATCGGTCGACCGGGCCCTTGAACGGGGTGGAATCACCATGCGCGGGTACGACCGTGTTCTGCGCCTCGCCTGGACCATCGCCGATCTCGATGGGTGCGCGAATCCCAATGAATCTCATGTCGGCCAAGCGCTGTATCTCAGAAGGGCGATTTCACTATGACCATGTTCGGACTGAAGGAGGCGGACGTCGCGCACCTCGTTCGTGCCGTCTCAAACGGGGAGCCGGACCGGAGGACGATCGAACGACGGTTCGCACGGGCCGCTTGGACGGGGATTGCCGAACCGGGTGATCGGATGGCTGGAATGTTCATCTCCGGTGTCGGGCCGGTTGCCGCTCTCACCGCCATCTACGAGGGGTGGGGTGCCGAGAAGGTTCTGCGCATGCTGGGCGCCGGTATGTGGACCGGAGAAGAGGTGGCGCAGGCGCTGCAGAGATGGTCACCTCGGGCGGTACCGGAGGTGGCGGTGACCTCGCTCCGCCTCGCCGGTCGTCTCGGTGTGCACCTGTTGGAGCCGGAGGAGGACTGGCCCGGGGGGCTGATCGACCTCCAGGAGCATGCCCCCATCGCCTTGTGGGTGCGCGGTCAGCGGCGAGCTGTTCACGCGCTCGGGCGGTCGATCGCGCTCGTGGGAGCTCGGGCCGCGACGGGTTATGGCGAGCATGTGACCATGGAGGCATCCGCGGGGCTCGTGGATCGTGGGTACGCCATCGTCTCCGGCGCGGCTTACGGAATCGACGGGATGGCTCACCGCGCGGCCCTGGCCAGCTCGGGGATGACGATCGCGATCCTGGCGGGCGGGGTCGACCGTTTCTACCCGAGCGGGCACGATGCTCTGCTCGGGCGCATCGTCGAGCACGGTGCCGTCATCTCGGAACTGCCGTGCGGGGCCGCCCCCACGAAATGGCGCTTCTTGCAACGAAATCGGCTGATCGCCGCCGCTAGCCTAGCCACCGTCGTGCTCGAGGCCGGCTGGCGATCCGGGTCACTCAATACCGCCGGTCACGCCCTGCAACTGGGCCGCCCACTGGGCTCGGTGCCGGGACCCGTGACGAGCTCGACATCCGCCGGATGCCATCGCCTACTCCGGGAGTACGGCGCCACATGCGTCACCACCGCGGATGAGATGGCCGAGCTTGCACCGCTGGCGGATCGGGAGGTGTCGCCGGTGCCCCAACCCGACCCCGGACCGGGATCGAGCGTCGCCACCAGCGTGCCGGGGGACCGCGCCCGAGTCATCGACGCGCTGAGCACTCGGTCGCAACGGGCGCCGCACGATATCGCGGCGCGCTCGGGGCTCTCGGTGGCCGCCGTACGTTCGCAACTCGGTGCCCTCGAATTGGCGGATTCGGCGCACGAAGCCGAGGGGGGCTGGCTCTTCGTCCCGCCGAAAGCGGCGCCGGCCGGGCTGCCCCTGATACCCCGGGCTACGACGGATGCACGGCAGCACGGGGGCACTCGCCTACCCTGATCTCGTGATCCAACTCGGGCAGTACCCTGCACCATCCCATGTCATCGCCCACCTCAGCGATACCCATCTGCTATCCGGCGGCCGACCGCTGTACGGGCAAGCGAACACCATCGAGCGCCTCGCAGCGGCTCTCGCCCAGTTGGAGGCGTCGAACGCGCACCCCGAGGCGATCGTGTTCACCGGCGATCTGGCCGACCTCGGCGAGGAGGACGCGTATGCGCGGCTCAAGCAGTTGGTGGAACCCGCGGCACAGCGGCTGAACGCGCGCGTGATCTGGGTCATGGGCAATCACGACGAGCGGCTGGCGTATTCGCGTCAGCTTTTCGGACAGGAATCGACCGAGCCCCAAGACCGGGTGTACGACATCCGTGGCCTTCGTGTCGTGTCCTTCGACACCACCGTGCCGGGTTTCCATCATGGCGAGCTCAGTGACGAGCAGCTCGAGTGGCTCGCGGGCGTGCTGTCCTCCCCGGCCCCGCACGGCACGATCCTGGCGATGCACCACCCACCGATCCCGACGCCCCTCCTCGAGGCGATGGGGATGCTCGAACTCAAGCGCCAACAGCGACTCGCCGCGGTACTGAAGGGCAGCGACGTGATCGCGATCCTGGCCGGCCATTTGCACTATTCGACGCACAGCACCTTCGCCGGCATCCCGGTTTCGGTGGCCTCAGCGACCTGCTACACGCTCGATCTCAGCGCGGGAGAGCGCCTGCTCTCGGGCGTCGATTTCGGGCAGTCGATGAATCTCGTGCACGTTTACGACGACCGGGTGGTGCATTCGATCATCCCGATCGGTAATGCCGTCGAGATCACGGGATACCCGGTCGAGGCATGGCGTCAGATCGAATCCATGACGCCGGAGGAGCGGATGGCGGCCTATTCGTCGAAAACGACGAATACCGACGGTGGGCCGCTGTGACTGGATGAGCGGCCGTAGCGCGGTCAGCGGACGTCCCGCCGCTTGTTTCCGCGGCGAGACACTCCCCGCCGCACAGCACCTGAGGCCGCGGGGAGTAAGAGGGCCAACAGTCGATATCGCGCACTCGGCACGGAGACCGCGACGCCCCGGGCCGCATCCCGAATCGCTGTCGACACAACTTTCTCGACGCTCAACCAGGCCCACGAAGGCGCCATCGATTCGCGGGTGATGCCAGCGCGTTCGTGAAACTCGGTGCGAACGAAACCGGGCGCCACTGCAGTCATCCGCACACCGGAGCCCCGGTAGTAGGCGTTCGCCCAACGGCTGAAGAAGACGGCCCACGCTTTCGCCGCCGAGTAGGTTCCCAGCGGGGCCAAGCCCGCGATGCTCGCGACGGTGAGCACGGTGCCGGAGCGACGGGGGAGCATCTGACCCAGGGCGGCATGCGTCAGCCGCATCGGAACCTCCGCCAGGATGCGAAGCAGAGCCACTTCATCGGCTATCCGGTTCTCGTCGAAATCCTTCGCTGGGCCGAACCCGGCATTGTTCACGAGGTAGTCGATTGGATGCTGCGGTGCCGCGACCCTCTCCTCCACAAGCGCGAGTTGCTCCGCGTCGAGGAGGTCTGCGGGCAACACCTCGACGGCAACGCCGAATCGCGAGCGCAATTGTGCCGCGGTCGAATTCAGACGGGCCGCATCGCGGGCGACCAGCACCAAGTCGAACCCGAGAGCCGCGAGTTGCACGGCGAACTCGGCCCCGATCCCGGCGCTCGCCCCCGTGATGAGGGCGAGTTTTCGAGGCTGCCCCATCGGCTGAGATGCCGAAGAAGCTTCCGACAGTCGACTGGCGACGGGTTCACCCATTCCCGAAACGCTACTCGGTGGTCCTCGCCTGCAGACCGCCGTGCCCCACGATAGAACGGTGCCCCACGATGAAACGGTGCCCCCCGATAGGACGGTGTCCCACGATGGGGCCGTGCACCTCGATAGGGCCGCGAGTGCGTACATCGCTTTCCTGCGGCACGAGCGCGGCTTCAGCGAGCACACGGTTCGCGCCTATCGCTCCGACCTGGCCCGGTTTCTCGAATTCGCGCAGGAACGAGCTGTCCGCACGACAGCCGCCCTCGATCTCGAACTGCTCCGCGACTGGCTGTGGCAGGCGTCCCAGCAGAATCTCGCAAAATCGACCATGGCGCGCCGCACGGCATCCGTTCGGGGCTTCACCGCGTGGATGCTTCATTCCGGATACGTCGAGAGCGATCCCGCTATCCGCCTCAGAGCCCCGCGGGCCGATAAGCATCTGCCGCGCGTGCTGTCCCGGGATCAGATCGAGCTGGTTCTTGATCGCGTGAGCGCGCGGGCCACGAGCGGTGACCCGATCGCTCAGCGCGACGAGGCCGTCGTGGAGTTGCTGTACGCGTCGGCTTTGCGGGTTGGCGAACTCGTGGGCTTGCGTCAGGCCGACGTCGATCTCGAGCGGTTGACCGTGCGGGTTCTGGGGAAGGGATCGAAGGAGCGCGTCGTTCCGTTCGGTGTTCCTGCGGCGAGAGCCCTTGCGGTTTACATGAGAAACGGTCGCTCCGCACTCACCGTGTCGAGTCCGGCGCGAAATCCCGCTCGACACGCCGTGCCGGTGCCCGACTCGTCGCACCTGTTCCTCGGAGCATCCGGCAGGGCGCTCTCCAGCCGCGCGGTATACGGGCTCGTCGCGTCGCTCCTCGCCGACCTTCCCGGCAGCGGGCCGGCCGGACCTCATACGATCCGCCACACCGCCGCCACCCACCTCCTCGATGGCGGTGCTGATCTGAGAGCAGTTCAGGAGATACTGGGCCACGCGAGCCTAGGAACGACCCAGCTGTACACGCACGTGTCTGCGGAACGGCTCAAGGAGTCCTATCGTTTGGCGCACCCACGGGCTTAGAGTGACCCGCGACCCCAATGCGGGCAACCCTCGATCGGGACTCTGGGGCCGGCGTTGACGGGCGCCGGGTGGGCAGCAACACCGCATGCTCGAGGACGGCGATCAGGGCCATCGGGTTGATGTACTCGCCATCGCGTCGCACCCCGAGATGAAGGCAGGGCGTGGAGCAGTGACCGCCCTCCAGCGTGCCGATATTTTGCCCCGTGCGCACCGGGTCGCCCGTCACGAGATCCGATGAGACCGGCTCGAAACTGGAGAGCATCCCGCTGGAATGGCGGATCGAGAGGACTCCGCGGTCAACCACGCGGCCCGAGAAGAACACGATTCCGTCGGCTGGTGCGTACACCGAGGCAGTGGCGGCCGCGAGGTCGACCCCCCGATGCCCGCTCGAGTACGGGCTCGCCGGGGCGATGAAGGGCCGCACCACGCGATGCGGAGGGTCGACGGGCCACTGCCAATGCACCCCGGCCGGAGCTCGCGCCACTTCGGCTCGTGCGACGCCCGTCGTCCCGGTCGGTGGGCCGATGAGTCCGAACGCGGAACACACCACGGCGACCAGGACCGCACCGGCCAGCCTGGGCGCCCTCAGCCTGCTGCGGGAACAGAGCTGGTCGGCGCGCGTGAGGTGCGGCATGCGTTCACGATGGCAGCCGTGACGATCTGCGCTGCGTCAATTTATCGAGCTTGAGAATGCCCTCACTCCGCGACCCGTGGGGAGGAGACGTGCCCGGGGTGACCCCGACCGGCGCGGCACGCCGGTGATATGCTGATACCAGCACTCGGGGTAACCCTGGTGACTACGCGTGCCACCGCGCCGGCCAATGCCGGCACTACACGGCCGCCGCATCCAGTCAGTCCCCGAGCCGCCTGTCGGCGTGGGGCGGATGTGTGCCGGGCACTAGGTCCCGCGCCGACCGGTCGCGGGAGAAAACTGAGACGGAACGACGACGGCGCTCGCCGTGCCTCACCGAGGCGCGCGACGTGGCCGCGGCGGTCCATGAAGGAGCGCGGCCATGGCCGTAGTAACAATCCGCCAGCTGCTCGACAGTGGCGTTCATTTCGGTCACCAGACCCGCCGGTGGAATCCCAAGATGAAGCGATTCATCCTCACGGAGCGCAGCGGAAGCCACATCATCGACCTCCAGCAGTCGCTGGCGCACATCGATTCGACTTTCGAATACGTGAAAGAGACTGTCGCACACGGCGGCACGATTCTCTTCGTCGGTACGAAGAAGCAGGCGCAGGGTGCGATCGCCGAGCAGGCCCAACGGGTCGGCCAGCCGTACGTCAACCAGCGCTGGCTCGGGGGCCTCCTCACCAATTTTCAGACCGTCTCGAAGCGGCTGGCCCGCATGAAAGAACTCGAGGAGGTCGATTTCGACGACACGACCCGCGGCTTCACAAAGAAGGAACTGCTCATCCAGCGGCGCGAACTCATCAAGCTGCAAAAGAGCCTCGGCGGGATCCGCAACCTCACCAAGACGCCGTCTGCCGTGTGGATCGTGGACACCAAGAAGGAGCACCTCGCCATCGACGAGGCGCACAAACTGGGCATCCCGGTCATCGCCATCCTCGACACCAACTGCGACCCCGACGAGGTGCAGTACCCGATTCCCGGCAATGATGACGCGATCCGGTCCGTCGGTCTGCTGACGCGCATCATTGCGGATGCCGCGGCGGAAGGCCTCATCCAACGTCACCAGAAGCCCGAGGACGGCGCTGAGGTAGAGCCCCTCGCCGCCTGGGAGGCGGAATTGCTGCGGTCTTCCGAGACCCCGGCAACCGAGGCGGAGCGCGTCGAGGCGGTCGACGGTCTCGTCGAATCCGTCACGCCGGATGCGGCAGCCATCGCCGAAGTGATCGCCGCCGCCGTGCCCGTCGAGGAGAACGACGCCGACGCGGTAGCGGCCGAGCACGAGGCCGCCAATGACGCCACCGTGGTTCCCGAGCACCATGTCGAGTCGGATGCCGTCGCGATCGCGAAAATCGAAGCCGAGGCGACCGAGGCGGAGAAAGCACCGGCCGCCAAGTCCGGCGAGGCCGACACGGCCGCGAAGCCGGTCAAAGCCGCGGCGCCTCGGGCCGCGACTCCGCGGAAGCCCGCATCGAAGTAGTTTGCGCGTAGCGCTTCTCATCTGACGACGCCCACGAACGAAGGAACAGCAATGGCAGACGTGACCCTCGCCGACATCAAGGCACTGCGCGAGCGGCTCGGCACCGGCATGGTCGACACCAAGAACGCCCTCGTCGAGGCCGACGGCGACTTCGACCGCGCCGTGGAGATCCTGCGCCTCAAGGGGGCGAAGGGCAACGCCAAGCGCGCTGATCGGTCCACGAGCGAAGGCCTGATCGCGGCCATCCGGAGCGCCACCGCCACGACCATGATCGAGTTGGCCTGCGAGACCGACTTCGTGGCAAAGGGTGACAAGTTCGTCGCACTGGGCGAGACGGTTCTTCAGGCCCTGGCGGACTCCGGAGCGGAGACGGTGGATACTGCTCTCACGGCTCCGGTCGGCGCGACGACCGTGGGTCAGCTCATCAGCGACGAGGCCGCGACTCTGGGGGAGAAGGTCGAGTTGCGCCGCATCATCCGCATACCGGGTGACAAGTTCGCGATCTACCTCCACCGTACGAACAAAGACCTGCCACCGCAGGTGGGGGTGGTCGTCGCGTACGCGGGTGACGACGTCGAGACGGCGCGCAGCATCGCCCAGCACATTTCGTTCGCTGACCCGCAGTATCTGCATCGCGACGATGTGCCAGCCTCGCATGTGGAGGCGGAACGGCGAATCGTCGAGGAGATCAGCCGAGGCGAGGGCAAGCCCGAGGCCGCGCTTCCCAAGATCATCGAGGGCCGCGTCAACGGATTCTTCAAGCAGGTGGTGCTTCCGGAACAGGACTACGCGCGCGACAACAAGCAGATCGTCGGTCGGGTGCTGGCGGATGCTGGCCTGAGCGTGTCCGCATTCGCCAGGTTCAAAGTCGGGGCATGAGCGCACGCTAATCTGAGAGCGAGTAAGCCCGAGGGAGCCCTATGACCGACCCCCGCACGAGACGCGTTCTGTTGAAGCTTTCGGGCGAAGCGTTCGGCGGGGGTTCGCTCGGCGTCAACCCCGATGTGGTCAGCGCGCTCGCCAAGGAGATCGCCGCCGCGTCTGCCGAAGCTCAGATCGCGATCGTCGTAGGGGGCGGTAACTTCTTCCGGGGGGCGGAGTTGAGCCAGCGGGGAATGGATCGGGGCCGAGCCGACTACATGGGCATGCTCGGAACCGTGATGAACGCGCTGGCGCTTCAGGATTTTCTCGAACAGGCGGGCGCCGCCACCCGAGTTCAATCCGCGATTTCCATGACCCAGGTGGCGGAGCCGTACATCCCCCGCCGGGCCGAGCGTCACCTCGAAAAGGGGCGAGTGGTGATCTTCGGCGCCGGAGCGGGGCTGCCCTACTTCTCCACCGACACCGTCGCGGCCCAGCGCGCACTGGAGATCAGCGCCGATGTCGTGCTTCTGGCTAAGAACGGGGTGGATGGCGTCTACGACGCAGACCCGCGCACCCACGACCATGCCGTCAAGCTCGACCGGGTCACGTATCAGGACGCCCTCGTGCGTGGCCTCAAAGTGGTGGATTCAACGGCCTTCAGTCTGTGCATGGACAACGGGATGCCGATGGTCGTGTTCGGCATGCAGCCGGCCGGGAGCGTCGCCCGTGCCATTCGCGGTGAGCCGATCGGCACTCTCGTCTCGAACTGAGGTTCTGCCGCGTTCGGCTCGAACCGAGCCGACACATGCACCGGTAAACTTCCGACAACACGAAGGAGTTGCCCGTGATCAGCGACGTTTTGGCCGAAGCGACCCAGAAGATGCAGAAAGCGCTCGAGGTCGCTAAAGAGGATTTCGGCACGGTGCGCACCGGCCGTGCCAACCCCGCGCTGTTCCAGAAGGTGCTCGTGGACTATTACGGCAGCCCCACCCCCTTGGCTCAGCTAGCGTCGATGGTCAATCAGGAGGCCCGCACTCTCTTGATCACGCCGTACGACAAGGGGGCACTGAAGGATATCGAGAGGGCCATCGTGGGTGCGGCCAACCTGGGTGCCAGCGTCGGGAACGACGGTGTGGTGATCCGTGCGACCCTGCCGGAACTCACCGAGGAGCGTCGGCGCGACTTCGTGAAAATCGTGCGAGATAAAGCGGAGCAGGCCAGGGTGGCCACGCGCAACATCCGGCGCAAATCCAAAGACGATCTCGATTCTCTGAAAGAGGTCGGCGAAGATGAGGTCGCCCGCGCTGAAAAGGACCTCGAGGCGCTCACCAAGCAGCACGTCGATGCGATCGATGACGCTCTCAAGCGCAAGGAAGCCGAGTTGCTCGAGGTCTGATGCCATCCGATTTCGAGACGCAGTTTCGCGAGGCGAACGCCAAGATCAATGCGCGCACCGGTCGGCCGCTGATTCGGGCGATTCTCGTGGGGCTCGCTCTCGGCGCCGCCCTGGTGGTGAGCCTGGTCTTCATCAAGGCGCTGTTCATGGTCTTCGCCGGGGCCCTCGTCGCTTTCACTGCCTACGAATTGGCCAGCGCGCTCCGGTTCGCCGGGCGGGATGTGCCGCGTCTGCCCACCGTGCTCGCCACTATCGCCGTCGTACCAGCGGCGTTCTTCTTCGGCGCCGCCGGGCACTGGATCGCCACTTTCATCGGAATCGCCCTCATCAGCGTCTGGCGGCTTGCCGAATTGGTGCTCCCTCGTGGCCGAACCACGCCCGTCGGCGTGCTCTTCGATGTGGGTGCGGGAGCGTTCATCATGATCTACGTCGCGTTCATGACGGGATTCGTGGTGCTTCTCACGGCTCAGGATGGCGGGCAGTGGTGGACGTTGGCGTTCCTCATCGTGGTGGTCGCCGTCGATACCGGGGCCTACGCCACCGGGGTCGCGTTCGGCCGGCATCCGATGGCACCGCGCATCAGTCCGAAGAAAACGTGGGAGGGCTTCGCCGGGTCGGTTGTCGCTGCGATCATCGCGGGTGTGCTGCTGGCGCTCTTCATGTTGCAGCAGCCGTGGTGGGTCGGGGCCATCCTCGGAGTCACGATGGTGTCCACCGCGACAACTGGCGACTTGGCGGAGTCCCTCATCAAACGGGACTTGGGGATCAAGGACATCAGCACCTGGTTGCCCGGTCATGGCGGTTTTCTCGACCGGGTCGACTCTTCATTGCTGTCTGGCGCGGCCGCCTACGCCCTCTTCCTGATTTTCGTGTGAACGGCGGCACCCCGGGCCCGCGTGACGTACTCCCGCGTCGCGGTACGGCACAATGGGGCCGTGAGCACCACCTTCCCACGGACCCGTCGATCGCGGTCGGGCTATAACGTCGATCAGGTCGAAGACTTCCTGGAGGAGGCTCGACGGGCGTACACCGCTGACCCGCGCGACCCCACCGTGCTTGCCGCCGGCGGCATCCGCACGACCGCTTTCTCGATGCAGCGGGGCGGTTATTCCCCCACCCACGTAGACGCCGCGTTGGAACGCCTCGAAGACGCTTTCGCGTCACGCGAGCGGGAGCGGTCGTTCGCGCACACCGGGGATGCCGCCTGGTACGCCCGCGCTCGCGGGTCGGCGCAGGAGATACTGGACCGCCTCGCCCGGGAGCCCGGCCACAAGTTCTCTCGAGTAGGACCGTTGACGACCGGCTATTCGGCACGGGATGTGGATGCGTTCGCCACCCGCTTGGTCGGCTACTTCCAGCACGGCAAACCCATGAGCGTCGAAACGGCGCGAACGGTGGTGTTCGCCGGATCCAAACGCGGTTACAACGAGACTCAGGTCGACCTTTTGCTCGACGCCGTGATCGATGTGATGCTCGCCGTTCGATGAAACGAGTACCGGTTTTTCGTGTGCGCAGCGTTGTGAGCTAAAATCTCCTCGTGGGCAGACATTCGCGGGCGGAGCAACTGCGCGCCGACAGGCGTAGCGCGGGCGGTGACCTCACCGGTCGTCACGTTCGGGCCCGCTGGTCGTTGCCGCTTTTCGCCGTTGTCGTTACTGCCGCATTCGTCGGTGTCATCTCCGTCACTCCCACGGCACCGGCATTCGCGTCTGCCGTGGAAGGTCGCGCGGCGGCATCGGCCACGCAGCCGAGCCAGTCTGTGACCGCCGCGGGGCAACCGTCGGCGCAGGTCGGCCGGGACAGTTTCTCGGTCAGCGCGCCACCCCCTCCGGTCGCCGCGTTCGTGGCCCCCGCCGCCGGAACTCCCGACCCCGGCACCGCACAGGCCATCGCCTACGCGATTCTTCAGGAGCGCGGCTTGGGCGCCGACCAGTACGGTTGCCTCGTCTCACTCTGGAACCGAGAGTCGCATTGGAACGTCTACGCGGCCAACCCGAGCGGGGCGTACGGCATCCCGCAGGCACTACCGGGCAGCAAGATGGCCTCGGCGGGCGCGGACTGGGAGACGAATCCTGCGACGCAGATCATCTGGGGCCTCGGCTATATCGAAAGCCGCTACGGAACACCCTGCGGCGCCTGGCAGCACTCGGAGGACAGCGGCTGGTACTGAACCGCTGCCACCCCGTCGTTAGTCTGAGAGAGTGGATGCCTCGGCCGATGTGATCGTTCGGCTGATCCTGCTCGGGGTCATCGCCATCATCACCATCGTGGCGGCGGGGGCGTTCAGCAAGCGCCTCGGGGTCGCAGCGCCCATCGTCCTCATCGTCGTCGGGGTCGGATTCAGCTTCATCCCCGGAGCACCCGTGCAGGTGCCCTCGCAGGTCATTCTGCTCGGCCTGCTACCGCCCATCCTCTACGCGGCCGCCCTCTCCGTTCCCGTCGTGGAGTTGCGGCGCAATTTCGCGACCATCTCCGCCCTCAGTGTCGGGCTCGTTCTTCTCAGTGCGTTCGTCACCGCGTTGCTGCTGGTGGCGGTTCTCCCGCGGCTGGATTTCGCGACGGCGTTGGCGGTCGGTGCGGTGATCAGCCCCACGGATGCCGTCGCGGCAACCGCTCTCGGTCGGCGGCTCGGCCTACCGCCGCGCTTGCTCAGCATCCTCGAGGGGGAGGGTTTGGTCAACGATGCAGCCGCGCTCGTGCTGCTGCGTTCGGCCATCTCGGCGATCGCTGCCACGGTCAGTCTGTGGCAGGTGGTCGGTGATTTCGCATTTGCCGTGTCATCCGCCGTCGTGCTCGGCCTCCTGGTGGGCGTAGCCACGGTTTTCATTCGCTCCCGCCTGAACGACTCCGTGCTCGAGACCGCGATATCGTTCGCCGTTCCGTTCATCGCCTTTCTCCCAGTACAACTCATCGGGGGCAGTGGCGTGCTGGCCGTGGTCGTTGCCGGCCTCTACACCGGGCACCGGGGAGCCCAGCACTTCTCGCCGCAGGCGCGTACATCAGAGCGCCTGAATTGGCGAACCATCCAATTCGTGCTCGAGAACGGGGTTTTTCTCGTAGTGGGGGTGCAGATCACCTCGATCGTCTCCGGGGTGCGCGAGAACGAGGTGAGCGCTGCCGAGGCCGTGGGGTTGGGCCTCGTTGTGACGCTGGTTGTCGTCCTGGTGCGTTTTGCTTTCATGGCGCCGCTGTTCTTGATGTTGCGGCAGAGGCGGGACCGGGCCGATCGCCGGTTGACCCAGTTTCAGACGGTCGTCGACGCGGTCGAGGCGACTGCCGGTTCCGACGATCGGCGGGATCGCGCCGTTCGATCCCTCAAGCGGAAGAAGACCGACTACGAGCAATTGCGGAGGGAGGGGCTGGGATGGCGCGGCGGCGTCATCCTCGGCTGGTCGGGGATGCGCGGTGTCGTGACACTGGCGGCGGCGCAGTCGTTGCCCGAGAATGTTCCGTACCGATCCCAACTGATCTTGGTCGCTTTCACCGTTGCGGTGGTCACCCTGCTCGTGCAGGGCGGCACTTTGCCGTGGATCATCCGAGCCCTGCGCCTTCGCGGTGTCGATCCCTCCGAAGATCGGCAGTCATTGGCGACACTGTTCGACCAACTCGCAGAGGCGGGTTTGCTCGTGCTCGACAATCCGCGCTTCACTCTGCCCGACGGTCAGGTCATCGACGAGGATGTCGTGGAGCGGGTGCGAACGGACACCTTGCGAAACGTCGAAGCGGCCCGGGAGCGTGCCGACCACGGTGCAGCGGACGAAGGCCTGGCCCGCTCCCCGGAACGGCAATATCGCGAATTGCGTCGTGAGGTGTTGCAGGCCGGACGAGAGGCGTTGCTCGATGCTAGATCTGCGGGCACATATCCCTCCCGAGTGCTGTCTCGGGCGCAGCGACTCATCGACCTCGAAGAGACGCGGCTGGAGCAACTCGACCACCCGGGCAGCTGAGGCTGCACAAGTGCGTCGTACACTGGCCGGATGCCTCGTTCAAACCGTGATCGTGCGCGGCGTGAGCGAGAGCGCGAGGCGTCAGAGGTCGACCTCAGTCGTGCCCTCCTCGGGCACCGTTACGGGCAGTCCAAACGTGACGGCGAGTGGAACGTTCAGGTGATCGCCGCCGCCAGCGCGGAGAAGCATTACACGTGTCCGGGCTGCGGGCTCGACATCGCGCCGGGTACTGGCCACGTCGTCGCCTGGCGGGCCGATGGCATCATGGGCGAAGCCGACGACTTGGCGGGCCGCCGTCATTGGCATGAGCACTGCTGGCGGATCCGACCGTGATCGAGGTGCGGGGGAGCGTTGTGCTACCGGCAGAGCGCGAAGAGATCGAATTGGTCACCGACGACGGGTTGGTGCTCGTCGGGGAACTCGCATGCCCCGTGAATAGGCCGCCGGTAGCCACCCTGGTGACCTTTCATCCGCTCCCCACCCACGGTGGCTTCATGGATTCGCACATCATTCGCAAAGCCGCCGCTCGTCTGCCGGCTCTGGCGGCTGTCGCCGTGTTGCGTTTCAACTTCCGGGGGGTTACCTCGCCACGGGGCACCTCCGGCGGCACATTCGGCGAGGGAGTCGCCGAGCGGCACGACCTGGCGGCCGCAATGCATTTCGTCGCGGCACGCTCCCTGCCCCATCCCTGGCTGCTCGGCTGGTCCTTCGGCACCGAGGTCGTTCTCAAGCATGGTCTCGGCTACCCGATCGACGGCGCGATACTGCTCTCTCCGCCGCTTCGACGCACGACCGTCGATGAATTGTCCGCGTGGGCGCACGCGCCCGTGCGACTGGTAGCGGTGATTCCCGAGCTGGATGACTATTTGCGGCCTGCGGAAGCATCGTCCCGGTTCGCCGTCGTCCCGCAGACGGAGGTGGTCGCCGTGACCGGCGGCAAGCACCTGTGGGTGGGGGAAGAGCAGACGTACCGCGTGCTGAGCGAAATCGTGCAGCGACTCAACCCAGATGCCCTCCCGCTGCCCCGCGAGTGGCCCCCCGCCGGCTGATTCAGAGTTCGTTCTGCCGCGGCACCAAGACCTGGTTGATCACGAGCAGAGTCGCCGCCGCGACGGGGATGGCGATCAGAGCGCCCAGGATGCCGAGCAAGGTTCCGCCCGCAAGCGCGGCGATCACAACCACGGCGCCCGGCACTTTGACGGCCTTCGCCATGATGCGGGGATTCAGGATGTATGCCTCGACCTGCATGTAAACGAGGTAATAGATCCCGACAGCGATCACGCTCGGTGAGCCGTTGAAAACGAGAACGAGGAGAGTGATTACAACCGAACCGGAAATCGTGCCCACGAGGGGGATCAACGAGCCGAGGAAGGCGATAAACGCGAGTAGCGCCGAATACCTGATCGGCAGGCCGAAAGCGGGGAGAATGAAGGTCAGAACGATGAAGGAGAGCACGCCGTTCACGAGCGCGAGCGTGCCCTGCCCGATGACAAATCGCCCTACCGATCTGCTCACCTGCTCGGCAAGATCGATGAACCGCTCGCGGCGGGAAGCGGGAACGAGCTGATACAACCCGCGCTTCAGGCCGGTGAGCGAAGCGACGAAGTACAGCGTCAGGATGAGCACGACCACCGCCCCCGTGACCCCGCTGGCGATACCCAACCCCACGGTCAGTACACCGTTGCCGATATTGGCGAAGTCCAGCGTGCCCAACCACTTGGTGATTCCGTCTGTGACTGATTTGACATCCAGCCAAGGCAGGGCGCCCTGCACGCTGGCCGCGATGGAACCGTCACCGAAGCCGCTGATGAGGCCGGGCACGGCCTTGATCGCATTCTGCACCTGCTCCGACAGCACAGGGATGATGGCGAGAATCAGACCGGCGAAGACGGCGAGCACGCCCACGACAACGATGACGATCGCCACCGAACGCGGAAATTTGCGACCCTCCAACCAGGTTACGAGGGGATCCAGGCCCAGGGCCAGAAAAAGTGCCGCGCCCACGTAGGTGAGGATCGTGGCGAGAGACCCGATGGTTGCGCCGATTCCGACGGCCACGAGCACGCCGAGACCGCCGAGCAGGCCGATGCGGAAAGGATTCTGTATCTTCACGTGCTGGCCTCGTCGGGTCGGTGGGTACCAGTGCTCGGCTCCACTGTGAAGCGAGCAGCTTCTACTGCTCGGCGGTGACTTTCTCCGCCTGCTGCAAGACACCTCGGAGGTTCTCGAAGTAGCCCGCGACCGTGTCACGTTCCAGCATAATCTTGGCCAGGCGCTCCTCGGATTCTGAGACGAGCTGAGCGTTGCGGCGCTCCGCATCGTCGATAACCAGCTTCGCCTTGGTCTGGGCGCTCGACAGCATCTCCCGCGCACGGGTATCCGCGGCCTCGCTGACCGCCTTCGCGGCGGCCTTCGACGTGCTGTCGAGAGTGGATGCCTCTTGCCGTTTACTCGCCGCCTCCCGAACGGCCTCGGCCAACTGCGTCTGTGCCTCCTGCAGGTAGCCCTGGTTCTGTGCGGTCGCCTGCTGGTGGTTCACCAGAAACTGCTTCTCGGCCTCATCGGTTCGCGCGGTGATGCTGACCTCGAGGTCCATCCGCGCTTGATCGGCATCCCGGGCCAGCGTCGTGCGGCCCTCATCGGCCTCGTGTGCCAGCGCCGCGCGGATTGCTGTTGCTTCGCTCGCCAATTCAGCACGCTGGCGTTGGATGTCACGGACGAGGTCGGTGGTCTGCTTGTCGATGTCGTGAGCCAAGGCCGCGCGCGCTTCCGTGACGTCCGCCTCCAGGGCTGCACGGCGTTCGGCGATCTCAGCATTGAGCGTGGCGGATTTCTCGGACATGTTCTGGGAAAGCGCCGCTTGGGCAGCGGCCGTATCCGATGCGAGCTGGTTGCGAGCAGCCGTACTGTCGAATTCGAACTGCGCGCGTGAAGCGGATACTTCCTTCTCGATCTGTGCGCGAGCGGTCGTGGTTTCGATCGCTAGCGCGGCATAGGCAGCGTCGACTTCTGCGGCGTGGGCGGCGGTGGCGGCAGCCGACTCGATCCGCAACCGCTCGTGCGAAGCGGCGGTCTCGTTCGTGAGCCGCTGCTGGGCCGCGGCAGTGTCATTGGCGAGGGCCTCGCGAGCCCGAGAGACTTCCGCTGCGAGTTCCGCCCTCCCGGTCTCTTGTTCCCGGGCGAGATCGGTACGGCCCTGCTCGATGTCGCGCTCGAGCTCGGCACGGAGACGATCGTTGTCATTCTCGAACGTCGAGCGGCCGAGTTCGCTATCTCTTGCGAGAGCCGCCGCCGCTTCGCGGGCGTCACTGGCTTCACGAGTGGCAGCGATGCGCGTCTGTGCTGCTTCGCGCTCTGCCTCGGCGATCAAGGCCGCCGCCTCCCGCTTGGCACTCGTTCTTGCTTCGGCAGCTTCCGTGGCGGATGCCCCGCGCAACGCGGCCGACTCGCGGATCGCGTCCTGCGACAGTGCTTCGGCGTCCGCCCGCGCCCGGGCGAGCAGTGTTGCGGCCTCATCGCGGGCTTCCGTGAGCATCGTGGTGGAGGACGCCGTGGCCTCCGACACCATTTGACGAGACTCATCGACGGCATCCGACCGTAAGCGCGCTACTTCGGATGCGGTGGTGGAACGCAATTTCTCGGCGTCGATGTCGGCCTGGCTGATGAGGCGGGTGGACTGCTCCTCGGCGACTCGCAGGGTGTTCTCGAGCTTGGTGCCGAGGCCCGCGTACGTGGGACTGCCCGATTCGTCGAGCTCGGCCTGGAGATCTTCGTTGACCGCGAGCAGCCGTTTTACCTCTTTCGAGGCATCCGAACGGTCGGCATTGGCCTTGATCAGTTCGCGGCGAAGATCTTGCAGGGCGCGATCTACCTCTTCTTTGCGGTAGCCGCGCATTTCCGTACCGAAGTCGATCTCGTCAACAGCCATGGCCTTCTCCCTGGGTCGCGGCGAACCCTCTGAGTTTAGTGGTCGGTCGCGGCCATCTTTCGGGGAGATTTTGAGCCCCCGAGGCCCCGACCGCGATTGACGTTCAGCTTGCTCTCAGGTTTTTATCAGGTCATTCACGCACCCTCGGATAGGCCGCCGCACGGGTGTCCGCTAGTCTGGAATGTCTTTATCGCCACTACTCCCGCGTTATCCGGGAACCCCTCCTCTCGCCCCTGACGCGAGCGCCCGCCCTGAGGCGGCGGAGGGTGCCGCGACCGGAAGGTCGGGCCGGGTGGTGCGGGAGGAGCCCCATGCGATTAGTCGCCGCAATCATTTGTTTCGCCCTAGCTGCCGTCATGATCGGCTTCGGAATCGCTCAGCGGACCGTTTTCGCTCAGGCGGACGAGGTGAGCCGCGCCGTCTCGGTGACCTCAGACGCGCCAGTGACCGTCATCGACGGCACCGCTCTCACCGCGCTCCCCGGGAGCCAGACCCTGACCGTACGGGGAGACGACAAGGTTTTCACCGCCTACGGTCGCACGTCTGACGTTCTCGCCTGGGTGGGGAAGGCCTCCCACAACCTGGTGAGCATGGATGCCGAGAGCGGTCAGCTCATCAGCACCCTGGTGAGGGGAACCGACGCCACCGTTCCCGATCCGAACGGATCGGACCTCTGGTTGGACCAGTACCTGCGCGAGAAACAAGTCGTTCTCACCGTCGGGGTTCCTGCCGATGTGTCATTCGTCGTCGTCGCCGACGGAACCAAACCCGCACCGGCCGACATCTCGCTCGCGTGGCCGGTCGATAATTCGACCCCCTGGTCCGGCACGCTCATCATCGGAGGAGCCGTAGCCCTTCTCGCGGGCTTGATTCTCTTGCTCCTGGCGATCAGCCACATGCGAAAATCCCGCGGCCCGCGCCGTCGTACTCAGAAGATGCCACGGGTTCCGCGCAAGCCTCTGTACAAACCGAGCCGCAAAGCCATCGAGAAGCCGGTTTCCGGTCGGCGCGCCCTGATGCCTATCCGTGTCGCGGGTCCCCTCGTGGTTATCGGTTTGACGGGCGCTTTGGCGCTCAGCGGGTGCTCCATCGTTGCCACCCCGGCCGCCGAGGCCACCGTGACTGCCAACCCGAGTGCGAGTACTGACGGCACGGCACCCGTATCGATTGCACCGGCAGCCACTGTGCGCCAAGTGCAGCGAATCATCGGGGAAATCAGTAAAGTCACGGCCGGTGCCGATACGGCCAAAGACGCGACCCTGCTGGCGACGCGTCTCGATGGGGCCGCGCTCGAACTCCGGGTGGCCAACTACGCGATTCGCAATGCTGACGCGAGCGTGACTGCTCTGCCGCCCATTCCCTCGGGGCCGGTCAAGCTGACCCTTCCGCAACAGACGGATACCTGGCCGCGCACGATTCTCGCGGTGGTCCAGGACGACAAGGATCCCACGGTCCCCCCCGTTGCGATCTTCCTCAATCAGGCCGATGCCCGCTCGAACTATCGGGCTAGTTATGTGATCGCTCTCGAGCCATCCCGGGGCATTCCCGACGTCGCCCCAGCGGCCGTCGGTGCTCCACGGCTCGCGCTGGACAGCCCGCTTCTGAAACTCTCACCGACGGCGGCCGCGCTCGCTTATGCTGACATCCTTGAGACGGATTCAGGCAGCAAGTCGTTCGCCGATTTCGACGGGACCTCGGACAGCCTGCGGGCTGCCGTGGGGCTAGCGAAGAAGAAGGAGGTTCGCGCGGCGCTCCCTACGACGGCGAGCGTTGCCTTCGGCCATGCGATCGGCCCTGCGGAAGCAATCGCGCTGGCAACCAACGACGCGGGCGCGATCGTGGCCGTGCACCTCTATGAATCGACGACGGTGGTCCCGGTGGAGGCCGGGGCGGCCGTGAACCCGGCAGGGCAGGTGAAAGCACTTTCTGGGCTGGCCATCAGCACGAAGGGGGTCGTCGCAACCTACGGTGACCAGTTGCTGTTCTATGTCCCCCCGGCCGGATCGGATGCCAAGATAATCCTGCTCGGCTACAGCCAGGGCCTCGTCAAAGCGAGGGAGATCGCATGACCAATGCACCGTCGGGCGCGAACCTCCGGGGGGCTGTCGACCTCTCATCCTTGGTGCGCCCCCCCGCTCCGACTGCCCAGGCGACGCAGGCAGCGACATCGGGGGGTGCCGTGCGCGTAGCTACGGATGCGACTTTCACCGACGTGCTCGATCTGTCCTCCACCGTTCCCGTCATCGTCGAATTCCACGGCGCGGGCGTCGCCGGGGAATTGCCGGGCCTCATCACGCAATACGGCGGTCGGGTGGCGCTCGCGACCGTCGATGGCACCACCAACCCGCAATTGGTACAGGCTTTCCAGGTTCAGCAAGTCCCTACGGTCGCCGCGGTCATCGGAGGGCGACCCATTCAGCTCTTCTCCGGCACGCTCTCCGAAGCGGAACTGCGTGAGGTGATCGAGCAGGTGCTCCAGCTGGCGGCGCAGAACGGCGTGACTGGCGTCATCCCCGTCGGCGAGGCCACCGTTGCCGGTGCGGATTCATCCGAGCCGGTCGAGGAGCCGTTGCCGCCGCACCACCAGGAGGCGTACGACGCCATCGAGGCGGGCGATTTCGCGACCGCGATCACCGAGTACGAGACCGCGATCGCTCAGAACCCACGAGATCAACTCGCCGTCGCCGGTCTCGCGCAGGTCCGGCTTCTGGGTCGGCTGGCGTCCAACACGCCCCCCGAGGTGCCCGACGGCGCAGCGACAGATCCGAGCAGCGGAGCCCCTACCCTCGAGCGGGTGTTGGCATCGGCCGATCAAGACATCGCGGCCGGCCGGTTCGACCAGGGGTTGGCACGGCTGCTGGAGGTCTTCCCGACCCTGGATGTCGATGGCAAGACAGCCGCGCGCATCAGGCTCCTCGAGTACTTCGAGATCATCGGGGCAGAAGATCCTGCGGTCGTAGCATCTCGTCGGCGCCTGACCACCCTGCTCTACTAGGCACCACTCGCCAGCGACCGCCGCGGCTGCGCAAGTCAGGACTCCCGAGGCACCAACCACAGCGCACCCAGTGGCGGGAGGGTGAGTTCCACCGAGGCTGGCCGACCCTGGAACGGCTCGTCTGTTGCTGTCACCGCACCGAAGTTGCCCACTCCCGAGCCGCCGAACTCGGCCGCGTCGGTGTTGATCACCTCATCCCAGACACCGGCCCACGGCATCCCGACGCGATAGGGTCCCACGGGGTTTCCTCCGAAGTTGAACAACGCCACGAGGGGCGTGCCGGTTTTGGACCATCGAACGAACGCGAGTACGTTCTGCAGCGAGTTACCG
>Ga0209511_1000273_pt1 | contig 55565 bp, 42 predicted proteins | sample SSSSmetaG_FD_184141 | JGI IMG/M metagenome (GOLD analysis project Ga0209511, IMG submission 184141) | Glacier valley bacterial and archeal communities from Borup Fiord, Nunavut, Canada, to study Microbial Dark Matter (Phase II) - ​SSSS... | ecosystem: Environmental > Aquatic > Freshwater > Ice >... | reverse complement strand
GGAGAAACTCTTTGATTTTGTGTTTAATATCTGACATAACTTGTAATTGTTACGATTAAAATATGATTTGAGTACCTTCGTTGAGGTTTTGATAACCTGAAGAAACAACTTGGTCCCCTTCGGTAAGACCTTCCAGAATTTCTGCAACTCCGTTGTAATCCATTCCCTGTTTAACCTGTCGCTTTGTTGCAACCCATTGGTTTGCTTTTTGAACAGCCACATAAAGAAATTTGCCGTCTTTGTTACTCTGTATGTAGTTAACCGGGATACAAAAAGCCTTCTCGTTCAAATAATCTTTGATCTTCACGTAAGCGATCATATTTGCTCTTAGAACAACTTCACCCGATTTAATTTTACATTCAACCTGGAATGTTCTGTTGGTAGGGTCGATAAAACGGCTCACAAAACTTAGGTTCGATTCGATCTCTTTTCCAAGATCAGGAAACCGAACCATCACTTTATTCCCATTTTCAATTTTTGCAGAATAGTTTTCCGAAACATCGGCTTTAATCTTAACTGAATTCATATTGATTACCCTAACAGCAGAGGTTGGCTGTCCCGGTGAAGCCATCTGTCCAACTTTCAACGGCATACTCTCAACTGTTCCGCTGATCGGAGAGATCACCCTGGCCATATCAATCTGTCCCTGCAGGGTTTTAATCTTATTTTCAAGTCCGTCTCTGGTTGTTTTGGCCTGGAGAAACTGTATTTCACTTCCAATATTTTTAGCCCATAGCGCTTTTTGCTTTTCGAAAAGGTTACTTGCAAGGTCAAGTTGGGTTCTCAGTTCAACAAGTGATTGTTTCAGTACAACGGCATCCAATTCGGCCATTACCTGTCCCTTCTTAACATTTGAACCTTCGGTAACATAAACAGCGGTGATAATCCCAGCAGTTTGCGGACTTACAGCAACATTCTGATCGCCATCAACCACGCCCTGAACTTCAACATAGTGCGTAAACACGCAGCTTGTTATCGGTTCAATTTTCACAGTTACTGATTTTGATTCCCCCTGTATTCCATCCGGGTAAACCTCAGCTTCGAGATTAGCAATCTTTGTGGCTAATTCATCATGCTGTACTTTAAGTTTTTCTAATTCCCCTTTCTTATCGGTAGATTGATTACAAGAAACAAGGGCAGCTGTAATCGCTAAAGCGTAAATAATGTTTTTCATATAAATGGTTATTTTGTGATTTTCTGATTGAAATTAAATAATTTTTCTAATTTTGTTTTGGCACCAACAACATCATAGATACCTTGATAATAGTTTGTTAAATTATTCAGATATTGGTTTTGGATGGTCATGAGCTCCTGACTGGAAGAAATTCCCTGTTTGTATTTCTCCAAAGTACGCTGGTAAATAACGTCCGACAAATCCTTGCTTTTTTTCTGAATCTGGAACTTATCCAGTTTAGAACGAAGATCGTTTTGTAATTGTGACGATTGCATTATCAAAGTGTTTCCCGCATAGAGCTTGTTGTTGGTTGCCTTTTCTAAAGCCATCCTTTTCTGTGCGACCAGAGCCGATCTTTGTCCGCTGCTGAAAATCGGGAGACTTAGATTGATACCCATCACATCTTTGGGTGCGAAATCGAACGCCGGAGTTTTCCACTTCTCCTGGTGGTTGTAATAAGCTGAAATAACAGGCAATGAATTGCTCATTTCTCTTTTATAATCATATTTTGCAAGCAATTCGGATGTTGTCAACAGCTTATAGTCAACACTGTTATCCAATATAAACGGTTCGTGGGCTAATGCGTTAAGTCGGGCAACCTGCGACTCTTCCATTCCCAACTGATCGGTCAGTTTAATATTTAAACTATCCGAAAGTCCTAATTGAATCTTTAAAAGCTTGTCGGCCATATCGAGGTTGTTGTCGATCTGGAATATCGCATTGGTGATTGTGTTTGCCGTCAGTTCAAGTTGGTCAACATCCGTCTGTTCAACAAAACCCTGCTTGTACATCTCCTTAATTTCAGCCAAAGTACTATCGACATTTTGAAGATTAATCACCAAAATCTTACGGCTTTCCTCACCGACAAGACTCATGAAATAGGTATTGGTCACCGACTCATTAATTTCGAGCATTGCTTTTTCGAGCGACTCTTTCGAAAGGTTATAGTAGGCCCTTGAAGCCTTCAGCCCAATCAGGTAAGCTCCATTAAAGATCAGCTGCGATGCAGTAAGATCGTAGACAATATTCTGTTTGACGCCCAATTCGATTACATCTCCAGGTTTAGCATTGGGATCAAAATTCTCAGCCGGTAAGGTGGGTACTTTAGGAGTATAGGTATACTTGGCTGTTCCGTCTACATGTGGTAACCCGATCGCTGTTGTTTCCCAAATTTTCTTTTGGGCCATTTTCAGATCAAGTTGCGAATTTTTAATATTCAGGTTGTTCTCCTGCGCAATCTTTAGTGCATCACTTAACGAAAGCCGGAGGGTATCCTGGGCCACGCTGATCTTCACGACACCCAATGAGAGCAGGATCAGCAGGATAATCTGACATTTTCTTGATAACATGTTTTTTTATTATTGGTTAATATTCTTATTTAAATTCTCTGATATTTCCTTTTTCCTAATTTCGAAAAAAGCAACTCCTTCAGTGGTGGAAATTGCCCTGACATGGTTTTCGAACATCACCTTGAAAAGCTCATCGAAGGTGATTTCTATTGTTTTACACATTTCAGCAGAACTGTGGATTTCGACAAGATAATTCATATAGATAGCCACAACGGCCTCAATATTTACATCTGCCCGGTATAAACCTTCTTGAATTCCCTGCTTAAGATTCACCTGCATCAATTGTGAAATATGAGCTAATTTCCTGGTATGAAATTCGTTAAACAATTGCTCGTAGTACTTTCGCAGTTCAAACATGATCATCGGATTAAAGCGCTTCATCTCTTCATAGACTGTAAGGCTGACTTTAAAAAGCTTTTCAATTGCATTTACATTCAAATTACTTATTTCATTTGAAGTTATTATACCCTTATTTTCCTCATATTCGAATAATTTTGCAATCAGATCCTCTTTGCTCTTGACAAACCGATAAAGTGTTTTTTTCGAAATCCCCAGCTTACGACTGATGTCATCCATATTAAGATTCTTTATCCCTAACTCAAAAAACAGCTCCTTTATTTGTTCAAGCATAGGTCCGAACTTCCGATCCTGCATGTCTAATTCTTCATTCATTGGCAAATTCCATATCAAATTTATTTGAGCACAAAGAAAGGAAACATTTTACACGTTATTCGTTTCCACAATGTTAATTGTTTCTTAATTGTTGGTTAAAAGTATTTAACCGGGTTTCGACAACAAAAAGATTATCGGTAAACACAGCAAAAAAGTAGATGAATGGAGTTTATTGATCGTTTAATGGATCAACTGAGAATTTAATATTCCTGAATTTGTAAATGCCCCGGTCGATTTGAATATCAAAGAACTCGAAGAAAAGATGGCCGGAGCACCAACAGCTGTTTCATCCAGTTCAATTGAATTAGTGTTGACAGGTTGGAGAATGACAACCCATATCGAAATCTTCCAATTATTAATGTCTTTTGCCTTTTTAAGTGTTTGTCTCAAACGATAGGATCAATGGTAAAAAAAAATCGCGCAGGCACCATTGCCGGTCTGCGCGAAATAATTCTGATCAAGCCTCCTCCGAATCTTTCGATTTATCTTTGACCGGAGGAACCGGATCGTTTTTAGAAGCCCTGTGCTTTCTCCTTAAATCCGCCAATACAAAATCCTTTAATTTGGTTGGATTCTTCCGTTTGTAAAGTGTCTTGCCGGTTTCCAGAATAAGCTTCATCATTGTTTGGAAATCACCGTACCGGGCCGAATTGCTGTATGCCACCTGGCCACGACGTCCCTGGATTTGACTTTGAAGTACTTCGTCAGCAGTAACCGATTTAACACGGGTTTCGATAGTAGTCAGTAATTCATCTGTCAATCCAATGTTCTTTAAAGGTTTGATATTTGCCTTTACATTTTCAATCAGATTGTGCATGGTTGTTACCAACTCGGGTTGCTTTACCGCTGAAATGGCAGCACGAACCTGTCTGACTCCGAAATCCTTTTTAGCAATGGTAAGGTCTTCCTTCGTAAGATTAATCAGGTTCTCGACATTGTCAATATCAGAACCCAATAAAAGCAAAGTTGTCTTAATTCTGGCAGTTGCTTTCTTAAGTTCCGAATTAACGCCCATCACAGTAGGCAAAGCCTCAACTTCATCGTTCAATGCCGCATATTCGGCACCAAACGGATCAGCAAAGCGGGAAGAATGTGCCACAAAATCGGCTTTATCCCGCTCAAAAGAAGCGCCGAGCTTCCTTCCTATGGAAATAGTCTCCGGCTGCGACAATGATAAAATTGCCATTTCTTTCGTTTAAGGAGTTAATTTAATTGTCCGGAAAACTCCGGCGTATTTGGTTTTAGCTGGTGTCTGCTTTAGGTTAGGTAAATTTCCGACGCCAAAAGACTGACACCAGGGACCATGGCTAACTTACAAAATAAAATTGAATTTTGCATGTTTTTTTTAAAATATTTTTTACCTAAGATTGTATATAATTTAAATAATAAAAGAAATACGCTGTTCATAAAGCCCTGAAGCTAAAATAGAAAGACAATTTAACATGATAGATTATAATAATTATCATACAATGTAACGCATGGCAGTTAAAAAAACGGTATTTCTATAATATAAATTCCGAATGGCTGCTGATAATCCATTTAAACTGATTGAAAAAAATCGTAAAAGCGATAAAATATCCGGAACCGGAAGTTGAATATTTTTGAACTGATCTTACAATCTGATTTCATACATTTACAAAGACAATTGGTGTCCGTCAATAAATAGTTTGGGTGCTTAAATATTCAGTTGAAGATCTTACAAACTCCTTTCCGGTGATTACATTTTTACACAGAAGCCTTACAAAGACCATTTCCATAATTACATTTTTACTTTTTAACTTTACAAACGTTCTTTCCCTAATTACATATTTACTTTAGAGCTTTACAAACATTGTTTCCTTAATTACATTTTTACTTTGAAGTATTACAAACGTTGTTTCCCTAATTACATTTTTACTTTGGAGCTTTAAATACATTGTTCCTGCGCTTAAATACTCCATTTGGTACTTTAAATACATTGTTCCGGTGCTAAAATGTTCTGTTCGTCAACTAAAATAAGTGGTCAGGATGCTGAAATATTCAGTTTCTAACCTAAAATAGGTTTATTGGGTTAAAAATATTTTACACACTGATTTTAAACGGGTCTTTTGGATGCTAAAATATTTAGTTGGATACCCACAATAGCTTGTATGGATTCCAAAATATTTGCTCGACGATTGCAAATCGCGGGACCCAACCGGGTCAGGCGATTTGTATTCGCCTTTTATTTAAAATATAGATCATGCCAATAGAACTCCGAATTATTCCTGATGTTTTCGCCACCAGAATAAAATCCGGAGCTACAATATGAACCGTTCCTCCATAACTTTTACTTTTAAGAGCCATAAGCCCGCTGTATTTTGTAAAGATGAAATTAATTCCGTCCAAAAGAATCCGACAAGAGACAACGAGATCCGTAGGCTCGGACTATATTTTACGCGGTAATAAGCTTTCCATTTATCCGAACCCTCATTTAGTTGTAAAGAACAACTGATTATTGCGTTCTCCCTGATTTCAACCCCTAAAAAACATTATATTTGTCCTTCCGACAAACATATATTCGAATAACAAGACCTCTAAATAATCAGTTAAAATGAATAAAATACCGAGATTGATCATTATTACCATTGCAACAATGGTGATGCTTTATACAGGAATGCCTGTAATTGCTTATGGTTTCTGGGGTTTGCCCGCATTGATTGCCGCGATGATCTTTTTGTGGATCGTATTAAATATGAAAGCGACACCGATTTATAATAACCAGGGTGCACAGACTTTTCAGTTCAAACCGCAGGGAAATATTAAGGTTCCGGTCGCAATTTTGATCGTGTTATTAATCTATTCAACCGTTTTGCCAACGATAACATCATGGCCATTGCTCCGGACTTCGGATTACCGCAACCTGATTGGTACAGTTGAGATTGGTGAGAACCTTTCGACTCATATGGCGCCCATTTCGATGGAAAAAGTGCGGGTCGTCGATCAATCACTTGCCAATATATTAGGAGATAAGGTGCTTGGTGCACAACCTGCCCTTGGAAGCCAGGTTCGATTGGGCACTTTTAACATTCAAAAGGTGAAGAACGAACTTTATTGGGTGGCGCCATTGTTGCATTCGGGGTTCTTCAAATGGAATAAGAACTCAGAGGGGACGAATGGTTACGTAATGGTGAATGCATCGAACGAACGCGATGTGAAACTCGTTCAGGAGATCGGCGGAAAGAAAGTGCTGATCAAATATCAATCCGAAGCATATTTTAATGATTATCTGGAACGTCATCTTTACCTGAGCGGATTTTATAATGTTGGATTAACCGATTATAGTTTTGAAATTGATGATGAAGGAATCCCTTACTGGGTGATCACAAAATACAAAAAGACGATTGGATTTTATGGCGAAGATGCCACAGGTGTGATCGTCGTCAATACGGAGACTGGCAAGTGCAATGAATACAGTATTGCAAATACGCCGGCATGGGTAGACCGCATTCAACCTGATGCGTTTATCGAAAATCAGCTGAACGACTGGGGAAATTTTGTAAAAGGTTACTGGAATTTCTCAAATGAAAACAAATTACAGATTTCGCAGGAGGTAACATTGGTCTATGGAGAGGATAATAAATCATATTGGTACACGGGACTCACTTCGGTTGGTGCTGATGAAGCGACAGTCGGGTTTGTATTGGTCGATACACGCACAAAAAAGGCAATCTGGTACAAACAAAGTGGTGCAACTGAATTTGCAGCGCAAAAATCGGCACGCGGGAAGGTGCAGGAGAAGCGTTTTTCTGCCTCAACACCAATTCCATACAACATTAACAACATCCCCACCTATATGATGACGTTAAAAGATGATGGCGGTCTGGTGAAGATGTTTGCGATGGTCGCCATTGAAGATTATACGATTGTTGGTGTTGGCAATACACTCACCGAAACGTTGATGGCTTACAAAAATGCCTATAACATGGCCGGGAATAAAATCAATCCCAAAAGCACCACAAAAAAACAAATCCTGAATTCGGTTGTGTTGCGCATCAATTCGGATATCAAGAACGGCAATAGCTTCTACTATTTCACCGTAGAAGGAAAAGAGAATATATTCATCGGTTCATCACAGATATCGAACGAACTGCCGGTTACAGCGGCTGGCGATAGCATTGTGATTAGCTTTGATGATGATACACAGGGATTGATTGATATTTCCAGTTTTAAAAACATGAATATTGGGGGAAAATAAAACCACATAGGCACATAGAAAACATCAGGATAGTAAAAACTGAATGAAGAAGCTCATTCTTTCGTACCAGCACTTTGGTGGAATTTAGTGTTTTGGTGATTTGGTGGCGAAAAAAGAAACTTCAAAAACGCAAGGTTTGAATATTAAAATACCTTAATAAATCATTCCTAATACTTAAGTATAATAATGAAAAGTATATATTTGGTTGCTATTTATTCTATAAAAAAAACAAAATGGTCATCAATAATTACCTGAAAAATCGCTTAAACTCTTCACTATTTATATCTCTTCTGTTGCTTCTACCGTTGTTTTCACAATCGCAGACCAAGCCAATGGATGTTGATCTAAAAGGTCTTGAATATCCTTTCCCCGTCAAATATCTGCGGTTAGACATTCAAAAGCAGCAATTTCAGATGGCTTATATGGATCTTGAACCTGCGAAATCGAACGGGAAAGCAATAATATTACTTCATGGAAAGAACTTTAGCAGTGCTTACTGGAAACAAACAGCCGAAGCTTTACTGGAAGCTGGCTATCGGGTTGTGATGCCCGATCAGATTGGGTTCGGTAAATCATCAAAACCCCAATGGTTTCAATATTCGTTTCAGCAACTGGCGACGAATACAAAAATTCTTCTCGATACCTTAGGAATTGAGAAAGTCGTGGTACTTGGTCATTCAATGGGTGGAATGGTGGCCGTACGATTTACGCTGATGTTCCCCGAAACCGTTTCGAAACTTGTTCTCGAAAATCCAATCGGTTTGGAGGATTATAAAATGAAGGTCCCCTATCAAACTGTTGATGAGTTATACCAGAAAGAACTCAAACAAACTACAGCGTCAATAAAAAAATACCAGCTTACGTCCTACTATGATAATAAATGGAAGCCGGAATATGACCAATGGCTGAATCTTACGGCCGGAGGGACGCAGAATAAAGATTTCCCGTTGATCGCCTGGAACAATGCATTAACGACCGATATGATTATCACCCAGCCGGTAGTTTACGAGTTGCCAAATATTAAAGTTCCTACATTACTGATTATCGGGCAGCGCGACCGGACAGCATTGGGCAAAGATCTTGTTTCTCCCGAGGTGAAGGAAACAATGGGGTATTATCCTGAACTTGGGATACAGACAAAAGCAAAAATACCGGACAGCGAATTGATCGAAATAGAAGGAATTGGTCATCTTCCGCATATCGAATCCTTCGACCGTTTTATCAAACCGTTGTTAGCGTTTCTGAATAATTAAAAAAGTAATTGTTGGTGGCAAGTCAGGTAATGAAGCCCGTATTTGCAATTACAATTGGGTTTATGACATCCGTACACAATGCAGCGAAAAGAAAATCCCTTTTCATTTCAAACAAACAGGCGCCCGGTTTGTAAAAGACGGACGTTTATTCAATATCAAAAGACAAGACCAAAATTTGCAGGCGGCAAAAGCGGGAATCGATTATTGTTCCTAAGCTATTTTAAGCTATTGACTTATCCTTCCTTGTTGATCAATTCCTTTGTCGATAGTAACTAAAAAACGGCACAGCTATTTTGAGTGTTAAAAACAGAAGTTGAGCACGATAAAAAAGGCTTGATTAAATCAGAATGCACAAAAATTTGTATTTTCGCATAAAATGATCTGAATATGACGACAGTTGAATTAAAAAATATTCTAATACATCAAATTGCGGAAATCAATGATGAATCTTTATTAAATGCGATTAAGACTATCATTGAATCTAGTTCCGAATCAAATATTTACAAAACGACTTCTGAACAACAAAATAGAATTAAGGAAGGCCGGGAGCAAATAGCTAATGGAGAATTTTTTACGAATGACCAGGTTGAAAAGGAAATTGACAAATGGTTAAGCGAAAAATAATTTGGTCTCCAAGATCAAAACTTGACTTGTTTACTATTCTTGATTTTTACCACAGACGAAACGGTACAAAGACCTATAGTAAAAAACTGAATTCTGCTTTAAGAAAATCAGTTAGACTACTTGAGAAGAACTCTGATATTGGTGTAAGATCTGACATTCTGAATGTCAGGAATTTAATTGAAGGTGACATCAGTATTTTCTATGAAATCAAATCGGACACAATTGAAATTTCTGCTATTTGGGATAACAGGCAAAATCCAAATGATTTAAACATATTAAAATAACCAAATAATCCATAATTAATTCAATTCCTTTGTCGATAATAACCCGCAGGCTGCATAAATATCCTGGCCGCGTGAAGCACGAACGGTAGCAATGATATCTTTGTCGTTGAGCTGATCCCTGAAATGGTTAATTGTCTCTTCATCCGGACTTTCAAGTGGTGTTCCTGGTACCGGGTGAAAACGGATCAGGTTAATACGGCACCTGATTCCTGAAAGAAGTTTCACTAATTCACGGATATGAAGGGGAGTATCGTTCAATCCTTTAAATAAAATATATTCGAAAGAGACACGGCGTTGTCTGCCAAAGTCCCAGCCTCTTATTTCACGCACAACATCGGCAATCGGATAGGCAATCTGAACGGGCATTAATTTACGACGTTCTTCATCAAATGGTGTATGAAGACTAATAGCAAGATGAGCTTCACTTTCGTTCAAAAAACGGAGCATTGCCGGAATTATTCCGATTGATGAGACAGTAATACGGCGCGGACTCATCGCATATCCCCATTCAGAAGTGAGAATATCGAGACTTTTAAGTACCGCATCCAGGTTATCGAACGGTTCACCCATCCCCATGTAAACAATATTGGAGACATCGCCATATTCTTTGATGCTTCGGATCTGATTTACAATCTCACCGGCTGTTAATTGACCCTGGAAACCTTGTTTACCCGTCATGCAGAAGAGGCAACCCATTTTGCAGCCCACCTGTGTTGAAACACAAACTGTTTTGCGGTCATCGTCGGGAATCATGGCCGTTTCGATAAACTTATTTTGTGATGTAGGGAAGAGGTATTTCTTGGTCCCGTCGAGACTAACCTGTACTTTCGAAGGAACAGAAATGCCAAACTCGTATTTTTCATTCAGCAGTTCTCTTGCATTCTTCGAAAGATTGCTCATCTCGTCAATGGTACTGATCTCCTTCTTATAGAGCCAGTCGGCCAGTTGTTTTCCTGTAAATTTGGGCAAACCAAGCGCCAAACTGACCTCCTGTAACTCGTTTAAATCTTTACCAAAAAGTTGATCCTTCATCTCCACTCACTTTTATAATTGAAAATCTTTTAAATATGGGTGATTGATGGATCAAAAATAGATCTCTGCGAAAATATTTTCATAGGGTATTCCGTTAGCTATCAAAATATCACGAACATCTACCACCATCAACGACTTGCCGCAAAGGTAATATTTATAATCTTTTGGGAAATGATTCGTCTCTAAAAGATAGTTAGTGATCCGCCCGGGAAAAACATTGCACGAAGATTCGTGCGAACAACAGCGGATATAGTTACTTCCCATTGCCCATTCCAACTCATCTTCGAAATAAAATTGACTCAGGTGACGTGCTCCATGAATCAAAATCTTGTGATCGGACAATCCCGACTGGAACATGCTGTAAAATGGTGCAATGCCAGTGCCTGTCGCAATCCAATAGGCGGGTGAATGATAGCCACGAAAGCTCCCATAGGGTTTCGAAATCAGTATTTCGTCTCCCGGAATAGCTGCGGCCAGTTTTGGAGTAAGATATCCGTCCTCTTTAATATTAAACAGGATGCTCATTTTCCCATCAATATTGCCGCAGCAAACACTGTAGATGCGTGGTGGCTGTAACCGGTCGATGGCAACTTTCACTACCTGACCCGGAATAAAAACAGTGTTCTGCTTCCACGAAAGAAGGAAAACATCCGGTGAAATTTCAACATTATCAATCACCTTAACGGCAAAAAGTTCGTGATCCGACCTTGAATATTCTTCTGCTTTAGCCATCTTTTGAGTTTTAACTTTAAACACGAAAACGGGATGAAGGTTCTTACGTTGCAAAGAAACTTCTTTTAAAGATGAAAGAACTGATACAATTCCAAATAGTTTTTGGAATCTAAGAATACCATGTATCTTTACTTTAGATAAACACGTTACTTAAATGTCATTACAGGAATACAATACATTGCACCAACAACTGAAGGAAGCCTATACGGAAGCCAACCTGAATAAGATTTCCCGAAATCTGATCAGACTTTATACTGAAAAACAATTCGATCAGTTGAAGAAGATAGCCGGAATGATTACCGATTGGGTAACGATTGATATTACTGAAGATAAAAAGGGCTTTTCGAAGCTGATCATGCTTTACCATCCCGACAGGATTCAATACTATCACAATGAGCTCGAAAATTATTTGACATCGAAAAATCACAGCCGACTCCAGCGTTTGGAACATATTCTTGTCATTCAGGACATTGAAGAGATTTCAAGGATACTGGATAATTACGAGGATATCGACTATTCCGTCGAATACGAATGGGATGCAGATACCACCGGCTTCAGTTATTTCACGGATGCTGCACCACCAAAACATTCAACGCGAAAAACAAAAGTGTCAAAATCAAATTACTCCTTTTATGAAGCAGTAAAGATCAGAAACTATGGAAATACAACAACAGAAATTCCAACGTGGTATTTCGAAGATTGGGACGAGATTGAATTAATGGAAAGCCAAATCGACGATCTGGATGGGATTGAGTATTGCATCAATGCTGTGATTGTCGACTTATCAGTGAATTCAATCACAGACATTTCCCCCCTTTTTAGTCTGATAGCAATCGAAGAATTAAACCTTTCGGATAATAAAATTGGTTATATCGATGCATTAAGTAATCTTCTGAAACTTAAAACAGTCGACTTGTCTAATAACCAAATTGATGATATATCACCGCTCTTCGATCTTCCGGAACTTGAATCATGCGATATTTCTGGAAATAAAGTGCCAACCGGTCAGATTCGTGAACTTGAAGAGCTTGGTGTTTCCGTGAACCACAATTAATGAGGGGTCTCATATTTTAAAGTGCATGAAGAATTGGATAACAAAAAATAGGTGTGAAATATTTCAGGTCCTGAATCGAAGGAGCAATTCCTATATGATTTGTTCTGAAAATGGAAATATTTTGGTTGATACTGGTAGAGAATCGGCTGCTTACATTCAGCTTCAAAAAAGTATTTTAGCATTAAAACTTAAACCGGAAAATATTGACTTGTTAATTTTGACGCATACGCACTATGACCATTGCCAGAATGCTTTTTCAATTAAAGAACAATCGAATTGTAAAATCTTGATGAGCGAATATGAGGCCAAATATTCGAAATCCGGATTTACACCTTTGCCCAAAGGTACATTTGCTATAGCAAGACTGATTGTGAATTTAGGAAAAAGGCTTGGACAAAGTAGATTTGGATATAAATCTTTTATCCCGGATATACTGGTAACCGATGAATTGGATTTGACGACGTTTAATGTTTCAATTATTTCAACTGGTGGTCATTCTGCAGGTTCCATCAGTGTGATTGTTGACAATGAAATTGCGATTGTTGGTGACGCGATGTTGGGAGTTCTTAAAGAATCGGTATTTCCTCCATTTGCGGATAATACAAAAGAAATGGTAAAAAGTTGGGGAAGACTGTTGGAAACAAAGTGCCATACCTTTTTACCCGGTCATGGTAAAGCAATAAAACGGGAATTACTGCAACGGGAGTTTGATAAATATGCACAAAAATATAATCAATAATCGCATCTACAGAGAAAAATAATATAGCATCATATTCCGTTCTCGAAAAAAATAATTTCATCAAAGTTGGCGAGTCCGAAACCATGTTCAATTGGCAACTGACTTTTTAAAAAAATTGTTCCATCGGTGTCGGTTATCATTAAAGAAGATCCGTTTAAATTCAATATCTTAAACCTTTTTCAGAATAATTGCCACCCCGTTTTTTGACTTTAAATCAAACGAAAGAAGGCTGGATGATGTGACTAACTGTTTCGTAATCCTCACTTTTGTTGGCGTATCAATCAAAGAATCATCGGTATAAATGGTTGCTTCATATTTTGAACCTTTATCTAAAAATTTCATGCTGACAGATAACTTTCTTGACTGATCGGTCAATGATCCGATAAACCAATCTTCACCCTTCTTTCGTGCAATCGTTCCAAATTCCCCGATCTTTCCTTCCAAAACTTTGGTATCATCCCAGATAGTAGGTAAACTATCGTAAAATGAAAGATCAGGAATCTCTGAAATCACCGGAACTGTCGGGCCGGCAACACCTTTATTGCGTGGTGAATCTTCGGGGCGATCGTACCAGTAAAGGAACTGCCATGGACTATAAATGCAGATTGCTTTGGCCATTTGTGAAACATGCGAGCCCATCTTTTCCTCCACACGAGGTGCAAAGTAACAGTTCGTATGATCACCGGCGCCTGCAAGCATTCGTGTGAACATTGTAATCAGTACATGCTGGTTCTCCGGACTCTCCTCGTCGCCCCTGATTCCTTCCTGCGTCAGGAGATTAGGATAGGTGCGCGAATAACCTGTTGGCCGGTATTCGTCGTGAATATCGAGCATGATCTGATGGTCAGCAGCCTTTCGAATTGCCTGATGAAGCCATACCGTATTATCTTGTGACCCAACATCAACAAAACCATATTTAACGCCTTTTATTCCCCACGATTGAAAAAGCGGAAGGATCGTATCAAGTTGTTGCGATAATGCTTTCTGATTCACATAAAGAATAATTCCGACACCCTTTTGTTTGCCGTATTGAATAACCTCCTTCAATGCAAGCGGACCAGGCGAACGTGCAGGATCGACAGTAACCGTGGTGGCATCGGATGCCGTATTATTCTCTGGCCCGTACCAGCCGGCATCAAATTCGACATATGAAATATTGTGACGTGCTGCAAAATCAATACATGCTTTTCCACCTTCGGTTGTAAGTGTTACTTCGCGGATTACTTTTCCGGGTTTTATCCACGAGGCATCCTTAATTGCTGATGGTTCATTCAGATTAAGGATGAAACCATTCTGCTCAAGTAATTTGCCCGGTGAGTCGGCAATCATTACATACCGCCAGGGTGTTGTAAATGAAGAATTATACGTTACCTTTCCATCGAGGGCGGCCAATAACAACAGCGAATCTTTTTCCGACCGGTCGAATTTCATCCTTGCATGATCGGTAAGGGCTGCTTCTCCAAGTGCAATATATTTGTTTTCGGCTATTTCGATCACATATGGCCGCTCGCATCCTTTGCCGGTTTTGCTTACTGTTCCTTTCAGATATTTTGCCTGCGCCTTTCCTGCAATCCACGAAGTGTAATCCTTTTTAAACTGAAAACCGGTTAACTCGCTTGTTATGGTCAGCGGATGATCAGTCGGAACGACATAACGGAAAGCAATTCCCTCATTATATGCCCTGACAATAACTGAAAAGCTCCTGAACGGCGTTTTAATCTCTTTAAAATTTATGGTGGTTTCGTTATAATGATTGGAATATTGGTTTCGCTCTCCGTAAACAGGTTTCCAAGGCTCGTTAACTTCCTTCTTTTGCGCAGAAACGATCTGCAGTCCGGCCTGAAATGGCTCCTGATTTTCGAAAGTCATTCCAAGCGGCGAATCTGCAATGATAATATTTCCCTGATTTGCAACCGAATAAAACAGTGAATTGTCCTTCTCCGGGTTCAGTTTAACGAATACAAGGTTCTTCTTATCAGGACTGATGGTCTTCACCTCAACACCGAAAGAGCTGAAAACAATAAAAAGATGAAAAGCCAAAAATGGTAAGAAAATCCTCATAGCGAAAATAGTTTGGTTGAACCCTCAAACTTACGCAACCCGTTTTCGAAAACCAAATAACAATTAACTTCCCGCCAGAATAATCAATCCAAGCCCGCCAACAAAGAGTAAGAACATCATTGTCAGCAAGGTATTCACCCCTTTAGGTGCGTTCTTAAATTCTTTCCAGATAAATACACCCCAAAGTGCTGCAATTAATGTTGCGCCCTGACCCAATCCGTATGAGATCGCAAATCCGGCTTTTCCGGCAGCAATAATACTTAGTGACATCCCAATGCACCAGATCATTCCGCCTAAAATACCGGTGAGATGTTCTTTAAAACTTCCCTTAAAATATTGAGAATAGGTGACAGGTGTTCCTTCGAAGGGTTTCTTCATCAATATGGTATTAAACAGAAAATTGCTGATTAAAATTCCAATCGCAAAGATAAAAACAGCTGTGTATGGGGTCAACATGCCCGCTTCCGGACTTTCCTGATTGGTTGCCATTGAGCTGGCCACAAAACGATAGAACAACGCCATTAAAACACCGCCAACAACAGATAGAACGATCCCTTTAGTAGGAACCTTTTTGCTCTGTGCTGCTTTTTTACGATAAGCCAGTGCATCAAGTATGATAGCGATGGTAACCAAGGACACTCCGCCGAACAGTTGAAGTGCATTTCCCTGTGGTGCCGCAAAATAGTTGATGATAACACCAAGTACCAATGCAATGCCAATACCAACCGGGAATGCGACTGACATTCCGGCAATTGCAATAGCGGCAACGATCAGTATATTGGCAAGGTTAAAGATTACCCCGCCAGCCAGGGCGCCGGAGATGCTTGACCATTGTGCCTGCTTTAGATTTTCGATAAAGCCCATCCCGATGCTTCCTGTACTTCCCAATGAAAAACCAAGAATCAACGAGAAAAGGAGTATCCCAAGGACGTAATCCCAATAAAACAATTCGAAACGCCAGGTCTTTGCCGCCAGTTTTTGGGTATTTGCCCAAGATCCCCAACACAACATCGTAATCACTGTCAGGATTACGGCAACAGAATAACTTTCAACAATGTACATGATTATTAGTTATTTGGTTTGATATTGAATAATATTTGGATAAGCCTGTTTAGTGAACTCTTTTTTGTTTATTTTACTTTACGGCTAACGGTTCATGCATCATATAGCTTTCAATCAGTTCAGAAAGCGCTTCGGGAGACTTTTTAAAAACAACATAGGTGTGCAATCCATCTTTCCTGTTTTTCCAGCGGTTGAATCCCGAAGGCTCAACAAAAATCTGTCCCTTCACTTCATTAAAAGCAAATGATGCACCTTTTACTGCTGTTAAAACCGCTGTCTGATCCCAGCTTTGACGTCCGTTTTTATCAGCTTCCGAAAATGGAATTGCGATTCCAAAGGCCATTTTTGCCGGACTTTTCAGGCTGCTGCTTATCAACTTCCTTCCGGTTAGTATTTTATTTCCAATCTCAAATCCGCTCAGAACAAGCCATGTAGGCCAGTGATCAAAAACATATTTTGACGAGGCTGAATCTTCCCTCACATTGAATTCCGACCCTTCCGGAAATATTCCAGCCATTGATACTAATCTCCTAACTTTTTTACTAACCAGGTCATTCCCGTTTAAAGGAGAGATGGAATCTGGTTGTGAAAGTAATAAATCATTCAGATTGGTCAGAAAACCTACCGTAACGATTACAACAGATGTATCGGGCTGAGAAGCGAGAATTTTCCGGTAGAGAATTATAGCATCCTGTGCCTGATCTGTTGATTCGATCTTATGAGGATAATTAGCCACCAAAGAATCGGTCCAGTGCTGGCTGCACCCTATATTTACGCCATGTGTTTTTGGTGATCCTACTGGAATATTGGGGCGGCCGTAATAGGTGTTGATTACATCGAGACATGGCGCGACCAACGCATATTTGTTTGAAGCCATTGTAGCAAGGATCTCCGCTTTACCGCTATCGGCAAACGCATGCAACATAGTCAGTGCGCCTACATCATCATAGTCGGGACCCATATCACTGTCGAAGATAATTTTCACAGGTTCTGCGACCGATAGTTTAGGCGGTTGGCACGAGATAAAAAGCAAAAACCCCACTGAGACCGATAAAAACTTAATCAAAAGAGAATTCATCATTACTTCTGAAATGAGAATTTGTAATTTTCATTCTTCTTATCCGCTGTTTTGAATACGACCGCCTTGGAAAGGTAAAGATTTGCGGCTGTGGCTTCGGCGCGTTTCTCTCCTTTAACCACCATTTTTACAACGTGTTTCCCCTGAGGAAGGTTGGTGATATGGTATAAATTCATATCGTTGTGTGTCTGATTTGCAAACCCAAAATATCCATCGATCGTCCGTTTCAATTCACCATCGACAAAAACATCAGCCTTACCGCAGTCTTTTAACCAGTTTCCGACGATCGAAACACCAGTTCCTTCAAAAGTAAAAATTGCTTCATCGCCAGCTTTTGAGCTAAACATCGCCTGTGCATTTTTGGGTTTATACGTTTCCCAATTCCCTTTAAAATCCCAGCCGCCTTTTTCGAAAACGCTCGCACTGCGATCAAAAACAAGTTTAGGAAACGATTCTTCGAGAGCAAAAGGCTGCGGAACCTGTACTTTTATTTTCAACTCTTTATCTGTGACTGAACCGCCATTTTGAATCGTAAGATCTTTAGCATACTTCATTGTCTGGTCAACAGCCTTATTGAAAGAGTAGTTGGTATTGATAAAAAGGGAATCACCAATTGCCTGTACCGCTTCGCGATATGCCAGTGGTAAACCGCTCAGACCTTTAATTACGCCAAGAACAGCCATTGCATTCGAAGGATTACAATCCGAATCCTGTCCGCAACGCGTTGCAATTTCCATTGTTTTCAGCGGGTCGCTTTCGCCATAAAGCAATCCCATCACGATATAGGCTCCATTGAGTTTGGCATCAATGTTAAAAGTTGCACCCGCCTCGCAAATATGAACACTACCCCATTTCGCTTCCAATTCATTCCATGCAGCATGCCAATCAGCCGGATATTGGTTGTGCAAAATAATCACATCCTTCACAATTTTAGAATAATCACTTTCGGAAGGAATCGAAAGAAGCGCTTTATCAATCAATCTACGAATATCACTTTCGAAATAGGCTTCGGAATAGAGCGCTGCAACAAAAACACCACCGTAGACGCCATCACCATAATTCATGATATGCCCTATTTTATCTGCTATCTTATTGGCAGTTTGAGGCATACCCGGATTCATAAATCCGATATAATCAGCTTCTATTTGAAAATCAATATCATCTGCATGAAGGTTAAAATCGGGGTGACCCGATTGCGGAGGGAAAATACTATCAAAATAATTTTTTCGGGCCTGAACGTTTGCATGCCAGAGTTGGTAACCGGCTTTTGCAAAAAGTTCCTGAAATTTCTTGGCTGGTGCATCAAATCCAAATTGATCCATTGTCTCCAAAAAAGTAATTTGCACATAGATATCGTCCTGCCAGATCGAACCTTTAACATCGGCGGGAACCCATTTGATTGAGTCATCGTAAGTTTTACCCTGTGCCCGGAATTCAGTCGGGGCTCCATAGGTTACACCAATCATTTTACCAGCCCAACCACCGGCAATTTTATCTTTTAGTACTTCTGTTGAGATGGTTCGTGAATCAGAAACAACCTTTTCGGTTTTTTGTCCACACGATGCGAGTACAATTGCAACGACCGGAATGATTAATTTTAATAAGTTTAGTCTCATTTTTAATGTTTTAAAAGTTGATTGTATTCATTCATTTTATTTATTTGCCTTCTCTTTGCAACACGTATAAAAACACCTCGGAAGCATGCCAGGTATGAGGTGCCGCACATTTTGCGGTAACAAATGCCGTATCGATTACCTCCATCCCTTTATAATCTGCCTGACTTGCCTCAATCTCCCAGGTTAACGGATAATCGAGATTGCTGATTGGATTTCGTTTCAAACCATGAAAGTTGTCTGCGGCCCAGCCAAGATAAGGATATTTGTCGCTCTTTCCAGGTTCAAATACATCTTTAGTTCCAGGCATATAGTTGCTTTTGTATTCCCACCAGAATAAGGAAGAATAGTTGTCCTGGATTTCCGGAATTGAATATTTATCGGCAAGACCCATCTTTAGCAATCCATACTTAAACCATTTAGTTTGATATACAGGAACTTCCTGGAAATCCGAACGACCTTTAATATAAATTCCATCAGAAGTTTTTACTTCATATTTAAGAGCCTCTTTTAGAATTTGGGAAACTAATGGATTAGATTTATCTGTAAAAAAAGACAGTAAATAGAGCGTTTGACCCAGATTATCGGCTTCAGCTTCACCTGCATTATTGTAATCATAAGGTGCTGTTAATGAAAGAACCCACTTTTTAATCAACTGAATGTTTCCGGTTTTTTCAAGACACATGGCCATCATCGCACCATCGCGTCGCCATGGCTTTTGGTAAACGAAGAAATTTGGCAATGGCTTGCTGTCCAAAATATTGATTAATATTTCGTGATGTAATACCCTTAATATCTGCGGAAAATGATTCCCTTTAAAATCAGGAAGAAGTAATTTTGAATCCGTCTTTGCTATTAGGGTAACTCCCCGATGATCGTTGATCCTGACACCCGATTGATCTTCGCTAATGCAAATCTGCTCTCCATCCTGAGTGATCAGAAATACCGAATACTCAGCCGGAAGAATTAATTCATCCTTTATCTTCCAAACTTTGATTGTATCACCCGACAGACTATTTTTAAGGACGCCGTTTTTATAAATGAATTTATCGCGGTTTCCCATACCAAATTGGAAATATTTTACATGAGGCAAAGCGTAGCTTCCTCCATAACTGTTTCTGAATGAATCTAATTCTGCATGATAATGTTTTAGTCGTTGCGAAATATCCTCTATTTTAAAAGGATACCGAACACTATTTTTGGGAATTCTATCAACAGAAAACACCGAAAAATTCAGAGCAAAAAGAAGAATAAGTAAAATTATGAGGCGCATATGCTTCTATTTAATTTCTTTCCGGTAAGGTGCCGAAGCCTGTGCCCCCATTCTGGTAACGGAGATCGCCGCTGCTTTACAGGCAAATTCCACGGCTTTTTCGAGATCCAAACCTTCCGAAATCGCGACTGCAATTGCTCCGTTGAAAACATCACCTGCGGCTGTGGTATCTACCGCATCTACTTTGAGTGAAGGAATCAGTTTTGCTTCTTTGCCAGTAAATAACAGTGCACCTTTGCTTCCTAAAGTAATGATGACCACCTTGACACCGCGATCATACAGGTTCCTTGCGGCCAAAGTAGCTGAATCAATATCCTTTACATGAATACCGGAGATCAGTTCAGCCTCAGTTTCGTTAGGAGTGATCATGTAGAGTTTAGATAGAAGTTCATCGGTAATCTGTAAAGCAGGAGCGGGATTCAGAATCACCTTTTTACCTGTAGTAAATGCAATATTTGCAACATAGATAACGGTTTCAAGTGGGATTTCGAGTTGCATTAAAACAATCTCCGACCGGAGAATCTCCTCACGCGCCAGATCAATATCCGTTTTCATAAGAAAGCTATTCGAGCCAGGTGCAACAACAATACAGTTTTCACCCTTCGCATCAACAGTAATCAAAGCGACTCCTGAAGGATGGCCGGGATCAGTGACAAGATAATCGGTGTTAATATTTTCACTCTCAAATAATTGTCGCGCCTGCTTTCCAAAAACATCATCGCCTGTTTTGGCAATAAAACTCACCTTGCCACCTAACCGTGCAGCAGCAACTGCCTGGTTAGCTCCTTTCCCTCCGGGATTCATGAAAAATTTTCCGCCAAGAATCGTCTCACCTGGCACTGGTAATTTCGAAGTTTTGATTACCATATCGGTATTGCTGCTTCCAACGACTGCTATACGATTGAAATACATGTTTTTAGAATGTTAGTAGTATAATAATTAGATGACAGAAGATAAACCTGCTTGCTATTTTAATCAAAATTAATCAAGGATAAGTAAAAACAAGAAAATAAATGTCATATTTAAGTAATCTCAAATTATTAATAAGAATACTATTATATTATATATCTTCCAATTAAGAATCATATTTTAAACGATATGATTGGTTTCTAAATTATTTTTAGCACATTGCCAACATAGATATTTTCAAATTCCCTATTTGTCGCATTTGCATTAAAAAATATTTAACATGCCGAGTTTATCTTCCTTGTCGCAGTTAATCGAGACCTTATCTAAATCGGAAAAAAGGAATTTCTCCCAATATGCAGCTTTGCAAGAACGTGAAAAGTCGTATTTAAGCCTTTTTGGGTTGATTAAAAATGGGTTGTCAAAAAATATTGAGCACGATTTCAAGCGATTAAATCCCAAATCTGACTATAACGCAACAGTTCAATACCTCTGGTCAATCCTAACAAAAACGTTACTTTCGATGAGAAGCGAACCGTCCAATGAAGAAAAATTATTATTCGGAATATTGGAGATCAAGCTTTTATTTCGAAAAGGTTTGATTGATGATGCATTTAAACTTCTCTCAAAATACAAAACACTGGCGCGAAAATCAGAAAAATACGATTATTGTGTGTTACTTGAAAAGCTGGAGCTTCAAAATCAGAGTAACTATCAGTTCGAAGGAATACCTGACGAAGCCTATCTGGTTTCTCTACAGTCGCGTTTCCGTCGGAATATTCAGTATGAACTTAACCTGGCAGACCACTCCTCACTCTATGAATTGCTATATTACAGGTATTTAAAAAAAGGAAACGTTCTCACAGACAAGGACAAGGAAAATCTCAATGATTTGGTAGTTACAGAAATGAATCTTTCAGGAAATCAGCGTTTTGAATCGTTTGACCTCAACCGGAATCACCTTTTGTTTCAATCGGTCTATTTTATGATGACAGGTGATCACCGCTCAAGTCTTCGCACATTCTTCGAGTTGAACAAACTCTTCGAACATAATTCTCATCTTTGGAGTGATGCACCCATTGTTTATATCAATCATATCCGCGGAATTCTGAATATCCTTTTTAATATGAACCAAATCAACGAGATGGACTATTTTACGGAAAAGCTTGTCGTTTTACGCAAAACCCATTCTTTGCTTATTTTAGATCAGGTAATTTGTGTTGCAGAATTAAAAAAACACCTAATGCTCAGGCAATTCGACAATGGAATTGTACTTATCGACAAAGAATTTGCCCTGCTATTTTCGCAAACCGACCTACTTGCAGCCTCCGACAAAGCTGAACTCTATCTCTTTGCCGGATTAATCTACTTTCATTCAAAACAATACCAAAAATCAGCTAGCTTACTTCGAAAGATTATTTACTTCTCTCCCACAAAGAACAGTTGGTTATGGAAAATGATAAAGTGGCTTAATCTAATGGTGAATATGGAGTTAAATGAATTTGATTATCTACACAGCGAATCAGGATCTGTGGAGCGTTTGTTAAAGAAACAAGCCAATTTCTATCCGGTTGATAAAATTCTCATTCGGTATATAAAAAATTACCCGTCGTGTATGAACAAACGGGCTAAAATTTTGCTGGCAACTGATTGTTTAAATGACATCCATGCGATGGAAAAAAATCAATACGAATTTCAATTCTTAAATACGATGAATATTCAATTCTGGCTGACACAAAAACAAATCTGATTAGCGCATCAAACAACCTTTCCTTCTTTAATATACTCCCGCATAATTGCTGTTTCGAGCAGCTGAAGACTTAGCTGAAAGAACTTACTTGCAAGTACCTCTACAGCACAATAGTGGGCAACATTTATAATGCCTGCGCCAGTAAGTTCATAGCGGGTTGCTATTTGATTCCAGTTGATATCCTCGGCAATTTCAATCTGAGGAGGAAATGCTTTTCTCCATATTTCTTCCCGCTCTTCGATTCCAGGCATTGGGAAATGTATGATTGCCTGAAAACGTCTTGTAAAAGCATCGTCAATATTGCCCCGCTGGTTGGTGGCCAGAATTACCAGCCCATCGTAAGATTCAATTCGTTGCAACAGGTAAGCGACTTCCTGGTTGGCATATTTATCATGGGCATCGCGGATATCTGTCCTTTTGCCGAAAAGCGCATCAGCTTCGTCGAAGAACAGGATCCAGTTTTTATCCACCGCTTTATCAAAAAGGCGCGAAAGGTTTTTCTCCGTTTCACCGATGTATTTTGAAACCACCCTTGACAAATCGATCCGGTAAACATCTTTCTCTGTGTATTTACCAAGCAATGTTGCAGTTAGTGTTTTTCCTGTACCCGGAGGCCCGTAAAACAAAGCGCGGTACCCAGGCTTAACTCTTTTTTTCATTCCCCAGTCATGGAGAAGCGTATGGTTATAGGCTATCCAATGCTCAATTTCCTTAATCTGATGGAGGGTTTTGGGATGAAGAACGAGGTCGTCCCATTCCATTTCGGTTTCGATAAACTCGGCCGGAAAATCAATACTAAAACGGGGTTTGCTGACGGTTCCGGTAGTGAGTTGCTCCAAAATTTCTGGATCAAGCACCAGACGACCGCTCATCAATGGCTCACCGTCGGGAACATGTTCCAGCCATAATATGTGTTTCTTCGAAAACCAATGGTCACTGCTTAAAATGCGCTGCACATCGAGCCGTTTTTCAAGGTCGTCGCCCGCAATAACAAATTGGGCTGTTTCGCCGGTAGGCAAAATGCCCCGGTGACTATTCCCTCTTACACCTCCGAATTCGGGGAAGTCGCCCCCATCAGGAAGGCATTCAGCGATAATCTGGTTGTAAAAATTGGGTTGGATATGGGGAATTAATGCAAGAAGAAGAAGAATGTACTCCTCAAAAGTGGGCTGATATTTAATGATGAACTTTGCGAATGGAGACTCATCATGATAGAAATCAATATCTTGTTTTTGGACATTCACTTCGTAACCATTCTGTATCTTTAGACGCGACTTGATGACTGAAGAAAGGTAGTCGAGTGAATTGGAAAGAGAAAGCGAGTTAAGCATATTAAAATCTAATAAAAGTGTATTGAAATAAGAAGTATATCAGACTCAAATTAAAAAAAACATATCTATTATTTTAACCACTTACCTCAATTGTGACAAAAATGAAAGATGCTCTCTTATCTTAAATAATTTAATATTTTCTGGTTGAAGGTCTCCCCCTAGCGCAATAGCAGGTAAGAATCCAAAACACTCATTCTGTTCAGGTGCAGGCAATACTTTTCTTCCAATTGAATATATATTATAAAACATGAGAGGAGAAAAAATCTCTTCTGTTGTCAACCATCCATTCATTACTGCAGAGAGATCGCTGGTTAGTTTAGTTACTTGTAAATAGATCGGACACAGATAATTGTACAGCTTGTTATCTTTTCCCTGATTGTGTTTTGCTTTTTCATCAAGATAAATAAGTCCACCAAATGCAGTGCGCATAACAACATGTAAATTCCCTTCATTGTGAATGAATTGTGATATTAAATCATCATATTCATCCGGATTTACTATCCAAAAAAAACCATCTTTATAAGACGAAAAACCATTCTTTTCCCATATTTCAGTAAAGAATTCTGGAAGGATTACACTGTATTTCTTAATAACAGCTTTAGATGCAGATTCATAAATTTTATCCAACGGATTATATTCGAAGAATGCTTTTACTTTATCACTCATTATCACTTTTACTTAAGTACAACGTTCATTTTTTCATCACTATAAACGGCAGGGTTAACAGTTTCAACTGATTTAGTAAGGATTTCAATTTTTGATTTCCACTGTGTTCCAATATGACTGTTAACGCTATAAACACCCACATTTGAAAATTCGTAATGGTCTCCTCCTGCAACCTGATCAAGACTATGCGTGGCAGCAACCTGATAATTCCATAACCTCTTAATTTCTTTGTCATCGAGCCCTTTCAATTTTTGTTTTGCACTGTATTGACTAAATGCTGTATTTTGGGAATTCACTTGCTGCCTCAAAGTAGAATCTGGAATACGTCCCTTTTTTTCAAATACAATTCTGTTAGTCAACCACTTGGCGATTGTCATGCTTTTCAAGGTACTTTGTTGTTCGCTCAACTGTTGGGCATATTCTTTATCCATCCCAGTATATATCTTTTCAAAAGTTAAAGTAACAGGACTCATTTTTTTTGATTTACCTTCAATGGATATCTTTGCAAAAAGTTCTCCAATTTCTTCAACAAGAATTTTAATTTCATCCATCACAGCTTTGTTGTCTTCTTTTTCTGACAAGGAAGTGATTTTTAACTTAAGTTTTCGCACTTTTTCTATGTTTTCTTTTAGCTTTCCAGCTACTTTTTTCCCATCTTCGGTTTTTAGTATTTCATTCAATAAATTCTGTGCAAGTTTCGGAGTAGACGCGACCATCAATTCAGCATTTCCATCTTTCCCTTCAAAGTAAACTGAATGTTCTGCACCATCTTTATCCGTGAACTTTTTCCTCATCTTCCACCACTCCATCAATTTCCCGGCTTTATCCTTAACAAATCCCGATGCCTTATTTAGCATTCCTCCAAGCCACCCCACAATCTTATCCAACCCCTTGTCAATCGGCTGCCGGATTTTTTTGATAATTCCGACAATTTTTTCCGGTATGTTACCCAAACCGGCAAACTTAGCCAAAAATGCAATAATAATTGTCAGCGTATTGGCCATCGTCTGCTCAACCTTTTGGGCCGCATTTTCAACCTGACCTGATGCAATGGCCGCAATAGAATCAATAAAGGAGGCGACCACCGCAGCTATCTGGTTGATTTTCTGAATAAAGAAGGTAACGGTATTGTAAATCGCGATAATAGCCTGTATGACTGCACCCGCAGGATTTAGCATGCTCACGAGTTTCATAATGGCAGCCTTTACAACCTCCGTGGAAATCATCTCGGTAATCTTGGCAATCATCTGGTCCTTAAGCTCGCTTAACTCTGTTTTAATTTGTTCCCATGCAGCAGCAGGACCTTCCGTTACAAGGGTAACTAATATTCCGGCTGTCTTTTCCAAAACTACCAGCACAGGTTCAGGAATTATTTTAACCAGTTTACTCCGGATGTTCTGCCAGGTAAGTCCTAAAACTGACAAAACCAATTTGATGATTTCCATCAGGCTAAAGGACTTTGGAATATAAACCCCCGCATCACCCAATGGTCCGGTAATCCACTTGATAAGAGCAGTTTTCAGGTGTGTGAGAATGTTGGAGGCAAACTTCTCGAAACCCAACTTCCCTGCCCGTACCAGGCTATTCACAAAACCAATCGGATTTTTTATGATGGTTGCAAAAGCGGCCTGGGCTTTTTTAATGTAAGGCATCACACCTGGTGCAACCACTGAGAATAGAATCTCCAGCAAGCTGATTACCTGATTGAGTCCCCAACTGATAAATTCACTAGCAATATTAACAAATGCCCCAATAATTTTACCCAGTGCCCCAACTACTGTAATGATATCCTGAAAGGTAAGGGATGAAATGGTGTCAACAATCCGGCGAGGAATGGCGCGCACAAAACCCATCAACCCGGCCAATGCACCCTGGAACCATGCCCAGGCACGTCCAATCGCATTCCCTTTCTTGATATTTTCCCAGACCTCCTCCTGCCCAATCAGTTTCATAAACCCACCAATCAGCGTGTCGGCATTGCGTGGCACAGCTTCGCCCGTAATAGGATCTTCACCCAAGATTGCTTTAAGCAGGTCGTAACCCCTTGTCCCCTGAGCGAGTGCAGCTAAAGGTTTAAGTATGGCATCTTTCACCATCTTAAGAATTCCTGAAACCACACTTTGGGCAAATGAAATAAGCCTTCCAATGGGGTCTGTAAATATTCTTACAGCCCGATTCCAGACACCTCCCAGGTCGAAGATATCAGTCCAACTTAAAGAATCAATGAATCGCTTAAGACTTGAAACAATATCAGCGCCAATGTTTCCGAGTGTTGAAAGCTGTTGTTCGACCCAGGCGCCCGCTTTCGTGAAAACACCGTGGTTATCAAGTGCCTGAGTAATCAAATGACCTCCGGGAACCAGTTCGATTAATGCACGCAATATATTGGCCGCACTTCGATCGGTTGAACGCATATTGATAGGATTGAAGCCCATAATAATCGTGAGCATCCTGAATCCAGGGAGATTATAGGCTTTATCTGCAAAATAATCGAGTGCATCCTGAATGCCAAGTCGTTGTACTGGAGGTGGTGTAGCGGTAGTTGTCACTTGAGGACTGCGTTGAATGGCATGACCCTGCTGAATCGTATGTGTGAGTTCGTGAGCCAAAAGTTGTTTGCCCTCACTTGTGCCGGGTTGGTATTGATCGCGTGAAAAGAAAACATGGTTTTGATAGGTGAACGCTCGTGCGCTTAACTGGTTGCTTAGCCCGGCAGATTCAGGATCGCTGTGAATACGAACATTGCTGAAATCAGCATTAAAGCGGGGCTCCATATAGCTTCGCGCCTCTGAGGACAAAGGCTGACCACCGGAAGTTTTGCTTCGGATAGCAGATTGTGTGGCAGACGCAACTGAAGGTGCTCCATCCGTGCTGTTCCGCTGTAATTTTTCTTCTTCTTTTTTCTGCACCTTCTCTTCTGGGAGGGGCGCTTTTTGAATCTTTTCTTCTTCTTTTTTCTGCACTTTCTCCTCCGGCAAGGTTGCCTTCTGAATCCTGTCCTCCTCTTTTTTCTGAACCTTCTCCTCAGGCAAGGCCGCTTTCTGAATCTTTTCCTCCTCCTTTTTTTGTACCTTCTCCTCCGGCAAGATTGCCTTCTGGATTTTATCTTCCTCTTTTTTCTGCACTTTCTCCTCCGGAAGAGTAGCTCTCTGAATCTTCTCTTCCCTGGCCGGAGGTGCAGGAGCGGGCATTCGCATTACTTTATCCGCCATTTTATCGGCTTCCTGCTCGAATTTATCCCCTGGCTTGTTTACAGTCAGTTTCGTTTGAACGGATGGTGATGAATGATTAACCGGGGCAAAAAAATCGCCTCCACCAGCCTTTGCAAAGAAAGGTTGCGCCGACTTCTGATGTTCAGAAGTGGAACTGGTGTGAGATGATTTTTCAGCCGTTGTTTTCATTTATAAGTCGTTGATTCGTAATTCAAAAACTCCATTCAACCCAAAGCATATTCTTCATCCAGGGAAGCTTAATCATTGAAACACCCCAGGGCAAATGCTCCAGTAAAACATCGAAAGTGCGTGATTCGACTTGCAATAGCCAATCGCCATCTTCCTTCAAACTAAGTTTACCAGGTCTTACCAGGAAGGTGCCGCGTAATCCATCGGGTGTTGTATTTTGTAATACTTCCCAGTGTTTAATAACTGCATCAAGCAAAGCGGATGCTTCACTTATTTCGTTTTCAGTAATTTCTACATCTGCGCGAACAGGAATTGACAGTGGAACCTGACAAATGACTTTTGGAAGAACCAACTCGTATTCGGGTGCAGTAATTTGTCCTGTAGTCAGAAAATGAAGTAAAACCAACGCTCTTTCAGGTTGTACAATTTCTTCCCCGATCGATACTCCCAATGCATCGAAAAATTGAGGAAGGAAAGGATGCAACAGAACCAAACCTGCGTTGTCGATATAAATGCCTTCAGTAGATTCTTTTGTAAGAATTTCATTGGCAAGCAGAGAATCTGTTGAAGCTTTATTACCCGTTAACCTGATATCAGACAACGCGGAAACCTTTGTTTCCGCGTTCAATGGCGGTAAATTTGTTTTAGCTGTTTGACTTAAGTCAGTTTGTACAGAAGCGGTTGAAGATGGCTCATTGACCGGAATTTTAATTTCAGGCCAGGCTTGTTCAAAAACCCGGGAAACCATTGGAAGCAAATCAGTACTGATTTTCAGTTCTTCGAGAACTTGTTTTTCAATCTCAACTTTCGAAATTGATCTGCCTGATGAAACCTGGATTAGCGTCTTTTCGATTACAAATTTCCGGAATAAACGTATTTCTTCTGGTGCAAAAGAAAGATTTTCGGATGCACTGAGTAAACTCGTCAGTTCGACTAAAGTTTCAGGGCAAATGGATTTAAGCAACTTGAGGATGAATGGCTCTGAAAACTGAAATACAAGTCGTTTGGCAGCAAAAAGTGATTTCAAAACTTCTTTGATGCTTGAGACGGGAACCGGCACACCCGTTTTAGGTTCACCATCATCTAAAAGTTCTGTAAGTGCTTCTTCCAGATTCTTCTCTTTTGCTAAATTATAAAACACTGGAAAACTACCGTTTAATAGAAAATATATAAAAACCTCCCATAAATTCCCATGCCTCGTCTGATCAATTGATTCCACCTTATCTTTTAAAACATCCGGTAAAACCTTATGGCTGAGCAATTTGGTGAAGTGTTCCGAAAACTGCAAAGCCAATCGTTCAGAAGTGTTCGGCGACTTTAACGCTACCACAATTCTTTGTACTGGAATCAGGCTACTGGTTTTTATCCCATCTTTGACCAAAAGTTCAGAAATGACCTCTTCCAGACTTTTCCCGGCCGGTAATCTGTAAGACCATGGCAGATTGCCCTTTACAATGAAATGAATGAATACTTCCCACAAACTTTCTTCAGTAGTCTGAAAATAAGTGTTATTTATATTTTCAAGTGCATAACCGGAAATGGATTGAAGAGAAGGTATTTTCTTGCCGGAGATCCTGATGGCGGATTCTTTTGTTATTTTATCAATCAACGCTTTAGCCACAGCCATTGCCAATTCATGATCAATCTTATCCATTTCAATGGTTCCGGCATCGATATCCAAACGGTCAATAACCAGCTGGATATCAGACGAAGTGCATTGATCTAATGCATTTTCGATGGCCGGTAACAACTGAGCATAGTACAAATCCGACAGCCGGTGTTGCAAAGCAAAACCATCTGATTCTGAACCTTTCAGATCGACCTCCAAATATTGCTGCCGGATAAAATGTGTCATTGTTCAAAGCCTTTATCGATAAATGCAAAACATCCTTTCGAATTGATAACAGTAAGTCTCACTATTCCGGTAGGTTTCGGAATGATAACATCCAACGATTCACCTGAATAAAACGGTTCCTGGGCAGTCGTATTAATTACATCCCAAACCCAGGAAACCAAATTTCCATTTTGGGTGATACTTGTTAGATTGAAAAAATTATTATCTAATGGTCTGATGGAAAAATCGGGTTTATCAACAGTTTCAAAACACAGATTCACAAAGTCACTACCTGCGCATTGATTCTGCTCACGGCAATCGAAGGCAGGAACCACATTCTGTTGGTTGTTCATTCCGAAGTTGGTTGAAATCGTTCCGTTGAAAAGATTCCCTGCCTCATCGGGTTCATTGGTGTACCTAAAGCGTAATTGAAGGTTCTGCTCTGGCTTTTGGACCATATATTCAAACTCAAGATTGAAGGATTCACAAACGAAATATTCAATCCACAGAATTCCAAATGGATCACCCTCTGAAGGTTCATATGTGATCGCCAGACGGTTTTTGCCGACATCGCCAAGCACTTCAATCAGCGCTTTTTGAACGATTTCGTTCAGTCTGGTGATCGTTTGAGTCATCGCATTCACAAAATCCGTGTTTAATCCGTCAATAGGAATCTGTAGTATTTGATTGGAATCAGGAAGTTCAATCGGCTTTCCATTAAATCGGAATCTTAAATTTTCTAACTGTTTATATTCTAAATATTCAGTTCCATCTGAAGGTGGTTGTAACCATAGGCGATAGGCGCACTTTCGCGATTGCCCCTCACAAGGAAGTTGGCAAGGCTCGTCGCAGATATGCTGAACTTCAATGGTACGGTTACACTTTTTACTATCAAAAACTTCAAAACTAATGAGTTCACCATCAGGTATAGGTTTAGTGACAAACTCATTTTCTGAAGTTTTTTCACCTGCTTTCGATTTATAAGGAGTGGTGCCACCACTTACCTGAATTCGGGCGGTATAAGTTTTTGTCTCCTTGTCGCAGATAAATTCGGCAATATTTAATTCGAGCATGGCAGGGATTGTAACCTCATTCGAAACTGAAGTTCCAACTGAATCGAGCAGTGTTATCGAATAAGTTCCGGGAGACAACGCTATGGCTTCGGATAATGAAGTTACGGGATTGGTTCCTACCTGGAATTGGTAAGGCACAACACCTCCTGAAGGAATAATTTCAACCATTGCTTCATTGTTGGCAGAAGTACAGCCGATGTTTGTGCTAAATGTCAAATCGGATACGCAGGAATGATTGACAGTAACAGATGCTGTGCAATTCCGGCTGTCGGTGACAATAATTTCTATATCTGTATTCCCTGGTAAAGGATCGCTAAAATAGTTCGTTTCGTTGACATTACCCGGTTTGGCAGTGTAAGGTGGAGTTCCACCTGAAATCAAAAACGATGCGACGTATTCGTTATTATCGCCAACGCAATCGAAGCCTGGTTCTCCAATCGAAAGATGGGCAGGTATTTCGATTTGTTGTGAAGCCGAAAGCAAATCTTTTGAATCACTCAAAATCAGAACATATTTCCCAGCACTTAAGAAATTTTCATCGATCAAATCCTTAAAATCTTCATCGTTGATTTTAAGTTTGAAAGGAGCTGTTCCACCCACCGGAGTAACCACAACCTTTGCCTGGTCGTCCGCATTCGTACATTCGATATTGACCGTAAAACTAAAATTTTGTATTTCAGTTCCAAAGCTACAGTTCTTGCTGTCAGTAACCTCAAATTTTCCGGATTCACCCGCCGGAATAGGATCGGTGATAAATTCGTTTTCCGAAATCTGTTTTCCGGTAGATGATTTGTAAGGTGCCGAACCTCCACTTACCTGTATCCGCGCCTGATAGGCCTTTGATTTTGGATTATTAATGAACTCAACAATGCTTAAAACTAAGGTTGCAGGAACCGTGATGTCCTGCTGAACTTTGGTTCCGACAGAATCTCTGACAGTGACCGGATTGAGGCCGGAAGGTAATGTAACAGCCTCTTTCAATAGTGAAAAATCATTCTGACCTATCTGAAACTCGTAGGGATCAACACCTCCGGTTGGGAGTATTTCAACAAGTGCTTCGTTTTTAGATGAAGTACATCCGATATTTACGTTGAATGCCAGATCCGGAATACAGGAATGATTCAGAACAACCGATGTCGTACATTTCCGGCTGTCGGTAATGATGATTTCAATATCGGTATTGCCCGGAAGGCCTTCGCCAAAGAATGTTTTATCATTAAGGATCTTTCCTTTGTTGGCTGTATAGGGTGGCGTACCACCGCTGATTTCAATGACGGCAACGTATTGATTGCCTTCACCACAATCAAAATTGGGCTTACCTAAAGTTATGGGTGCAGCGATCTCGATTTGCTGCGGATTTGAAAGCGTACCTTCAGAATCTCTCAAAATCAATGTGTATTTTCCGGTTGTTAAAAGGAGTTCAGCTGCCTGATCCTTAAAATCTTCATTGTTGATTTTGATCTTATAAGGCGCTACACCACCCCAAGGCGTAACAATAACTTTGGCGCCCTTGTCTGCATTGGTACATCCAATATTGACAGAAAAATTCAGCGGATCTTTGGCCATTATATATTGGATGGGCGAACAGTCGGAACAACAAATATAAGGCAGGTAGAAATCGGCAATAACAGTTCCGTCAGCAAATTCATTTACCGTTTCAGCGATGATCTTTTCGGCAGTTTTTAAGCGGATTCCTTTGCCAATTTCAAAATCAGGCTTTACAATCTGCTTCGACATTTCTCTAAGAATCAATTGTATGTCAGGATCAACCTTCGCTGCATCACCTTTGACTTGCAACCGTTCAAAAGCTTTTGTAATGGTTTCGCTGCTATCGGTAGCAAATCCCACCTTCGTAAAATTGGATTTCAAAGAATCGATACCTGCTGCTAAATTTGGCTGGAGGCGAAGCTCCGTTGGGTCATCGTGGTAAACAAGAATGAAAGTGCCTCCCATGGGAACTCCTGCTTTGTGCTGTATTCCAGGATTTTTAAGCAGAAAGTTACTAAGGAATAGTCGTTTCTTTATTTCTATTAATCGCTTTCTATACTCTTCGCCAATTGATCTGAAAGCTTCCATCTCATTTGCATATCGTACCGCTTCGAGCAGGTTAAACAGGTCATTCCATTCATTGTCTTTGGTAGCAATCTGTGATTTAAACTGAGCATTTAAAGTTTCAAGCCGATCAAATAAATCACGGAAAGCAGTCAAATCAAAATCGCTAAGCACCCTGTCTTTAAGATAATTGCAAATATCGAGAAGCACTTCAGCATACGATGCTGTTGCCTGAATGACTGCACTTTCACTTAGAAAGGCATCTTTAATGTTAACCGCTGCAACTCTTTTTAGAACTGTTGTTTTGGTAGTTTTCGATTTGCTGAGCGACGCAAAATGGGTTTCGAGCAATGCTCCGAAAGTCGACGGCTCCACTTTAAAATCAGGATTGACGGAGTGGATAAGCGATGCTTTAAAATCATCGGCTAACGAAACTACCTTACTAATTTTTTTGGTGTAAAATGATGCCAATGTTTTGCCGAGCGAGCTGATAAACTGATCTCTGAAGGCATCGTAAATGGCTTCGAGGTCTTCAAAGTGACAAACTTCCTTACTCAGATCAACCGCCATCCGAGCGTCGAATTCGCCCGTACGTAATGCGATAATCTCAATTGGCAGCCGGTTGTCGGTTTTGAAAGCAGCCAAAGTGTCCATAACATCAACCACTTTTTTGCCCAAATGTCCTTCTATCCGAAGGAAGTTATAAGGTTCAAGATTGTAATGTAGCGCTTTGGTGACAAAAATTGGCGCTTTAGGAATGTATTCGTCCGATCGAAAACTCAAGTTCTGATTTGCCCTGTTCCGACGTGTTTTCTCAACATTCCACAACTGGAACAATGGAGGAACACCATCCTGAAGATAATAATAAGGGATTGCCTTTTGTGAAATAGGAACGTCAGCAAGTTTACTTGGTGTGATCCGAACCGGCATTAGTTTCCGTGCAACTTCCAAATTGGCAAATTCCGGAGGAGTCGGATTATTGGTGAAATTATTGACCATCACTACAAGCCTGCTAAATAACTGCAGTACTTCGGCTTTACGTTCTTCGCAACCTTTAATGGCTGGTGATGAAAGAAAATCGTGACGATAAATTCCAGGATTAGTTACCAAACCGGGATCCGGCAAGCCAAGCATCAGGTGACGCGGAAATAGATCTTCGGGCGGACAACAGGCACACATCAGGCCGGCAGCTTTCCATCGGAACTCATCGTAAGCTTGAATCAAGTCGTCAAAAAAATCAAAATAATAAGGGAGGAAGCGCACCTGACTTGTTGAAGATGGAATGCCATCCAGAAATCCAAAGTTCTGATCGAAATCAGCAAACGGGTCGCCCGGAAAAGTTTCATTCACAAGCGGCCTAAAAGCTTTATAAGTCGCAGTAAGCGCCTCACCCGTATTTGTCGCTAATTTACTCTTTTGAAAAACATCATGAAAACCTGCCAGCACATCATTGGAGGAAACCGGCGCCGTATTTGGAACATTATAGCGAGGCAGGTGCAAGTCGGGCAGATTCAGTCGTTCAAGCAATACTGATTCAAGATCGGTAGCCGTGTATTCAGTCCCTAACTTATTTGCTTTAGCGATGATCTTTTCAAGATTGACTTTTTCTATTAGCAACGGCTTAACGGTTGCCGTCACTTCATTTCCTTTGTCGTCGCAATTGTTTGGACTGCAATTACGAAGCCCTTCATTTTTTAACTCCAAAAAAAGGATTACCACTTTATCGTCGAGAAAGTTATTTACTTTTCCCAAAAGAACTGTATTCGGTTCTCCCGCAGGAAATAACTCCCATAACTGATATTGAACAGAGTTTCCGGCAGATTCGTACTTAAACTGTGGATAATCAATATCAAGAGGAAGCGTATACTTCTGATACGATACCAATGCAAGATCCTCTGGTTCAATTAAAATATAACCCGCAGAACTCACGCCACATCCCCGGGTGAGGTGAATCGTCTTGTCGCTTCCGTTGATTTCGAGCCGGATCTCCAATCCACATTCGATACCAATACCAATCAGATTGGCACGCGTAAGTCGTTCCTGTTCATTCAGGTAATCGAATACCTCATTCAGATGGCGGCTGGTAAGCACCTGGTTGGCTTCGAAAATCGGATATTTATCTTGGATCGGTTTCATGGTAATGCTGTTTTTGAATTATATTAAACATCCTTTTATCAGTTGATAGAATATCATTTACAGTGATATATTTCTTTTTAAGGGATAATTTCCCAGAGCTGTACTCCCTAAACGAACCGGATTCTGGTCGCTGCCATCGTCACAATCGTGAAGGGTGGCTCCCGGATAGGTATTCTTTAATTTGCTGAGCAGGTGGACTACTTTCCAAAGATGATAGGACACCTTTTTATACGATTTATATTTTTCATGAAGGAAGTCTCCTATTTTTTCTGCTGTACCAGTCTTATATGGAATGGCGGAACAAAGTGAAACGTCCGGTGATGAAAAGTTAGAGAAGTCTTTGAACTCACGGCCAGCTTCAAAATTGTGACTCATCCATTTATAAAATGATATCCCATAATCATTTACAATTTGTGACGCACAGGCGCACAAATCGAATCTTGCCGATGGAAGCTCTGTCTCAAGGTTTACCTTCAGCATTGCCTCAACATGTTCATGCAATCGTTCTTCCGTCCAATCGAAATGGGCATTTTCTTTCAGCCATTGACACCAGGCATCCTCAAAACGTTCGAACTGCCAACCGTTGAGCACAATATCCTTGAAATAGAGAATCATTGTGTTCTTAATCTCGTCCCAAAGTGTTGAATCAATAACGGTTGAACAAGAAATATCAGCAGGTTTCAAAACTGAAAATACTGTTTCCAAGAGTGCATTCAGTGCATCGGAGTGTAAAAAGGTGAGCGTTTTATCTTCGTACCAGGTGCTGAATACATTCGAAAAAGCAGTGTAAAGCGAGAGGGAACAGGAACATGCTTCAGCTTCTGATGGCCGGATTCCATCCTTGTTAATTCCTTTTTGCATTAATTGATCTGCCAAATCGGTGATCACAGGATCACAGGAATTTTCTATAAATCCATCATTCCCAACCCAACAGATCTTACCCAGTAAATGCGAAGGAAGCTCGTACCTGATGGTACGGTCGGCAAACCTCCGCATATCGAGGTTAATATTGAAAGGTGCTGTCCACCCCGGCATCACATAAGTAACCCTGAAGGAGTAAGGATCTTCGTCACCGCAGGTCTTGCAGGAGCCATCGCTACAGGCAGGGTACAGTGCGTCGCCCGGAAATTTCGGTCTAAGCAAAAGGTGCTCAACCACAAAAGCTTTCTCATTGGCGCTCCAAGCCAATAATTCATTCATTACATCAATAGCAGCACCATTTGTTGCAAATGATTGCGGAGAGGAACCTAATAATGCTCCCCGTTCAGTTTTCAGGTTCAGGTTAAATTTCCCATCTTTTTCATTAACTTCGTATGCATCTGCCTGAAGCATCTGTTTGATGATCAATTTATAAGCCAGGTCTTTTGATGATTCTCCTGATGACGCTTTAATTTTTACAGAGCCACTCAACCATCTATTATTGTTTGCATCGTTCAGCGAATAATCAAGGGTAAATGGGCTTACCTTTTTACCCGAAAAACTCCAGACAAATGAGAGCTCGGGATAACCGAGCAAAAGTGTAATCCGCTTTTCGAGACCGGATTCATTACCTGGGTTGCATAAGTTCTGAGTATAGTTGAATGCCCTGGCACGGTCATGACTGATGATAGGATACTTTTTCAGGAATGATATTTTATCGTCAATCAAATGTACAGAAGCCACTGATTTCCCTTGCAGATTGGTAAGCATCAAAGCATATTCGCTGAATTGCTCGCCAAAACGCGCCATCAGGTGATTAAGGAACCGATTCCGGCGCTCTATAAACTCAGAACGCGTTTCGGCCATTCCTTCAAGTTTGGTTTTGTCGAGTAAACTTCCTGTAATTTCATCATAACCAACAATCAGCTCTTTTGTAAATTCCTTTACAAAATAGGTTCTGTCAACAGCCGGATCAAGGGAGAACAATTTCGAAACATTTGCAACTTGCGCAAAAGCATTTCCAAGCAACTGCTCGTAAATCAGCAGATAGGCTTTCAGTTGTTTTGCTTCAGCCTTTCGCTGCTCTGAAACGTGGGATGGCAAACCAACAGGATCTACGCCATATGTAACCGGCAAACTGTACTGCACCGGAAAATAGTCTTCGGTATTTGCGAAATTCCCTCCCAGAACAGGCAAATCATTTTGCGTGTTTGTGAATTTCGGACGTTCGGCTTCTCCCAGTAATTGGGTAAGTGTATCATTGGCTTCATCCATTCTCGGATGAAAAGGCAACCCGTTTTTATAAAACAAAAATCTCGAGAAGTTGAGATAAAGACGTGGTTGATGCAAATCCTTGATATATAACTGCCATGATGCACTCGATTTATTTACATCAAATTTCAGTTTCTTTTCAACCCACACTGGATCAGCGGCACCTTTTACGATATTACCCTCATCGTCGTATTTGCTAATCATCAGGTTATTAACGGCGATTACTCCTTCAATTTCCATCAAAAGGTTGATGATATCAGAAGTACGCAGCACTTTTTTGAGTGTGGCATTTTCGAGATCAACAGATTTAATAAAACCGTTACCTAATTCCGGGCCGTTAAAAATATCTTCAACCGGCACATCATCGGCCATCATTTCAGCAAGGGAATAAAAGGAAACAGGCGGATTAAAGAAATTCTCAATTTCGAACCAAATCCTGGCCTGAACCCGTTCGATGTCGGCATCCGGATTCACCTCAACATCAGCACACACGGCTACATCCTCAATTCCAACGCCGTTTACACGACAAAAATCTTCATCGAGATTACGGTGAACTTGCAAATGTGCCTTTGAGATCTTTACGACTTCGGCGATTTTCAACAGCTTTCTGCGGTAAAGACTTATTATTCCTGCACTTCCCTCATCATCCAGAATAGTTTTAATGACTGATACCTTACTTCCATTTTTAGCAGTAGTATCACCTAAAAAGCGGATCGCTACATTGTCGATCACAATCTTTTTGCCGAAAGATAAAAGTTCAACTTCAAATCCGGCAAAGAACACATTGCGCCACTGTCTTTTGAGATAAGCGTCTTTTTCAGCATCGTTCAGTAAAGGATCTTCAATTACATCATATGTTTTTGTGGCTCCAAAGTGAAGGATTTTGAGCTTAAATAACGAATCATTACTTTGGTTAAAAAGCTCCCAATCTGCACCATTTTCGAGCTTCCATTCCGGAAAACGCAATTCCATCACCACAGGGTGCGGTTTCCCGTCACCATCAAAAATAGTATAGGTATGTTCAATTTTATGATCGTTCAAATCGCCCAGTTCCGGATCCGATTCCAGCTCAAGTAACACATCATAAAGTCCACGCGGTGGAACTTTTAATAAATTAGTTACTGCTTTTTTAGGTTCTGTGAACGAAAGATTCAGTTTATCTTCATCGCACCACGCATAATATTCTGCATCACAAACACATTCCTTACAAAATACCCATGCGTTACGCACCCCGTCGAGGTCGATCAGAATTCTGCGAAAATCATTGGGAGTCCAGGGATTGATCGTTAAAATTTCCCTTGCAGTGAAAAACGCCTGATCCGGGAAAGGAGTCTTTCCCACTGAAGACCCTTCCGGTGTAAGAATATCTTTGATATCTTTTCCTGTCCGGTAAGCCAGGTCGGTAATGGCATAACAAAGTGCTTCGAGGATTGTAATTCCGGGGTCATGGGTATTGTAATCTGTCCATTGCAGGCTTCCCATCTGCTCAATAAAGCCAATACCTTCCTTCCTGAGGCGGTAGTAATCCTGCGCAGGCTTCAAATCGGGCTTTTTCTCTATGGAAACAGGTTTTTGATTCATGATTCGCAGCTGCATTTTTCAGAAGCTTTTTTTTCCTCTGATGGGTTAATTACTGTAATCAGGTGTTTTATTGCAGGGACGGATACCAATATGGAGACTGCCAATGAACCTTCAATCTCATTTTGGTCAACGGTTCCCTTTACCCCGGCAATATCGTGGAAGAGCTGTACATCAGTGACGTAATCAACGTACAATTGTTCCTCAACAAAATCAATTAGTACTGATTTATAGACCTTCCCACCAAAAGTTGGGTTACCACCTTCGGGGAATGCCCATGGTGACAGAAATCGCAAAATGGAATCCTGTAAAGTATTGGTATAGAATGTTTCATCGAAGCCGTCATAAAATCGTACTGACATATTTACCCGCACTTCCTCGAACTGCGGATTGTTCACATGCAATTTTACAAAGCACGAAACGCGACTGCCAACAAATTCAGCTATATCCGTCAACATTCCCAGACTTGTGAAAGGTCGTAACGGGTCGCGCAGGTTGTGGAATTGCTTATTGGGGACAGTTACAATCGTAACATGTCCCGGAGCGAGTTCCTTATAAATACCATTCCCACTTTCGCTTGGCTCATACTGTGTATGATTCAGGCATTTTACCCTGAAAATTTCAGGAAAGGCTTCCAGCACCAACCGTTCGTAATCCCATAAACTCACCGCCCGGTTCTTGTGACGAAGTCGCTCGCTCACCCGGGTGTAAAAAGCAGATGACACTTCTGCCCCACGACCGCCAAACGACTCGAAAGGCTGCATAATTTTTTTAACCTCCGAAACCGGAATACTTAGCTTACTAATTGTTTCGGCTGGTAACACCTTTGATGCGAAAGCGGGGTCATTCCCTTTATCAACAAAAGTTGCCTGAAGTGCCTGGGCAGCAACCATTATAAGATTGCATATAGCATCGCTCTTGTCCCATACGGCAATCCGGATCCAATACTCGCCATTTGGTAAAAAGTTGTTGGAATTCGTTGCATCCGAAGGAAAGGCAAGGGTTACAATCCCTGATTTCAATAGTTCACCTGTTTGATCTTCAACATCTTTATTTTCAAAATCGATCCACTCGTTATTTTTCAGATAACTCCATCGCAGGTGGGGCAATGGCTTTACAGCAAGCGGATTTGCAGTGCCGTCGGCTACCTGAAACAAAAGAGAAAGGTTTTGTGGTGGAAGTAAACCGGTAACGCCAATATAAAATTCAGCTTCCGATTCATTTTTGTCACCATCGCGCGTAAAATCGAATTGGGGTAAAAGGAAAACTTTCTTATCCTTACTGATCGATGAATGCTGCTCCGCAAAACCAAAAGGTGAAATATGGAGAAACTGAGCCTCACGGGAGTCAAACAATTTTGTGTTTGAACTACTCAGACCGATCGTTTGGCTAGCCGTGTAATTAATTGATAATCCATTCATAAAAGGCCCGACAGGAGGTCCGACAGGGGGATCCGTGGTAGGTGTGGGTTTTGTAGCCAAATACACCAACAAAGCCTTCAGGTATTCTTTTTGTCCGAAATCGCTGTCTAATTTCAAACGAACAAAACCATGCCGCGAATTCGTAGTAAACGATTCATCAGCAGTCAGATCAGGAGCTACAGTAACGGGCAGATCCAAATTATCACTCAATTCAAATGAAATTGAACTAATCGATTTATGAGCGATCTGTGATGATACCCACACACCTGCATTCAGGTAATCAATATCTACATTTGGAGATTTGCCATAGGCCGCAGGTGCTGTTTGCCAGGTTGTATTGATAGTTGCAGAAGATAGTACTTTCTGAAATATTTCTTTAGATCCAATTATCAAAGAGCTTTCCACGATAGGATTAGCCCCAAAAGGCTGAAAAGGTTTTGAAGTGTCCACCGGGCCAAAATCGTTAGAAACTACCAATGTTTTCAACGCATCCACCTCAACTGTCAGGTCAATACTTTTGGTTTCAACCATCTGAAAAACATCATAAATATAGGATTCGGTATCCTCATTTTTCAATTTTACCATCATCACAGGAAGGTCCGTTGAAAAACTGTATCCATGAACTTTTGACAGGTAAGGTCTCACAGCAGGATCGGCACCCGAAAGTTCGACTTTGATCTGAAGATGACCGCTTTCAAGTAAAGTAAACGTACCTGGTGTTTTTTCGAGCCACCCTTTTTTAGTAGTAATCAGGCACCTTAGGTTACTTTCAATCTTATTTATCCGAACTCGTTGCATTTCTAAAATTGCCAATTCAAGCGGATTATCGGGTTTTAACTTTGATTTTATATTAAAGTAATCAGGTGTTTTTCTATTATTTATTGGAAATCCTGCAATGGTAAAGTCAAGCGTAATTGTCCGGGTTCCTTCAGCCATCAGTAAATAGTGCGAGGCAATTGCAAAACCGACCTCTGCCTTCGGCATATTGATTGACTTCAGTGCTCCTTCGTGGTATATTTTGTTGTAAAAAGGATGCCACGAAAGATCAGCAGAGGTTAACTTGGCACCAAATCCATCGCCGGAATTCGCAATTGGAGAAGCAAATAGCCGACCGGATTGTTTCTTTGAATTAGCATTCTCACCTACAGCTTCATTTCCATGATGATACAATGTTTTCAGGGATGTAACTTTAGCCTGATTGGCAATCAGATCGCGGTTATTGGCAAAGAATGCTTCAATTCCTTTGTCGTCTTTCCCTACTTTAAATAGTTCGCCTGCCTTTATTTGATGCGAAGCAGCTTGTTTCGCCAATTCTACGATCAGGTGAGCCTTTGCGGGCAAGGCTGGTTTTTCTTTCAGTTGCAGCACTTCGCGGTAGTAAAAATCGAGATGCCTTCCGGTAATTGTATTCGCTTCTGCCCTGGCATATTCCATCAACCTTAGAAAACTCAGAAAAAGTGCGTAATGCGGATTGTGTTTGTCCCAGTTGGTAAAAGTGAACTCAAGTGCAAGCTTTGCCTCGCCAATCACCCGGGCAAATACCTTCAGAAACTGATCAGATACTGAAGTAAATAAGTTATGGGTGGCAATATGGTTGGTAAGAACGAACGTTGGATTTAGTGGATTTCCTGTCGGATCTCCATAAACAGATGGTTCTGGTGTTATGGATGCAACGTACACATTCCAATCGGCAGCATTACTTGTTATCCAATCCTTAGAAAAACCGGAAGTTAGTACTTTATCAAAAGTGTCAGGCACAATACCAAGTATTTGCAAACTCCCTGCCGGAGCAAGATCCTTTACCACTCCTAAAACAATTCCTGCTTTCTGATAGGAAATCAGTCTCTGCAATGCCGGTGCAAGCTGGCTTTGAATAAGATTTTTTAGCGTTGATTTAAGTGATATTTCAGCGGGTAGCCCCTCTTTCAATCCATCAAGTTGCTTAGCAAGAGAGCTTAAGCAGCTAAAAATAGAACTCAGGTTATTAATTAATTCAGGTCCTTTTAATTCGTTATCAAGGTTATTTAAAAAGTCGAAATACGATTTGATCTGAGTTTTATAATCTTCGATATTTTGAATAGATGCCACAGCCAGCCGGAGCGAAGGATCGTTGCTGAAAAATGGTGCCCAACTGCCATTGGCAGTATTAGCGTTGTCGAAATACTTCACAAACTCCGACAATGCCTGTGCAAACATCATTTCATGCGCTACGTCGTGCTCATTAACTGGCACATACGATGGATCTAACGCCGGCGAAAGTCGTTGTTCCTGATTGGCGCCATCGCGGATCAGTTTTAGCGGATCTGAATTCTTATTACAGTCTATCGAATTTGACATACAGAAGCTTATTATCAGGTGATTAGACTAACAGTCGTGGTAAGATTGATATCAGTTCCTTCCAATTTATAGAAAGGAAAGACAAAATTGAACCGTGAATTGGTGGTTTTAACGCGATAATTGATCTCGATCAATATCACACCTTCCAGTTCCCTGGTGTCGTTTAAAATTACTTTTTCAAGCTCGATGCGGGGTTCATGATACAAAATGGCCGATTCAATTTTATCAGTCATCAGCGTTTTCATACGGGTATCAAGGCTTTCGAAAACCAGCTCATCGAGGTTACATCCATATTGTGGCAACATGACCCTTTCACCACGAACCGTCGACATCAAAATTTCGAGGCTCGAAGCAATATCTGCTTCCTGTTCAAGCATTTCCACATTACCAGCAACCTGGTTGAAGTCAGGTGGAAACGACCATCCACGGCCAATAAATAAAAGGTTTTGTTCCATAAGCCATTTTTAAGGTAACCTGATAGTTACCTGATTTATCATCCGATTATCACGGTAGGACAACCTAATACGATTGAACCACCGTGCGAAGTTGAATCACCCATTCTTGCCGCAGGTTTGCCTCCGATGAGAACAGTGGCAGATCCAGCTGCAATAGTATCCGGAGGACCCGTGCATGTACACATATCACCTGCAGTTGCAGCCGGGAGTCCGCCAATAAGTACCGTCGGGTTTCCGGGAGGAAGTATCGGCCCACCCACATGAGGAACTGTTCCCGAAACCAAAGGACACACGTGCATATCTGATATTCTGGCAGCCATTGGCATATCACTAATTTTTAATTTATTTGTACCATCCCTCCCTGAATAATCGCAGCAGCACTTCCCTTAACGGTTGTATTTGCACCCGATAATTCAGCAGTAGAAGTTCCTTCAGCTTTAAATGCTGCAGATGCTTTTATAGTAATATTGACGCCATCAATTTTCACATCACCTGCAGCTTTAATTATCACATCTTTAATACTTTCAATCACAATTCCACTATCATCCATTGTGATCTTGTTGCCATTCTGATCCACCAATGAAATACCTTTGGCATCTTCCGAAAGCATCATTTTATTACCCGCAGGTGTCTCAAGCGTGATGATTTTCTTCTCGTCATCAAAGTTGAACTTCATTTTTTCACGACTCACGTAACCCTTGTGATGATTGTCGTCTTTTGGTGGTTCCGGAGCAGGCATTGCACTGCTATGAACCATTCCCAAAACGACAGGATGACGCGGATCGTCATTTAGAAATCCAACAATTACTTCGTCACCAATCTCCGGACGGAAAAATGTACCACGTTCTTTCCCTGCATCCAATGTCGAGATCCGTGCCCAGATACCATCATCCGAAGTGCTGATCATTGGAAGCCGGACTTTTATGCGGTCCTCACCATCAGGATCGCCTTCGAGAACTGTAACAACACCAATTTGCAAACCTGTTACGGCGGGTAATAACCCTGATGCAGGCATCGGTCGAAGGTTGTAAGTTTCGGAGAACAATTCGGGGTTCAAACCTAATTGTACATCTGTCTCCCAGTTTCCTTCCGTAACTGAATGTCGGACTCCGGAAACATACATTTTCCCCTCAAAACGCTCTCCGATACCGTTCACCTCAATGACTTTCCCTGGTAATACACCTGCAAACCCCTGAAATTTTGCCCTTCCCCGAATTCTGGCCAGTCTTTCCTTCAATAAACGCCCGTCTGCCCAGGCTTGTAATTCAGGCGTGCTTAATTTTCCACCATGCTGAATTTCAAGTGGATCACCACCGATGACATCTGCCAGTACTGAAGCAGAAAGGTTCCCGTTATTGGTCGTTGTTGGCTCAGAAGCCTCTGTTTCAATGACTTCCTGGTCAGTGGCATTCCAGCTACTGGCTTTTATTCCTTTACTCTGAATACGTGCATCAATTTCAGCATCAAGCTCAAGCAATGTAGTTCCAAACCTCACACTGACTACTGATGTGCCTCCCGTTGCAGGTTTGGCAACTATAACTTTTCCATCCTCAACCATTACAACCTGACCATTTGCCTCTGCACGGCATAGAATGAAATCCCAATCGGTGGATTCGTATTGGACCACTTCTTTCAGACTTGGAAGAGTTGCCTCCACATCTTTTTGAAGTCCATACGTACCGATCAGCTCTTCCATTATATCGCTGTCTTTCTTGTCAATGAAATACTTGCTTTTGATGCCGCTGGTCATTTTTACAGCTTCATCACGACATTCGATGATCAGTTGGCTCCCTCTGCTCCTAACTTTAATACTGTGTCTGACGATGATTCCCTTGAACACACTATCATCCTGTGAGCGGTATCCCAACTTAATCTCGATTTTCTTCCCTGGGACAAAAAGTTCGGAATTACTTGCCTCGAAAGTAGATTGAGACGCCTCGCCATCGCGCAAATTGAGAACTGCAACGGGAATCCGGTTTAACTCGCGGGTTACATTTACCGATAAGACGTGGTAAGAACCCGGAAGCTGAACTCCGTCGAGCAGAATCGCAGATGTACAGACATCGGGCGATGCAGGGGTTGGTATGTTTGAATCGTTTGGCAAGGATGTTATACAGTTTTAACAATAGGTGGAAAAGAGATATCAGTACCTGCAATCAGCTTACGAAAATTACTGATGCCATTCACTTCAGCTACCTGGAGATAATACTTAGGATCGCCGTAAATGCGATAACACATCAATGGCAAAGTATCACCCTGTTTTACCTTCCGGATATGCGTCAGGTCGGGAGAGCTTCTGTTTTCGCGGGCAGCTCGTTTTTGTTCTTCGATGCTGCTTTTGAATTTTACAGTAGCTATTGCACGGATGGGAGTTCCATCGGATTTGAACATTTTGTGATTGATAGACACTTCGATGACACGTCCTTTAAAGATGGAGTTTTCGCCCCACACGAGTTTGAAATGCCGAGGTTCGTGCGAATCGCCTTTGTACGATATCAGAACTTCCTTGAATTTTTTAAGGTCATCAGATATGTTTGCTCTCGGTTTACCATCAATAATGCCCGTATTATCAAACAGAAAATCGAATGAAATCTCCTCCGGTTCTGTGTATTCATACTTCAGTTGCGCACCACTCGTTCCCTGACCCTGTCCGCCCGCCGAAAATTTCAGCTTATAGGCAAGCGTATAACTTTCAGGATTGATGAGTGCTTCGAAAGAATCATCAGCGTCATTCACACCTCCGTTTTCAGCTTTCTCAGAATCCGAGAAAGCCAGGATCAGCATTTTTTCAAGTTTCCCAGTGTCTGCCATTACCTTTCAGTTTTATTGTGAAGTATCTCCATCACTTTTTCAACACATGCTGCAACTATTTCCTCCTTGTTGTTACCAGTGGAATTATTACTGCCCCCCCCGGGCGATGATCCTGCACCTGGCGCAGGTTGCCCGGACTGTGGATTAGTGACAGACACCTTGATATGGAGTTCTCTTATTTCGATTGGCATAATAATAGTTGCTAAACCCTTCAATTATTGTCAAAAGGAATTATTTGCACGGTTTACAATTGCAATCTGACCCCTGATTTACTGTACGGTAAAATAACGGTAAGTAATCTCCATGGTTTCAATCACAATCGCATTTTCAGTAGAGACCAGATCGCTAACCAGCCATTTTTTTGGGATCGCATGTGCCACTTTCCAGGTCCGTAAGGGTTCTCCTTTCTCGTTCATCAGGATCACATTGATGTCGGTGGGTTCAAATTCCCGGTCGCGAAAAGCTTTGTTAAACCAATTAATGACCTTCGAATCGACTACCATCCCACGTTTCAGGATCATATCGGCATATTTGGTGCGCACAGGTAGTTTGTGCTCGAAACGATTTTCTCCTCCTTCTTTGAAGTTTTCGTAATCGTATTCTACCGATAAGCCCGACACTGACTGAAACCTGACATCGTTGCTATCACTGCTGATCCCAAATTCCACTTTGTAGTAGAAACCCCATGGCGGATAATATGTTGTAGCACCTGCCATGACTTACCGAACGAGGCTTAGTCCTTCGTGGGCGATTTCCAGCGTTTCGATGGCGACTTCGTTGGCATCTGATTTCAGGTCGGGTGCTGTGATCTTGACCGGAAAACAGTTGACAGCCTTCCACACGGCGACGGGTTCATGTTTTTCGTTCATCAACCTTACGACAACGTCGCGGCGTGCACCAACCCGGTCATTCGAAATCTGATCGATCCAGTTGTTGTAGTCGAAGTCACCTTCAAACTTACCTCGTTTAAGGGTGATGTTGCTGAATTTACGCATACCCGGCATCTTGATTTTACTGAAATCCTTGCTATCGCTGTGCCTGTATTCAATCACTTCCACCTGCTGATCCATACCCGTGACTTCGGTAAAACTGATTTTAACACCGCCCCAGTCGACCTGGTAATGATATCGTGGTAAAGGATATTGTTGTGCCATAACTTTTTATTTTTTAATGATATGAAAATTAAATAGTTTGTTAAGAATTTCTGATCAGGATTCGGCCATCTTGTGAGAGAACCGGAGGATGATAAATTCTGCCGGACGAACAGCTGCCATACCAATCTCGATGATCATACGTCCTTCGAGAATATCAAGCGCCGTCATCGTTTTGCCCAATCCCACAGCCACATAAAAAGCATGTTCTGGTTTCATTCCCTGAAGAGCTCCCTGGCGCCAAAGCGTGGAAAGAAAGTTTTCGATCATGGCTTGTACTTTTACCCATGTATTTGCATCATTTGGTTCAAATACAAAAGCTTCAGTTGCATTCTTAGTACTCTCTTCTACCATGTTAAAGAAACGTCGGACACTGATATAACGCCATTCATTATCGTTGCCTGCCAAGGTACGAGCGCCATAAATTAAAGTGCCTTTCCCAAGAAATGACCGGATGGCATTGATTGATTTTCCGGCAACTGCATCCACATTAAGATTTTCCAATTCAATCTTTGAGAAGATAACTGTAGGTGAAATAACATTGGCAAGACTAATATTGGCAGGAGCTTTCCATACACCTCTGGTCCGGTCTGTCGCGGCATAAACCCCAACAACAGCGCCACTTGGCGGCATACTCGTCATGCTATTACCTACACCAGCAAGAATCGATTTGTAGATAGGGAAACGAAGTGCCAAAGACTCGTCAATTTTTTTTGTATACGTTGTGGCAGCACCCACAATTAATGACATATAGCTCTGGTTAATTTCTTCGAATAATGGTAACAGGTTATTAAAAGCGATCTGTCGTTTATCTTCCGGAGTTCCGGCAACCGGAATTAAATTAGTCATCCCAGCACCAATAACACCCACCCAACTTGCTTCAGTAAAAGTTGGAGTTAAAACAGTTGGAGTATAAGTAGCTACCTTGCTTCCTAATTCAGTTTCTAATCCAACTAATTTTATGTAAGTAGGATTGAAGTTTGAGGTAACAGCTGCAATAACATCTGCATTCAAAGATGAATAGGTTAATACTGCGGGACTTGCAGCTTTGATAAACTTATCAATCTGAGCAGCAATGCTGTAATAAAAGCCAAAAACAGATTTTAAGTTAACATCATTATTTACGGCTAAGAAAGCTGCCCCTAAAGTATTTAAACTCGTTCTTAAATTTCCATTAGGCGGGCTTAACAGTTTTGTTTTAGCATCAATATTTGCCACATCAGCAAACGCCTTGTTTAAATCGGAAATTGCGGTTTTAATATCAAGGTCACTTGTTAAGCCATCTAAAGTAATTGCAACGCCTGCACGTTTTATTACACTCTTCACATCGTTATAAGTGACACTCTTCGGCAAATTAACTTTTAGCCATGGAGTATAAGCGGTACCATAACTCAAATAATTGATACCTACTTTACTCCTGAAAGTTACTCCCAATGCATCATTTTCTTTTACATCCATTACAGTAACCCGGTCTTGTAATTCCTGACATTGTTTCAACGCGGCTGCCTGTACATTGGCAATTTTGCTGTCGTCTAATGATACAGCATCCGGAAATAAAAGAATAGTAGGTTCCGATTCTTTAGCAATAGCAGCAAAGCCGCCTGTAGCTGAAGTGTAGGCTGCATCATCAATTGTAGCTGAATAATCACCAACTGAAACGATGAAACAATCGCCACCGCCATTTGCATAAAACATCCTTAAGCTATCATACAAATAGAATTTACTGCTAAGCGTTGCTGATACAAAATTGTTGGCGTCGCTAATATTTACCTCGGTAACGTTTGGTGATGGGCCGTAGCCGTAATACTGTTCATATTCCACCAACGAACCAATTCGTTTGGGAACATTATTTAAATCGCCGACAGCGAGTTTTTTGGCTATTTGTGTGTACCCAATAAAGGCAGGAATAGCCGTTTCCACCTGCGCTACAGATGGCGGAAGTTTTGGAATTTCTTCCACATAAACCCCGGGAGTTTTGTACGATGTTGCCATATTGATTTAATTTAAAAGTGAAAAAAAAGTTACTCATTCAAATATTTCCGCATATATTTTCTCAATTCTTTTTGTCGGGTCGTTTCCCTCGTATTGCACCTTAATGCCCGATTCTCCCGGTTTCTTTTTTATTCCTGCATTCCCGTTGAAAGTTAAAGGTAATGGTGTGCTACTTTCCGAAATCGGTGCTCCGTTATTTTTATTGAGATATTTCCAAAATGCTAACCGGTTTTTAAATCGGATCTGAAAAACAGGACATACATCTTTTGCAACTCCGGCTGATGTACAACTAAAATCACTGTTAAGAGGATTGGTGGCTGCAATGTTCACAATACCAAATACATTGTCAGGAATTTCACTTGAAAGTAAAACCCCTTTCGCAGGATTTCCGGTTAAACCAACCGGTGGTACAATCGTCGGTGAATCGTTTTGATGAACGAAAACAGGCATATTTGCTGCAACATTGTTTAACTTCACTTTTGCAGCACCCGGCTGACTACTTGTCAGTTGGAACAAAGCACCAGCCGTAATATTCAGGAATTCAGCTTTATCGGAAACAGAAGAACCAGAAATTTCTCGTGAAAGGAATAACGACTTACCAGGATTTACTCCACGCGAAACACCTGTCAGATTTGAAAATACCGGAACATTTTCCTTAAACCTGATTATTTTATCTTCTGGTGCGTAATAAATTTCGTAAATTTTCCGGTTTAGAAATGTTAGCGAAGTATACTTATAGAAATCAGAGTCATTAATTGAAATTATAAACGAGAATAGCTCGTTATCAGGAATTTTCACCAATTTTGGAATTGCAACAACAAATCCAGGTGCCGTATTACTGAAAACCGCACGATAGGCTTTGAGTTTATTTGCAGTAGCAGGCGTAGGCTTTACAGTAATGAAGGATCGAGAATCATAAGTCAGCAGCAATTTGGTTTTTCGGTTTTCGGGCAATGAATCGAACAGAGCAGACCCATCGTCCAGCCAATAGTGATGGAGCAGTCGGACCTCAAAGAGTCGCTTATATCCGTTTACGATTTGCTCAGCCATCTCATGTATTGTTTTTATGACGAAATTCTGTAACCATATCGGTAATAAGACCGCTTTCGTTGTATACTGCCCTGTATTTCAGGTCGAGCATTCGCATCATGTAAATTACAAATGGATATTGCTTGCCACCAAGCGTTCCCCAAAGGTGATTCACTTCCTCCATTGAAGGAGAATAAAGATCGAATATCAATTTAAAAGATTCCAGTCTGTCAAGCAGATTCGCAGGTGCACTTGTACTGATTGAAGCAGGGGAAACATCATCCTGGGTAAACACATTCTTAGACTGGAAAAACCGGATGGCACGCGAAAGCATTAGCAAAGCATTGCTATAAACCGCATCGGTTGCAGTGATCAATATCTGAAAATTTAGAAATACAGGGGGATTTTCGTAAGTAGCCCGAAGTGTAATGTCGTTTCTGACTATATTGGGGAGGTTTTTAAGTGTTTTTTCTTCTTTGATATTAACAACCGAGAAAATGAGCTTACCTCTTGCTATTCCCCCGCTTCCACTGGCTGATGTAATTCCTTCAGCAAGATTACCAAGCTGAACTGCATCGACAGATGAAGGAACACTGTAAACATCTTCAAGATGTTTTTTCAGTTCATTAATAACGATAGTTAAACCATGTGATATCATCGCTTAATTATTCTAAAATTAATTCAAAGCTTAAAAAGAATTATCTATTTAATTTTCAATATTATAAATGCATATAAAGGCATGATGGAAAATTTAAAAGCAATAATTCCGTGATAAGAATCAATATGAACGCAGATTCATTCAAAAGGTTTCAAACTTTTTCGATTTGTTGTAATTTTTTTTAAATAGTCTAAATAAGAATTAGAAGCCACTCCGACAGAGGCAGTAAATCTGTCAATACATTTCTGATAGTATTCATTATCAGGATTATTATATTCTTTGTGTGGATCTTCTGAAATGGTGCTGGACTTTTACTGCCGAAGGAGATTTATTTTAATATTGCTTGATTGCTCATCTGAGAAATACTTTTTACCTCCAATTACAGTTTTTATTGCTTTTTCGAGTTCCTGCTTTCCGGCAGACTTTAAAACAAACCCCATCACTCCGGCCTTTATCAAATCATTACAATCTTCCTTCTGGCACTGCAAGGTAAGAACCAGTATCTTTAAATAAGATCTGATAGCAATGGCTTTGGTGGTTGCTTCCAATCCACCCATCACTGGCATTTCAATATCCATTATCACTAAATCAGGCATTTGATTCCCGAGCATATCAAGAAATTGCTGACCATTTTCAGCTTCACCAACGACCTCGCCAATTCCTTCTGATTCAATAAGAAGTTTTATTCCTTCCCTAAACATTTCATGATCGTCAACAATCACTATTTTGGCTTTGCTATCCATGTTTTTATGAAATCAAATTTGGTCACATAATGCCAGGCATTGCTGCGATACAATTGGTTTTATGAGTTTTATTGTCTTCATACCTTCGACACCAATTTCTGATTTTCCGGAATAATCCATAGACAGATAGCCTTTAGACAAGCCAACTGAACAAACCATGGTCTTTGAATGATTGATTGAACTCTTCGTTTCAATAATTTCGCCCGGAGGAGTAACGGAGCTTATATGCATCAAATTTGGCACACCCAAACCAATGATGATTTTCGCTTTTTTGTCAGGCGTTTTCTGACCATTTAATCCGGATGAAAGCAACAATCCGTTCGGGATAATGAGATAAATTTTCATTTTACCATCTTTTTTAATGACAGCGCTCTGACACAAATAAACAGCGCTAATTATTTTCTCTACAAAAGAGAAAATAATTAGCAATAACTTTATTAGTGTAAAGTCTCAAAAGAATAGTGTAAACCCTAATAAGGCAGCTTTCTGTAACAAAAATATGGCTCTATGAAGTTTGGAACGGGTAATTGGACTTTGTAATGATTGCTGCTGGCTTTTAGTGACTGGCAACTGGCAGACTCGCTTAAACATTTTAATTTTAAAGGGTTAGAGTCATATAGTGAGAAAGATCGTGCCAATAGCTAGTTGCCAAAAGCCAATTGCTCATCTTATAATCCATTTGAAATCGGTTTACAAAATTTACTCATGCGACACCTTATAGAGCCACCAGCTTGTTTTTAATTGCGAATAGCACCAGATTGATCGTGTTTTTAGTATTCGTCTTTTGTAAAAGCTTCGAACGATGAGCTTCGATTGTTTTTATGCTTCTAAAAAGTTTTCCTGCAATTTCGGTTGCTGTCAGACCCTTGCATAGGTAATGCAGAACTTCTATCTCTCTGTCGGTCAATTCAGCCTCACAACCTGTTGAATTAGGAAGAGCAGTTGGATGTTTCCCGAAATTAACAATTATTGAGCGTAACAGCTCATTCGAGAAGTAGCTTTCGCCACCAATTACCGTTTTTATTGCTTTTTCAAGTTCCTGTTTTCCCGATGTTTTTAACACAAAACCCATCACCCCTGCATTTATCATGCTGGTATAGTTATCCTTATTGCCAAGCATTGTAAGAACCAAAATTTTCAGATCGGGCCTTATGGCGATTGCAGCGATGGTTGCCTCCAGTCCGTCCATTACAGGCATTTCAATATCCATTAACACTAAATCCGGATTGTGGTTCACAAGTAAATCAAGGAGTTCCTGACCGTTATCCGCTTCGGCTATCACTTTTCCCATTCCTTCTGTTTCGATAAGGAGTTTTATTCCTTCACGAAACATTAAATGATCGTCGACGATGATTATTTTAGTATCTCTATACATAAATCGGTTGGTGGGTTTCGGTTTTAAGTCCATCAACAGAATCAATAACCGGCAATTGGATACAAACTTTAATCCCTTCACCTGTTGCTGTTTCAATCTCAATTATTCCTTTTATAACTTTAATCCTTTGTTGAATATGTATGAGTCCTAATCCCTTGCTTATTTTTTCAATATTGGCTAAATCAAACCCGATACCGTTATCGCTATAGGTGAAGAAAATCAGATTCTTTTCCTTCTGGTAGTTGAATACAATTCCGACATGTGTTGCCCTGGCATACTTTACGGTATTGTTGATTAACTCGGTTGTAATGCGATAGAGAGTAGTTTCCAGAAAATAGCTGAAACGGTCGTTAGAATTGTAAGTAAAATCAATATTCAATTTCTGTGTATCGTTTATACTTTGGGTAAAATTCAGCACCGTCTCGACATATCCTGAATTGTTAAGAACTAGCGAACTTAATCCGAGTGACACTTCCCGCGTTGTTTGAATGGCTTTTTCGATACAACTATTCCCCTTTTCGGTAATCAATTTAACTTTCCCGGCTTCGTTGGTTTCGGCCAGCCATTGAAAGTAAAGCTTTATAGTTGATAACAAGGGACCCAATCCATCGTGTAATTCACGCGAAAAGCGGTTACGTTCGCGTTCTTCAACTTCAACGGTAACATTTAGCAATTCATTCTCAGCCTTTATTTTTTCGGTTACATCGCGATTTGAAGCTCGTATTCCAAGGTATTTTCCCTTTGAATATATTCTTCTGTAAACACAACAAATCCAACGGACACTGCCTGACTTTGTTACAATTCTGAAATTCAGATCCGGATTTACTCCAACGGACATATTCCTCCGGTCATCCTTTTTATGGTTTTCCCAAACTCCCAGATCGGCAGTAAAGATTATCTGATCGAGCAATTGCGGATTATTGATGAATTCTTCGGCGACATAACCGGTAATTCTTTCGCAAGACGGGGAGACATAATTATAACTGCCTTCTGCATTTATCCAGTATTCCCAGTCGTAGGTAAAGTCGGCAACAGTCCGATACTTTTCTTCGGTTTGCCTTAAGGCTGTATTTGATTTTAATAATTCTGCAGTTCGCTCAACTACTCGGTCTTCAAGCACTTCGTTTAATTGCTTAAGCGCTTCATCTGTTTTTTTACGATCGGAAATATTAAGAACAACGCCGGTTATAATTAATGGTTTTCCGTTTAAGTCTCTTTTCACAATTGAACCAATATCGTAGAACCAGATGTATTCGCCCGATTTAGTTAAAATACGGTATTCAACTTCATACTTATCAACTTTCCCATCAAAATGTGCTTGCATTGCATTCATAGCACGTTCAAAATCATCGGGATGAAGTAACTTCGTAAAATCCTGGTAATGCTTAAATTGATCAGGATAATACCCGAGCATTTCTGCTTTCCTTTTTTCAAAATTGACCTTGCCTGTCGATATATCCATTTCCCACCAGGCCATATTTGCCACCCTCATGGCAAGCTCCAGCCTTAAATTATTCTCCTGAATCAATTCTTCAGCCTGTTTGCGTGCTGTGACATCAACCATACTAACAAGGCAGTGTTCCTCATTTTCGATCAGGATTCCGCTTAGGTAAACATATATTGGCGATCGGCCTATGCCAGATAGCGTAATCTCGCAGGTTTCCTTTAGGTTGCTGTTAAATACTTTGGATAGAAAAAGATTAAAAATAGGTTTCGTTTCATCTGAAATAAAAAATGCAAACCTGCTTTTTTTAAGATGAACACTTTGTTTACCCAACATCTGAGCCCCGCAGATATTGATTGCGATAATTTCACCATCAGTAGAAAGCGTAATAAACCCCAATGGTGCAAAGTCGTACAATTCGGCATATTTTTGGGAGGCAACATTTGCAGCCTGTTCTTTAGCCTGAATGATTTCGTCGTTCTGTAATTCCAACTCAATCTGGTGAACAGCAAGCTCTTGAACGAGTTTCATCATTTCAGGATCGGAGCGTTTTGTATACACTTCAAACTGCTTCTCTTTTAGTAAATTTTCTGCCTTTTGGCGAAGGATGGATAAATCGGTGGTCACTTTTTCTTGTTTTTCCATTGTGTATTGCTTAATCCTCTTTAAAGAAGCAACAGGCGAAGTTAAGCGTTTATTTTCACCTTCTTGGCATTTTATTAGTTAAATTATTAATATATAAAAATAAAATAAACTGACCCCTTTAACCTGTTTTAAATGTTATTTTTAATCTTCTGAAGTTGGTGCAATTTTAATTTGCAAAAACAATCAGCCAATTTTGATGTTAAGTGATAAGTTAGATCGGTACATAACAGTAACAATGATCTTCCTTTGGCTGATCGTTATAAAAGTTTACACCTTTGATCCTATTGTCAGATTATTATTTGTAATTTTATGACTCATTAACAATTGAATATTAAGAACCCTATTGATTATGAAGAAGAAAAGTAATAAAG
>Ga0209511_1000268_pt1 | contig 56326 bp, 48 predicted proteins | sample SSSSmetaG_FD_184141 | JGI IMG/M metagenome (GOLD analysis project Ga0209511, IMG submission 184141) | Glacier valley bacterial and archeal communities from Borup Fiord, Nunavut, Canada, to study Microbial Dark Matter (Phase II) - ​SSSS... | ecosystem: Environmental > Aquatic > Freshwater > Ice >... | reverse complement strand
TGGAGTTCACCGTCGGCCGCAACCACCGCGACGAAGACTGCGCCCGCAACGTGCGCAAAGTGGCCGCCCCGAACCTGGGCGAAGGCGAGACGGACTTGGTGCCCGCCGCAGCCGTGGCCGTAGGCGAGCCGGTGTAACAACTTATAATTGGCACCTGATGCGGGCGGGTGGCTGTTTTAGCCGTCCGCCCGCTTTGTTTTGCGCGGCGCGTAAGCCAACGTGGCCACCCTGGCCAACGCCGTCGTAGCCGCCGCGCCGCGCGCTACCTTTGAAACTCACGCCCCACCCGCCATGAACGAGCAGCTCACCGTCAAAAACTTCGGCCCCATCACGGAGGCCACCGTAGATTTCAAGCGCGTCACCGTTTTTATCGGGCCGACGGGCGGAGGCAAGAGTACGTTGGCGAAGTTGGCGGCAATTTTTCGGGATGGGACTTTTCTCGATAGTTTCAGTGGAGTTAGTCGAATTAATTTTTTTAGAAAATTTACAATTGAAAAATACTTTCACTTGTCGTCTCTATTCAACTGGCGGACATCTGATGGTGACGAAATTGTTACTGATAAAGAACTTAAATTTGATTCGAGTATATTAGAAGAAAAAGGCTCAGCACGGTACAAAGAGAGTCTGAGTAATCCATTCAGTAGAATCAGTAAACTAATTGCGGAAATTAAGAAAGAAATAAATGAGTTGCCGAGTGACTCGCCTTATCGCGACAAATTGTATGGTAAGCCGATGTCAGGCTTCACCGAAGTTCCTGTAAACGAACCCCGAGCGCAAGAAATAATACGGCTTATTGATGGTCAGATTTCGCCATGTGTACCTTTTTATATTCTGTCCGAAAGAATTTTCGTGTCGGCGATTGAATATTCATGGGCTGGGTTGATAAGCGAAAAAATAGGTCTACCAAGAACATTAGTCGAGTTTATTAATAATTTATTGCAAACGAAACGGGAAATTCTCGAGCTAAATATTCCTTTCTTCAACGTTCGGTACGTTCATCAAAACGGGCAGGATTTTATCAAAATTCCGGAGAGCGACACGCTTTTTCATCTTTACGAAACTGCCAGCGGCATTCAATCCGTAACGCCGCTGCTGGTATTGCTAGAGCATTTGAGTCGCAACACAGAACAGGCCCAGAGCTTCATTATTGAAGAACCCGAGCTAAACCTCTACCCCACGGCCCAGCAGGGCCTGATGAATTGGCTCGTGGAGAAATGCACGAAGGGCGACAACGACCTGACCATCACCACACACAGCCCCTATATCTTATCGCACTTCAACCTGTTGCTTTACGCCTATCAGGTTGGTAATCAAAGCGACGAGAAAAAAGCCAGAGTGAAAGTATTAATTCCCGAGGAGAGCTGGATTAATCCAGATGAGTTTGCTGCTTATTACGTGAATGGGCCAGAGGGTACAAATGGGGTCAGGTCGTTAATCAACCCTGAAACGAAGCTAATTTCCCAGAATGGTTTGGATGATGTTTCTGGTATTCAGGCCATTCTATTCGACCAATTGCTGGATATAAACAGCGGGTTTTGAGGGATGATAACTGCTTTACGCGAAGCCTTCCGCGACCAAATGCGCGGCAGTGCTTGTCAAGATGCCTTGACCCATGCGGAGTTTTTCGTTCAGGACCCGCCTAGCCCTAGCCTCGACCCCTGTTTTCACTATCTGCCCCCCATTCGCTCGCGCTTTGATTTACAAGTCCTCAACGAGAGCCGGCGCCTTGTCCACTTCATCAAGACGGATAAGTGTTTGCACAGCGTGTCAGACGGGCGGCGTTGCGACTGCTTACTCCTCACTACTGACCAAGCTTGCTTCGTAGAGTTCAAAGCGCCTGACAGCGACAAAACTTCCGCTGGCAACCTACGCTACGCTCTCGCCGCTGATTGCGTGGAGCAGCTAGAATTGACTATCAAAGACTTTGTGACCCGGAAAATTATTCCACCTAATGCTCTGGTGTTCGCATACGCTTGCGTCGGAAGAAGCCCCCAATATCCGTACCCAGGCGCTGACTTTTTACAGCTACAAGTGGCTTTCAATAACCGTTTTGCCGGACTACCCATCCGAGTCAGACTCTTGGTTGAAAGCACTGTATTGATAAACAAAAATCCCGTCAGCGCACGCTGACGGGATTTTTCCTTTCCAAATAAACCAGCCCTACCCTAACACCCGCGCCCGCGCCGCCTCGCCCACTTTCGCGCTCAACTGCCGCACCGCCTGAGCGATGCCGGCCGCGTCAAACCCGCATTCCTTGTACAGCTCGTCCTGGGTGCCGTGCTCGACTACGCGGTCGGGGATGCCGAGCCGCCGGACGGGTAGCTGCACGCCTTGCTCACTCAGAAACTCCAGCACGGCCGAGCCGAAGCCGCCCATCAGGCAGCCGTCTTCGACCGTGACCAGGGCGCGGTAGCGGCGGGCGACGGCGAGCAGCATCTCCTCATCCAGGGGCTTGACGAAGCGCAGGTCGTAGTGGCCCGCGTCGAGGCCCTCGGCGGCGAGCAGGGTGGTGGCTTTGGCGGCGTAGTTGCCGATGTGGCCGATGCTCAGGATGGCCACGCCGCCCTCGGCACCCTCGCGCACGACGCGGCCGGTGCCCACGGCCACGCGCTGCAAGGGAGTGCGCCAGGCGGGCATCACGCCCTCGCCGCGCGGGTAGCGGATGCTGAACGGGCCGGCGTTTTCGGGCAGTTGCGCGGTGTACATGAGATTGCGCAGCTCCTGCTCGTTCATCGGGGCCGATACCACCATGTTCGGGATGCAGCGCATGTAGGCCAGGTCGTAGCAGCCATGGTGGGTCGGGCCGTCGGCCCCGACGAAGCCGGCCCGGTCGAGGCAGAACACGACGTGCAGGTTTTGCAGGGCTACGTCGTGGACCACCTGGTCGTAGCCGCGCTGCATGAACGTGGAGTAGATGTTGCAAAACGGTACCAGCCCTTGCGTGGCCAGCCCGGCCGAAAACGTGACGGCGTGCTGCTCGGCGATGCCCACGTCGAAGGCCCGCTCGGGCAGCGCCGCCATCAGAATATTCAGCGACGAGCCGCTGGGCATGGCCGGCGTAACACCCATGATTTTGTCGTTGGCCTGGGCCAGCTCCACCAGCGTGTGGCCGAACACGTCCTGGTACTTCGGCGGCTGGGGCGTGGCGTGGGTTTTCTTGGCGATTTCGCCCGTGATTTTATCGAATAAACCGGGGAAGTGCCACAGCGTCTGGTCTTTCTCGGCCAGCTCGTAGCCCTTGCCCTTCACCGTGACGCAGTGTAGCAGCTTAGGGCCGGGAATGGTTTTAAGGTCGTTGAGAATCGTGACCAGGTGCTGCACGTCGTGGCCATCGACGGGGCCGAAATAGCGAAATTTCAGCGCCTCAAACAGGTTGCCTTGTTTGAGCAAGGTCGCCTTCATGGCCGCTTCCACTTTGCGGGCAATCTGTTGGGGGTTGGGGCCAAACTTGCTGAGCTTGCCGAGCACGTTCCACAGCTCGTCGCGCACCTTGTTGTAGGTGCGCGAGGTGGTGATGTCGGTCAGGTATTCCTTGAGCGCGCCCACGTTGGGGTCGATGCTCATGCAGTTGTCGTTGAGGATGACGAGCAAATTCGACTTCGTGACGCCGGCGTGATTAAGCGCCTCGAAGCTCATGCCGGCCGTCATGGCCCCGTCGCCAATCACGGCAATGTGCTGGCGGTCAAACTCCTGCTTATAGTCGGAAGCGACGGCCATGCCCAGTGCCGCGCCGATGCTGGTGCTGCTGTGGCCCACGCCGAAGGCATCGTACGGGCTTTCGCCCCGGTTTGGGAAGCCCGACAGGCCCTTGTAGCGGCGGTTGGTGGCGAAGGTGTCGCGCCGCCCGGTCAGGATTTTGTGGCCGTACGCCTGGTGGCCGACATCCCACACGAGCTGGTCGTAGGGCGTGTTGAAGACGTAGTGCAGGGCGACCGTCAGCTCGACCACGCCGAGCGAGGCCCCGAAATGGCCGCCGTAGATGCTGACCGAATCGATGATGAACTCGCGCAGCTCGTGGCTGAGCTGAACGAGCTGTTCGGGGGCCAGCTTCTTGAGGTCGTCGGGCGAGTCGATGGCCGCGAGCAGCGGGCCGGGGGCAATTATCATCAGGCAGGCAGTAGGGCGAAAGCAGTAGCTAACCGAAGACCCGGCTAAATGATTGGCCGGCCGGGTCAAAGTTACGATAGGGTTGGGGCGGCGGATGCGGACGGGTTGGCACATAGTCCGCCCGCGTCAAACGCACCGCGACCTTTTGAAGTCCGATGTTTAAGAAATTGGTTGAGTCAGCGGTTACTGCCGTTGTTGGGCTTAAACCCGAGACATGAGACGTTAGACATGAGACTTCTCGTCAGGAAAAAAGTCTCATGTCTCATGTCTCATGTCTAACGTCTCATGTCTGACTAAACTCAAACACTCTCCAGGGTTTCAACCGTCTCAAATTCTTCGATTTCAATGGTCAGCCGCAACCCTTGTCGGATATTTGCGGTCCTTGCGCGTTATTCAACTGTATGAAGCCTGAACTGCTACCCGTGGCCGGCCTGCTGGCCGCTTTTTTCCTGAGTGCCCCGCTGACGGGGCAGGCCCAGATTCCGGGCGGACGGCCGGGCGGACCGCCGACTGGCGCGGCCCCGCGCCCGGCGACGGGCCGGCTGAGCGCGACCGTGACCGACGCGGCGACCGGCAAGCCAGTGTCGTACGCTACGGTGGCCGTTTTCGACCCCGTCACGAACAAGTCGGTGAACGGGGGCGTGGCCGGCGACGACGGCAAGGTGGTGCTGAGCGGGCTGCCGGTTGGCACTTACCGGGTCGAGGTGAGCTTCGTGGGCTACCAGACGGCCGTGCGCGCGGGCGTGGAAATAACGGCCGGCGGCACGGCCGCGCTAGGCACCGTCGCGGTGAAGGCTGCCGCCCAGAAGCTGAGCGAGGTCGTCGTGACGGGTCAGAAGGCGCTGATTGAGGAGCGCGTGGACCGCACCGTGTACAACGCCGACATGGACAAGACGACGGCCGGCGGCGATGGCACCGACGTGCTGCGGCGGGTGCCGCTGCTGAGCGTGGACCTGGACGGCAACGTGAGCCTGCGCGGCTCGCAGAACGTGCGGGTGCTCATCAACAACAAGCCCTCGACCATCACGGCCTCGTCGGTGGCCGACGCGCTGAAGCAGATTCCGGCCGACCAGATTAAAACCGTCGAAGTCATCACCTCGCCCTCGGCCAAGTACGATGCCGAAGGCTCGGGCGGCATTATCAACATCATCACCAAGACGAACACGCTGCGCGGCGGCACGCTCGGCATCGACGCGGGCGTGGGGCTGCGGGCCTCAAACCTGAGTTTGAACGGCTCGTACCGGACCGGCAAGATGGGGTTTTCGCTCGGCGGCTTCGGGCGGGCGGGCTACAACATTCCGGGCAGCTTCGAGAACGCGCAGACCGTGTTTAACCGGCCGACGAGCACGAGTTTCGCTTCGCGCACGACGACCGCGCAGCGGGCCGACACGCGCCAGAGCCAGGCGTTCGGGCGCTACACCCTGGGCTGGGACTACGACCTGAACGAGCACAACTCGCTGGCCGCGTCGGTGGCCTACGGGCTGCGCAACGGCAACAGCTTTCAGGACCAGCTGCGGTCCACGACTTCGACTTTGAGCACCAGCCCGACAGTGCCGCCGACTGCGCCCTTCACAACTCTGCGCGACGTGCGGACGACTAACATTTCGAATACCGTGGACGCGAGCCTGACCTACACGCGCACCTTCGAGGTGAAGCAGCGCGAGCTGAGCGTGCTGGGCTTGTTCAGCCGCAACAATCAGCAGAATGACTTCACGAATAATATTCTTAACCTGAGCGACAACTCGCTGGACTCGCGTACCCGCAACGACAACCCGAGCTTCAACCGGGAGGTGACCGGGCAGATTGACTTTCAGACCCCGACGCTGAAAAACCAGATTCTTGAGGTGGGAGCCAAGAACATCAGCCGGCGCGTGAACAGCGACTTCACGTTTTTGCGGGCCGGGCCGACGGGTGAGTTCGTGCCGGCCGCGACGGGCGCGCTCAACAACACGCTCGACTACCGTCAGAACGTGCTGGCCAGCTACGTGGCCTACACGCTGGGCTTGGCGAAGGGCTTCACCCTCAAGCCCGGCCTGCGCTACGAGTACACGAACATCACGGCCAGCTTCGCCGACCAGCCCAACGTGGTCGTCCCCGACTACGGCACCCTGGTACCGAGCGTGAATCTGTCGCGGCGCTTCGCCAACGGCAATACCGTCAAGCTGGCCTACAACCGCCGTATTCAGCGCCCGTCGCTGCAATTCCTGAACCCGAACCGGCAGGCATCCAACCCGCTGAACCAGAGCGAAGGCAACCCCCGGCTCGCCCCCGAATTCACGAACAATTACGAGCTGGGCTACAGCACCATCGTGGCCAAGAAGGTGAACCTGAACCTGTCCACGTTCATGCGCAACACGAGCGGCGGCATTCAATCCCTGCGTCAGCCGTTCACGGAAGCCGGTGCCCCAGTGGGCGCGCTGCTCACCACGTTTGCCAACGTGGGCCAGGAAGATGCCTACGGCGGCAGCGTGTTCGTGGGCATCAACTCGGGCAAGCTCAACCTGAGCGGCGGCTCGGACATGTTTTACCAGGTGCTGCGCAACAACGACTCCAACCCGGTTTTTTCGGCTAAGAACGAGGGCTTCGTGTTCAACGTGCGGGCTTTCGGCTCGTACGCGTTCAACAAGAAGTGGGCCTTGCAAACCTTCGGCTTTTACCGCGGGCAGCAGGTGCAGCTGCAAGGCTCTCAGAGCGGCTTCGGCATCTACAGCCTGAGCGTCCGCCGCGATTTCGCCGACAAGAAAGGCAGCATCGGCTTCGGGGCCGAAAACTTCTTCACGCACTCGGTTGGTATCCGCACCACCATCAGCACGCCCTACATCGACTCGTACCAGGGCGTGGCCTACAATGGCCCGGCCCTGACCCAGGCCAGCGACAGCCGCTTCACCAACCTGAGCTTTCGCATCAATTTCAGCTACCGCATCGGCAAGCTCACCGCCGACACGGCCCCGCGCAACCGCAAGAGCGTGAACAACGACGACCTGAAAGACGGCGGCGGCGGCGACGGCGGCGGCGGGGCCACGGACGGCGGCGGCGCGTCGGGCGGTGGCGGCGGTGGCCGCCCAGCGGGCGCGGGCGGCGGCCGGCCAGCCGGGGCGGGTGGGCCACCGCCCGGTGCTGGCGGGCAGCGCCCGGCCGGCGCGCCCACGGGTGCGCCCGGCGCGGGCGGCTACGGCGGACAGCGCCCGGCCGGCGTACCCGGTCAGGTTGCGCCTTCGGATTCGACTAAAACTGCTCCGGGCCAAATCGCGCCTACGGATTCGACTAAAGCTGCCCCTGGCGCGTTACCGGCTGGTAGCGGCTATGGCCGGCCGGCGGGAGCGGCTGGTTACGGCCGGCCGGCCGGCGCGGCAGGCGCACCGGGGCAGCGCCCGGTCGGCGCGCCGGCTGATGGCACTGGCCCTCGGCCGACTGGTACGTCGGCTCCCGCGCCGACTCCAATTAACGCGCCGTCGCCGGGGACAACCTCGCCGGGTGGCGTTACGCCGGCGGGCAGCACGGGCGGGCGGCCGTAGCTTTAGCGCTCGCTGCTCGTTCGCCTCACCTATTCCACATGGCCCCAACCCCCGGCCCACCCGACGATGACGGCCTGTTGCGGCAGCTGCGGCCGTCGCGCATCATCTTGCCGGCGCTGATTGGGTTGAGCGTGGTGGGGTTTCTGTTTTGGCGCGCCTACGTGCCGGGCAGCCTGGAGCCGTTGCGCCACGCCAAGTGGGGGTGGCTGCTGATTACGCTGCTCGTGCTGCTGGCCCGCGACCTGGGTTACGTGTACCGCATCCGGCACGTGGCGGGCGGCGCGCTGAGCTGGTCGTCGGCCCTGGCCGTCATCGTGATGTGGGAGTTTGCCTCGTGCGTGTTGCCGTCGGCGGCGGGCGGCACGGCGGCAGCCCCGGCCATTCTCAACCGCGAGGGTATTCCGCTGGGTAAAGCGCTGGCTTACACCATCGTGACGGCGCTACTCGATAATCTGTACTACGTTTTCATGGTGCCGCTCGTGGTAGCGCTGGCCGGCCACGCGCTTTATCCTGAAACGTTGATTTCGGCCCTGGTGCAGACGCTGCGGGCGGTATTCATCTTTACCTACGTGCTGCTTACGGCCTATTCGGGGCTGTTGCTCTACGCCTTGTTCATCAATCCGACCTCGGTGCGGCGACTGCTGGTGCGGTTGGCTTCGGCGGGTTGGCTGCGGCGGTTTCGGCCTTTAGCTTACAGACAAGGCCAGGAGATGGTGCGCGCCTCGGCCCAGCTGCGCGGGGCGGGCGCGGGCTACTGGTGGCGGGCCGTGCTGAGCACGGTTTTCGTCTGGACGGCCCGCTACGCCGTCATTGGCTGCCTCATCGCGGCCTTCGCCCCGATGGACGCGGGTACGTTCCTGTTCGTCTTCGCCCGCAACATCACCTACAAAGTCATTCTGCTGCTGGCCATTACGCCCGGTGGCTCCGGCATCGCCGAGGGCGCGTTCCCCACCTTTTTCGGGCAGTTCATGGGCACGGCCGCCATGACCGGGTTTCTGGTGCTACTCTACCGCGTTGTGACTTACTACCTCTACCTGGGGCTGGGCGCGGCGTATTTGCCGCGCTGGGTGGCGCGCGTGTTCGGCAAGCCGAAGGTGGGTGGGGTTGGGCAAGGTTGAGGGGGGGGGGATGGATTAGCCTCTTGCCGCCTCACGCCCTCGCCGCCCGTGAAACCCCATCCCCTAGCCCTTTCCCCGATGGGGAAGGAGGACTAGCTCTAGTTTTTAACTCTAATCCTACGTTTGATTTAGAGCTAGAAACTAGTTCCTCTTCCCCATCGGGAAAGGGGCTAGGGGATGGGGTTTTCGGGGAAGGGGCTTAGTCAGAACCCATCAACCCTCTCAAAGCCAAAGCCGCCCCTACGGCCGAACAACCGGAACCACGGCCGGCGCGTCAGCCGTCGGGCGCTGGTACGTGTTCCAGAATTCGGGCCGGTACGGCACCGGCGGCTCAGGCTGACTGTCTTTGGCGGGCAGCGGCGTGTAGTAAAACTCGGCGGCCAGCTGCCTGTAAAAGGCACTGCCCCCGAGCCTACGACCCGCTGATACGTTTTGCGCGACGCTGTGGCGGAGGTAATAACGACCATTTTTACCCCGCACATAGCTGATTGTCATGTCAGTGCGTGAATCGGTCAACACATTGGGGTAGAACTGGGCAATGCGCGCGTCTTTGCCATGAGCTTTGCGCGCAATTCTATTGATGGTAGCCGTGTCAGACTGCCACAGCGCCTCATAGCGCGTAACGGCGTAGTCCTGCCGCCGCACGTGAAACCGCCCTGAGTAGCCGTTCAACAGGTAGGTGCCGGTGCTGCGGTGGTTAGCGTTCTTGGCCCGGAAGCTTATCACGTAGCTCGTTTCGCCCGCCCGCTCGACCACGCTGTCCAGGTGCAGCTCGAACCTGCGCGCGGTAGCCGCTTTGAACAGCGGCGCGATACGCACCGCGTCGGCCGAATTTGGGATAAAACCCTGGCCATCGCCTAGTAACGCTTCCCAACCCAAAGGCCGCGTCGGGTCTGTCAGCACGTGCCGCTCGCGCGCCAACAGCCGCGGTTGTGGTTGCAATGACAGAAAACCGCCCGCCCAATCGCGGTAGCCGGCCGGTACGAAACACTGGGCCACGTCTTCCGCGTCGTAGCGCAAGGTGTCGAAGCTACTGAGCCGGCGGCAGGCGTAGATTTCCGTCGAGTAATCGCCCTGCTCGTAGTTGGTCGGAATCGCGGCCAGCACTTTTTTCAGGATTTGCCGGGGGTCGAGCCGCTCGCCGCGCACCTGCACGGCCGCCAGCTCGTATTCGGCCGGCACCAAGCGCACCGTCAGCGGGGTGGGGTCAGTCAGCGGTGGGGCCGCCACGCGCCGCGAGGCGTAGCCAACGCAACTTACTTCCAGCGAGCTGCCTCCGCCCGGCCGGGCCAGCGCGAAGCGGCCTTCGCCGTCGGCTACCGTGCCCCCGGCCTGACCCGGCACGTGGACCGAAGCGTAGGGCACCGGCCGGCCGGTTTTCTGGTCCAGCACCACGCCCCGCACCGGCGGAGCCACCGGCAACGCGCCCGTCGCGCCCGCCGCGCCGCCGCGCGCTGGTCGCCGCCGCAATGGGGCCAGTACGCTCGGCGGCGGCGGCTGAGGACCAGTCGCTTCGCCCGGAGCCGGCAGCCCGGCCCGCAACGTCTCCCTGGAAGCCAGGTGCGGCGGGTTGATGTCGCGGATGAACAGAAACCCGTCCACGACTTCGCTCCACGGGCCGCTGACGGGCTTGTACTCGAAGGCGTAAGTGGTCAGCTCGCGGCCGGGCGCGTCGTGCTTCAGGCTGACGAAGGCGTAGGGCGCGGGCTGGGCCAGCAGCTGGGCTTCGAGCGAGCCGGCGGCCGGCGACGGGATGACGCGCGCCGAATCAGACAGCCTCCCGTGCCGGCCGCCGCCGCCGAGCGTGCCCAGCACATACACCTGGTCTGGCCCGAGGGCGGCCCGCACGGTGCGGCCCATCGGCCGGTAGGCGCGCAGCTCGGCCTCGTGCAGCGCGTCGGCGCGGGCCGCCAGGTGCGGCAGCACGCCCCAGCAGATAACTTTTTCCTGCGGATGCTGCCGCACGTACCAAAGCAGGTTGTCGGCCATCTGCGCGTCGCGCGGGTTGCTGTCGGCGGCCCGGAAGGTCTCGGCGGTTCTGCTCTTCGGGTCGTGCTGGGCGTAGTCGCGGGCCTGGGCTTGCAGGCTGCGCACGCACTGCTGCCAGAACGCGGCCGTCGTGCGCCGCCCGGCATCCGGGCCGGCCGCGATGCGCGCCAGCAGCCGACCAGCCTTGGCCAGCTCCCGGTCGAAGAGCAGGTTGCCGAGCTTGTTGTCGGGCGGCAGCGCGAACTGCTCGCCCATGTAGCTGATGACTTCTTCCAGGTAGTCGTAGTTCAGGTCGGCCGCGCCGCGCTCGGGGGCCAGAAAGGCGCGCAAGTCGTCGGTCAGCTCCGCGCCGTAGTCGCCGCTGAGCTGCGGGTCGAAGCCCGCCACGCGCAATTTGCCCGGCCCGACCAGCGGCAGCAGCGCCTGAAACTCCTGGGTGTTCATCCAGACGGAAAACACGCTTTTGCCCAGCGCCTCCACGGCCGGCGCGCCCGCGCGCAACGCCTGCTCGGCTCGGTACAGGTCGTAAAAGCCGCTCTCGAAGGCGACGGTCGTGAAGCCCATCCGCTCGCGCAAAAAGCGCAGCAGCCGGATTTTGGCCGCGAACACCTCGCCTTCACCGTGGGTCGGCTCGCCGAGCATCACCACCCGCGCCGGGCCGATTTCCTGGGTCAGAAATTCCAGGTCCTGGAAATCAGTGTCGTCGGGCTGAATGCCGCGCACCACGTGGACGAGGAGCGGGGCCTGCGCCCGTGCGGTCGGCTGTCGGAGCAGCTGGGAGCCTACCACAGCCAACAAGGCAAGCCCAAAACGCACGAATTTATTTTTGAGTAGCACTGATTTTTTCATTGCCCGCAAAATACTGCTGCCAAACCAACTGGTGCGGATGACCGCCGAGCCACGGACGAGCGCTTGACGGAACAACTCCAATGATTCACGTGAAATTCACTTGGCACGTTTTGTGATGGCAGCTTTTTCATCACCTCAAATAGTCAGCTCAGCGGAATGCAGTTTACGAAAACCAGCCTACGGTCCATCTTATTATTGAAACGACTACTGCCCCTGCTGGCAGTTTGCTGGCTCTTGGGCAGCCCGGCCGCGCAGGCTCAGCAAAACCTGTTCAACATCCCGGCCGGCGACCTGACGCCCGCGCGCAAGTTCTTCTTTCAGCAGCAGACCAATTTTTACAGCACTACCTCTTTCGAGGCCAAAAACCACCTGGTGTACGGCCTGGGGCGGGGCTGGGAGGTGGGCCTGAACGTGGTCAACATCAAATTCAACCTGGCTGCCAATGCCGGCCAGGCCATCTACGTGAACGAGGGCGACCGCTCGCAGCCGCTGCAGCCGCTGGCCCAGCTCACGGCGCAGAAGTTCTTCTTCTTTTCGCCGCGCTTCAAAACCAGCGTCGGCACGCAGCTCGGCACCAACCCCGTGCGCCTGGGCCGGCAAGACCGCCGCCTGACGCACTTCACCTACAACACCTGGGTGTGGGAACCCCGGCCACACGTCAAGCTCGTGGCCGGGCCTTACCTCACCGACTGGGCCAGCGTGGGGGCCGGCAACCGGGCGGGCTTCGTGGCGGGCTTCGAGTATCCGCTCAGCCGGCGCTTCATCGCGATGGGCGACTTCGTGTCCGGCTCGCACGCGGCGGCCGTATCGGTGCTGGGCTTCAACTACCTGGCCTCGAAGCGGGTGCAGCTCTGCCTGGGTGCGCTGCTGCCCAACCCCGGCACCCGCAACAGCCCCGGCGTGGTGTTCGAGCTGAACCTGCTCGGCTACGACGACGGCTTCGAAGCCGGGCACTAGCGCGGCCTCTTTTCTGAGCGCTGAGCCGGCTAGTCAGCAGCATCGAACGAGTTGCTTTCAGCCGTAGTCACTGCCGTTTTCTCCCGCTCAAAACCTGAATATTCATGCGAGTCCGTTGGCTTTTTACGCTGCTCGTCAGCCTGCTGACACTGCCCGCGCGCCCGGCGCGGGCGCAGAACGCGGGCCTGACTACCAACCGCAACTACCAGCTCAAGTACCAGGTGCCGGCTGGTTGGCAGCCCACGCGCCTGCTGAGCGACTCGCTCTCGGTGCTGCGCTACGACAGCCCCGACGGCACTACCCGCCTCTGGGTGGGGCAGCTGCGGGGGCCGGCCGGGCAAGTGCCGCCCGCCCGCGCGCTGCGCAAGCTGCTGCGTCGCCTCGGCGCCACCCGCCACCACGAGCACCACGTCAGCGCCCACGGCCTCGACCTGCTGGAGAGCACCGGCACCTGCCTGGTGGACGGCCGTACCCTGCGCTACGATGCCCGCGTGGGGGTTCATCAGGGGCACACCGTGGTGGTCTATGTCTATGCCACGCCCGAAAACTTCGCCCTGCAGGAGCCGCTGCTCAATAAGGTACTCAACAGCCTCACGCCCATGCCCGGCCGGGCGGCTCCGTAATAGTTCGTAGCTGTTAGCGCGTATCTCGACAGCTTCTGCGCCTTCTGCGAAACCCTCCGCGCCCTCTGCGGGCTAAAACCGCTTGGCTGATTTGACTCAGTTCATCAAGTAAACCAACCCTTTCCATGAAAAAACTACTCCTGGCCGCCCTTTCGCTGGGCCTGCTGCTGAGCACGTCGCCCGCCGCTCGCGCCCAGCAAACCTCACCTTCGACCCTCGACCTCGTGCACAGCGCCGACTATGAGCTGAGCTACCGCATTCCCGCCGCCTGGCGACAGGTGCGGCAGGCTACCGACACTACCGTTACGCTCAGCTACTTAAGCCCCGACGAGACGATGACCCTGTTCATCGTCAAGCTGCGCGGGGCCGCCGACCGCCTCACGCCCGCCCAAGCCCTGTATCAGCTCACCGAGTCGTTCGGGGTGCCCGTCAATAAGCAGTACGCCACGCGCTACAACCGCCTCGACTTTCTGGAAACCACCGGCTCGGGGCAGCGCCAGGGCCAGACGTTGCGCTACGACGCGCTCGCCGCCCGCCACCGCGGCCACGTGCTGCTGGTCTATGCCCTGGCCACGCCCGATGCCTTCATAAACCACGAGGCGCTGCTCAACCAGGTGCTGCACAGCTTCGCCGACTACCGACCCAAACCCGCCCGTCGCTGAATAGGCGGTGCCAAACCCATCTTTCTCCTCCCACCCACTTTATGATACTGTTCAATCTGCTCACGCTCAGCGCCGACCAAGCGCGGGCCGTTACGCGGCTCGTGCTCACCGAACGCCTTGCCACCGACGTGTTCGTGGACGAGGCCATCGCCAATCACTGCCTGCTGCCCGACGGCAGCCTGGGTACCGAGCCGCTCTACCGGGTTATTTTCCTCACCAAAGCCCTGCTCTACCGCACCATCGAGCAGAGCCTGCAGGACGCTTTCCCGACCAACGACTTCCGCATCTACGCCACCGCCGTCACGCACGTGAACGACACCGAAGCGATGCGCGTCCGCGAGCTGCGGCTGGTGTAATGGGTTGTTCCTTGTTGATTATCATTGGCCGCTTCGTAATCGGTGAACAATCAACAACAGGCAATTAACAATCAACAAAAAACCCCCTTGCCGTGCGTGGCAAGGGGGTTTTGCTGGGTAGCTACCGGGGCTTATTTCTTCTTGAGCTGCATCTTGGCACCGCTCTGGCCAACGAGCGTGAGCTTGCTGTCCGTGAGGGTTTCGACCTGGAACGTGCTGCTGGTAGTGCCGCCGTCCGGGGTGAGGGTAATGGTTTTGGCGGCTTGGTCGAACACGTACTTGCCGCTTTGCGAGCCGGCGTAAGTGCCATTCGAGGCGAAGCTCATTTCCATGTCTTCGGTAGCGGCCGTTTGTTTCACTTTGTCGCCGGCCGCGTTGGTTTCCTTATCGGTTACCCACACTTTACTGCTCGTGCCGTAGAGCATACTCACACTTTCTACCTTACCCTTGTCGTTGCCGCAGGCGGCAACCAGAAAAAACAAGACGGCCACGCTCAGCAGCGAGGCGAAGTAGGAACGGAACTGGGGGAGGGTCTGGCGCATACGAAACTGAAAAAGTGAGTGAAAGAAGGTGGAAATAGCGGGGGTTTGCTGGCGGCGGTGTACGGGTGCGAAAAAATTATGTTATCTTGGCAACCCCGGCCCCGAGCGGCCGTATCAGGCTCAAAGTTACTCAGCCGGCGCGTTCCAAAGTAGTAGCCCTTTCTCACTTTCTTTTATTACCAGTATTATGGGTCTGCTTGATTTTTTGAACAACGAGGGCGAAAAAAAGCCCGTCGAGACCACACCCGCCGCCGACCAGTTCGGTGCCGACCAGCAAGCCCCGGCCGATGGCAGCACGAGCTACACCGTCGTGAGCGGCGACTCGCTCTCCAAAATCGCTAAAAACCACTACGGCGATGCCGCCAAGTGGCACCAGATATATGAGGCCAACCAGGCCATCATCGGCTCCAACCCTGACCTGATTGAGGTCGGTCAGACGTTGACCCTACCTAGTCTCTAGGTACTTTTTGCAGAAAAAAGGTGAGAAAAGCCACTCCAGCATTGGGGTGGCCTTTTTGTTTGTGCGCTAGGCTTTAGCATACATCCGGCAGGCTGAAGCCTAGCGCACGGATTTTCCCCGGCGCGCGTATATTTGCCCCACCAAAACCCTGGTGCTCCTCCGCGTTAGGCGAGGCAGCTCAAGTAAGTTTTATACAGAAGCGGCGAGAGACTAGGCTCCCTGACCCGCTGGCAACCTTCCTGTTTTGGAAAGGTGCCAACTCCTACCCCGCGCGGCATTTCCCGCCGGGGGGCTATAAAGTTGAGTGCCATGCGCCAGGTCATTTCCGTTGTTGCCCATTCTGGTCCCGCCCCTCGGCACGGCCATTTTGCGCGTACCCAGCAAGCCGCCGCTTTGGGCAGCCTCCTTACCGCCGCTGTCGGCCGAATGCGAATGCGCGGCTGTCGTGGCTGTCGTTGTTGCGGCTAGTGGACTGATTGTCCGGCTGTTTATTCTCTTTTCGTGGGTGATTACGTGGGTTGGCCTCTGAGCCAGCGGCGGCGAGGCGATGGGTTGTCCGCGCCCGGCCGCGCCGCGTTGGGCTTAGCCAGCCGGTTTTCGCGGCTCCTGCGTCACTGGCTCGCCTACACTAATTCTTTCTGGTAAATCAACATTTTTTCAACCGATATTTTATGTCCCAGTCTGCTTCAACTCTTGCTTCGGTCGCTGCTCCTAAGGCCGCTGCCATCTCTTCGCTTTCCGCGTTTCAGCAGTCGCTGGCCGCCACGGCAGCTCATCTGGCGGAGGCGTTGCCCCCGATTGCTTCGCGCGTCATCGATGCCGGCATTGCCCGGCTCGAAGCAACGGACGCGACCCGCCACGCCCTACGCGCCGGGCAGTTGGCCCCCGACTTCACCCTGCCCGACGCGGCCAGCCAGCCCGTGCGCCTGGGCGAGCTGCTGAACCGCGGCCCGGTGGTGCTCGTGTTTTACCGCGGCAGCTGGTGCCCTTATTGCAGCGTCCAGCTTCGGGCCTACGAGCAAATCCTACCCGAGCTGGCGCGGCGCGGGGCTACGCTGGTGGCTGTATCGCCCCAAACGTCGGACCACACCGCCCTGACCGTCAGTGAAAAATCGCTGAGCTTTCCCGTGCTCAGCGACGTGGGCAATGCCGTAGCCCGGCAGTACGGCCTGGCTTACGAGGTGGGGGCCGACGTGGCCGGCACGTTGCGCGGCGTGGGCATTGACCTGGCCGCCTACAACGGCACCGAGGCCGACGAGCTGCCCCTGACCGGCACCTTCGTCATTGCCCCGGACGGGCGCGTGGCCTGGGCCGACGTGGCCGCCAACTTCAAACATCGCCCCGACCCCGAAGTCGTGCTGACGGTGCTGGCCACCTTGCCCGTTTTGAGCGCGGGCAGCTTATAGCAGTATTTCAGCGGAATCTATCAACCAAAAAACCAATCCAAACCAGCTTCTCAACGACCAACACACCACTCAAACTCCGCACACCTCCACCCCCGTAAATTTTCACCTCAGCACATTTTTCACCTCAGCACATCAAAAAAAATGGCCACTCCAAACCTCCATTTCGAAACCCTGCAAGTCCACGCCGGACAGCAGCCCGACCCCACCACCGGCTCGCGCGCCGTGCCGCTGTTTCAAACCACGAGCTACGTGTTCAAGAGCGCTGAGCACGGGGCTAACTTGTTTGCCCTGAAAGAATTCGGCAACATCTACACCCGGTTGATGAACCCCACCACCGACGTATTCGAGCAGCGCGTGGCCGCGCTCGAAGGCGGCGTGGCGGCGCTAGCCGTCGGCTCGGGGCAGGCCGCGCAGTTCATCGCCCTCAACAACATCCTGCAAGCGGGCGACAACTTCGTCAGCAGCTCGCACCTGTACGGCGGCACCTACAACCAGTTTAAGGTGGCGTTCAAGCGGTTGGGCGTGGAGGTGCGCTTCGTGGACGGCGACGACGCGGACGGTTTTGAAGAGCTGATTGACGCGAAAACCAAGGCGCTCTACGTCGAAACCATTGGCAACCCCAGCTTCCGGGTGCCCGATTTCGAGCGCATCGCGGCCGTGGCCAAGCGCCACGACTTGCCGCTGGTCGTGGACAACACCTTCGGGGCAGGCGGCTACCTGTTTCGGCCGCTGGAGCACGGCGCGAGCATCGTGGTGGAGTCGGCTACGAAGTGGATTGGCGGCCACGGCACGAGCGTGGGCGGCGTTATCGTGGACGGCGGCACGTATGATTTCGGCAACGGCAAGTACCCGCAGTTTACCGAGCCGAGCGAGGGCTACCACGGGCTGGTGTTCAACGACGTGTTCGGCAAGAACGGGCCGTTCGGCAACATCGCCTTCATCATCCGGGCGCGGGTCGAAGGGCTGCGCGATTTCGGGCCGGCCATCAGCCCGTTCAACTCGTGGCAGCTGCTCATCGGCCTCGAAACGCTGAGCCTGCGCGTGGACCGCACCGTCGAAAACGCGTTGCGCGTGGCCCAGTGGCTGGAACAGCACCCGGCCGTGGGCCACGTGAGCTACCCCGGCCTGCCGGGCGGCGCCACCTACGCGACGGCCGCCAAATACCTCAAGCGGGGCTTCGGCGGGGTGCTCTCGTTCACGCTGCGCGGCAGCAAGGACACGGCCACAGCGGTCATCAATAACCTCAAGCTTATCAGCCACCTGGCCAACGTGGGCGATGCCAAGACGGTCATCATTCAGCCCTCGGCCACCACGCACCAGCAGCTGAGCGAGGCCGAGCAGGCGGCGGCCGGCGTGACGCCCACGCTGCTGCGCTTGTCGGTCGGCATCGAGCATTTCGACGACATCCGCGCCGATTTGGAGCAGGCCATCGCGGCGGCTACGGCGGGCGCGACGCTCGACGGCAACGAGGAAATTTTGGAGCCGGAAGTGGAGCACGCGCAGCCGTTGGAGGTGTAGTTTTTTTTAGCCCGCAGAGGGCGCAGAGGTTTGCGCAGAGGGCGCTGAGCTTCTGCGCCCTCTGCGCAAACCTCTGCGCCCTCTGCGGGCTAAAACACCTAGAAATGCAAACTCAATATTTCCACCTTCCTGACCCGTTCCCGCTCGAAAGCGGCCAGATGCTGACCGGCGCGCGGGTGGCCTACCGCACCTGGGGCCGGCTCAACGCGGCGCGCGACAACGTCGTCTGGGCCTGCCACGCGCTGACGGCCAACGCCGACGTGCTCGACTGGTGGGCCGGGCTGTTCGGCCCCGGCTGCGCCTACGACCCGGCCGAGCACTTCCTCGTGTGCGCCAACGTGCTCGGCTCGTGCTACGGCAGTACGGGGCCGCTCAGTCCCGCGCCCGGCACCGGGCAGCCGCGCTACGAGGCGTTTCCGCTGCTCACCATCCGCGACCTGGCCGCCGCCCACGAGGCCCTGCGCCAGGAGCTGAATCTGACCAGAATCCACACCCTCATCGGCGGCTCGCTCGGCGGGCAGCAGGCACTGGAATGGGCCGTGAGCCAGCCCGACGTATTTGATAACCTGGTGGTTATCGCCACTAACGCCCGGCACTCGGCCTGGGGCATCGCCTTCAACGAAGCCCAGCGGCTGGCCATCGAAGCCGACCCGACTTACCGCGCCCACGCGCCCGACGGTGGGGCGGCCGGCTTGCGGGCGGCCCGCGCCGTGGCCCTGCTCAGCTACCGCGGCTACGAGGCCTACGGCCACACCCAAACCGACCCCGACGAGCGCCTGAGCGACTTCCGCGCCGCGAGCTATCAGCGCTACCAGGGCAGCAAGCTCGTCGCCCGCTTCGATGCCTACAGCTACGTGGCCCTGAGCCGGACCATGGACACCCACCACCTGGGCCGCGGCCGGGGCGGGGTGGCCGCCGCGCTGGCCCGCATCCGCGCCCGCACCCTCGTGCTGGGCATCACGTCCGACGTTCTCTTCCCCGTTAGCGAGCAGCGCGAGCTGGCCGCCGGCATCGCGGGCGCCACCTACGCCGAGCTGGAATCAGGCTACGGGCACGACGGCTTTTTGCTCGAAACCCAACAGATAGCGGCGCATGTGCAACTGCTCGGTGAGCTGGTGAGGCAGTAAAAGCCTGTTTGTTGCGGGCGGAGAACCCCAGCTAAAATGCTTGAGCAACGTCGTTACTGTCCCCGCATCAGCGCCTGCACCTGGGGGCGGCGCGTTTGCAGCTCGCGGTATTTAACGGGTCCCAGAATCTGGCGCAGCTGGCGGTCGGAGGCCAGATTGATGCGGCGCTGGGCGGCCGTGAGCGCCGGCGAGCCGGGCGCGAATTGCTGGCTGGCCGCGTTGGCCTCGGCCACGGTCGCGCGCAGCACCTGCCGGACGCGGGCGGTCTGGTCGGGGAGCAGGCGCAACACGGTCGTCATGGCATCGGCCAGGTCGGCGGCGGCCTTTGGCGGCGTGATGACGGGTGGCGGCGGGAGCGGCGCTTCCACTACCAGCGCCGGCGCGGGGCCGCGCCGATGAAACACCGAGCAGCCGGCCAGCAGCCCGACCATTAGCAGCAACCCTGAAAAACGCGAAACGGACATGGTAGCGGCTGGCGGGAAGTGACGGCCAGCGGGTTCTACGCGCGTTTACGAAAAGTGATAAGGAAGTGTAAAACGGAGTGGCACTCCGTTTTGCCGCGTAGCGGCAAGCTACGGTCGCAGTATGCTGTTCAGTGTTACCACCCGGCCCTCAACCCGACGTGAGCTTACCGCTACGCGGCAAAACGCGGTGCCACTGCGTTTTACGTCTCAAGCCGCCACCGCCGCCCGCGCCGCTGCTGGCAGGCTGGCCTTGATGCCCTGGGCCGTGTAGTGGGCCAGGGCCATGATGGTGAGCATGGGATTGACACCGCTGCAGGCCGGGAAGGCCGAGCCGTCGGCCACGTAGAGGCCGCGCACTTCCACGGTTTCGCCGTCGGGGCGCACGGGGTGGGTGGCGGCTTGCCCGCCGAGGCGGCAGGTGCTCATCTGGTGGGCCGAGTAGAGGCCGAAGCGGTTGGGCTGCCAGTTCAGGCCGGGCAGGGCGGCCAACAGCTCAGGGTTTTCGAGGTGGCCGTCTTTGGCGTGCAGCGTGGGCAGCGTGCCGTGGGGCAAGTACACGGTGTGCGCGCCGGCCGCGACGTGGATTTCGGCCGCCGCCCGCACGCCTTCGAGCATGTTCTGGCGGTCGAATTTTGAGAGCTGATAGTCCACGAGCGGCGCGCCATGCTTGTCGATGTGCACCCGGCCGCCGTCGCGGTCGCGGGTGAGCACGATGAACGAGCCGAGGTGGTCAGCGGCATTCAGCATCTCGCGGTGCTGCGCTCCCGACACCCAGGGCAGCACCATCGCCAGCAGGCCGGGGTGGGTGGGTGGCGTTTCGAGCTTGGCCCCGAAGTTAGTGCCGTGCAGGCGCGTAAACGTGTCGTTCACGACGCTCATGCTCGGGCCGTGCCAGGAGTGCATGGCGTGGGCGTAGCGGGCGGCCACGGCCACGGTCGGGTGCAGGTGCAGGTGCTGGCCCAGGTGCGGGTGCCGCAGCCCCGAGCGCAGCAGCAGCGCCGGTGTCTGAATGGCCCCGCCCGCCACCACCACCCGCTGGGCGCGCACTGTCACGCGCACCGGCGCGCCGCCGTCGGCCGGGGTGTACGTGGCTTCGGCCCCGGTGGCGCGGCCGTTTTCGATGGTCACGCGCGCCACCCGCGTGTCGGTCAGCAGGCGCGCGCCGTGGGCGGCGGCCAGCGGCAAATACGTGTTCAGGGTGCCCTGCTTGTGGCCGTGCGCGTCGCCCAGCGTCGAGTAGCCCAGCGCCCGGAAGTGCTCATCGGACTCATCCAGGCCCTTTTCGTTGCGTGGAATCAGCTTCGTGGCCTGCCCCAGCCGGGCCGAGCCGTCGAGCAGGGCCTGGTTCTGGCCGTTGTGGCGCGCGTAGTCGGTGTTCACGCTCATGGCCGCGCTCACCGCGTCGAGGCTGTCCTTGAATTCGGCGCTCACGAATTGCGGCGCGTCGTGCTCGGTGGCCCATTCCTGGAGCACGTAGTCGGGAGTGCGAAACGCGCCGGCCCAGTTCACGGTGGTGCCGCCGCCCAGGCAGGCCCCGGCCAGAATGCCGATGCTGCCGTCGCGGGTGCCGAGCGTGCCGCGCGCGTCGTAGAGCGCGCCGAGCATGTCCACCTCGCGCTGCGTAAAGTCAGCGCCGTGGAAATACGGCCCGGCTTCGAGCACGAGCACGTCGTGGCCGGCGGCGGCCAGCTCGCCGGCCACCACGCCGCCGCCCGCCCCGGAGCCAATCACGAGTACCTCGCAGGTGTAAGTGACGTCCGTGCGCGGCGTGAGGGGCCGCAGGGGCCGGTCGGTTTCGGCCGCTCCCGCCGGGCTGGGACCGGGGTAGCCCAGCGATTGCCAAGCTGGGTTGAGCGAGCCATTGACGGGCGAGTTGCCATAATATAGAAACACGCACAGCTTGCGTAGCGCGTGAAAGCCCTTGCGCAGCGGGGCCAGCCGCGACGCGCCCCAGCTTTGCAGCAGCCGCTCGCGCTGCTCCGGGCGCAGGCGAGCGAACGGGCGCAGCGGCCCGGCCCAGGTCAGGCCCACGAACGGCTTTTCCAGCAAATCGAGCAACTGCCCAAATTCGGCCTGCGCGCCCAGCGGCTGGGCCTGAATGGCGGCGGCGAGCTTGTCCACGTCCACCAGCGCCGAGCCGGCCGGCGCGCCGGCCCCCGGCCCCGCCGGAATAAACGTGTCGGCCAGGGCGCGGAGCGTAGCGGTGCGGGTGGGCGTGAGGGTGAACATAGCGTTTCTTGTTTCTTGTTTCTTGTTTTTGGAGTGCCGGTTCGCGCGGAGTTCCACACAGGGAGAGGAGTCTCGCAAAGTTAAAGTAGCGTTGTCTTGTTCAGATTCAACCAAAAACCACAAGCTTCTTTTATCTCAGCCAAACATACATTCCCACATCAAACACCAGCAAAAACGCGCCTTGCAGCTGAATCGAGCGCCCGTAGCCAAACGAGCGCTCGGGGCGACGGGCGGCGGGCGCGGCGGCACGGACCAGTAGCCACGCGCCGAGCAGCACGTAGCCCACGTCGAGCAGGGCGTTACCGGCAAAAATGTAGCCCGTCAGGGTTTGGTCGGCCAGCGCGGCGGCGGCCGAGAAGCCGGGCGGCGGCACGCCGGGGTGGGTGCGCAGGATGCCCACGGCGGCCAGCACGGCGTTCACCACGGCCCAGCCGCAGTTCATCAGGTGGAAGTGGTGGGGCCAGCGGCGGGCATCGGCGCGCGGCAGCTGGTAGCCGCTGACAAGCATATTGAGCAAGGCCCAGCCGCCGAGCACGGCCAGGCCCCGGCCCAGGGCCAGCTCGTGCTGCTGATAGGCCGTGAGCCAGGCGGGCGCGGCCGTAGCAAGCGCAGAAACAGCAGGCACAGCAAGAAGCATAGTTGGATAGTTTGACAAAGAAAGCCGCGCGAGGCCGCTCACCCGACGCATTCGGAGACTGCTGGCCGCCGAAGTAGCGCTGTTCCGGGCGGCGCGGCTATCTTTGCGGCCCGCCGGTTCGTTCAGGGCCGCTTGTTTGGGGAATTAGCTCAGTTTGGTTAGAGCGCTACCTTGACATGGTAGAGGTCGCCGGTTCGAGCCCGGCATTGCCCACTAATACCCCTCTCACGCTTTGCTAGAGGGGTATTTTAATTTAATGCCCCCGGTATTTCTAATTCCGCACCCATGAAAACCAGTATTGTCGATTATGCCGTCGCTTCCGCTATGAACCCGCACGAACTCGAAAAAACTGTTAAGAAGTATTTAAATGAGGGCTGGCAACCGCAAGGTGGCTTAACAGTTCTTATTGATGAAAAGCACGTTAAGCTATACTATCAAGCTGTAGTGCGATATAAGCAAGAAAGCTAGTCTGAGACAGATGGGCTGGCTTTTGCGTAGGTCAAATCTACTAATTGCGCTACACGGTGCCGAAGAATGACGGCGTGAGCATCGAGTTATACCAGGTAGTCGGGCTACGGGGTCCTTGGTGGTACCGGCCAAGCGCTTCGAGGAGTGGTGGAGCAAGGGGAAAGGGTATTAGCGTGACTAATAGTTAAGCCAGTACGCCCCGCACGACGAGTGTCAGGCCGAATGGTGGGGAAAGAAATAAAGATGCCGAATTTATCAGTTCTCGATTTTTCTCATTCCTTTACAAAAATGAATAAACTTAATACTGAGTTATTAACGGTCTGCACGAATCCAACTTGTAGAAGTGTTGGGGCCTTTCCGCCTGTGACAGTTGAAGGTGATTTTAATCCGCAAGACTACAAATCAACTTCAAATCAGCTTGTCCATACAGACGATTCGACTATAAGCCGGGAAATTACGATTATCAAAAAACCGTATGTTCCAGGTGAGAAGCCTGTTATTGAGAAGCTTATCATTAAGCAGGCTTTTAATATGATTTGCTTAAAATGTGGCAAAGAAACTGCGCGTGTAAAACCTGGTGTATACCTATACGATAATGATACGCACCACACCCAATTGTTAGAAGGACCTCCTGAGACTCATCAAGCTATAAACCAGTTAAAGAATTTAATACAATTAATTGAACTTCAACCTGTTTCGAAAGAACAGATTATTTCTGAAGTAGAAAAAATCTCACCGGCGATTGCTCAAATTTCTCGTCAGACAGCCTCTACTACAGACTACACAAAATGGATAGCTCTAATACTTTCTTTGCTGAACTTATTGAATGCTATTTACCTAGGCAATTTTAAAAAGGACAGTAAAAGCGACGTATCTCAAGAATTCATTGACCATCTTCTCAAAGAGAATGAGTCATTGATTAACAAAAAAGCAGCATATACTCAGCGCGTATCTATGCCTCAGAAAATGAATTTATTAGCAAAAAAAATAAACGGCGTAAATAAATCAGAAAAAAATAGGATTCGGAACGGTATGTGTTCCTGCAAGAGCGGGAAAAGATTTTTGAAATGTCACGGACAAAAACAAGCCAAGTAATGTAAATTGCCATTCCTGCGCAATGAGGTTATGTCAGTCAGAATATTGTTAACAACGGTGCTGGTGCTGTTCAGCAACTTAATTGTTGACGTTTATACTAATCAGTGGAGAGCTATACCATCTGTATTGGCTGCCATAGTCGGTGTAGGAATCTGGGTCCAGCGTGAACGGAAGGCGCAAATTAATAAATAAGCAAAAAGCCCCGGCCACCAAATGAGGCTTTTTCACACCCGTCCCTCGGGCAACTGCACCCCATTCGCATAATATTCCAGCGGTACGGCGCTACGGAAGCTGCGCAGCATTATTGGCAGCCCTGGCCATCGTCTCGCCGACATCCACAAGAAAGCCCTGTTAGCACACGCTAACAGGGCTTTCTTGTGGAGAATATCGGAGTCGAACCGATGACCTATTGCTTGCGGAGCAATCGCTCTAGCCAGCTGAGCTAATCCCCCAGGCGAGCAAATGTAGCGCGTTGTGCATCATTTGCCCGGCATACACAGTGCCTTTTCCACCGTTTTCTCACTCATAAAATACTTGTCGGCCAACTGAGTCATCACGAACTTGCGGCTGTGCTTGCGCGGGCGAGGCTGTCGGATGTAATCGCGTTCAAATTCGGCGAAGATGCGCTTGTTCTGTTGTTCGGTGCGTTAGGTTCGGGTCAGCGTGGGGGTGGCCTAGCCGGTTGCTGGCTACGATGCCGGCCAGTAAGTCGGCGTGGTCCATGATGCGCATGGTCACGTGGGCGTCTTCGGGCAGGCTGGCCCACGCTGTCGGTGGTACCTGCTGAGTGCGGCCCAGGCGCAGGGCGGCGAGCTGTTCTAAATCGGCGGTGGTAATAGAGCAGGGCGGGGGGCTGAATTAGGTTAGTCGGAGAAGGCCTGAATTTCCGCAAGCGCGCTGGCCACAGAAAACGACGCACGGGTAGCGGGCACAGACCTTACTGTGAGCTGGATACCGGGGGACAGCGCATTGGGGGGCAGCAGCGCGGCGAGCGCCTGGCAATTCGTTACGGCCGTGTCGCGCTTCAGCAGAACGCGGGCGTACTTCGCTGAGAGGTCGGCCAGCTCAGCCGTGGCTGCTTGCAGGCGTGTGGGGGCGCTGGTAGTGTCGGCCGGTATCGGCGAGTAGCTCATGGTTAGTTCGCGCTCGCCAAAGTGTCCACGTCGTTGAGCGCCGCGATGACGGCATTGCCCACCGAAAGCCCGCCCCTGGCAGGCTTTTTCGTGTTTTGGTCGTTCCGCTCCTGACGGAGGGAGTTTGCTCACGCGCCGCCCCCTTCGGCCACCAGCAGCACTTCTTCTAGCACCTGGCGCGAGTTGGCCAGGCGAGGCACTTTGAGCTGGCCGCCGAGCCGGCCGCGGCCGCGCAGCCACGCCTCGAACGTGCCGGGCGGCACGAAGTGAACGCGCGGCGGAGCCAGGGCCAGGTCGCGGTGGCGCTTGGCGTTGTAGTCGGAATTGAGCGCGCGCAGGGCCTGGTCGAGGTGCCGGGCAAAAGCGGCTACGTCGGCAGCATCGGGCGGGGCGGGGCCGGTCAGCAGCTCTACGGCCCACTCGTGGCCGCCGCGCGAGGAGCCGGGGCCGGCGGCGAAAAACACGGGCGCGGCCGTGAAGTCGCGCACCAGCAGGCCCGTGGCCAGGGCGGCGGCGGCCACGGCCGCTTCGGCGTTTTCCACGATTACTTCCTCGCCAAACGCATTGAGAAAGTGCTTGGTGCGGCCCGTGACGCGCACCCGGTACGGCCGCAGGCTGGTGAAGCGCACCGTGTCGCCGACGAGGTAGCGCCACAGCCCGGCGCTGGTGCTGATGACGAGCGCGTAGTTGCGGCCCAGCTCCACGGCTTCGAGCGGCACCGGGCGCGGGTCGGGGCTGTCGAACTGCTCGCTGGGCAAAAACTCGTAGTAAATACCGTGGTCAAGCAGCAGCAGCAAATCGGCCGAATCCGGCTCGTCCTGCAAGGCGAAGTAGCCCTCCGAGGCGTTGTAGATTTCAAGGTAGCGCAATTGCTCGCCCGGCATAAGCTGCTCAAACAGCGGTCGGTACGGCCCGAAGGCCACTGCCCCGTGCAGAAACAGCCCCAGCCGGGGCCACACCTGGCGCAGGTCGTCGGCCTGGGCCAGGGTCAGCACCCGGCGCAGTAGCACCAGCATCCAGGTGGGCACGCCGGCCAGCACCCGCACGTCCTGACGCACGACGTGGGCGGCGATGCGCTCGATTTTCTCCTCCCACTCATCCAGCAGCGCCAGCTCCAGCGGGGGCGTACGCAGGGCCTGCGCCCAGCCCGGCAGCTGCCGCATGATGAGCGCCGACACGTCGCCCGTCAGTCGGCCACCAGCCCCAGCCTCATCAAACGGGCTGGCCCCGACGCTGCCGCCCAGGCTCAGCGTTTTGCCTTGCAGCAGGCGCGCGGCCGGGTAAACATGAGTGGCCAGGGCCAGCATATCGCGCCCGGCGCGGTAGTGGTTGTCGCGCAGCGCGGCCGGGGTCAGGGGCAGATACTTGCTGCGGGCGTTGGTGGTGCCGCTGCTGCGGGCCTGCCAGCGCGGGGCCGGCCCGGGCCAGAGCACGTCGGGCTGCCCGCGCAGTACTTTTTCCAGCTCCGGGTAGAGCTGCTCGTAGGTGCCCACCGGCACCCGCGCCGCGAACGCCGCCGCGCTCAGCCCGGCCTGGTAGCCGTAGCGCCGGCCCCAGGCCGTGCCGCGCGCCGCGCCCAGCAAATAGCGCAGCACGGCCGCCTGCCGGGCCAGCGGCTCCTGCCGCACCCGCGCCAGCCGCGGCAGGCTGCCGAACTGCACGGCGCGGGCAAGGAGCTGGTCGAGCATTTTATTGATGTGCGGATGTGATTGAATGTGCTGATGTGCTAATGTGAGCAGTGTGCTGACAACAAATATTTTAGACACGCTACTGTATTTCCACATTCGCACATCAGCACATTCAACACATCAGCACATCCATCACATTAATCAAACACCTTGCGCTTGAACTCGAAGTTGCGGCCCAGGTACACGCGGCGCACGGTTTCGTCGGCGGCCAGCTCTTCGGCCGTGCCGGCCTTGAGCAGCTTGCCTTCGAAGAGCAAGTAGGCGCGGTCCACGATGCTGAGCGTCGAGTTCACGTCGTGGTCGGTGATGAGGATGCCGATGTTGCGGCGCTTGAGCCGGGCCACGATGCCCTGGATTTCTTCGGTCGCGATGGGGTCCACGCCGGCGAACGGCTCGTCGAGCAGCACGAATTTGGGGCTGACGGCCAGCGCCCGCGCGATTTCGGTGCGGCGGCGCTCACCGCCGCTCAGCACCCGGCCCAGATTCTTGCGCACGTGGCCCAGGCTGAACTCATCCAGCAGCTCCTCGACTTTATCGCGCTGGGCCTGCTTGGGCATGTCCGTCATTTCGAGCACGGCGAGGATGTTTTCTTCCACGCTCAGGTCCCGAAACACGCTCGCCTCCTGGGCCAGGTAGCCCATGCCGCGCCGCGCCCGCTGGTAGATGGGCAGGCGCGTGACTTCCTCGTCGCCGAGAAAAATGCGGCCCCCGTTGGGCTTGACCATGCCCACCATCATGTAGAAACAGGTCGTTTTGCCGGCCCCGTTCGGCCCGAGCAGGCCCACGATTTCACCCTGCCCGACGCTGAGCGACATATCATCGACCACGGTGCGGGCTTTGTAGTGCTTGACGAGGTGCTCGGCGCGAAGAATCATAGACTGTAATACGGGCAGCGGCAAAGGTAGCGGCCGAAAGCGGGCGCGCCCGACCCGAACCAGCCCCGACTGTGTAGCCCGCCTAAGCGTTTGGGATTCAAGCGGCGGATGGCGTAGTCGGCGGGAAACAAGAAAGTTTTTTAGAGAAAAAGATGCGGGCGAAAGCCAACAAAATAGCGCGTAACGGCTTTGTTATCAGCTAACACCAACAGGAGTTGCTTTGCCTTATCCAGCTATATGTTGACACCGCTACTGTCTGCCTTACCCCTGACCGTCGGCCCACGCCTGCCCGCCCTCGCCGACCTGACCAGCTACACGTTCTTCTACAGCACGTTTGCCTTGCTGGGCGCGGCCGTCTTCTTCGTCTTGGAACGGCGCAACGTGCCCCGGCGCTGGCGCGTGAACCTGACCGTGGCGGGCCTTATCTGCCTGATTGCCGCCACGAGCTACCTCTACATGCAGGCGTTTTACGTGGGCGAGGGCGTTCCGCTCACCCGCTTCCGCTACACCGAGTGGCTCTTCACGGTGCCGCTCATGTGCACCCAGTTCTACCTGCTGCTGCGCCCGGCTGGCGCGAAGTCCGGCTCGCTGGTGCGCCTCGTGCTGGGCGGGCTGTGGATGATAGGCTTCGGGTTTTTCGGCGAAAACACCACCCCCATCCAGGCCATTCTTTGGGGTTCGGTCTCGACGCTGGGCTACCTGCTGGTGCTGTTTGAGGTCTGGTTCGGGCCGCTGGCCCGGGTTGCCGACCGCTCGACGGACCGCAACGTGGTGCGCGCCTACCAGTGGCTGGCTTACTTCATCCTCATCGGCTGGGCCATCTACCCGATGGGCTACATGACGCTGCCTTTCAACGTGTTCGAGGCCCTGCACCTGGACCGCAACCTGGTCTATAATTTCGGCGACGTGCTCAACAAGGTCGGCTTCGGGCTGGTCGTTTACGTGATGGCCCGCAAGGCCGCTGCCCGCAAGCGCAGCCTGCGCCGCGCCCGTCGGTCGGGCCAGGCGCAGGCCGCCGAAGCCAGCGTGGGCGTGCTGGCCGGCTGAGCGGCCCCGGCGCGCCGCGCCAGCTGGGCCAACTCAGCCCGGCTAGCCTGCGCGTCGGCCTCCGCGAAACGGGTTTTGCTTTTTCCAGCGCCTGCCGTCGCGCAAGCTGTCCGGTGCTGCCGGTTGCCGCTGCTGGGTTTTGGTTGGCCATCAAACCAACACCCAGCAGCCAGCAAGCGCCGGCCCCGATGATTACCGCGTAGCGACAATCTACCATAACTACCCTCCATGCGCGACCAGCGGCTACTGGCGGCCGGCGCACTGCTCCCGATTTCCATTTGAGCCATGTCTACCACTTTCCTTCGTTTCCCGCACCTGTTCCAGCCCGCCACCAACGAGCTGCGGTCGGCCGCGCGCGACGCGTACTTGCAAAACGCGCTCGATGCGACCGACGCGCAGGCCGTAGAGGCGTTCTTGGCGGATAACGCCGTCGAGCGCGGCGTACTGCTGGGGCGCTACCACGAGCTGGCGACCGTGCGCGAGCGCGAAGGCTTGCAGCCGCTGCCGCCGCCGGCCTGGGCGCGCCAGCAGCTGCGGCGGCAGGCCAGCGCGTCGGTCTGGGGGCCGTTGCGACGGCCCAGCATCCAGGTTAGCCTGGCTATGCTGCTCGTGCTGAGCGGCTTCAGCGTCGTGCAATGGCTACGTAACGAGCCGCTGGTGCCTCAGCCGTTGCGCCGCCCGATTAACGTGGTGGCCGCGCGCCTCGGCCAGCCCGCCGTCTATACGGCCGCTGAGCTGGCACCCACCGAAGCTGAGGCTGAAGTGCAGACCGTACCAACGGCAGCCCGCTCGCCGCTGCCCGGGGCTAAAAGCGCGGCTCTGAGTGCCGGGGCTGCCGCCCGGCCCCTGGCCGAGGCCAGCCAGCCGGGCGGCCCGGCGGTCGGTGGCCCGCTCGATTCGGTCGCCGTGGCCGTGTCTGCCGCCCCCGACTCGCTGGCGCGCACCCCGGCTCCCCGCGGCCCGGAAGGCAGTGCTGGTAATTTGGGTTTGCTGGCCAGCACGAATGGCGAAGGCAGCAGCGGCGTTGGCTCGTCCCGGCATTTGGTGCACGGGCACGTTTTCAACGAGCGGGGCCGCCCCCTGGCCGGGGCCACGGTGCTGGTGAAGGGCACGGCGGCGGCCACCGTCACCGATGCCAGCGGGGCCTATGAGCTGGAAGTGCCGGCGGGCGCGGTGTTGCAAATCGGCTACGCGGGCTACGACGAGGAAGCGCTGTCCGTCAGTCAGGCCGGCAGCATCGACGCGACGCTCGAACCCCACGGCCGTCGCCGCGGCCGTCGGAGCATTGATTGATGGCTGCCGCCCGTTTTTCTCCTCAACACTGCTAATCAGCGGTCCGCACGAAGTTTTAATATGTACAGAAGAAGCTTTAATACCCACAGGATGTGCGCGACAAGTTAATCCGTTAGCCAGAAAGTAGCAGCTTGCCCGTTCGGGTGGAAGCGCGGCCATCAGGCAGCGTGGGCTACGGCAGAGACGGGCCGCCAACACACTAACCCCCGCTGGCAAGCCATGCGACAGGGTTTTGGCAAGCTGCCCGCGCCCGCGCGTGTCAGCGCCCAACCGGGCTTAGCCATTCACCCGCATAAACAGGGCGTTCGTCTCCGCAAAAGGTACACTCAGCTATTTGGCATCAATAACTCATTCACAAACAGTTACTGGATGGCTTACTTTGTAGCCTGATTAATTATTGGCAGAACAGATTGAGCTTATCCGCTTCGACCGGCCGCGCGACGCAAGGCCCTTATTTCCACCCAAACCCCGCAGCTTTTCGGACGATGAAACCGGGCAACGATTACTTATTCGAGGAGAAAACCGGCGAGCTGCAAAGCGCCGCCCGCGACGCGTTTTTGCTGGGTGCCCTGGCCGACGAGGACGCGCGGGCCGTGGCGGCCCACCTGGCGGCCACGCCCGACGTGCGCGCCCAGGCTTTGGCGCGCCTGCGCCAGCTCAACGCCGTCCGGGAGCGCGAAAGCCTGCCGTTGCTGAGCTGGCCGTTTCCGGCTGAGCCAGCGGCCGCGCCAGCCGCCGCGCCAACTTCCGCCCCGCTGCTGGCCGAGCGGCCGGATGAACAGCAGGCTAACTCCGCGCGGGCCGTCGTGGCCGTCGTGGCCGGCGCGGCCGGTGCAGCTGAGCCGGCTCCGTCGCGCCGGTGGCCGCGCGTTGGCTGGCTGGTGGGCGGGCTGGCATTGGCATTGGTGTTCGGCGGGTTGGCGGCGACGCAAAGCGCCCACCTCGACGCGTCGTCGTCGGCCGAAGCCGCCAACGGCATGATAGCAGTCGTTCAGCGTACGCGCGGGGCGGCTAATCCGCCCCGTGCCAACCCGGCCGAGGCAACGGCTGGCCCCACGGCCGGGCTGGCAGCCAGCGCCCCGGCGCCGGCGGCGGGCGGGCCAACGGCCAGGCCGGCCGCTCACCCGGTGTTGCCGGGCACCGCGCCCGCCGCGCCCGACCAACCAGGCGCGGTGCGTGCCCCTCTGGCCCCGCTACGCGCCGATACGCTGGCCCGGCCAGCCGAGAACGCCGCGCCGCGCGTGTTGGCCGGCGCGGCACCCGCGGCGCGTCCGTCAGCGGGGCCGGTTACGTTGCGCGGGCACGTCTTCAACGAGTTGGGCCAGCCATTGGCCGGGGCTACGGTGTTGGTGAAGGGGGCCGCCGTCGCGGCCGTAACCGATGCCGGTGGAGCCTACCAGCTGCAAGCTCCCCTCGGCACGCGCCTCTACATCGGCTACGCGGGCTACGCCGACGAGCAGCTCATCGCCTCCCAAGCCCACGAGCTGGATGCCACTTTGCAGCCCCGCGCCCGTCGCCAGGCCCGCGACTAGCGACAACCAGCCGCGACCAACTGCCCCGGCTGCCCGGCAGCGTTACTTTTGCGGCCCACCCGAGCCGTTGCCTCATGTCCTTTGTCTCCCTGGAAGAAATTTTCGCCGACCTCGCCGAGCGTTTGCGCCAACAGGGCCTGCGCGTCGAGCGCCAGGACGCGGCCCGGCCCTGGGGCGGGTTTTTCGTGCTGGCTGAAAACCAGGCCCAGTTGTTCGCCGACTTGTACTTCGACGGTCTGGCCGTCGAAAAGCTGCGCCTGGCCGGCGGGCAGCTCAGCCCGAAAGTGCTCGTCGTGGCTCCGCACCAGCGCCTGAGCTGGCAGTACCACCACCGGCGGGCCGAAATCTGGCAGGTGGTGCGCGGGCCGGTGGGCGTGGCCATCAGTGACGACGACCAGCCGACGGAAGTCAAATCCTACCCGCCCGGCGAACGGGTGCTGCTGGCCCAGGGCCAGCGCCACCGCCTCGTGGGCCTGGCCGACTGGGGCGTGGTGGCCGAAATCTGGCAGCACACCGATGCCGTACGTCCGTCGGACGAGGACGACATCGTGCGGGTGCAGGATGATTTCGGGCGGTAGGGGGTATTGAGAGTCGTTGCGCTCTGCATGACAACGACTCCCGCACCTCATACCCACCCACCACTGTCCAGGCCCGACCTTTACGGCCGATACTTTTCAGGCTGCCCGGCGGGCGGCCGACCACTATGCTAAAAAAACTAACGGGCCGCGCCGCGTGGGGGTGGTCGTGGGGGCTGCTGGCCCTGTTGGCGGGGCTGCTGAGCCAGGCGGCCCACGCCCAAATCGAGCGGCCGGTTACGTGGACGTTCGCGGCCCGGCCGGGAGCCGCGCCCGGCGAGGCGACGCTCACCTTCACGGCCCGCATCGGGGGCAACTGGCACATCTACTCGCAGTTTATCGAGGAAGGCGGGCCGGAGCCGACGAGCTTCACCTTCGTGCCCTCGGCCGACTACGAGCTGCTCGGTGGCAAGCCCAGCGAAAGCCCGGCCCCGGTCAAGGCGTTCGAGCAGGCGTTCAAGATGACCATCGCCTACTTCCCGAAGCAGGCCACGTTCAGCCAGCGCATCCGCCTCAAAGCCGCGCAAACGACCGTCAAGGGCCACCTCACCTTCATGGCCTGCAACGACGAGAAGTGCCTGCCGCCCGACGACGTGGACTTCAGCATCGCCGTGGCCGGCCCGGCCACGGCGACCGCACCCGCCGCCGCGGCGAAGCAGCCGGCCGCGTCGGCGAAACCCGCCACCGGGCCAGCAGCCTCGGCGGTGCCAACCGGCACCACCAAGCCCGTTCCGCCGACTATCGCCGACCTGGTTCCGACTTTAGTAGCTCCGGCGACTCCGGTTAGCGCTACCGCGCCGCGCCGCGCCGACGTGGCCCCGCCGGCCGCCGTCACGGTCGCACCTGCTTCTGCCTCTGCGCCGGTTATCGCCACTTCTGGCGTCCCCACCACGACTGCTGCGACTGCCCAAACCGTGGCCGCGCCGGCCGTGCGGCAGTCGTTGTGGGCCATTTTTCTGGCCGGGTTTCTGGGCGGGCTGGCGGCTTTGCTCATGCCCTGCATCTTCCCGCTGTTGCCCTTCACGGTGAGCTATTTCACGAAGGGCGACTACTCGCGGGCCGGGGCGGTGGGACGCGCGGCCTTCTATGGGCTGAGTATCATCGTCATCTACGTCGCGCTGGGCCTGGCCGTCACGGTCGTGTTCGGGGCCGACGCGCTCAACAACCTGGCCTCGAACGGGGTGTTCAACCTCGTCTTTTTTGCGCTGCTCGTGGTGTTCGCGGCCTCGTTTCTGGGCGCGTTCGAGCTGACCCTGCCCAATTCGTGGATTGCCAAAACCGACACGCAGGCCGACAAAGGTGGGCTGCTGGGCATTTTCTTCATGGCCGCCACGCTGGCGCTGGTCTCGTTTTCGTGCACCGGCCCGATTATCGGCACCCTGCTCGTGCAGGCCGCCTCGACGGGCCAGCTGCTGTCGCCGGCGGTGGGCATGTTCGGCTTCTCGCTGGCCCTGGCCCTGCCCTTCACCCTGTTTGCCCTGTTTCCGTCGGCGCTCAAAGCCCTGCCTAAGTCGGGTGGCTGGCTGAATTCGGTGAAAGTCGTGCTGGGCTTTCTGGAGCTGGCGCTGGCGCTCAAATTCCTCTCCAACGTGGACCTGGCCTACCACTGGGAGTGGTTCGACCGCGAGGTATTCTTGTCGCTCTGGATTATCATCTTCGCGCTGCTGGGATTTTATTTATTGGGCAAAATTCGCTTCGCGCACGACAGCGAGACTGCCACCGTGTCGCTGCCGCGGCTGTTTCTGGCCATCGTCGTGCTGGCCTTCACTACGTACCTCGTGCCTGGTTTGTGGGGCGCGCCGCTGCAAGCCGTAGCGGGCTTCCTGCCCCCGCAGCACACCCAGGACTTCGACCTCTACACGCCCACGCTGGGCGGCGGCGCGGCCACCAGCGCCACGCCGGCCGCGCCGCGCGCCGCCCACAAATACGGTGACCTGTTTAAGGCGCCGCTGGGCTTAGACGCGTACTTCGACTACGACGAGGCCCGCGCCTACGCCCGGCAGGTGGGTAAGCCGATTCTGATAGATTTCACCGGCAACGCCTGCGTGAACTGCCGCAAGATGGAAGCCAGCGTCTGGCCCGACCGGCGGGTGTTGCAGCGGCTGCGCGAGCGTTTCGTGCTGGTGCAGCTCTACGTGGACGATAAAACCGCGCTGCCCGCGCCAGAGCTGTCCGTGTCCAGGTTCAGCGGCAAAACCCTGCGCACCATCGGCAACCGCTGGAGCGACTTCCAGGCCAGTCGCTACCAGGCCAACTCGCAGCCCTACTACGTGCAGCTCGACCCCGCCACCGAGCGCGTGCTGACCCCACCGCAGGGCGCGAATTACGACCCCGACAACTTCGTGCGCTTTCTCGATGCCGGGCTGGCCGCGTTTGGTACCCGGTAGGGGCAGAGTCGGTACGTTCTGTTTCTGAGCGTTCAGTGGTAGTTATCGAATATTTGCGTTACGCAAGGCATGTTCTTGTTTCTTGTTTCTTGTTTCTTGTTTCAAACTTGAGCCAGGCAAGGTAGCGCTATTCCAACTCTGCGAAACCCTGCTGCTGCTGCGGAACTCTGCGTGAACACGCGCCCTAAAAACAAGAAACAAGAAACAAGAAACAAGACTAACCCGCCCGCCGCCTGTCAATCAAGGCTGCAAGAGCCGCTTGACCAACGCCAGGGCCTGGCCCGTGAGCTGGTCGGTGGCCGTATTGGCCAGCAGCGCCACGCCAATTTGCCGGGCGGGCACCAGCACCACGATGCTGGAGCTGCCGTAGGTGCCGCCCACGTGGAAATAGACGGTCTGCCCGGCCATGGTGTAGATGCCCCAGCCCAGGCCCACCGGGTCGGAGCCGGGCGGCAGCTGGTTTTGCAGCGTGTGCGCCGCCACCCAGCGCGCCCGCGCCGACCTGGGTCGCAAGTGCGCTCGCAGGAAACCCAGCAAATCAGGCAGCGTGGTTTTGAGACCGCCCGCCGGCGCGAACGCGTGGAGCTGAATCAGCGGCATGGCCTCGCTGCCCCGGTGCGGCACGGCCAGCCGGCGTGCGGCGGCCGGCGGCACTTGCAGATACACCTGCCGCAAGCCCAGCCCGGTGCGTACGTAGCGCGTCAGCAAACCCTCGTAGCTGGCCCCGCCCCGGTGTTGGAGGGCGTAAGCGAGCAGCGCCATGCCCAGGTTGGAATACCGCACCTGCCCCAGCCCCGGCAGCGAATCGACGGCGGCCAGCGCCCGAAACACGAACGCCGAATCGCAGACCCGGTACGGGTCGTTTTCGTCGAAGCCCGGATAGGCTTGCAGCGCGCGGGTGCTCTCGAAGGCGGGCAGCCCGCCGGTGTGGGTGGCCAGGTGGCGCAGCGTGAGCCGGCCGGCCCAGGAGCGGCCCGCGCCCACGCCGGGGGGCAGGTCAGCGGCCAGCAAATCAGTACGCTTCAGGCGGCCGTCGTATTCCAGATTGGCCAGCAGAAACGTGGTGTAAAGCTTGGTGACCGAGCCGATTTCAAACAGGCTCCGCGCGCTGATGGGCGCGGAGCCAGCGTGGTTGGTTCGGCCGTAGTAGTGGGTCTGGTCGCCGCCCGGCCGCAGGATGCCCACCGCCAGGCCCGGCCGCGTGGTGTCGGCCAAAAACCGCTGGGCCAACGAGTCCACGTAGGTCGTCAGCGCCGGGCGAGCGGGTTGGGCCAGGGCGGGAATAGCGGCCAGCCAACTCAGCAGAAGGAGGCAATTGGGCTTCATAAAGCGCAAATGGTGAGCTGATTGATGGGCAAGGTACGGCCAAGCCCTACCTCGCGCTTCGTGTTCAACACCGTTCTGCCTTTTCGATGGGTGCAGCGCAACCGCAACCGGGCGCCGGAACGGTGCAGCTGGCTGTGGGCCGACATCTACAAGTTTTTCATGGCCTCGCCCAGCTCGCGGCGCAAATATCTGGTCGAAGTTCACGCCTACCCCGAGCACCTGTACACGGTGGATTTCTATGCCAAAGTGGATAATGCCGACCGCTACCGGCTGCGCACCCATCAGTTCGGGGCAGGCCGGCTCGGCGGCACCGTGCTGGCCATTATGGCCGAGGTGCTGCGCCAGGACCCGGCCGCCCGCTTCGGCTTTCTGGCGGCCGCGATGCGCGACGAAACCAGCGACAGTCGCACCAAGCGCTTCAAGCTTTACACTCGAATGATGGAGCAGAAGCTGAACCCAGCGCGGCACACCATCGTTACAAGACCCGAAAACAGTAGTATTTTTGTGCTGCCGAACGAGGTGGCAGTAGACGAGTTAATTCAAGAGTCAATCATCAAACGTTATGAGTGCTACTTTGCCGAAACGTTCTAAGCGCCGCGCGCACCCGCGCCAGGAAGAGCGTGAGGCGCGCAAGCTGGCTAACCGTCAAGAGTTTGCTCCTGGCGAGGCAGAGTTAAGTTTCGTTAGCGCCGACGGGGCTAAGTATTACAGACTGAATCCGGTTCATATCCCCGGCTACACTTACGCTTTTTAAGCAGCCGGTTTTGGAAATGAGAGCAGCCGCCCGGCCCCCGAGCCGGGCGGCTGCTTTTTTTCCGGCATCTTTGCGCCCTGACTTTTCTTGCCGCCCCGCATGGATTTCGCCGCCCCACTCGTGCTCGAAAACGCTCGCGTCCGCCTGCGCCCGCTCGACGCGGCTGACTTCGAGGCCCTCAGGGCCGTTGCGTTCGAGCCGACGCTGTGGGACTTTACCCTCGTCCGCGCCGACGACCCGGTGGGCCTCGCTGCCTGGCTGCGCGACGCGCTGGCTGAGCGCGAAGCTGGCCGCCGCTACCCTTTTGCCATTATTGACCTGGCCAGCGGCCGGCTGGCCGGCTCCACGAGCTACTACGCCGTAAACGCCGACGAGCAGCGCCTGAGCATCGGCTACACGTTCGTGGGGACGGATTTTCAGCGCACCGGCCTCAACCGGGCGGCCAAGCACCTGCTGCTGACGTACGCCTTCGAACAGCTCAATTGCGAGCGCGTGGAGCTGGAAACCGATGCCCGCAATTTGAAGTCGCGCGAGGCCATGCGGCGGATGGGTGCCACCGAGGAAGGTACGCTGCGCGGTCATCGCTGGACGCAACATCATCACCGCCGCGACACGGTGATTTTCAGCGTTATCCGGCCCGAGTGGCCGGCGTTACGCAACTCGGTTTTTCAGGAATTCGAAGCCCGTGGCTGAGGTTCCTGAACCCTACCAGCCGCCGCGCGCCGGCCGGGCCTGGCAGCGGCGGGCCACCAGCTTCGGCCACGCCGGGCGGGGCGTAGTCAGCGCGCTGCGCACCGAGCCGCACTTGCAAATTCACGCCGTCGCTACGGTTTTAGTGGTGGGCGCGGGGTTATTCTTCCGGCTGACTTATCTGGAATGGGCGCTCGTGGCGCTGGCCGTGGCCGGGGTGTGGGCGGCTGAGCTGTTCAACACCGCCATCGAAGTGCTGGTTAATCTGGTGTCGCCGGAGTTTCATCCGTTGGCGGGGCGGGCGAAAGACCTCGCCGCCGGGGCCGTGCTGCTGGCCGCGCTCGGCGCGCTGGCCGTGGGCGGGCTGGTGCTCGGGCCGAAGCTGTGGGCGCTGTTGCTAGGGTAAGCTCTGGCTGGTCTGGCCCCCCAACGACGAGCCAACCCGCCCCGTACACCCCTGGCAAGTCACTGTTTACTGCCCGCCCCATGCGCCGCCTCGCCTTCTTATCAGCCCTGCTGCTGCTCAGCGCCTGCGCCAGCCAACAGAAAGTAGTCGTGACGACCCCTGCCAGTGCGCCCGCCGAGGGTTATGTGAGCCAGCCCAACACGCCGGCCCCCACCAGCGCCAACACTGTCAATCAGCCACCCAGCCGCGCTACTCCGCTCGACACGCTGGCCCGCCCGCGGTGGCTCAACCAGCGCATCGAGGTCCTGGCGAATTTACCCAGCCGGCGCGCCATGCTGGTGCGCGTCTACCGTTACCGCTTCGACGGCGAAACGGTGTACTTCGAAACGCCCCCGGCTCCCGACCAATACTCGACCCTCTACAACCAGCGCGGCCAGGTGCTGTGCCATCCCGACGGCGGCCTGACCGGGCGCGGCGACGGCCGCTGCGGCAGCTTTCAGAAGCGCCGCACCGACGAGGTGCTCGTGTGGCAGGCTGCGCGGTGATTGGGCGATTGGGCGATTGGGCGAATGAGCGGACCTTTGCCTGGCCTTGGAACGCTCATTCACTCATTCACCTAATCACTCATTGAATATGATTAACACCATCGCTAAACTCGGAGCCTTCAACGTGTGGGCCAACGAAACGCTGCTGCGCCGCCTCGACTCATCGGTCGCGGCCGGGCACGTGGCCCCGCCGGCCGCGCTGCGCCTGTTCAGCCACGTCATCAACGCTCAGGCTATCTGGCTGGCGCGCCTCACGGGCACGGCCAGCCCGCTCAAAGTGTGGCAGGAGCACGACCTGGCCGGGCTGCACCACTGGCACGAGCAGACCTCGGACGCGCTGCGCCGGCGCTGCGAGCAGGCCGACGACACCGAGCTGAGTCGCCACATTCAGTACACCAACTCGCAGGGCGACCCGTTCGACTCGCAGGTGAGCGACGTGCTCACCCACGCCGTCGTCCACGCCAGCTACCACCGCGGGCAGGTCGCCACGCGGATGCGCGAGGCGGGCCTGGAGCCGGTCAATACGGACTTCATCACTTACTGCCGCGAGGTGAGCGGGCAGGTCGCGCCGCAAGTCTGAGCCGCGGATTTATCGGATTGAGCGGATTAGTCGGATTTTGGTAGCGACTCCTGACAGAATCCCTCGTAAGTTGTCCTGTCACCAAAATCCGACTAATCCGCTCAATCCGATAAATCCGCGGCTCAGACATTATTTCTTCGTCGTGTCCGCTGGCGCGGCCGGAGCCGGGGTCGCCGGCTTGGGTTTTGGTCCGAACAGGCTGTTCAGCCCCCGGCCGAGCGCCTGTTTGGCTTTCGTCTCGCCTTCGAGCTTCTTCTTTTGAATCTCCAACTCCAGCCGGGCCTGGGCTTCTTGTTGCGAGAGCTGGCCAGCTTTCTGAGTGCTGTCGCCTTTCGCCCGGTTTTTGGTGGCCAGGTCGAGCAACGCGTTGGTGAGCCTGGTCTTGACCACGTTCGTCACGATGGCTTTGCCCTGGTCTTTGAGGCTGCCGCTGGTGAGCTTGACCACGGGACTGGTGACGGAGCCGCCGATGTTGAGGCCCAGCGTCACGCGGTCCGTGCCCTGGATATTCTGCACGCCCGTCAGGCGCGTCAGCTGGCTGCTGACCGTGCTGCCAAGCCGGCCGGTGGGCGCGTTTACGGCCGCCACGTAGGTCAGCGCCCCGGCCAGCGAGTTCGAGCCGCCGAAAGTCATCTTCACGTCGCCCACCGCTATATCGAAGGGCTTCACAACCAGGTTCCCGTTCACGATTTGGGCATTGATGCTGCGGTTAAGAATCTGCAGGTTTTTCAACTCGGGCAGAGTCGTGAGGGCGGCAATCTGGCTCAGCGCGGCCGACTGCAACACGCTGGCCTTGAGCACGTCCACGAGGCCCTGGCCATTCATCGTGCTCAGTCGGGGCAGCATGTCCTGGCCCAGCTCGCCGCTCAAGCTCAGCTTGGTGCCGAACACCCCTTGCACGGCCGAAGCCAGCGGCACGAGCGCCTTGATGGTATTGAACGACCGGAACGCCTGCTGAATGTCGAGGTTCTGAATGTCCAGCCCCAGGTTGAATTTGGGGTGCGCCAGGTCGCGGGTGTTGTAGGAGCCAGTGGTGCCAAACGTGGCCCCCAGCGTCTGAAACGTCAGGTTCTTGAGCGTCGCCGTTTGGTTGTTCACCGCCACCGTGCCGCGCGCGTTGCGCAGCTTCAGGTTGTCATAGACCACGTTATCAACCTGGCTATTCAGCACGAGGTCGTAGTTTTTGGGAATCTGCAGCACGCCGTTGGCCTTGGCCGGGGCGGATTGTCCACCGGCCGGGGCCGTCGATTTGGCGCTCGCCGGGTCCACCATCCACTCGTTGGCGTTGAAGTTGCGCGAGTTCACCGTGAGGTTGCCGCGCAGCGGCTGGCCGGGCACGAACAGGTAGCCCAGGTAATTGCTCACTACGCCCGAGGCCGCGAAATCGGAGCTGCCCGTCGTGCCGACGAGGCTCTGAATGGCTATCTGGTTGTTGTTGAACGTACCCGCCGCCTGGCTGATTTTCACGCCCTGCGGCAGCTCCTTGCTGCGGTAGGTGATGTCGGTGGCCCGCACCTGCCCGCTGGCTTTTACATTCTGGTAGCGGGCGGCCCGCACGTCGGCCATGTTGCCGGCGGCGGCCACGTTGCCGCTCACTCGCCCGGTCACGGTCATGCCCGCGAGCGGGAAAATCTTCGTCATTTTCGTCAAATCGACCGTGCCGCGCACGTTGGCATCGAACACCGGCGCGTCGAGGTTGTGCGCCGTCAGCCGGCCATCCAGCGCCTCGCCCTGCAGCACGAAGTGAAACTGGGGCAAATTCACCTGCGTGTCGTTGAGCCGCCCGGTCGTGTTCACCACCGTCCCGCTGAGGTTGATGTCCTGCAGCGGCTCCGGGAATTTGTTCGATTTCACGTAGCCGTTCGTGAATTGCAGCGCCGCGTTCACCAGCGGCATCTGGGTTTTCGAGTATACGCCCTTGGCCGTCGCGTCCACCGCGAGCTGGCCGCGCGCGTCGGTGCCGGGCACGGGATAGACTTTGAGCATCTCGGCCAGGTTCACGCGGGCTTTCACCTGCCCGTCCACGTTCATCGGAGCGAGGCCATCCACCGCCATGCGCCCGTCAATCGGGTTGCTGCCCAGGTCGAGGTGGAACCTGGGCACGTTCACTTTCACGTTGTTGGTGAAGCCCGAGGGGTTGTCCACGCTCATTTGCAGGTTGATGTTGCGCGCCTCCTGCGGCAGCTCGGGGTACTTGAAGCGCCCGTTCGTCACGGTCAGGTTCACGCCGTAGCCGGGCAGCCGCAGCTTGTTCTGCACGCCCTTCACGTAGCCGTTGAATGCCACCTCGCCGCTCGCCGCCACGTTCTTGAACTTGTCCGTAAACACGCCCGGCACCAGGCTCAGAATGTTCTTAAAATCGGTTTGCAGCGCCTTGTACGTCAGGTCGTAGGTGATGTCCGTGGCGTTGGGCAGCCCAATCACCCCGGCGAAGCTGAACGGAAAGTCGTTGAGCTTTACTTTATTATCCTTAAACGTGTACTGCTTCCTGTTCAAGTCCATCTGCATCGCCACGTCGGCCTGCACCTGCTTGTCGCTCAGGTAGTCCAGCCCCGCGTAGTTGGCCGTGAATTGGGCGATGGTCGTGTTGGAGGTCAGGTCGAAGACGTTCTTGGTGAAGTCGCCCGCCCCGCGGTGGCTCACGCCGCGCGCGTCCACCCGGAAAGGAATAGATAAATCCTCGTAGCGCAAGCGCCCGTCGGTCACTTCCCAACCTTGAATGGCCAGGCTCACCACGCTCGTATCCTGTCCTTTGGCGGCCGCGGCCGCGTTCGGAATCATCACGTCCCAGTTGGCCCGCCCGCTCTTGAGCACCCGGATGTTGAAGTCGGGCCGCGTGAGGCTGATGTTCTTGATGTCGATTTTCTGACCCTTCACCACCGACATCAAATCCAGCCCGACCCGCATTTCGGGCAAATAAGCCAGCGTATCGCGGCTGAACGAGTCCACGCCAATCACGCGCAAATTCTTAATGTCCAGCGACAAGTTTGGGAACGTGCTGAGCAGCGTCAGGCTGATGTCAGCCGGGTTGTACTGCACCCGCGCCCGCACCCGCTGGGCGATTTGCTTATCGGCCAGCGTCCGGATTTTATCCTGGAATAAAAACGGCGCGGCGGCCAGGGCCACGACCAGCAGGACGATAACGGCCAGTAAGCCAAGCAGAACTTTGCGCATAATCAAAAGGAAAAAGTCAGAATAGGGAATCTTAACGCAAAAGTGCCGCCAACTACGCTAGTCGGCGGCACTTTTCTTGTTGTAGAACGGAGTGGCACTCCGTTTTGCCACGCAGCGGCAGGCTACCGATGGGCGGCACCGGGCAGCTGCTACTTGGCAAACGACCCCATGCGTCACTTCGCCGCTGCGCGGCGATAAACGGAGTGCCACTCCGTTCTACAGCAGCTCCACGCTACGCTTCACGAACGCCGTCAGCGCCTCGCCCTTCAACAACCCCTGCGCCAATAACGCCAAATCAAACGCTTGCTTGGCAATGGTGTCGCCACCTTCGGCCAGCACGCGTTGGGCCACGGGGCTGTTGGCGTTCACGGTCACGTCGAACGAGTCGGGCAGCGAGCCGAACATCTGCATGCCGCCCCCGCCGCCGGTGCGCTGCATGTCCTTCATGCGGCGCATGAACTCGTTCTGGGTAATCACGACCGGGGCTTCCTGGGGCGAGAGCGCGGCCACTTTCACGTGCATGGCCGGGTTGCTGATGGCCCCTTTGAACGTCTCTTCGAGGCGCTTCTGGTCGTCTTCGCTCAGCACGCTCGCCGGAGCCTCTTCCTTTTCGATGAGTTGGCCCACGGTGGCCGAGTCCACGCGCTTGAAAGTCGTTTTTTCGAGCTTCTGCTCCAACTGGCCGATGAAGTGCGGGTCGAGCACCTGGTCGAAGAGCAGTACGTCGTAGCCGCGCTCCTGGGCGGCGGCCACGAAGCCGTGCTGGGCCTCGGCATCGGTGGCGTAGAGCACCACCGTGTTGCCGTCCTTGTCCTGCTGGTTGGCCTGCACGCGCTCCGTGTATTCGGGCAGCGTGAACAGCTCGCCGCTCACGCTCTTGAGCAGCACGAAATCCTTAGCCCGCTCGTAGAATTTCTCGTCCGAGAGCATGCCGTATTTCACGAACATGCCGATGTCGGCCCACTTGGTGGCGTAGGCTTCGCGGTCTTTCTTAAACAGCTCGCCGAGCTTGTCGGCCACCTTGCGCGTAACGTAGGTGTTGATTTTGCGCACCGCCGCATCCGCCTGCAAGAAGCTGCGCGACACGTTGAGCGGAATATCGGGTGAGTCGAGCACGCCGTGCAGCAGCATCAGAAACTCGGGCACCACATCCTTCACCTCGTCGGTAATGAACACCTGCCGCGAGTAAAGCTGAATCTTATTGCGCTGGAATTGCAGCTCGTCCTTGAGCTTCGGGAAGTAGAGAATACCGGTCAGGTTGAACGGATAATCGACATTCAGGTGAATCCAGAACAGGGGCGGCTCGGAGTACGGATATAATTCCTGGTAGAACTTGACGTAGTCCTCGTCGGTCAGCTCGGCGGGCTGCTTGGTCCAGATGGGGATCGTGTCGTTGATGCGCTCGCCCTCCAGCTCAATCGGCACGGGCAAAAACTTGCAGTATTTGGTCAGAATGGTCCGCAGCCGGGCCTCATCCAGAAACTCGTCCGAGTCGTCGGCCACGTGCAGCACGACATCGGTGCCGCGCTCGGCTTTGGCGTGGTCGCCGCTGGTTTCTTCGAGGGTAAATTCCGTGGAGCCGTCACAGGTCCAGTGCGCGGTGAGCGCGTCCTCGCGGTGCGAGCGCGACCAGATTTCGACCTCCTTGGCCACCATGAACGCCGAGTAAAAGCCCAGCCCGAACTGCCCGATTATCTGGTCCTTAGCCTGCGCGTCGGATTCCTTGTACTTCTCCACGAACTCAGTGGCTCCACTGAACGCAATCTGGTTGATGTAGCGCTTGATTTCGTCGGCGCTCATGCCCAGGCCGCGGTCCGAGACGGTGATTCTGCGCGCTTCCTTGTCCACGGTCACCCGCACGGTCAGCTCGCCCAGCTCCCCCTGAAATTCGCCGGTGCGGGCCAGGCTTTGCAGCTTCTGGGTGGCATCGACGGCGTTGCTCACCAGCTCGCGCAAGAATATTTCGTGGTCCGAATAGAGAAACTTCTTGATGATGGGGAAGATATTCTCGGTGTGGATGGAGATGGAGCCGGTTTCAGTCATGACGAGGTAGGTGATAGGGTAATTAAATCAGCAGGTGAGGAGGCAGGGCAGCGCGCCCCGCGTCGGGGGAACCGCGTCGGGCGCTTCCCAAAAGCTGCGCCACGGGGGGCGGCGCTGTCAAGTTGGCAGCGTCGGCGACCAGCCCCCGCTGATACGCCAGCAGGCCGAAGTCAGCTCCGACGGCCACCCTTCGGCGCGGCTTCGGGGGGCCGGCGCGGAGCGCAAGCCCCCCGAAGCCGCGAGCCGCCCGACAGCCGTTACTCCTGCTGCCGCTGGTAAGGGGTTTTGGGTTCGGCTACTTCGTCGGGCGGTGGACTCGGGCCGAAATGCTGCTCCCACTCGGCCAGCAGCGCGGGCAGGCGGGGAGAGCCGTCGCTGAGCCAGTCCAGGGCCGCGTCGGCTTCGGAGAAAAACTGCACGTCGAACTTGATGAAAGGCTGCGACAAGTAAAGCAGCGACTCGATAGCGAGCTGATTGTGGATGCGCGCGGGCTGGTTGCAATACACGATGCGCGCGATGGGCAGGCGCAGGCCGCGCGGCACCCAGTGGCGACCCAGCCAGAGCTGGTCGTAGACCGAGATGTCGGGTACGTCGCTCATATCCACCAGGTAGTGCCGGGCCGGGTATTGCTCGGCGACATCGAGCAGGCGCTCGCTCACGGCGCGGTAGTGCGTGTTGGGCGCACCCGGTACCCAGGCCGTGCGAAACAAGCTCAGGTCGGCATCATACTGAATTCGCAGTTCGGCGACAGCCTCGATTATCATAGAAAGAGAGGAGCGTAAAGTAACGACCGGCAGTTGGCCGGTCAGTCGCAATCGGTTGGTCAGCCCTCCTACGTGGAGTTGTCGGTAGCAAGCATTGCCAACCAAAAAAAGTTTGGGCCGGTCGAAATCGGGCTTTCGGCCGAGGCAGCAAACCGGGGCGGGCAGGGTGGTCCAACCAACTCCCTGTTTGGGCACCAACCCCCAGGCCAGCGGCGGGCTTGGCGCGGGGCAGCCGGGCGAGCGAACTCAGGCCAGGCGCTGGGCCGCGCTACCCGCCCACTCGGCCAGCAGGGCGGGCAGGCGGGGCGAGCCGTCGCTGAGCCAGTCCAGGGCCGCGTCGGCTTCCGAAAAATACTGCACATCGAGGCGTGTGTCGGGAGGTAGCTGCGCCAGTATATCTTCGGTTACCAACTGGTTATGAATCTGTTCGTAGTTAATCACCAGCACGATGCGTTCGAGCGGCAACCGGGCCAGCACGGGCACCCAGTGCGCGCACAGCCACTGTTCATCGGTAGTGCTCACGTTGGGCAGCTGGTTCAGGTCGAACACGATACTGCGTACGCCCAGCTGCCGGGCCAGGTCCAGCAGCTGCCCGGCCGGCGCGCGCATGTCGGCGTGACCAAGGCCGCCCGCCCAAGCCATGCGCAGCAGCGACAGCGGTTCGTCGTGTTGTAGATGAAGCGCGGGGATGTCGGTAAGTATCACAAAAAGCAGAAAAGTTGTAAGCCCGGCGTGAAGGTAGGGCAAGCTTGCCCGAAAACCCAAGTAGCGCGCAGGTTCGGCTAAGCTGCGTGGGCGGTAGCCTGGCGCTTGTTTCGAGACCAGGGCTTGGGCCTGGCACCAGGACTGCCCGCCCGCTCGGCCACCGGCCGTTGCTCCAGTGAGCCAGCACACGCGACTGGAGGCCATGCATCGGCTGATGCAGGCGGCCGACCTAGCGCTGGAAAGTGAACACCTCGCGGCCCGCGCCGCCCACCGCGCCCATTTGCCCGTTTAGCAGGCCCTCGAAGCCCGCCACCAAGTGTTCGTCGCCCGGCACCAAGCCCTGGTAAAAAGCCACACCGAGGCCCTGACCCGCCACGCCATCCTGGAACAGCACTACGAAGCCGGCCGCCTGAGCGAGCAGCAGCGCGATACGCTCCTCCAACGCGAGACCGAGACCCAGCACCAGCACCAGCACCAGCAAGAGCGGCAACTGGTGTGCGACCATCAGGATATTCAACAAGAGCGCGTTAAGCTGCCGCACTAGCAAAAGTGGTTGATGAGCGGCTGGATTCTTTGGTTTTAGGTGTCGGGTTTTAGGTGTCGGGTTTTAGGTCTTTCAAAAACTGCCCAACACCCAACACCTCCGTCAAACCCAAACAACGACCTCTCGACCCAGACGAACCAGTTGAAGCAAGAGCCGGCCCGCCACAGGCCGGCTTTTTAGTGGTCGGCCACACGCCCCGGCTAAACCCCCGAACCCGCCGCGTCGACTAGCTAAGCGGGTTTCGTGCGCATCTTTGTTGCGCTTGTCGGCCCTGCGCTCCCATATCGCCCTGCTGCTGCTGCTCTGCCTGACGCGGACGCTGCTGCCCGAATCCTGGATTCTGGGCTTGCATGAGCACGCGCACACCACCGACGAGCCAGCCCAGGCAGCCGGCTTTCGGCAGAAGGGCAAGGCCCTGCTCAGCCCCAAGCACCAGCACTGCCAGACCGAGCACTTCTACCAGGTGCCGCTGCTGCTGAGCGCGCCCGTGGCCGTGCCCCGGCCCGTAGCGCGGCCGTGCTTCGCGCTGGCGGTGGTGCCCACCGTGGCCGTCGCGCCCTGGATAGCGCGGCAACCAGCGCAACTGCGCGGCCCACCCGTCCGGGCCTGAATCCCGACGGCCATCCGGCCCCCCTTCTCTTTTCTTGAAATCACCGCAGACTGTAAGTCGGCCTACCCGTGCGTAGGCGGGCTTGTGAGCGCTAGCTATTGCTTCATATGAAACTTCCTTATCAGCAAGTCCCAGCGTGGGGCTTGTCAAGCAGCCTGTTATTTTTGTCGATGGCGGCGGCTGCCCAAACCGCCGCCCCCTCTCCTGCCCAGACTGCCCAAACTGCCCGCGTGGCGGGGGCGGCCTTTACGGGCCGCGTCACCGACCAGGCCACGGGCGAGGGCCTGCCCGGCGCGACGCTGTATTTTCCTGATTTGAAGCAGGGAGCGGCCACCGCGCCCGATGGCGGCTTTTCATTCAGCAACCTGCCGCGCGGGCGCTTCACGATACAGATTCGCTCCCTGGGCTACAACACCGTGACGCAGGCTGTGAACACGGGCAGCAGCGCGGCGCTGGACGTGAAACTGACCCCGGCCGCCACCGAAATCGGGCAGGTGGTGGTCACGGGCGTGTCGCAGGCCACCGAGCTGCGCCGCTCGCCCATCCCCACGGTGGTCGTGGACCGCACCCGGCTCAACCAGACCTCCGCCACCAACCTCGTGGAGGCGCTGGCTCACACGCCGGGCATCAACCAGATTAGTACCGGGCCGGCCATCGGCAAGCCCGTCATCCGGGGGCTGGGCTACACCCGCGTTATTACCCTCAACAACGGGGCCAAGCAGGAGGGCCAGCAGTGGGGCGACGAGCACGGCATCGAGATTGACGAGTTCAGCATCGACCGGGCCGAGGTGATAAAAGGCCCCGGCTCGCTGCTTTACGGCTCGGATGCGATGGCGGGGGTTATCAATTTCCTGGCCCCCGACCCCATTGCCGAAGGCCACATTACCGGGGGCGTGGCGGCCAACTACCAAACCAACAACCGCCAGCAGGGCTATTCACTCTTCAACGCCGGCAACCTCAACGGCCTGAACTGGATGGTGCGCGGCTCCACCAAAATCGCGGGCAACTACCGCAACCGCTACGACGGCCCGGTCTTCAACTCCGGCTTCCGCGAATACGACGGCAACGGCTACGTGGGCCTGAACAAAAGCTGGGGCTACTCGCACCTCACCTTCAGCTCGTTCAATCAGCAAATCGGCTTCCAGGACGGCACCCGCGACTCGCTAACCGGCCGCTTCCTGCACGACGTGGCCGTGGGCGGCACCGTGGACACGCGCCCCGCTACCGACGCGGAGCTGCGCGGCTACACCCTCTACTCGCCCTACCAGCGCATTAACCACCTGCGCCTGGGCACCGACAACAACTTTATCCTGGGCGACCAGGGCGGGCGGCTTACGCTGCAAGTCAACTACCAGCAGAGCCGCCGCCGCGAGTTTGGCAACGTGCTGCGACCCGACCAGGAGGGGCTGCACTTTTTGCTGCGCACCGTGGACTACAACGTGCGCTACTTCCTGCCCGAAAAAGCGGGCTTCACCACCACCGTGGGCGTGGGCGGCATGCAGCAGCAGAATCAGAACCGGGGCATTGAGTTCCTGATTCCGGCCTACCGGCTCAGCGACGTGGGCGCTTTTGCCCTCACCAAGCGGAGCGTGGGCCGGCTCGACCTCAGCGGCGGGCTGCGCTACGACGTGCGCACCATCACGGCCGACCGGCTGCTGCTAGGCCCCGACGAGCTGCCGGCGGCCACGGGCGACACCAAGTTTCCGGGCTTCCGGTCCACGTTCCGCAACTACAGCGGCAGCGTGGGGGGCGCGTTCAACGCCACCGACCGGCTCACGTTCAAGGCCAACGTGTCGCGCGGGTTTCGGGCGCCCAACATCGCCGAGCTGGGCTCCAACGGCCAGCACGGCGGCACCATCCGCTACGAAATCGGCGACCCCACCCTGGTGGCCGAAACCAGCCTGCAGCTCGACGCGGGCGTGAGCTTCGTGTCCGACCACGTGAGCCTGAGCGTGGACGCGTTCCAGAACCGCATCGGCAACTACATTTTTCCGCGCCGGCTGCTCAACGCCACGGGCCAGGCCGACTCCATCTCTACGCTGGGCACCGGCGTGTTCAAGTACGGCCAGGGCGATGCCCGCCTCTACGGCGGCGAGGTGAGCGTGGACGTGCACCCGCACCCGCTGGATTGGCTGCACTTTGAGAACTCCTTGTCGATGGTGCGGGCCGAGCAGCTTAACCAGCCGGCGGGCGAGAAATACCTGCCCTTTATTCCGGCCGACCGCTTCCAGTCGGAGCTGCGGGTAAACCTGCGCCAGGTGCGGGGTACGCGCCTGGGCAACGTGTACGCGCGGGCGGCCGTGGAGCACACCTTCGCGCAGGACCGTTTTTTCTCGGCTTTCGATACCGAAACGGGCACGCCGGGCTACACCCTGGTGAACGCGGGCGTGGGCACCGACGTGCACAACGCCAAGGGGGTCACGCTCGCCTCGGTGTTTCTGACCGGCAACAACCTCTTCGACGTGGGCTACCAGAGCCACCTGAGCCGACTCAAATACGCCGATATAAACTACGCCAGCGGCCGGCGCGGGGTATTTAATTTGGGCCGGACGGTGGGGGTGAAGCTCGTCGTGCCGTTGAGCTTTCGGTAGCCGCCATCGCTTGGTGTTGCCCGCCTTGGCTGAAGGCGAGCAAATTTTTAGCATTCAGGGTGATAGTTGCCGGAAAAGTGGATATACCCTCACCTACCTTTCCGCCGATGACTTCCCCGCCCGACCCGCTCTCCGCGACCGCCCTGCGCCAGGCTTTGCTGGCCGACCGCGAGCAGGCCCTGACCCACCTCTACCGCCGCGCGTTTCCGCTGGTGCGGCGGCACGTGCTCGGCCACGGCGGCTCGGCCGACGATGCCCAGGACGTGTTTCAGGAGGCGCTGGTGGTGCTCTACGAGCGCGCCGTGGGCGGCACCCTCGACCTGACGGCCCCCGCCAGCGCCTACCTGCTGGGCACGGCCCGCCACCTCTGGCAGCACGAGCAGCGCCGCCGCGCCCGCCTGCCCACCGCGCCCCTGCCCGACAATGACTTGCCCGGCCACGCGGCGGAAGACCCCGCCGCCGAGCCAGCCGGCCCCGGCCCGGAGGACCTGCTGGCCTACGTGGCGCAGCTCGGCACCCGTTGCCGCGACCTGCTGCTGGCGTTCTACTATTTCGAGCAGCCGCTGGCTCAGATTGCCCACGCCTTCGCTTACCGTTCGGTGCGCTCGGCGACGGTCCAAAAATTCAAGTGCCTGGAGCGGCTGCGCTACGCCGTGCGAGCCGCCTTTCCCACCGCCGAATCCATCGCCCGCTGAATCGCCGAGCTATGCGCCCCGAACTCGAACGCCTGCACCTAATCGAGCAGCACTTGCGCCACGGCCCGGTCGCCGACTGGCCCCTGCGCCAGCTGCTCGACGACGAGCTGGCCGCCGACGCGGCCACTCAGCAGCAGCTCTACCGGGCGCTGCGGGCGGCGGGCCGGCTCCGGCTGCGCCACGAATTACGCGCTATCCACGCCCGGCTCTACGGGCCGGCTCACGGGTGGGGCTGGCTGCGCGCGCTGACCATTTGGGCGCGCGCCGCCTGGGCGCGGTGACGGCCGCCGAGCACCGCTCACTGAACTGCTCTGCCCTTCCCGCAAACGCTGCTTTCTCCGCGCACCTCGCGCCTTTCAGGGTGCGACCGAAACGCTTTCTGCCAAAAATCTTCCTCGTCGCCTTTATTTTTTAACTATGCTCAACCAAGCTGAATTTCGCAAATTTGCCGTGAAGGGCCAGGGGCTTAACGGCTTGGCCGTGGACCAGTACCTGCACCATGCGGCCGGCCTGGCCCGGCCGCTGGTCGAGAACATGACCCGTTCCGTGATTGAGGAGCGGCCCACGCGCTTCGCCGAGATTGACGTGTTTTCGCGCCTGATTATGGACCGGATTATTTTCCTGGGCACGGCCGTAGACGACCAGATTGCCAACATCATCAACGCCCAGCTGCTGTTTCTGGAGTCGGCCGATGCCAAGAAGGACATCCTGCTCTACATCAACTCGCCGGGCGGCTCGGTTTACGCGGGCTTTGGCCTGTACGACACCATGCAGTACGTAACGCCCGACGTGGCCACCATCTGCACCGGGCTGGCGGCCAGCATGGGGGCCTTCTTGCTGTGTGGGGGCGCGCTCGGCAAGCGCTCGGCGCTGCCCCACGCGCGGGTCATGATTCACCAGCCCAGCGGTGGGGTGCAGGGGCCGTCGGCCGACATCGAGATTTCGGCCCGCGAGGTGGTCAAGCTGCGCCAGGAGCTGTACGGCATTTACGCCGAGCGCACCGGCAAAACCTACCAGCAAATCCACGACGACTCGGACCGCGACTACTGGCTGCGCGCCGACGAGGCCAAAGCGTACGGCCTGATTGACGAGGTGCTGACCCGCTGAGTTTTCAGCAAGGAGTAATTTCGCCGCGAGTTTCGGGGAGTAAAAAGGAGTTCGAAAGAGTTTACTCCGTGAAACTCCCTGTACTCCCTTTCCACTCCGTGCGAAAAACGATGCCCCACGACCACCACGACCATTCCCACGCCGGCCACGTCCACGCCGCGCCGCCCGCCGGGGGCAAGTTCAGTTTGGCCTTTGCCGTTGGCATCGGGCTAAACCTGAGCTTCGTGCTGGCCGAAGTCATTGGCGGGCTGCGGGCCAACTCGGCGGCGCTGCTCTCCGACGCGGGCCACAACCTGGCCGACGTGCTGGCCCTGGCCCTGGCCTGGGGCGCGGCCTGGCTGGCGGGCCGGCCAGCCACCGGGCGCTACACGTTTGGCTACCGCGGGGCCAGCATTCAGGCGGCCTTGCTCAACGCGGCCCTGCTGTATGCCGCGCTGGGCTTCGTGCTCTGGGAAACGCTCGACCACCTGCGCCGCCCGGCCCCGGTGAATGGCGCGCTGGTGATGGCCCTGGCCGGGGCCGGCATCGTGGTCAATGGCTTCACGGCCTTCCTGTTCCGCAGCGGGCAGAAGGGCGACGTGAACGTGCGCGGCGCGTACTTGCACATGCTCACCGACGCGCTCGTGAGCCTGGGCGTGGTCGTGGGCGGGGCCGTTACCTACTTCACCGGCTGGACCTGGCTCGACCCGGTGCTGGGCCTGGGCTTGCTCGGCGTTATCGCGGTCGGCTCCTGGGGCTTGCTGCGCGACACCGTGCGCCTGGGCCTGCAAGCCGTGCCCGAAGGCGTTGATTACGAGCAGGTCCGCGCCTGGCTATTGAGCCAGCCAGGGGTGCAAAGCCTGCACGACCTGCACATCTGGAGCCTCAGCTCCGACGGCCACGACGCGGCCCTGATGACCCACCTCGTGCGCCCCGGCGGGGCCGATGCCGCCTGGCTGGCCGCGCTCTCGGCCGGGCTGCTGCGCGAGTTTCACATCCACCACAGCACCGTGCAGGTCGAGGACGCGATATTGGCCGAAGGCTGCGTGAGCGGCTGCGCGCCAGAAGTAGCGCGGACTCCGCGAGTCCGCGCGTGAGACGGCTGAATGACGATAGTCCGCGCGGACTTACAGAGTCCACGCTACCCGGTGCTACATTTCGGGCATGCAAACGCTCTCCAAATCCGCGCCCGCCGACCAATCCGCCAAAGCCGCCGTTCTCTCTGCCGTCGTCGTCGTGGCCGCGCTGGGCTATTTCGTCGATATCTACGACCTGATTCTGTTCAGCGTGGTGCGCGTCGAGAGCCTCAAAACTCTGGGCATCATGGACAAGCTGGCCCTGAAAACCCAGGGTGAGTACCTGATTCAGATGCAGATGGGCGGTATGCTGCTCGGTGGCATTTTGTGGGGCGTACTCGGCGACCGGCGCGGGCGCTTGTCGGTGCTCTTCGGCTCGATTCTGCTTTATTCGTTGGCCAACCTCGCCAACGCCTGGGTGCAGACCCTGGAGCAGTACGCCTGGCTGCGGCTCATCGCCGGCATCGGGCTGGCCGGCGAGCTGGGCGCGGGCATCACGCTCGTGAGCGAGAGCCTGCCCAAAGAAAAGCGCGGCCTCGGCACGATGGTCGTCGCCACGGTGGGTGTGAGCGGGGCCATGCTCGCTTACTGGGTTGGCTCGCGCGCCGACTGGCACCTGCTGGGCCTGACCGCCCGCTGGCGCAACGCCTACCTGGTGGGCGGCGTGCTCGGCCTGGCCCTGCTCAGCCTGCGGGCGAGCGTGTTCGAGTCGGGCATGTTCCAAAAAACCAAAGCCAGCGCCGTGGGCCGGGGCAATTTCCTGAGCCTGTTTACGAGCGCCGACCGGCTGGGGCGCTACGGCCGCTGCCTGCTCATTGGGGTGCCGCTGTGGTTCGTGGTGGGCATTCTCATCACGTTCGCGCCCGAGTTCAGCGAGGCGCTCGGCGTACGGGTGCCGGCCGGCGAGCCGCCCATCTCGGCCGGACTGGCCGTGTTCTGGTCATACTTCGGGCTGGTGTTCGGCGACTTTCTCAGCGGGACGCTCAGCCAGCTATTACGCAGCCGCAAGCGGGCTTTGCAGCTGTTCCTGGGCTTGTGCGCGCTGGCCGTGGGCGGCTATCTGTACGGGTTGCGGGGCGTGTCGCCGACGGTTTTTTACGGTGGCTGCTTCGGGCTAGGCGTGTCGGTGGGCTTCTGGGCGCTGTTCGTGACGGTCGCGGCCGAGCAGTTCGGTACCAACCTGCGCGCCACCGTCGCCACGACGGCCCCCAATTTCGCCCGGGGCGCGGTGGTGCTGCTCGTGCCCGCCTTCCGCTGGGCCGAAGCGCACCTGGGTGGCCGCCTGAGCGGGGCCGCCGCGCTGGGCGCGCTCGCGCTGGCCGCCGCGCTCTGGGCCGCGAGCACGTTGCCCGAAACCTTCGGCAAAGAGCTGGACTACGACGAGGGGAGATGAGACATGAGATGGTGGGAGGTGAGACATGAGACTTTCTCGGCGAGCATCTCACTTCCCAAAGTCTCACTTCCCAAAGTCTCACGTCTCAACGTCTCCTTTCCCAGCCGCCCATAACTCTGGCCCGATTCGTGCGTTTAAGGCTTTGTCTTTAACCGACAATTCCTTCCATGAAAAATCTGTTCACCCTGTTGGCCTTCGCCGCCATCAGCTTCGCGGCTACCGCCGCCCACGCCCAAACCACGACCACTCCCTCCACGACGACGACGGTGATGCCCACCGCCGCCGAAACCCAAGCCACTCTCGATGCCCAGCGCGCCCAGCGCAAAGCGGCCGAGCAAACCGCCAAAGACGCACGCAACCAGACCGGCGACCTCAAAGACCAGCTCAAAGCTCAGCGTCAGGTAGCCAGCCGCGAGAAAGAGCAGGCCAGAGCCGCCCGCGACCAGGAGCGGGCCACCAAAGCCCAACTCAAAGCCCAGCGCCAAGCCGAAAAAGCGCAGAGGCGCATGACCAAATCCGGCTTGTAAATCAGTTAGTTGCTGCAATCAAGTAGTTTGCGACTGAAAGAATACCCACAAAAGCTCCGGCTCCGGCCGGAGCTTTTTGCGTTTCGCCCGTACTTGCCTTCGGATGCTTCATTGCTTCTGCTATATCGCCTGGCTCCAGGCAGCGCTTATCGGGTATCTCTAATCTCTAATCCTTCTTCTCTAATCCTTAAAAAATGGCTGCCAAAAATCCCGTCCGCGTGTACCCGCTTCATCACTTCGTGCTGCTGCCGCTGCTGCTCGTGATGGTTATTTACACCATCCGCCGCTACCTCGACGTGCGCGGCGACGACTCCGAAATCTCGCGGCTCTGGTTTTCGCTGGCCGCCGTCACTACGCTCTCTTTCGGGGTGCTCGTCATGCTGCGCCAGCACTACGCCCTGACCTTGCAAGACCGCGTGGCCCGGCTCGAAGTGCGCCAGCGCTACTTCGAGCTGAGCGGCCAGCGCTTCGCCACGCTCGAAAAAACCCTGACCCTGGCCCAGATTTTAACCCTGCGCCTGGCCGGCGACCACGAATTGCCCGCCCTCGCCCAGGCCGCCGCCACCCAAAAACTCACCCCGAAGGATATTATGGCCCAAATCAACGACTTTCAGCCCGACACGATGCGGGTCTGAATTAAATGTGCTGATGTGCGAATGGTTTTTCAGAGAAACCGCTGCTGCCAGAAAAATCATCCGCACATTCGCACATCAAAAACACATCAACACATTAAAAAATGATTCTCTACAACGTGACTACCAGCCTGGAGCCGGCCATTGCCGACGCGTGGCTGGCCTTCATGCGCGAACACCACTTGGCCGACGTGCTCGGCACGGGCTGCTTCGTGCGCTGCCAGCTACTGCGCCTGCTCGACGAAGAGGACGGCGGTATCACCTACGCCGCTCAGTATTACGCCGTCAGCCTGGCCCAGCTCGAAGCTTACCAGACGCACTTCGCGCCCGCCCTGCGTCAGGACATGGACGCCCGCTTTCGGGGCAAGTACCACTCGTTCCGCACCGTGCTCGAAGTGGTAGAATAGTGGTTAATGGTTAGTGATTAATGAGTCTTTGTGAGGAGGCATCATTAACCGCTAACCACTAAAAACTCACTGCCGGGGCGCGGGCCGCTCCAGCGTGGGCGACTCGGTGAGCACACGCTTATTGGGCACTTGGTTGGCCCGGATGCCGGCCCGGCGGGGGGCTGCCGTGTGGCAACCACCGAGCAGGCCGGCCAGCAGCAAAACAAAGCAACAAAGCACGCGCATGGGGCCGACCTGGGAGAAAAGCGTAGTTACGCAGCCGGCCCGGCAACGGTCGGATTCTCTGGGTTAGCTGCGGTGGGTGCCGCCGTGTCGGGGGCAAGCGGGCGGGTGGCTTGGGCGGCCTGGGCAGTTTGAGCGGGCTGGGTAACGCGGGCGGCCTGGGCGGTTTCAGCCAGGCGCTGGGTTATCAGCTCGTCCACTTCCTGGCGCTGGGCGGTGGTCAGCTCGGCGTAGGGCAGCGGCATCACGTCGCGCCGCAGCTGGCGCAAAGTAGCCGTGAGGCTTTGGCGCAGCAGGGCGTAGAGCACCAGGCTCAACAAGCTCAGAATCAGGGCTAGTGGGGCAAAGAGCCGCGGCAGCACCGACCCGCTGGAGTCAGCACCGCGCCCCGCCGCGCCCGGCTGCCCGCCGCGTGAGCCGGGCGCGGCGCTGGTTTCGGCGGCCTCGGCGGGGCCGCTGAGGGCGACGGCAGTCCGGCCGGCTTCGGGCGCGGGGGTGGGGTCGGTGGGCGGCAGGCCGGTCTGCACGTAATCAGTCAGCCGCTTTTCCAGCATTTGCAGGGCGGCCAGCCGGGCCGGGTCGCGCTGGCGGGCCGCCGACGCGCCGAGCTTACTCACGATGGCCTTGGTGAGGGCCGCGAGCCGGGCGGGGTTGTCCTTCAGGCCCCGGTAGATGCGGCCCCGGCCCTCGATGGGCGCGTAGAGCAGGGTGTAGATGCGCAGGCTGTCGGGGCGCAGGCTCGCGGCGAGCGCGGCCAGGTTGCCGCCTTCGCAGCGCAGGCTGGCGGCCAGGCGCGGCCGGCCCGCGTCGGCATACACGTAGCGCGCCGTGGCGCACCAGATTTGCACCTTCGCCTCGTCGAGCGAGGGTTGGCCGAGGGGCGTTTGGGCACGGGCGGCGGGGC